>OGQK01001418.1_pt1 | contig 12458 bp, 8 predicted proteins | sample 1553221 | NCBI WGS metagenome assembly OGQK01 (sample SAMEA2579996, study PRJEB22360) | human gut metagenome | biome: human gut; feature: human-associated habitat; material: faeces | place: Denmark | collected 2008/2010 | reverse complement strand
TTTCCCGCCGGTGTGGCTCCCAACCTCCGCGGACCGTACGCCACCATGTACGTGGCCCGTCCCTGGACCGTGCGCCAGTACGCCGGCTTCTCCACGGCGGAGGAATCCAACGCCTTCTACCGCCGCAACCTGGCGGCCGGCCAGAAGGGCCTCTCCATCGCCTTTGACCTGGCGACCCACCGCGGCTATGACTCCGACCACCCCCGCGTGGTGGGTGACGTGGGCAAGGCCGGCGTGGCCGTGGACTCCATCCTGGACATGGAAATCCTCTTCAAGGGAATTCCGCTGGACAAAATGTCCGTCTCCATGACCATGAACGGCGCCGTTCTTCCCGTGCTGGCCTTCTACATCGTGGCCGCCCAGGAACAGGGCTGCACGCTGGACCAGCTCTCCGGCACGATCCAGAACGACATTCTCAAGGAATACATGGTGCGCAACACCTACATCTATCCGCCCGATCCCTCCATGAAGATCATTGCGGACATCTTTGAGTTCACCTCCAAGTACATGCCCAAGTTCAACTCCATCTCCATCTCCGGCTACCACATGCAGGAAGCCGGCGCCACGGCGGACCTGGAAATGGCGTACACGCTTGCGGACGGTTTGGAATACGTGCGCACCGGGATCAAGGCCGGCATTGACATTGACGCCTTCGCTCCGCGCCTCTCCTTCTTCTGGGCCCAGGGCAAGAACTACTTCATGGAAGTGGCCAAAATGCGCGCCGCCCGCGTGCTGTGGGCCAAGCTCATCAAGCAGTTCAACCCCAAGAACCCGAAATCCCTGGCCCTGCGCACGCACTCCCAGACTTCCGGCTGGTCCCTCACGGAGCAGGACCCGTTCAACAACGTGACCCGCACCTGCATTGAAGCCCTGGCCGCCGCCTGCGGCCACACGCAGTCCCTGCACACGAACTCCCTGGACGAAGCGATCGCCCTGCCTACGGACTTCTCCGCCCGCATCGCCCGCAACACCCAGCTCCATCTGCAGGATGAAACCACCATTTGTAAAGTGATCGACCCGTGGGGCGGTTCCTACTACGTGGAATACCTGACCAATGAGCTCATCCGCAAGGGCTGGGCCCACCTTCAGGAAGTGGAAAAACTCGGCGGCATGGCGAAGGCCATTGAAACCGGGCTGCCCAAGATGCGCATTGAAGAAGCCGCGGCGCGCCGCCAGGCCGCCATTGACTCCGGCAAGGAGCCGATCATCGGCGTCAACAAGTACCGTCTGGACCAGGAAGCCAAGATTGACATTCTGGAAGTGGACAACACCACCGTCCGGGACGCCCAGATCGCCCGCCTGCAAAAACTGCGCGCGGAACGTGACTCCGCCGCGTGCGAAGCCGCGCTGGAAGCCCTCTCCGAATGCGCCCGCACGGGAGAAGGCAACCTCCTTGACCTTGCCATCAAGGCGGCCAAGGCCCGCGCCTCCCTGGGGGAAATCTCCTCCGCCCTGGAAAAACACTTCGGGCGCCACAAAGCACCAATCAAACTCATTACCGGCGTGTACGCTCAATCCTATGGTCAAGATCCGCTGGTGGAGGAAGTCCGCAAGATGACGGACGACTTCGCCGAACGCACGGGACGTCGTCCCCGCATCCTCGTCGCCAAGATGGGCCAGGACGGCCACGACCGCGGCGCCAAGGTGGTCTCCTCCGCCTATGCCGACCTCGGCTTTGACGTGGACGTAGGCCCGCTCTTCCAGACGCCGGAGGAAACCGCCAAAATGGCGATTGAAAACGACGTGCACATGATCGGCATGAGCTCCCTGGCCGCAGGGCACAAGGTGCTTCTCCCCACCCTGGTGGAAGAACTCAAGAAGCAGGGCCGTCCGGACATCCTGGTCTTCTGCGGCGGCGTCATTCCCGCCCAGGACTATGACTTCCTGAGGGAACACGGCGCCGTGGCCATCTTCGGCCCGGGCACCAACATCCCGGAAGCCTCCAAGGAAATCATGGAAGCCCTCAACGAGCAGTACGCGGACTAAGACCCTCGTTGGGAAAACATCCTCAATCCCCAGGGAGCCGGATCATGGGATCCGGCTCCCTTTTTTTGTGAACTCCGTTTCAGCCTGAAGCCCCGGGCTCTCTTCTCAGGGTTTTTATCCGGAATGGCAGTAAATGAACCTGATGGATGGAATGAACTTGATTTTTACTTTGTCCATAAAGTCCATTTCCGCGGCCATGGAACAGCCCTGCATCCCCGCAGGATACACTGGCTCAAAACCCCCTTTTATTGATTTTGCATTGCCCCCTGCGGCCAAATTCCTTAGTCTCGTCCAGCCGTGAGCCGCACCTACCGTCATTGCCTGGACTGCAAAAAGAAATTGATTCCTGCCGAGACCGACATCTTCCGCGTGATTGACGGGGAAGGGGACGGCCGTCCGGACGTATTTGCGGACCAGATGGGAGACCGTGTTCTGGTCTCCACGCGCGATTGCCCCATCCCCGCAGACTTGGAGCGTGAACTTCGGGAAATGGATGTGCCCGTATTCCACAAAAGGCTGGAACAGAACCAGAAAGAAGCTCCCGTGCAAATAGCCGGACCGGAACTCCCCCTGCAATTTACGGTCACGGAGCAGGGCGTGCGTTTCAAAATAGACATGTCCACCGGTTATTCCCAGGGAATCTTTCTGGACCAGCGCGACCACCGCCGCCAGGTGAGGGAACGGAGCGCCCCCGGCATGAGAGTGCTGAACACCTTTGCCTATACGGGAGCCTTTTCCGTTTATGCCGCTCTGGGAGGAGCCCAGACGACCACGCTGGACCTGGCGCAGCCATGCCTGGACTGGGCCAGGGAAAACTTCAGCCTGAACGGCATTGACCCCTCCACCCAGTACTTTTGCAAGGGAGACGTCCGCCGCTGGCTGGAACGCTTCGCTAGGCAGGGCCGCACCTTCCACGGCATCATTCTGGACCCCCCCACGTTCTCCCGGGATGACCGGGGAAGGGTGTTCCGGGTGGAATCCCACTACGGGGAACTGGTGGCCCAGGCGCGCGAATGCCTGGAACCGGGCGGCTGGATGCTGTGCACCAGCAACTGCCGCAAGCTGAGCCACGAGGACTTCCGCAGGATGGTGGCGCAGGCCGTTCCCGGCTTCCGGCTGACCCATGGCCCCATGCCTCCGGACTTCACCGGAGAGGATTATCTGAAGAGATTGTGGATAGATTGGAAATGAATATTTTATGAAAAATTTTCCTCACCTCCGCTGACGCATTTTATCCTTTTGAAAGCCCTCCCGGTCTGGTAGGAAACCGCCCAATTACTTCTTCTATGAAAAAACTAGCCTATGTTGCGGGACTCTTCGCGTTTACGTGTGCTCCTCTGCTTGCCGCCCTCTATGAAAACCTGGAGGTGGGAATGGACAAGGACCAGGTGCTGAAAACCCTGAGGCAGAGCAAGCAGCTTGAAGGGCCGCCCACGGATGCCCTCCTTTCACGCACCGGGCTCAACGGCGTATTTAAAACCAGGCAGTCCATAGGCGGACAGACCTTTTCCCTGAACTTTGACTATGACCCCTCCGGCGGCCTGCGGGCCGTGGTCTTCTACTCCCGGAGCAAATGCCGCAGTTCCGAGTATGAAACCAAGCTGAAATCCGCCTACAAGGCTCTTCTGGTGGGCCTGACGGAAAAATTCGGGGAACCGGCGAACATGCCGGAATGGGTGGCCAAAGAGTCCCTTCAGGAAGGCCGCATCCAATACATGCACATGTGGAGGGTATCTCCCGGCGTCTTCCTGATGTCCGGCTTGGGCAACATGGGAGCCATGGAGGGCTACTTTCCCCTCTTCCGCTTTTCCGGACCGTCCGGCATGCCTCCCAAGTCCAAAAGGGACCGGGAGGAATTGAAAAGGGAATGGGCCGCCATCCCGGAATTCCCCGGCTTGAAGGAAGCCGAGCTCCACATCTCCGACGCCGTGCGCGCCATGGGCGCCAAAAAATATGAGGACGCCTTTGAATGCTTTCAGCAGGCGGCGGAGCTGGGCAGCCCCCGCGGCTACTGGGGCATGGCGTTCCTGTATGATCTGGGCAAATACGGCGTGAAGCGGGACAAGAAAAAAGCGGACGAAATGCACCGCAAGGCCGGGGCTGCCGGCTATGCCCCCTCCGCCTCCAAATTCGGCGCCACGTGGCCGGATGCGGCGCGGGCCCTGGGCCTGTCCGCCGCGGAAGCCCGGGAGCAATCCCGCATACGCCACCGGGCGGCGGCGGAAGGCTATGCCTCGGAGCAATACAACCTGGGCGTGATGTACCAGACCGGCTTTGGACTGCCCAAGGATATGGCCAAGGCCCGTGAATGGTTCCAGAAGGCGGCGGACCAGGATGACGTGCAGGCCAAAAGCATCCTGAAAAAACTCCAGTAACTCTTTTTCCAATCCATTACTATCATGAGCCTATACGCACAACAACTCGTTCGCTACCCTGAACTGGGCATCTCCCTTGACTTCTCCAAACTCCCGCTGGACGACGCCTTCCTGTCTTCCATGCAGGGCCGGATAGACAGGGCGTTCGCCGACATGAAGGCGCTGGAATCCGGCGCCATCGCCAACCCGGATGAAAAACGCATGGTGGGCCACTACTGGCTGCGCAACTCCTCCCTGGCTCCCGCTCCGGAACTGAAAGCCGCCATTGACGGACCTCTGGCGGACGTCAAGGCCTTCGGCCGGGACGTTCTGGACGGCAAAATCACGCCTCCCCGCGCGGAACAATACTCCGCCGCCCTCGTCATCGGCATCGGCGGTTCCGCCCTTGGCCCGGAACTGGTGGCGGACGCCATCCCGGCGGCAGGGCTGGACATGTTCTTCCTGGACAACACGGACCCGGACGGCATGTACAGGGTGCTGGAATCCCTTCCTCTGGAAGAAACGCTCGTCGTGGTCATCTCCAAATCCGGCGGCACGCCGGAAACCCGCAACGGCATGCTGGTGGCCCAGGACTTTTTCAAGAAGAACGGGCTGGAATTCGCGCCCCAGGCGGTCGCCGTCACGGGCGTGGGCTCCAAACTGGACAAGACAGCTGAAGCGGAAGGCTGGCTCAAGCGCTTCCCGATGGAAGACTGGGTGGGCGGTCGCACGTCCGTCATGTCCGTGGTGGGCCTGGTTCCAGCCGTGCTCCAGGGCGTGGACGTGGATGAACTGCTGGAAGGCGCGCGCCTGATGGATGAAAAGACCCGCCGGGACTGCGTGAAGTGCAACGCCTCCATGAAGCTGGCGCTGGCTTGGTACAAGGCCACCAACGGCAGGGGGGAAAAGGACATGGTGGTTCTCCCTTACAAGGACGCCCTGGTGCTCTTCTCCAAATACCTGCAGCAGCTCATTATGGAATCCCTCGGCAAAAGGCTGGACCTGGACGGCATTGAAGTCTGCCAGGGCATCTCCGTATACGGCAACAAGGGCTCCACGGACCAGCACGCCTATGTGCAGCAACTCCGTGACGGCGTGAACAACTTCTTCGCCACCTTCATTGAAGTGCGCGAATGCTCCGCGGACGCGGTGGAAGTGGAAGCGGGCGCCACCTGCGGAGACTTCCTCCAGGGCTTTCTGCGCGGCACCCGCCAGGCGCTGGCGGAATCCGGACGTTCCTCCATCACCATCTCCATCCCGGAAGTGAACGCCAAGACGCTCGGCATGCTGATTGCCCTGTTTGAGCGCGCCGTCTCCTTCTATGCCTCCCTGGTGAACATCAACGCCTACCACCAGCCCGGCGTGGAAGCCGGCAAAAAGGCCGCTGGCACCTTCCTGGCCTTGCTGGGGAAAGTAAGGACGGCCCTTGGCTCCACCCCGGAAACCGCCGCCCAGGTGGCCTCTCGGCTGGGTTCGGACCAGGAAGCCGTGTACCACTGCCTGGTGCATATTGCTTCCAGTGATTCCTCCGTCAAGTGGGTCCAGTCCTCCTGTGCGGATGAAGACACCTTCTGCAAGGCGTAAAAATAAAAAACATATTCTTTCCGGCGGACGCTTATTTGGCTGATAAGTGTCCGCTTTTCATTTACAAGGAAATGCCCCTGTGAAGCCTGCCGCCGCTGCCGGCGTCCTCGTGAATCCTTAAAACTGTCTTGAAGAACCCCATCTTCAGGCGGACAATTTATCCGTTCCGGAAAATTCGGAACCTCCCAATGTACGGATCAAGGGTAAAATGACGGTAGCCCGCACCCGGAATTATAGAATCCCGGGGATCATTCTTCCATTACTCCGTTGGACGGGCGGCACCATTTATGTGGAATGTCCGGTGGATATTCTTTATTACGAGCCGGATTCCTCCTTCCGGGAATCGCTTTGAAAAATGGAGCCGGGAGCACGGAGGCGGGGAGAAAAAGCGGAAGGTATTTTTCCCTAAAAACCATAGAAAACATTTCCGTTTTCCTTACAATTTCGAGTTGACAAAGCGAGGGGCGGCGGGCATCCTTACTCGACCCTAACTCGCTATCGGGTCTTTTGTTGGCTCCTGTGGTTGATGTTTGGGCAGAATCATTAATTCGACTACAACAATCGATATGTCCACCAATTCCTGCGCATGCAGCGCATCTACTGACAAATTCGTCTATTCCTTCGGCGGAGGGTCCGCCGACGGCAATGGCAGCATGAAAAATCTTTTGGGCGGCAAGGGCGCCAACCTTGCGGAAATGGCCCGCATCGGCCTTCCTGTCCCTCCCGGATTCACCATCACCACGGAGGTTTGCACTTACTACTACGATCACGGTTGCACCTATCCCGCCCAGCTTGACGCGCAAATCAAGGAAGGCATTGCCAGGATGGAACAGATCCTGGGCCGCAAGTTCGGCGATACGGAAGCCATGCCCATGCTGGTGGCCGTGCGTTCCGGCGCCCGCGAATCCATGCCCGGCATGATGGACACGATTCTGAACCTCGGCCTGAATGAAAAATCCGTGGAAGCCATGGTGAAGGCCACCGGCAACCCCCGCTTCGCATGGGACTGCTACCGCCGCTTTGTCCAGATGTACGGCGACGTGGTGCTGGGCGTGCAGAAGAACCCGGATGAAGACCATGAACCCTTTGAAGCCGCCATCGCCGCCATCAAGGAAGAACGCTACGGCAACGCGGACGTGGAAGACACCAAGCTCTCCGCGGATGACCTGAAGGAACTGGTCTCCCGCTTCAAGGCGCTGGTGCTGGAACGCACCGGCCATGAATTTCCGGAATGCCCGTGGGAACAGCTCCAAGGCGCCATCGGGGCCGTGTTCGGTTCCTGGAACAATGACCGCGCCATTGTTTACCGCCAGAAATACGGCATCCCGTCCGAATGGGGCACCGCCGTCAACGTGCAGGCCATGGTCTTTGGCAACACGGGTGAAGAATCCGGCTCCGGCGTGGCGTTCACCCGCAACCCCGCTTCCGGCGAAAACGAATTCTACGGTGAATTCCTGATGAACGCCCAGGGTGAAGACGTGGTGGCCGGCGTGCGTACGCCCGCTCCCGTAGCGGCCCTTCACGACGTGATGCCCGCCGCCTTCAATGAACTGATGCGCATCCGCGAAGTGCTGGAAAACCACTTCCACGACATGCAGGACTTTGAATTCACCATTCAGGACCGCACCGTGTACATGCTCCAGACCCGCAACGGCAAGCGCACCGGCGTGGCTGCCTTCCGCATCGCCTGTGAAATGGTGGAGCAGGGCCTGATCGACTGGAAGACCGCCGTGCGCCGCATCCCTGCGGACCAGGTGGACCAGCTGCTGACCCCCATCTTTGACCGTGAAGCCATCAAGCAGGCCAAGATGCTCACCCGAGGCCTTCCCGCCGGCCCCGGCGCCGCCACCGGCCGCATCTACCTGAACGCGGAACGCTGCGTGGAAGCTGCGGACAACGGTGAAAAAGTGCTCCTGGTTCGTCTGGAAACCTCTCCGGAAGACCTGCGCGGCATGATTGCCGCTGAAGGCATCCTGACCGCCCGCGGCGGCGTTTCCTCCCACGCGGCCCTCGTTGCCCGCCAGATGGGCAAGGTCTGCGTCTGCGGCGCTGATGAAGTCATCGTGGACTACAACAACCGCACCGTCACCGTGGGCGGCATGACCTTCAATGAAGGCGACTACATGTCCATCGACGGAACGAGCGGCCTGGTGTACGCCGGCAAGGTGGAAACCTCCCCCTCTGAAATCATCCAGGTGCTGATCTCCAAGACCATGAAGCCGGAAGACAGCCGCACCTACCAGAACTTCGCCAGGCTGATGCAGTGGTGCGACGACTGCACGAAGATGAAGGTGCGCACCAACGCTGACTCCCCCAAGCAGACGGAAACCGCCATCGCCTTCGGCGCCACCGGTATCGGTCTCTGCCGCACGGAGCACATGTTCTTTGAAGGGGACCGCATCGACTTCGTCCGTGAAATGATCCTCTCCACCAAGAAGAGCGACCGCGTGGCCGCCGTCTCCAAGCTCCTTCCCTACCAGAAGGGCGACTTCAAGGGCATCTTCAAGGCGCTCAAGGGCCTGCCGGGCACCATCCGCCTGCTGGACCCGCCCCTGCACGAATTCCTTCCCCAGACGAAGGAACAGCAGCTTGACCTGGCCCAGAAAATCTGCATGCCCGTGGAAGTCATCATGCGCCGCGTAGCTGAACTCCATGAGTTCAACCCGATGCTCGGCCACCGCGGCTGCCGCCTCGGCATCGCCTATCCGGAAATCACGGAAATGCAGGCCCGCGCCATCTTTGAAGCCGCTGTGGAAGTCTCCCAGGAAGAAGGCTTCGCCGTGGTACCTGAAATCATGGTTCCCCTGGTGGCCTTCAAGAAGGAACTGGACATCCAGAAAGCCATCATCGACAATGTGGCCCAGCAGGTATTTGAAGAAAAGGGCGCCAAGGTGGACTACCTCGTCGGCACCATGATTGAAATCCCGCGCGCCGCCGTCACGGCTGACGAAATCGCGGAAACCGCCCAGTTCTTCTCCTTCGGCACCAATGACCTGACCCAGACGGGCCTGGGCATGAGCCGCGACGACTCCGGCTCCTTCCTGCCGCAGTACCAGGAACTGGAAATCATCAAGAAGAACGTCTTCGCCTCCATTGACCAGGAAGGCGTCGGCAAGCTGATGAAGATTGCCGTGGAACTCGGCCGCTCCACCCGTCCGGACATCAAGCTGGGCATCTGCGGCGAGCACGGCGGCGATCCCGCCTCCGTCAAGTTCTGCAACACGCTGGGCCTGACCTACGTGAGCTGCTCCCCCTACCGCGTCCCGACCGCCCGTCTGGCCGCCGCCCAGGCAGCTCTGGAACAGGCGTAAGCTTTTTTGTTAAGGGTTAATAGACAGCCCGTGGTTCTCCGGAACCACGGGCTTTTTTTGTGGAGACGGGGGAGGGATGGACTAAAGGGACTTGATGGACGGAGTGGACCAAATATTAAATAAGAAGATTATTTGCCTCTGTGTTTGCGCTGTGTTTGCGCTGTTCCAGCCGTGCACGGGTCATGCGTTCACGGATGCCGCCGTTCTGCATGAAATCCTGTTCCTGAGCTTGGATCAGCCTCGTGAGAAGGCCAAGAGCCACGTTAATGAGGATAATCGCGGCATTGGCTCCAAAATGGTCCGGCTGGAAATCCTTGTGCCTTCCCACCCACCGGATAACCTCCTGTGCGGAAGGAAACCTGGCCCTAATCAGATCTTGCGCGTAAAGACTGTTGTTTTCCCACTGTTCCAATCCCCGCTGGCGCAGATAGGAAAGGTAGTCTTCCTTTAATTCCTGGAGGCTTCCCTTGGCTATTCCCGTCAGTTTCAATTCAGACGCTTTGCTGACGCCTGAATCCACGCTCCCTTCCGCGATATTCTGCATGCCGGAGCGGGCCGCCTGGACCATCTGGTCATAGGTCCGGCCTTGATTTTTTACGTATTTATTGCAGAACCGGAACGTGAAATCATAAATGATCTCCGCAATCCGGTACACCACCAGATTCCTGTATCCTCCGTGCCTGTGAATAAATCCATGGTCCGTTCTGTCCATGGAGTTCATTTTGTCTATTTATCCCTATTTTGTCCATTAAAATAAATAAACTCCAAATTTTCCCGTTACCCCTCCAGCGCCCTCTTCAGCAGCTTCCGGTATTCCCCCGCCGGCACCTCGTACGTGCCGAACTTCAACAAATGCGGCGTAGTCCACTGGGTATCCAGAAAAAGGAACTGGTGCGCCCTCAGGTACTTCACCAGAGCCACCAGAGCAATCTTGCTGGCGTCCGTTTTCCGGTGGAACATGCTTTCTCCGAAAAAAGCCTTCCCTAGGGACACGCCGTAAAGGCCCCCCTGCAACCCTTCTTCATCCCAGCACTCCACGCTGTGGGCGAACCCCATCTCGTGAAGCCTGCCGTACACTTCCTCAATCTGCCCGTCTATCCACTGTTCCTCCGGCTTGTCCGTCCGGGCACACGCATGGACTACCTCCGGAAAAGCGGTATCCATCCGGAGTTCAAAAGGCTTTTTATTCAGGACGCGCTTGAGGCCGTGAGGGATATGGAAGCGGTCGTCCAGAGGAATCAGGGCGCGGGGATCCGGTTCGTAAAACGAGATTTCTCCCGTTTCCGGATCCGCCATGGGAAAACACCCCTGGCAGTAGGCGGAAAGAACCAGTTCCGGTGTCAGTCCGGGATTCATCTGATATGGTCCAGCAGTTTGCCGAGGACGGGGGAATTCAGAGCCTTGCGGTCCGGGGAGGCCATGGGCAGCTCGTGCACCTTGTCCAAGGGGACCAGTTCCTCCCCTTCCAGAAAGGCCGGGGATTCCGTCACATGGTGGATGTAGCGGGTCACCTTGTAGCGGGTGACGCTGTAGGTCTGTTTCAGCACATGGGGCAGGGAAAGGGTGTGGTCGTCCTCCCGCTGGGGGAAACGGTACATGCCTGCGTGGCGCTTTCCTTCCGGGCATCTTGCCAGCAGGATGGATTTGCCGCGGAGGTAGAGGATGTCATGGTGCTCCACCCGCGTGACTTCCGGTTTGGGATTCTTGACGGGAAGCGTTTCCGGCTGTTCCGCGGAGCAGAAGGAGCGGACGGGGCACAGCAGGCAGTCCGGCGCGCTGATCCTGCAATAGGTCTGCCCCAGCTCCATGATGGCTGAATTGAATTCGCGGGCATGTTCCGGATCCACCAGATTTTCCGCGCGGGTCCACAGGTACTTCAGGCCTTCCGTGGAATCCACGGGCACGGAATAATTGTCCACGCGGGCCAGCACGCGCGCCACGTTGGCGTCCACGATGGGAGCTGCCTTGTTGAAGGCGAAGGAAAGCAGGGCTCCCGACGTGTAGGGACCGATGCCCGGCAGTTTCTTCAACCCTTCCGGAGTGTCCGGGAACCGTCCGCCGAATTCATTGACGATTTCCCTGGCGATGGCCTGGAGAGAGCGCACGCGGCGGTAATAGCCCAGCCCTTCCCAGGAGCGCAGGGCCGTCTGCTCGTCCACGGCGGCCAGGTGGCCCGGAGTAGGGAACTGGCGCATCCACCGTTCATACCTTCCCAGAACGGTGGGAATGGTGGTCTGCTGCAGCATCAGCTCGGAAACCAGGATATGCCACGGGTCTGTTGTCCGGCGCCAGGGGTAATCCTTTCCCTCGCGCCTGAACCACTCCACCAGCGCGGTCCGGAACGCCTGGATGTCAAAATCGGGTGCGGTGTCAGGCATGCTTTTGTTCAAGGGCTTGGCGCATGGCGGAAATGTCCGGCTTCATGCCGAACCAGCGTTCAAAGGAAAGTGCCCCCTGGTGGAGCAGCATGGAGAGGCCGTTGGCGACCCGGGCGCCCTGGAAGCGGGCTTCCATCTGGAAAGCGTCGTCATGCGTCTGTAAATCGTACACCAGGTGGTGGGCGGAGAACAGGGCGGACGGCACGGGAGAGGGGTCCGTGGGCTTCAGTCCCAGGGAAGTGGCATTGACAATCAGGTCTGCCTCCGCCAGAGCTTCATTAAAGCGCGGTGTGTTGTTCAGATGCGCCCCCAGGCGGTCGGAAGAACCTTCCAGCCTGTGTTCGTCAATAAAGAAGGAACTCAGCTTGTCCTTGAGGGACTGGAGCTTTTCTTCCGATCTTCCGGCCAGCGTCAGCCGTTCGCAGTGCTGCATGGCGCAGGTGTAGGCCAGAGCCAGCCCGGCGCCGCCGCAGGCGCCCAATAACACTACCTTCAGATCGCGCAGGTCCACGGAAAATTCCTCTCGGATGGCGCGCGCAAAGCCCGGGCCGTCCGTATTGAAGCCGGAAACGGAACCGTCCTTTTGAAAGACGAGCGTATTGACGGAACCCGTAGCGCGGGAAAGGGCGTCCGTATCATGGCACAGGGAGCAGGCGGCCTGCTTGTGGGGCACCGTGACGTTGGCTCCGGTGAATCCCTTCTCCCGGAGCAGGCGCACCACGTCTGCGAACTCTTCCGGAGAAGCCTGGATGCGGATGTAGCGCGCACGGATGCCCGCGGCATCCAGCGCGGCCTGCTGCATGGCGGGGGGTTTGGAATGGGCGATGGGGAAGCCGGCGCGCGGC
>OGQK01001415.1_pt1 | contig 12463 bp, 12 predicted proteins | sample 1553221 | NCBI WGS metagenome assembly OGQK01 (sample SAMEA2579996, study PRJEB22360) | human gut metagenome | biome: human gut; feature: human-associated habitat; material: faeces | place: Denmark | collected 2008/2010 | reverse complement strand
CTATTTGGACCATGCCAAGAAATACCAGTCAGATACTCGGGCAAAAATCAAGGAAATGTGGGTTTCTGCTGCATTCTTACTGGATTCTGACCTGGAGAATCAATCTGATGCTAAAATTCTTCGGAACGAAGCAAGGTATAGGTTGAGAGAGAGGTATGGAATCAAGGTTATCGCTGCACCTGATAGTTTGCTGGATTGGCTTAAAGAGCAAGAAATTGACTATAATGATGTCAAGGATCTGATTATACACGCTGGTCAGACTATAGAACTGCCTGCTGGTTTTGAAGATGAACTACAGGTATTCGTCCATGCTCCGTTTTCGGATGATAGTGAGGATATACAGGATAAGAACGATCCGTCTATCGTATTGCAGCTTCGTCTGTACAACGAAACACGAGAAACAAATGTCATTATGACAGGCGATACTCCTTACCAAGTATTGGACAAAATTGTTGATATCTCTCGGGAAAATGAAAATGTGGAATATCTTGACTGGGATATTTATGATATACCGCACCATTGTAGCTATACAGGGTTGAATGAAAAGGGAGAAAAGGATGTACGGGTTCTCGTTCCCACCCCAAATATCCAATGGCTGTTAGAGCGGGCTGCGTCGAAAGCTTACATGGTAGCCTCTTGCCTCAAGGTAACTGAAGAAACCTCTCCACCTCACATGTGTGCCAAGCGGGGATATGAAACCTATACGACAAGCGGCGTTCAGTTCTTGGCAACAATGGAACATATCCCGTTTGGCGGTGGGAAACCGACACCTATCCAGTTCGAGATTGATTCCATGGGCGTCACATTAAAGGCCAATAGTGTGCAAAGAGCGTATTTTAATAAATCAGCTCCCCGTGCTGGAGGGCAATAAGGAGATACAAATTGAAATACGAGTGTAAAAGTGTATTTGCAAAAAAACTTCTTTTGGCTCTGGATACAACAGGGATTGGACAATTGATATCAGTCCAAGAGGATAATCAAAGTGATATTCTAACTATTGATATTGGGCCATTAGAAATTCCGCAGTACCCAGTTGTTCCAGTAGAAAACTCTGAACGGGTCACTATATTGGCAGTTGATGCTGGCATACCCGTAGTGTACTGCCGAGATGATTTCCCTGTAGTCCCTCATCTAAATGTACTGGAGGATGGGCATAAAACCCTGTGCCTGTTCGATGTATCCTTTGAAGATATCAAATATATGTTCAATGCAAGTGTATTCTTGCGGCGAATCGTGTATTGGTTTGAGAAAACAGCACGAGGGGACCTCCATCAAAAAGATCAGCCTCTTGAACCATTTTTTCCTGGCAATCGGGATGGGATTATTGTATTCTCTGCTCCTAAATACCCATTTATCCGATTGCGAGAAATCGCTGCATACAACGGAACCCTTTATCAGGAAATTCCTATAAGCATGGCCGATGGGAAAGTGTATACAGTTCTGGCCGTAAAAATACAAAAGGTTTATACAGAAAATATCATTCATAAGATGCCCCAAACATTAGGGGAATTAGATGATGCTTTTAGTGAGCCAATAGTAGATATCCTGCATGAGGCAATCCCCGAGATATGGAATGTAAAGCGGGGAAAGCTGTACAATGTACTGTTTCATCAAAAAGAAACTGAATTAAAAAGAAGTTCAGTTCTTTTAATGGTAGATGTTTCCCTTGCAAGGACCAAAGGGGTTCCACCGGAGCAATCTACATTAAAGGTTTTTCGGGTTGCGGATGACTATCAACGGCTGTATCGTTCGTTCGGATATGAATCGGTGCAGGGAAAGTTAGTCAAGAAAAGAGAGACCTTAGAGTATAAGGCTGTCCCTATTAAGCCTTTTGAACTCATTGCTGCCTTTGATAAAAATATTGCTAACCATCTTAGCGGAGCAATTGATTGCGGAGAGAATGGTCAGTATGTCCAGATTGGTTTGGGGGCATTGGGGTCACAGGTCGCAAATAATTGTATCCGTTCTGGATACGGGCGATGGACATATATTGACCAGGACATACTCTATCCACATAATTTGGTACGGCACTGTTTGCGCCAAGATGACATCGGGAAAGAGAAAGCTACATCAATGAAGATGTATGCAGATTCTTTGTATTCTGAGAGGGAAAGTATTGTACAGGAGGCTATTGTTTCCAATATTTTTGATGAGGATAACAGAGGCTTAATCGAATCAGCAATCCGGAGATCGGATTTGGTAGTAGACTGCACTGCCTCTGTAGCGGTTGGACGATATTTATCCCACCACTTAGCAGGAAGCACAAGAGCAGTAAGCTTTTTTATGAATCCATCAGGATCGTCTCTCATAATGCTACTGGAAAGTGCAAATCGCCAAAGTTCGTTGGATACATTGGAAATGCAGTACTATCGTCTGCTTGTTCATGAATCGGAATTGCATGAGCACTTAAAATCAGAGCAAAAGGTTCTGTATTCATCTACATGCCGTGGAACCAGCCTTGTGTATCCCCAAGATAATGCCTCTACTTTTTCTGGAATTTGTAGCAAGGCGATTAAAAGCATTACCCCGTCTACTGATGGTGCGGTTATGGTGTGGTCATTTGAAGCCCTGACATTGAAGCTATACGAGGAGACTGGGGAAGTATTTCAGGTAGATAACTGCGAAGATTGGTGTGTAAAAATATCTCCCACGCTGAAAAAAAGATTGCATTTACTTCGCCGAGAGAAACTTCCTAATGAAACAGGCGGTGTCCTTGTGGGCGCATATGATTTTGCGAATGGCATTTGCTATATTGTCGATGCAATTGCTTCTCCGGTTGATAGCCAGGAATATCCTGCCGCTTATATTCGGGGTAGTGTTGGCCTCATGAGTCAAGTTGAAAGTATTGAACAGATAACCGTCGGAAACCTGACTTATATTGGTGAATGGCATTCGCACCCTTCAGACTGTACAGAACCAAGTCCTGATGATCGGACTCTATTGAAATCTATTGCAAATTACATGGCAACTCGGAATAGCCCGGCGTGTATGTTAATTGTAGGAGAAAGCCATATCTCCATTTATGTTGAGCCTTAATAAACAGACATTGTTTTGACAAAGCGGTTTTCCCCAGATACAATTCCTGTATCTGGGGAAAACCGTTTTAGTGATATTCATCCGAATTTCTCAAACGGTATCGCTTTATTCATATTCTCCTGTTTAGACAGATTAGGAGACGCGGTAGTCAGCCTATTGTTCGGCACAACCTCATCTGTGAATTTGCCTATTTTATTTACAGCTATACCAGTCTTTCCCATTGGCTTTTAATCAATCTTGATTACGGTTTCAGGATTCCAGTATTATAATTTTGACATGATTCTTTTTCTTTATACTACTCTTTCAATTATCCCCCTCATCATCTCATACCATTTCGCCGCCGTATGCCGAGTCACCCCGGCGCCTCTGGCGATGGCTCGGTAGCTGGTCACATCGGGGTGGAACTTCATGTACATCCAGACCTTCTTCTAGGTTTTTGTGAGCTTGTCTGGCGGCGTAACGCCCCGCGCCTGATCGATTAGGGTCTGCCGTTCCGCTTGCATCTCCTGAATGAGCGCATTCAATTTCTTCTCGCACTCCCTCCGGGTCTTCGCGTAGACGTTCTTCGCATGGCGCGTGCCGTCCGGCCAGGTGGGAGAGTAGCGGCCCTCAAACAGGTGGTCATTGATCTGGGTGATACACCCGGTGCCGGGCTTCCGGGTCTTTCTCTGCACCGGCTGGAAGTATGCGGCTGCGTCCCGTTCCGACTGAGCGGATTCCTCCCGCACTTCGTTGCCCAGCCCACGGTCGATCTTGGCCGCCGCCTCGGTCTGCATATCCCCGGTGACGTGGGTATAGATGTCCAGGGTGGTGGCCGCCGACACATGGCCCAGCATGGCGGAGAGGGTCTTAACATCCATGCCGTTTTCCAGCGACATAGTGGCGAACGTGTGGCGTAAATCGTGAAATCTGATTCTCTTACACCCGATCCGCTCCAGAATGATCTGGAGCCGCCGGCGCACCGCGCCCGGCGTCATGGGCACGTCCTCTTTGACCGGCGAGGGAAACATCCACCGGGAGTCCACCGTCTCCCGATACGCCCGCAGCACCTCCACCACGCCGGGCGGCAGGACCAACCTGCGGATGGAGGCGCGGGTCTTCGGGACGCTCACCTGGAGCTGCCCTTTCACCTCGTAGACCTGCTTGTTCACGGTCAGGGTTCCCGTCTTGAAGTCCAGGTCGTCCCACTGGAGGGCCAGCAGTTCGCCCCGCCGCAGGCCGGTGCATAAGTCCAGAAGAAACAGTTCGAAATAACCTTCTGCCTGGGCCTGGATGAGGAACCGCTGGAGTTCCTCCCGGCCCAGCACCCGCATCTCCCGGCCCCGCTTGGGCGGCAGCTTACAGCCCACCGCCGGGTTGGTGCGGATCAGTCCCTCCTGCACGGCCTTTTCCAGAGCGGACCGGCAGACGGCGTGGAGGCCGCGGACCATGGAGTCGGACAGCCCTTTGCCGAACTGCTCCGTGCGGATGAGCCGCCCGCCCGTTTTCATCCGGGCATAGAACTGCTGGAGGTCCTTCTGGGCCAGCTGGTTCAGGGGGATCTTCCCCAGCTCCGGGATGGTGTGCTGATAGATCTTCGCCTCGTAGTTGGCCTGGGTGGTGGGGCGGATCTGGGGCTTCACATAGTTCTGATACCAGAAGTCCAGCCACTCCCCGAAGGGCATTTCCGGCCGGACCTTCTCCGTTTTGGATCCGGTCACCGTCTCCCGGAGCTGCTTCAGTTTCTCCTGGCACTCCCGTTTCGTCTTGGCCAGGACGTTCTTTGTCCTGGGCAGGCCCTTCTCGTCTTAGCCGATGACCCCCCGGCCCTCCCAGCGGCCATCCTTGCGCTGGCGGACAGAGCCCTCGCCCTTTTTCCGCCGCTTACCCATGGCGTGCACCTCCTTCCGGCCTGTCTCTCTGCCACGGTTTCAGGTCCTTCCCCAGGAGATCTTCCAGAAAGCCGCCTACGATGTGGCTGGCCTCCTGCTGCATGTCCGGCGTCACATGGGTGTAGGTGTCCAGGGTGAAGCTGGCTTTGGTGTGGCCCAGGATGCCGGACAGGGTCTTGGCATCCACGCCGCTGGTAAGGGCGTGGGTGGCAAAGGTGTGCCGCAGATCATGGAACCTGATTTCAGGCAGGCCGGCCTCTCTCAAAATTCGTTTCATCCAGTAGTAGGCGGCGCTGGGGCGCACCGGCTTCTCCGGAGCCAGCGGTTCCGGGAAGATCCACTGACTGACGGCATGCTGTTTCCGCTCCCGCAGCCGCTGGACGGTGCTGGGCGGCAGGCGGATGGTCCGCCGACCCCGGCTGGTCTTCGTCTCGCCGATCTCCAGCTCCCCGGCCTTGGGGACATTCACCGACCGAAGGACCTTCAGCGTCCCGGCCTTCTCGTCGAAGTCCTGCCACATGAGGCCGCAGATCTCGCCCCGGCGGAGACCGGTGGTCAGCTCCGTGTAGAAGAAGTCCCGCCAGATCTCGTTGCGGTCCACCGCCGCCAGAAATGTTTCCATCTGCTCTTTCGTGAGGATCTGCTTAGGTCGATAGCTGGCCTTGGGCACCACGGCCCCGTCGGTGGGGTTCCGGGCGATCACATGGGCCGACTCCGCGTCCTTCAGGCACCGGTGGAGCATGGCGTGGATGCGGAGCACCATGGTGTCCGACAGCTCATGCCCGTGTTCCGGGTGCTTGCGGACACGGCCCGCGTGTTTCAGCTTTCGGTACAGCTTCTGGATGTCCATGCGGGTCACCCGGGAGACGATCTTATCCCCCAGATAGGGCTTGATGTAGCACCGGATGAACTGCTCATAACTCCGCAGGGTGTTGGGCCGCAGGGTGGCGGCGCCGTAGTCCTCCATCCACCGGTCCAGCCATTCCCCCAGGGTCATACGGCTGTCTTCGGTGAGCTCCACGTCCTGAAAGGCATCCAGGTCCCGGTGGAGCTTGTCCAGCAGTTCTTTCTGGGTCTTTGCCAGGACATATCGGAAGATGGGCTCGCCGTTTTGCTTGCGGCCCACCACGATGCGGCCCTCCCACCGGCCATCCTCCCGTTTTCGGACCATGCCGTCGCCGGACGGCCTGCGTTTTGCCATAGGCTATTCCTCCTTATTTGGGTCGAGCAGACTGCCGTCGTCCTCGTCCAGGGCCTCCAGGATCATGCGGACTCCCAGGCGGAAACCCAGGATGAAGTTCTCCAGGGCCATGGTGCTGCCGATCTCATTCTCCGCGTTGATGAGCCGGAGCAGCAATGTTTTTTCCTTGTCCTCCAGCAGGGCGGTAAGCTTTTCCTCGCACTCCGCCGACTGTTCCATAGCCTTTTTCAGGGCAGTCCCCGATTTGACGCTTTGATCGTTGGGGGTGATGTTTCCGAAGTATAGATTTTCCAGTGTGTCTCTCATGTGTGCCGCCTCCTTTGTCAGCAACACACAATACCCGAACTTCCTCCAAATAGCCACCCCCAACCGCAACTATTTTCAGAAAGTTATCATCTGCGGGCAGGATTTTATCTTTGTATTGCGGTCCAGATTTTGATATGCCTGCCATAGAAAAAAACGCCTGCATCTCTGCAGACGGTTCCGGTGACAAATCGTTTCTCCCTATGGAGAAGATTGTCTCTATTCGTTTGTTTCGTCGTCCTGCACATCTTCAAAGAGGATGCGAAGATAATCCCGGCGGCCGTAGAGCACACGATCCACATAGACATCGTTGTCAAGAACTCGGTAAAAAGTGAGGTAACTGCCGGTCACCAGGAAACGATAGTCACTCTCGACATCGGCAATCGAGGACAGGGACGCGCCAATCAGACTGTGCTCCCGCAATCTGCGGATGTCCTTTGTGATGTTCCGTACCGTGGAGATCGCTGCGCTGGGATTTTCCAAATTCTTTGCGATATAGGACTTGATCCTGGCCAAATCAGCCTGCGCCTCGTCGGATAAATGCAGGTTATTCATCTGCGATTCCGAGATGTTTCTCTACAGCCTCCAGCGTCAACCAGCCCTTTTCCTCCCCGGACTTGCGGCCCTTGGCCAGCTCGTTCATCAGCCGGAGGGTGGCCTGTGTCCGCTCATAGTCCTGCATGTCCACGATGGCGTACCGGCCCCGGCCATTCTTCGTCAGAAAAACCGGAGCGCCCACAGCCACGTCATGCAGAACCTCCGTGTAATTACGCAGATCGGAGATGGGTTTGATGTTCGGCATGGTGTTCAGCCCCTTTCTTGCCCTTAGTATACCTCGATCTGCTGTAAAATTCAACAGCATTTTTTACTGCGGTTTAATTGGTAATTGCTACCACCCCATGGTCATGCCGCCCATGTCCTGCTGAGGAGTTTCCTCATGGTCATCCGGCTTGTGACCCATGGAGATCTTCTTTTTCTGGATTTTCCTCCGCAGCTTTCGGTCCACCTGCTGTCCCACCGGAGCGGCGGGCGGCACCGAGTTGTCACGAAAGATCTGACTCAGATGGTGGAGCAGCCGGGTGGCCGACAGGAACACATTGGGCCTGCGCACCTGATCGAAGTGCTCCAGAAAGAAAGCGGCGTACTCGTTTCCCTGTTCCGCCAATTCATAGAAATACCCCCAGGCCTGCTCCCGGTCCTGCTTGACACCCTGCCCGGTGAGGTACAGCTTTCCCAGAGTGTACTGGGCATACTGGTTCCCGTGTTCGGCGGAGTCGGTGAGATAGGCCACCGCTTTGGGCACGTCCTTCGGAACATCTTTTCCTTCCAGATACAGCTTTCCCAGGCGGTAGGCGGCGTAGGAGTTCCCCTGCGCCGCCGCTTTTTCATACCAGGATACCGCCTCGCCCATTCGGTTTTGACTTTGCAGAAGCTTCCCCAGCGCGTATTGGGCGAAGTCATATCCCGCGTCCGCCGCCCGCCGGAACCACAGTTCTGCCTGTTTGTCGTCAGGGAGAACGCCCCGCCCATCCCGCCAGCACTTGCCCAGCTGATAAGCGGCCAGGGGGAACCCTCTTTGCCAGAGTTGCTCCAGCACCTGTACCTGCTCCGCTTTTTCCTCCTCTGGATTTTCGTACTCCTCCAGTACCTCCTTGGCACTCTGGTAGATTTCGGCCATCCGCCAGTTGGAGTTCCAGGCGAAGTACACCCCATCCTGGTCCTCATCCACCTCGTCCCTCATGCGGGCATCCTCGAAGGTGAACGTCCCCAGCCGGAGCCGTTCCGCCTCCCGGATGACCACGTTCTTGATGGCTTTGAACTCCTTCTGCTGTGAGAGGGGCAGGCGTTCTCTGGGTACATCCTTGTAGTAACGCTCCAGTTCATCCCGGAGTTGATTCCACTGTTCATAGCACTCTGCCACCTCCGGGACCTTGGCCAGTTCGTCCACGATGGCGTCCACCTGCGCCTTCACTGACCTTTTCAGGTAGCCATATACCTTTTTGCCCTTGTGGTCCTCCAACATTCCGGCCAGTGTCTCCATCTGCTCCATGATGATCGGACTGTGACACAGGCCTGTCTCCATCTCCCGAATGAGCCGCCCCATGGCCTCCATCGCCGCGTCCCGCGCTTGGCTATAGGACAAATCTTTTTGTTGATACAGGGACAGCAGTTCGTCCCGGAAGATCTCATTGGACAGCTGGGAGCGCATCTTCTCGATACCTTTTTCCGTGAGATATCCCTGCTTGGGGTCCGCCGACCAGACCATCATGTGGATGTGGGGATGGTGTTTCTCGTCGTGGAAGGCGGCACGCCATCGGAAGCTGCTGGGCGAAATTTTCATGGCCTGAGCCAGTTCCGTCTGGTGGGCCAGCAATAACCTGCGCCAGCTCTCACTGTTCTCATAGCCCAGCCGGTGGGCGTCCTCCCGTTTCAGGGAGTAAACGAAGGTCCACACAGGGCCGGTATGCCCGTTGATCTCCTCCATGGTTTTCTCCAGATCAGCGGGACCGTCAGCGGAGAACAGGCCGTGGGAATGGGGACGCTGGGCCATATATTCCAGGTATCCGCCGCCGTCGTGGGAGGGGGATGGAGCCTCGAGCAGCTCCACACCCTCCCGGGTGGCGATGTACTCGGCGTAGTGTCCGCCGCCGCTTCCCGGCTTGATGTAGCCCGACTTCTGGATCAGTCCCGGCATCACTCAGCCCCCTTTTGGTAACGGACCGTGTCTTCGAAGCTGATTTCACCGTTGGTCTCCTTTACCTCTTTGACACAGCGGACGCGGGCTTTCCGCAGCTGATCCGGGTCGATCTCTATGTCGGCAGCCAGGATATTCCCCATGAGATTTTGGTCCACCGACAGCTTGAACAGCAGGTGTCCCATCCGTTTGCCCAGAGCTCCCAGCTTGCCTTCCAGCACATCGGCCAGAACCCGAGGCAGGTAAGCATCAGCGGATTCTGCGTCCAGGTAACCGGAGTAGAATCGGATGGCCTTTTCGATAAATTCATTTCTGGTGGAGCAGTTATCTCGCCGGTAGCGCGATTCCACCTCGGTCCAGGCGGAGTCACTGAGCCAGACGGAATGTTTCTTATTTTCCTTTTTCAAATTCAAAATCCTCTCCTTATTGCATCAGCGCCGCCTGAAAGCCTGTCACAGCGGGGATTCAGGCGGCTTTTGAGAAAAAACAGCGCCAATCTCAAATCGGGTTGGTCAGAACAGCGCCAACTCCAACCCCTGAAACCGCCCGCACTGCGGGCGGAAGTGACCGCCCAGGCGCCATAAAAGCGCCAGGGCTTTCTCCTGCTCCTCGTCGTCGCAAGCTCCACATCCCTTGTTGCCGCCCTATAGGGGCGAAAACTCACTCGTTCCACTGCTCCTCCTCTCCCCAGCGAACCCGCTCCGCTGGGCTTCGCCGGGGGCCCCATTTTGCCCTCTCCAGAAGCCCCCGAAATCGGGCCAAATCCGCCCTGAAAGCTCCCAGTGGGGCAGGGACTCTGCCCTGCCCCCAAAGAGGGCACATGGTGGCTTACAGACCGTTACACGGGGGAGAGCTGCTTGCTGCAGGGAACGGCGTACTGCGGCAGAAAGATTCGGCAGTATTCCTCCGGGCAGGACACCAGATGCCGACGCATCATCTCCCCGCACTGAAACATCTGGAACACCGCATTTTGATAGCAGGCCTTGATCTCCTCACGGCACTCCCTCGCAAAGATCCTTTGCTCATCTGTCAGGTTTCCACGTTTCTCATCGCAGAGGAACAGGGCCACCCCGTCTTCGTCGATAGACTCCTCATGCGTACGGTTCCACCGGTTGACAATGTACCGCCGCATGTCTATGGTGCGCCGTGCTGACAGAGACGGGTCCTGCTCAATCAGGCAGTCGAACATCTGCATCAGCATCCGGATGCACACTCCTTTCTCTTCAGCGCCGCCATGCGCTGCTCCGCTCTCTGTCGTTCCAGCGTCAGGTCAGCTGCGTAGAGCTGCCGCTCATAGAACTGTTCGATGGATATCTGGATGGGCAGGATGTAGTAACGCAGACAGCCGTTGAGGGGGCGTCCGTCCCGAGTGGTGACGGTGGTGCGCTCCGTCCGGATCAGACCCCGATCCTCCAGTTCGGTCACATACTTGCGCACCGTGTTGACGCTCATCCCCACAGCCTCTCCGATGGTCCGGTAGCTGGCCACGTACTGGTAGGTCCTCCGATCCTCCCGGTGGAGGAGAAATCCGTAGACTGCGATCGCCCCGGCAGACAGTCCCAAGGAGAAGATCTCGTTGGGGAGGGGGAAGTAGTTCTTGATGGGGTCCCGCTTGGGCCAGTGCTGTTTTCTCATTTCGCACCTCCCGACTGTCCCTCCGCCCACTGGATGAACTTCTCTTTCGGAACTACCATACGGCTCCCCACACGCAGTGTGGGGAAACCGGGATTGTTGAGCAGCTCGTAGGCGGTGGAGATAGACACGCCCAGTACCTGCGCCACCATCCTGGCGTTGAGGAACAGGGGCAGGTCGTCGTAGGATTTGTAGACAGACAGTTTCAATGTTTAGTACCTCCGGTGTTTCAAATTCAGAGAAAAAATTTCTTGCGTTTCGGAGGTCTCTCTGTTAAACTGGGACACAGATCAGGCTGTGTTTTCCGAAACGCGGCGGGCCGCTGAACTGTTGCAGCAGTTCGGCGGCCTTTTTTACAGGAGCTGTCTTTTTAGATCTGTCTGGCCATGCACCATACCCGTTCCTGCCCTGCGGCCTTGTTTGACCAACACAGCGTTTTCTTCCCCTTGGCACGCTCAATTGTCGGTGCTCTGCGACAACATCCTGGCGCTGCTTCTCCGGGGAGTATCGTCTCTGGTGATGGGTATTCGGTTTTCAAGGTGCCGTTCCGAATGTTTGGGACCAGTTTCCCGTTGACAATCGGATTTGCGGGTGTTAGACTATTGTAAGATTATTTTGACAGTTCCCTGCGAGAGTATTGTAGCATGTGAACCTACCCCTTTGTCAAAACTATTTTATAATTTTTTTATTATTTTCATTTTACGATTGTCTATTTTGGAGGGCGCCGACATGTGGTATGCCAAGATGTACTTCTCTGAGAAAAAAGAGGTTTTCCAATTTGATAGCCACGGGGTCCAGGGCGTACCCTCGACCTATCGGGAGCTCCCGTTCCTGGAGAGCCTGCTGTCTTTTCTGGAGACGGACTGTAAGGAGCTGGAGCCCCTGCTGCGGCGGGCTTATGAGGACTGGTCCCTTCTGATCGACCGGGATGACAAAGAGGCTGGGGTCCGTACCTTGATGGATCTGGGTGACCTTGGGAGCCGGCACATCTACCTGCATCTTCTGTATGTGCGCTGGTTTGAGCGGTTTGGGCGCATGGGGATCACCCAGGACCGGGGGAGCAGGGAGGATCAGGAGATGCTGGAGGAGCTGCAGGGCCTTCCGGAACAGCTCCCGCTGTATCAGCAGCAGGTACAGCGTTTCTTTGATCTCGTTCTGGATGTGGACAAGGCGGGGCGCGATCCCCAGCAGCAGGCGTCGGCCCACTATCTCTACGATGCCCCCAAGGACCCGTCTCTGTTTTCCTTCCGGCCCATCCCCCTCAGCTTTGAGCCGGTGGAGCCGGGCCGGTGTTCGCCGGTCCTGTATCCCCTCCACATTTCGGACATGATCGACTACTCCCTGCGCAGCTGTGTGGAGCGCGGGATCACCGTCCGGCGGTGCAAGAACTGCGGACGCTGGTTCCCCCAGACCGGCCGGGTCAGCGCGGAGTACTGTGAGCGCCCGGTGGCCTCCGGCCAGCAGACCTGCCGGGAGGCCGGGGCCTTCCAGCAGTGGACCAAGAAACAGTCCGATGATCCGGTATTCAAGGCCTACCGCAAGGAGTACAAGAAGCGCTTTGCCTGGATCAAGGCCGGCCGTATCACCGACGAGCAGTTCTACGCCTGGAGCGAACAGGCCAGAGAGATGAAAAAGAAATGCGACCGGGAGGTCATCACCCTGGAGGAGTTCCAGGACTGGCTACAGGAATCGAGTGTGCCGATTTGACAGTAGCATGTGGAGAAT
>OGQK01001407.1_pt1 | contig 12529 bp, 13 predicted proteins | sample 1553221 | NCBI WGS metagenome assembly OGQK01 (sample SAMEA2579996, study PRJEB22360) | human gut metagenome | biome: human gut; feature: human-associated habitat; material: faeces | place: Denmark | collected 2008/2010 | reverse complement strand
GCCAAATTTCAGCAAAAACAGCAACAGGTTTTTGATACAATAAGTAACAGGCTGACAGGAGATAATCCTCCGGCATATAAAGACGAAGACTCACAAATGCAGGAATATCTTACCTATATCTGTGATGATCTTTTAACAAACACATTAAACATACTGAAAAGTGATTCCATTGATACCTCTGATGAAACATATAAAGCATGGAAAAATGATGAGAGCATCAGTTTGAAAGATTATCTGAATTATGCTGCCAGTCAGAACTGGATTGATATTTCTCAGATTTCCACTTCTAATGAATATCTGGATTCTGAAGAAATCTATCAGGCACTGACAAATTATATTATCGACTATCTGAAGACAGATACCGGATTCTCCAAGCTTCTGTACAAATATATGCTTCAGGAAGACACCATCAGTGGTGAAGAACTTTGTGTTGTTCTGTATGAACAGGGAGTTCTTTCCAAAGAAGATGAGCTGTATCAGACAATGCTTTCCGGAGGTCTGGATGCATATACCTTTATGTATCGAAAGATTGCCAGTCTTGAGATCACTCCAGCTCAGCTTGCACTGGCACCATGTTCTGCATCTGCTGTTATTACTGATACTACAAGTGGAGATGTTCTTGCCTGCGTTTCCTATCCTGGTTATGATAATAACAGACTGACCAATAATATGGATACTGATTATTATGCCAAATTATCAACTGATCTTTCTAGTCCGTTTTTTAATAAGGCAACACAGCAGAGAACGGCTCCAGGTTCTACATTGAAGATATTATCTACCGTTGCAGGCATGTCAGAAGGTGTTATCGATGACGGTACTTATATTGAATGTACAGGAAGTTTCGATCTTGTAACACCACCGATCAACTGCTGGAATAAACAGGGGCACGGAGCTCTGGATATCCGTGGAGCGATCGAGCAGTCCTGTAACGTATTTTTCAGTACGATCGGTTTTGAACTTGGAAAAGATTCCGAAGGAAACTTTTCTGAAGCAAGAAGTCTTGGTATGCTTCAGAAGTATGCATCCCTTATGGGACTCGACAAAAAAACTGGCATTGAAATTTCTGAAGCTTCTCCTCAGATTTCAGACAAAAACGCAGTTCCTTCCTATATGGGACAGGGTACGAATATGTTTACCACCAGCCAGCTTGCAAGATATGCTTCAACGATTGCTACATCCGGTACGATCTACAAGCTTTCTCTGCTGGACCGTGTAACAGATTCCAAGGGCAAACTGATCAAGGAATATCCTTCTGAAACAGAGGGACAGCTGGACATTTCCAGCAATATATGGGATGATATCCATGATGGTATGTACCGTGTAGTGCAGACTCATGATCAGTTTAACGGACTTGGTGTGGAAGTTGCCGGAAAAACCGGTACTGCCGAAATTGATTACTATCATCCAAATAATGCTCTTTTCGTGGGATATGCTCCGGTTTCCGAACCGAAATACGCAATATCCGTTCGAATCGCAAACGGATATGCATCCGGTAATGCCTGCCTTGCAGCTAATGATATTTTTAAATACATTTTCGGACTTGCAGATGAAAGCACCATTCTCACTGGTTATGCCGCAAGCGACACCAGTAATGTATCGAATGACTAAACAAACTTTATGAGGATACCAGAAGTGTGGAACATTTTAATGGGAGGAATCAGAAAATATGAGTGAGGTCATTGTCATTACATCCGGAAAAGGCGGCGTGGGTAAAACCACTACGGTAGCAAATATCGGGACCGGGCTGGCGGCCATGGGAAAACGGGTTGCTGTTGTGGATACGGATATCGGACTTCGAAACCTGGATGTTGTTATGGGACTTGAAAACCGTATTGTTTATAACCTGGTAGATGTCATCAATGGAAGCTGTCGCCTGAAACAGGCTCTGATCCGTGACAGACGGCATCAGGATCTGTACCTTCTTCCTTCTGCACAGACAAAGGACAAGACTGCTGTATCACCGGAACAGATGATCAAGCTTACGGACGATCTCAGGGAGGAATTTGATTATGTTCTTCTGGATTGTCCTGCCGGAATTGAACAGGGATTTAAAAATGCGGTAGCCGGTGCAGATCGTGCCCTTGTGGTAACAACTCCGGAGGTTTCCGCAATCCGTGATGCAGATCGTATCATAGGTTTGCTGGAATCCGGAGGGATTCGGGATATCCGGCTGATTATCAACAGGCTCAGGCCTGAAATGATCGCAAAAGGAGATATGATGTCAGTAGAAGATGTCCTGGAAATCCTTGCTGTAGATCTGATCGGTGCCATTCTTGATGATGAACAGATTGTAATTTCCACAAATCAGGGTGAACCACTGTCTGGGAAAAATTCACAGGCAGAGGAGGAATACCGCAATATCTGTCGACGACTTATTGGAGAAGATGTTCCCTATACTACCGTCCGGCGAAAAAGCAGTGTATTCCAACGGCTTGGCAGTATTTTTCGCAGATAAATAAGCACTGCCAGATTATCTTTTCATCACAGAGGGAGGAATAAATATGCGGTTTTTCTCCGAAAAAAAACGCTCCGCAGGTTATGCCCGTGACCGAATGAAACTTCTTCTTGTATCGGAACGCATAGACTGCTCTCCACAGATGATGAAACTTTTGCGGAATGACCTCATACATACCGTAAAAAAATACGTTGTAATTGATGAAACAAGGGTGACCATACAGATTTCACAGGAACCACCTGTTCTGCATGCTGTCATACCTGTACTTAAGAAAAGGGATGCATAATTTATGATTAAACAGTATAAGCTGCGGTTTTACAACTTTCGTCTGGTAGTTTTTCTTCTGGCGATCAGCTTTATTGGAATCCATCTTGTAGGAACAGCTGCCGATTATCTTCGCACCCGTCAGCTTCTGGGTGTAATCATTGGAGTAGTCTTTATGCTGCTTCTTTCACTGATGGACTACTCCTGGTTGCTGAATTTTCAATGGATCATGTATGGTTTTAATATTGTAATGCTTCTGGCGGTTCGTTTCTTCGGCTCAAGTGCCAACGGCGCAGCAAGATGGGTGGATCTTGGTTTTATTCGCTTCCAGCCGACAGAGTTATCTAAAATCATCATTATCCTGTTTTTTGCAAAATTTTTCATGGATCACGAAGATGATCTGAATACATTGAAAACTCTGGCACAGTCAGCAGTTCTTCTGGTAATTCCGTTAATGTTGATCTATGTACAGCCAGATATGAAAAATACAATTACTGTAGTAATTCTGTTCTGTATTCTGATCTATATTGCAGGACTCAGTTACAAAATTATCGGAGGAGCGGCTCTGATTGCAATTCCTCTTGCAATTATTTTTCTGTCGATTGTTGTACAGCCGGATCAGAAACTGATTCAGGATTATCAGAGAAACCGTATTATGTCGTTCCTGTATCCGGAGAACGAAGAATATGCGGATGATATTGAACAGCAGAACAACTCAAAAACAGCGATTGCCTCCGGAGAACTTGTAGGACGTGCTTTCAGTAATGACACAAGTGTTACTTCCGTGAATGATGGAAACTTTGTTTCTGAGAATCAGACAGACTTTATTTTTGCAGTGGCAGGAGAGCAATATGGATTTATTGGCTGTACTCTGATCGTGCTGCTGCTGTTTCTGATTACTTTTGAATGTATCCGGATGAGCCTTCGGGCCAAGGATCTTGCCGGAAAGATCATATGTTGTGGAGTGGGAAGCATTGTTTCCATACAGAGTTTTATCAATATCTGTGTTGCTACCGGACTTGCGCCTAATACCGGTACTCCGCTGCCTTTTGTAAGCTATGGTCTTACCTCTCTGATCAGTCTGTTCATTGGTATGGGACTTGTTCTCAATGTAGGACTGCAGAGCAGTGCATATAATAAAGAATTACAGAAGAAAGAGCAGAAAAAGGATGCCTACTTTCGGAAAGAGGAATATTTATGACACATAAAGAACCTGTGAAAAAAACTGCACGTCCTGGAAGTACTCCCGGACATCGGTCTTCCAAAGCCGCAACTCGCACAGCTTCCGCTGGGAAAGACAGAGTTTCTGATCCATCTGCAAAAGCTGTTCCCTCCAGGCGCAAAACACAATCAGTCAGAATGAAACGGATGCGCCGCAAAAAGATCCGCAATACCGTTCTTCTGCTTCTTCTGCTGGTCGTCCTGTGTGGAGCAGGGGGATTTGGAGTCTACATGTTAAAAGGCGGGAATTTTTCCACCCCGGTTAATTCTTTCAACGCCTTTTCCGAATTTGATAATACACTGGTCTCAAAAGAGGAACAGAGAGCAGAGGGCTTTGCTCAGAATCTCTGCGTTGTTACCAAGGATGTTCCTCTGGACTCGGTCAGTCTGGATGATAACCAGTCCGGTGTTCTTTTGAACCTCAGTGACAAAAAGGTCCTCTATGCAAAAGGTGCCTACAATAAGGTATATCCAGCCAGTATCACAAAGATCATGACCGCAATGCTGGCTCTGAAATACGGCAATATGGATGATACCGTAACGATCTCCCAGGAAAATGTTACGCTGGAATCCGGGTCACAGGTTGCAGGTTTTATGGAAGGCGACCAGGTCACCATGGACCAGCTGCTTCACTGCCTTCTGGTCTATTCCGCCAATGATGCAGCTTCTGCCATTGCAGAACATGTAGGCGGTTCCACAGATAAATTTGTGGAAATGATGAACAGTTTTGCCGCTGAGCTTGGATGCACAGGAACTCATTTTACCAATCCTCATGGCCTTCAGGACGAAAATCATTATACAACGCCTTATGATATCTATCTGATGTTAAAAGAGGCGCTGAATTATCCGGAATTTACAGACATCACGCAGATGTCGTCCTATACAGTTACCTACAAACATTCGGATGGCTCAGATGCAAGTACTACCTTAACCGCTACTGACCATTACCTTACCGGTGAGGCCACAACACCGAAGGATGTCACCATCCTCGGTGGAAAAACAGGAACAACGGATAAAGCAGGAAACTGTCTGGCTCTTTTAAGCCAGAATGCTTACGGAAAGCCTTTTATTTCCATTGTTATGGGTGCATCTTCCAAAGATGTTCTGTATCAGGAAATGACATCATTGCTTCAGAATATCAACTGACAGAAAATCATTACATCATAAGGAGGACAAGGCAATGATCATTACAATTGACAGACAATGTGGATGTGGCGGGCACCGTGTAGGTGTTCTGCTGGCAGAAAAACTGGGACTGGAGCTTTATGACAAAAAGAAGCTTCTGGAAGAATCAAAAAAAATCGGTAAATTCGAGGAAAACAGCGATTTCTTTGATGAAAAATCGGTAAACAGCCTGTTATATTCCATCGCAATGAATTATGGTGAAAGAAATCCAATGACGAATTCATTCAACCTGGTACGGGAACTTACCAAAGGAAAATCTGTTGTTATGATCGGACGATGTGCCAATATCATATATCAGGATATGCCAGATGTCACCACTGTTTATCTCCATGCAGATATGGAACATCGGGTACATCGTATTATGGAGCGCGACCATGTTTCTGATAAAGAAGCACGAAAACAGATCCGGGAAACAGACAAAAAAAGAGAGCAGTTCCATAAATCCTGCACCAATACCTCCTGGAGTGATTCGAACCAGTATCAGCTGTCTATTGATACCGGTCTTGTGGGCATCGAACAATCTGCTCAGCTGATCATTGATTACATTAATCTGAAGAAAAAAAGTATCTGAACCAGACAATAAGATTCATCTGTCAGGCAGATAAAAAAACAGGTACGCTGTGAGTTGGTCAAACCTGCTCATGAAGCGTACCTGTTTTTTATTTATGCATGTGTTTTCTGAAGATCAGTAGACTTCTACGGTATCATCTCCGGTATCTCCGGAACTACTGTCATCCAGTTCCGAATCAGAATTGTCACCGGTATCCGTACCATCATCAACAACATCACCAGTATCATTATCGGAGGTATCATCTCCCTGTGAAGTATCTGGATCAGAAGTGTCATTAACGTTCCCGTCATCAGGAGTATATCCCTGATCGTAATTTCCGTCGTCTCCGGTATCTGGATCACCGGTATCTGTGTTATCATCGGAATCATCCGATCCACTGTAATAACTGTCTTCCGTGTAGATTGGAAAATCAGCACTGTCAGAATCTGCATCTACGGATCCCTGTGAAGTTGAGTCAGGAACGGGCTCCGCTGCGTTGTTATCCGGAATTGCCGTAAGATGAGAAATGTTTCCATCTTTGGGGACCACAATATAAATCCCAAGCATTACAATACATAATGCCATGGCAAGTCCGGCGATCTTCATTTCTTCCATATGTTTCATAGACGTCAGTCTCCCTGTCATTTTTTTGTATTATAGCACAGAACCAGTCGTATTTGTAAACCTGTTGTTGTTTTTCATGAAATTTATTTTTGGGCAGTGTAGACACATTTTCCCTTCGTGTTTATAATAAACAATAAGATTGATTTCCATGTAGCCATCGAGTATTTTACACAGAAAGGCAGGATATTTCATGAGTAACTGTATCACCACTTATACGGGAAAACATTTTGATCCCACACAACCTGAAAAAGAACGGATCTGCATAGATGATATCGCACATGCCCTTTCTCTTTTATGCCGCGGAAATGGCCATGTAAAGACCTTTTTTTCCGTAGGACAGCATTGTATCCTCTGTGCAAAGGAAGCCATGGCCCGTGGCTTGCCAAGACGTCTTGCACTGGCAGCTCTTCTTCATGATGCCAGTGAATGCTATATGTCTGATGTTCCCAGACCGTTTAAAAAAAGCCTTCCCGAATATCAGCGACAGGAAGAAAAGCTTCTTTGCATCATATATGAAAAATATCTGGGCACCGGACTTTCTGCCAAAGAGGAGCAACAGCTGAAAAACATTGATAATGATCTTCTCTGGTATGATCTGAAATTTCTTCTCAACGAAGAACCGCCGCAGCCCAAACCATCGGTCTGTGTTCCCATAGATTATACAGTCCGTCCTTTCCAGGAAGTGGAAGACGAATATCGGATGTTATTTAAGCAATTGCGGGCGGATATTCACAATTCAAATTTACTTGATCATGATTGAAAGAAGAAGTATGTATGGAACGATTGATTTTTCATGTTGATGTAAACAGCGCCTTCCTTTCCTGGGAAGCTACCCGAAGAGTAAAGCAGGGGCTTCCGGATCTTCGGGAAATTCCTTCCTGCATTGGTGGAGATCCCAGAAAACGGACCGGCATCGTAGTTGCCAAATCCATCCCTGCAAAAAAATACGGGATACAGACAGGAGAACCAATGGCTATGGCCTTTCGTAAATGCCCGGAACTGATATCCGTTCCGGCAGATTTTGAGCTTTATGATAAATATTCAAGGTCTTTCAAAAGTATCTGTGCATCCTATGCCCCTGTGATGGAATCCTTTTCCATTGATGAGGTATTTCTGGATATGACTGGCACCTCCTACATTTACCCGGATCCGATTGTAACTGCCCATGAGCTGAAAGATAAGATACGGACCGAACTGGGATTCACTGTAAATATCGGCATCTCTGTCAATAAACTGCTGGCAAAAATGGCCTCAGATTTTGAAAAGCCGGATAAAGTACACACCCTGTTCCCGGAAGAGATCCCTGTAAAAATGTGGCCACTTCCCGTAAGAGATCTTCTTTTCCTTGGAAAATCCTCTGAAAAGAAGCTTAAGGAGGCGGGTATACGAACCATCGGTGATCTTGCCCATGAGAAAAAGCCCAAGATCCAGGCACTTCTGGGTGAAAAAGCAGGACAGCAGTTATACCGGTACGCCCGCGGTCTGGATGACTCCCCGGTAAAAATGAAACCAGATGAAGCTAAGGGATTCAGTCTGGAAACAACCTTTAATGATGATCTGGTATCCATGGAGCAGGCGCTTCCGATCCTTCTGGAACAATGCGATGTCCTTGCTGCTCGTATGCGCCGCAAAAAGAAAAAATGTACCTGCATCTCTGTAACCTTTCGAACGCTGGATTTCCAGAACAGATCACACCAGATGAAACTGAAAAACGCCACAGACATCACCGACGAAATTTATTTCCACGCCCGAAAGCTTTTTGAAGAATCCTGGAGAGGACAGCCGCTGCGTCTTCTGGGGGTATCACTTACCGGACTTACCGACGACTCCTTTGAACAATTATCATTCTTTGAAGATATCAGGGAAAAAGAACGCCGCCAGAAACTGGATGCAGCCCTGGATTCTATCCGACTTAAATACGGAAATGACAAGGTTACCCGCGCCAGTATCATGAACAGTACCGCCCGGATCGGGAGAAAAGCAAAAGCGCAGATGGAAAATGAGAGAGAACAATAATGTTTGATGAAAATTTACCAGATTCTTTCAAAAACCCCTTGCAATTTTATTCACAATGCACTATAATTTGAAACATATCAATAGCAATTTTATTCAAAATTATTATATGTGTCTAAGGAGGAAAACAGGATGGTTGAACTGATCGTAGGAAAGAAAGGCAAAGGAAAAACAAAAGTACTGTTAGACAAAGTAAACGGGGCTGTGAAGGATGCCAGCGGCAGCATTGTTTACTTAGACAAAAGCACCAAGCACATGTATGAGCTGAACAACAAAGTCCGCCTCATTGATGTTTCCGGATTTCCGGTTAAGAATGCGGATGAATTCGTAGGATTTATCTGTGGTATCCTCTCTCAGGATCATGATCTGGAGCAGGTATATCTGGACAGCTTCCTTACAACAGCCAAACTTGAAGGAAAGGATGCAACCGGAACACTGGATCAGTTAAGTGCCATCGGTGAAACCTTCAAAGTTTCCTTTATTATCAGTATGTCTCTGGATAAAGAAGAAGTTCCGGCAGCATATCAGGATAAGATTATCTGCGCATTATAATAAAATTGAATATGAACGTCCTATTTTATACATAACGCATAAAAGAACGTAAATTTGAAAGGAATCTGTCGCAGGGCAGATTCCTTTTTGCTGTATGAATTCCTTAACATGTTACATTCCACAAAAAACATTGACATTACAACCGTTATAAGGTTTAAATTATATCCGGGAGGTTATCTGACCGGTAATATTGCCATCTAACTAATACCTTAAACCGATCAGACAAAAGAGAATCATGGAAAAAAATCTAACAACCGGAAATATTTTTAAAACCATTGTGTATTTTGCCCTACCATACTTGTTATCTTATTTTCTTTAGACACTTTACGGAATGGCAGATCTTTTTATCATCGGACAGTTTAACCATGTTGATGCCATCACTGCTGTATCAAACGGAAGTCAGGTCATGCATATGTTAACCGTCATTATTGTAGGACTGGCCATGGGTACAACCGTTACCATCAGCCGGGCTATCGGCGCGGATAAGAAACTGGACGCTGCCAGAGCCATCGGAAATACCGTCACCTTATTCATGGCGGTTTCCGTTCTTTTTACGGTCCTGCTTCTTCTCCTTGTAAGACCCATTGTGGTACTGATCGGCATCCCGGCAGAAGCAGTCGCAGGTACCACACAGTATCTTATCATCTGTTTTATCGGAATTCCTTTTATTACTGCCTATAACATAATCAGTTCCATATTCCGTGGCATTGGTGATTCCAAAACGCCCATGTATTTTGTTGCCATTGCCTGTGCTGCCAATATTGTACTGGATTACATTTTCATCGGATTTTTCCATATGGGTCCATCCGGAACAGCCCTTGGAACCACACTTGCACAGACACTCAGTTGATCATTGCCCTGATATCCATCCGCCACAGAGAGACCGGAATCCATCTTACTGGAAAAGATTTCCGCCCGGCTCTGCCTGATAGCCTATTTCTGGCTGAAACGCCATTCCGGTCTCGGCCCTGTATCTGAAGGAGAGTCCAATGGAAGATAAAAAATTATTTCTTATCGGAGAAGTCGTCAAAATGTTCCACATCAGTATGGGAACCCTCCGACACTATGAACAGGCTGGTCTGTTAATCCCCGAATATGCGGACCCTGATACCGGATATCGCTATTATGGAACCAGACAGTTTGAACTGGAACTGATCTCCCGAAAGATCGACCATCGTCTGGAACAGCTTCGGGATTCCCTCCATTCGAAAACTTATCTGGATCTTGAAAATTCTATCCGGAAGCTGGTAGAAAATCAGAAGGAATCTCTGGTTTTTATGGGAAAGATCGGAATCGGGATCTCCAGAGAACAGCTTTGAAAAAGATCTTTTCAGGATTACGACCGGATCTTTCTTTTTCTGGATCAGGAAGAACGTTATGACGGAGAAACGGAAACTTTTCCCAGACAGACCTGCGTAACCATCCACTTCTGCGGAAGCCACAGGGAAGCACCGGCTTATTACCAGAAACTACGTTGATTGATTATGGACTCACAAACAATACCGACAAATTTGTCACGGAAATCCAGATTCCGGTAAATATCTGAAATTTATGCCTTCTCATGGAGTGCTTATTTAAGCTTCCGATGAGGAGGCTTTGTTTATTCTTCGTTTCTGTGGTATACTGAATGGCAGAATAAACACACAGGAGCGTTTCATATGAATCATTTACTGGAAAAAATCAAACAGAAAAATGCATCCGCATTTACCCACAGCGGAAAATTTCACGCAGACGATGTTTTTTCCGCCGCACTGCTTTTATATCTGAATCCTGAAATCACCATCACACGTGGAAATACGGTTCCGGAAGATTATGAAGGTCTTGTTTTTGATATCGGAAGAGGGCAGTATGACCATCACCAGAAAAACAGCCGTATCCGTGATAATGGCGTTCCATACGCAGCATTCGGCCTTCTCTGGGAAAAACTGGGGCCGGAAGTTCTCGGTGAGGAACTGGCACAGAAATTCGATGAGTCTTTTGTCCAGCCGCTGGATATCAATGACAATACCGGCGAAAAAAATGAGCTCGCCACACTGATCGGCAATTTTAATCCTGGATGGGATTCCAAAAGCAGCAACGACGAAGCCTTTTTCCAGGCAGTCAGTGTCGCAGGCATGATCCTGGAAAACAAGTTCGAGCGTTACCTCGGAAACGAACGTGCAGACAGAAGAGTAGAAGAAGTTCTTGCAGAACATAGCGCTTCCCTTGCTTCTGGCGACACCCCGGCTGAGAACACCAATATCTTGGTACTTCCGGAATTTATTCCCTGCCAGAAGCGTCTTTCCGAAACCAATATCGCTTTTGTGATCTTTCCGTCCAACCGGGGCGGCTACTGTATCCAGCCACAGAAAAAAGAATATTCCATGAATTATAAATGCAGTTTTCCTTCTTCCTGGCTGGGCCTGGAAGGAGAGGAACTGGCTTCGGTAACCGGCCTTGAAAGTGCGATCTTCTGCCACAAAGGCGGTTTTCTCATGACATGTGGAACCCTTGAGGATTCCATTCTTGCCTGCCGGAGCAGTCTTGCCGCATTTCATGAAGAAGCTGTGATCGTAAGCCTTGGTGGAAATGAAGAGACAGACATGCTGCTTCAGAAGCTTCCGGATCTTTCTTCTGCCAGGATCGCGCATCTGCCTGTTCCTCAGCTTCCGGAACTGACATTAAACGGGATCTACGGAGAGCTTTCCATGGAAAAAGCAGAGTGGAAAAGCCATATAAAAGACCAGATAAAAGAAATCCTCAGATGCAAACCGGAAGCAGTTTTTGCGGACAATGCCATGTTTTCTCTGTACCCTATCGTCCATGCACTGCGAAAAAAACATATCCCAGTCCTTACCGTGGTAGAAAAAAATGGACAGAAACTTCTGGTACGTATCCCCTCCGGTTCTTAAAGTTCGCCAGGCGGATATTCGCACCCCCGCAGGGGAATCCTTGATTCGGTTACATGTATAATATTATCCTCAGGTATATTTGCATTGCATACTCATACAGAAAGAAGGCATATTTATGCGAGAAGAAAAATTTAAAATGGAAAGACAGGGGCTGATCCAGGTAGGAGATAAAGTAAAAATCTCCGAATTTCTCTCTGCCACAAACTACAGCTACATCATCGAACCTGCCGTAGCCATGTCCGGTTGCTACAGAAACGCAGACCGCATCAAATCCAAAGAGGGGATCATCAAAAGCATTGAACATACACCCCGTGGCTTTATCGTTACCGCAGAATTTGATGAATAAACATACTGTTGATGGGATATCTTGCCCTTCCAGAGGACTTATCTGATCCGGTCAAGATCCGGCAGTTGACAATCTGCCGGATTTTCTGCCGAAAAACTCACTAATTTATTCTGGATTATATGATGATAATCTGGTATTATAAAGAAGATATTTGTGTAATTTCTCTAATTATCAGGAAATTGCAAATTTTTAAAACAGAGGTGTAATATTATGAGCTGGTACAACGAAGCAATCTTCTACCATATTTATCCACTTGGACTTACAGGCGCTCCAAAAGAAAACGATTACGGAACTCCTGTACATCGACTGAACACACTGCTGCCGTGGATCGACCACATCAAGGAAATCGGATGTACTGCCTTATATATAGGTCCGCTTTTTGAAAGTGTCGGACATGGCTATGAGACAACCGATTACAAAAAACTGGA
>OGQK01001404.1_pt1 | contig 12541 bp, 10 predicted proteins | sample 1553221 | NCBI WGS metagenome assembly OGQK01 (sample SAMEA2579996, study PRJEB22360) | human gut metagenome | biome: human gut; feature: human-associated habitat; material: faeces | place: Denmark | collected 2008/2010 | reverse complement strand
GGAGGGTGTGCCGCGAATCATGCGGCGCACGGGCTCGGTCATGCCGGCTACCGTACGGACGATTGATGGTCTCGCCGCGGCGGTCGTGGATACCGCGGCGAGGACTGGCGAGGTCAGCCGAGCAGCACCGCGATGATTGCGATGAAGATCGGTGAGGTCAGTGTCGAGAAGAGAATGCCGTCGCGTGCGAACGAGAGACCCACGTTGTACCGCGCCGCGTAGTTGTAGACGTTCTGCCCGGTCGGCAGGGCGGCGAGCACCACGCACGCGTACAATGTGGCGCCGCGGAAGCCCATCACGAAATACGACAGCAGGAACGCGATAATTGGCATCACGATGTTCTTCAATACCGCCACCGTGAACACCGCGGGAATATTCGACTTGTCCTGCAGCGGCTTCGTGCCGTGCAACGACATGCCGAATGCCATCAAAATCATTGGCACTGCGGAATCGCCGATCATGTCGATCGGATCGTAAATACAGTCCGGCACCACGAAATGACCGGTTTTTGCGGAAATCGCGGATACGGCGATGCCCAGCAGCGAACCGATAAGCAGCGGCTGATGCAGCGGCTGCTTCAGAATCTCCCTCGTGGAGACCTTGCCTTTGGTGGTCACATCGAGCACGGTCAGGCCGATCGGTGTGAACACCGCCTGTTGCATGACCAGAATCGGCGCGACCAAAGCGGGATTGCCCAGAATGTACGTGGCGATCGGCAGACCGATGTTGTTGGAGTTCAGATACAGCGAATTCAACGCGCCGATGGTGGCATCCGCCGCCTTCAGATGGAAGAACAGCCTATTGAGGATCAGAAACACCAATCCGACCAGCACGGCCGAGAAGAACGCCACAACAATGGAGGAGTGGAATATCTCGAAGATTCTCTCCTTGGACAGGATGGCAAACATCAGGCACGGGCTCGATACGAAAAAGCTGAACCTGTTGAGCACCATCTGCGCGGTAGGTCCGCCTATGCGCATGCGCGCGGCCACGTAACCGGTGCCGATGACGATGCCAATGACGCAGAAGCCTTCCAATGCGCTTAACAGACCAGGCATGACACTCTTCCTTTCGCTCTCGGCCGTTGGTTTGGCCGCTATCCAGTGTTGCACCATGCATATGGATAACATCCGATCCGTCTCAAAAGCGTTGTCGAACGGCGATGTCGGTTCCGGTGGTGCTGGATAATGGGCGGTATGAACGAACTTGAGATTGGATTTTCCGCTTCCGCCACTAGGCAGGAGCAGCTGAACGAGCTGATGACCCAGATTATGGGAACCTATTCCGTGAGCGACGACGAAGGGCCGTTGACCGACGCGGTCGAAGCGTTTTTGAATAAACAGCAGCATCTGACAGTGCGCAGGCATGGCGATACGCTGGTCGCATCCACGAATTTTGGGCGTGAGCGTCGCGTGATCCTCGCCGGGCATCTCGACACGGTGCCGGTGATCGACAATTTCCCGCCGCGTTGGCTGGAACCGGGCGATCCGCTGATTCGCGAGGATGTTGCCGCCGGCCATGGGCGGGAGCGCGTGATATGGGGGCGCGGTGCCACCGATATGAAGGGCTCCGACGCGGTGATGATGTATTTGGCGGCCGCGTTGACGGATGCGAAATACGATCTGACATACGTGTTCTACGACCACGAAGAGGTTGCCGCCGAAAAGAACGGCCTACGCAAGGTGGTCGAGGCGCATCCTGATTGGATTTCCGGCGATTTTGCGATTATCGGGGAGCCAACCGATTGCGGTATTGAAGGCGGCTGCAATGGCACGATGCGTTTCGACGTGATCACGCACGGCATTGCGGCGCATTCGGCGCGTGCGTGGATGGGTAGGAACGCCATCCACGCGGCCGCTGAGATTCTGAACCGGCTGAACGCTTATGAAAATCGTGCGATTGAAGTGGATGGCCTGACGTATCAGGAGGGGCTGAATGCCACGCTGATTTCAGGCGGCAAGGGCACGAATGTGATTCCTGATGAATGCCGCGTGCATGTCAACTACCGTTTTGCCCCCGACAAGTCGTTGGCTGAGGCGAAGGCGCTGATGATTGGCGCGGATGCCGGTGCGGAATTGGGCAATGGCGAGCATGTTGCCACAGGTGGCGTATTCGAAGGCTTCGGCATTGAAATGAAGGACGAGTCGCCTTCCGCACGTCCGGGGTTGACGTCGCCGCTCGCGCAGTCGCTGGTGGAATTGGTGCGCGAGCGCACGGGGCGTGAGCCTCTGGCCAAGCTTGGCTGGACGGATGTGGCGCGATTCTCGATGCTGGGCATTCCCGCGGTGAATCTGGGTGCGGGCAGTCCGTTGCTGGCGCACAAGCATGACGAGCAGCTGCCGGAATCGGATCTGCTGCTGATGGCCAACTTGCTTGAAGACTGGCTGAAGTAGCTGTCTGCTGCCTTTTTCTGCCTCCTGTTTCTGCCTGCTATCGGCTGTTTGTTGTTTTCCGTCTTCTGTCTGCACAAGTCGGATCGGCTGTCTGCACGAGTCGTAATCTGTGTCTGCATTTCTCGCGAATCGTGATTTCTTTCGACTTGTGCAGACGGAGCAACGACTTGTGTAGACGGGGCCTGGGATTTGCGGGCGGGGAAAGCAGGCGGTGAGTTGCAGGATCCGGAAAATTTCCCGTCATGTCACGTTCCGTTGTTTTTTGTGTCATACTTATAGACGGTGGTTCTGCAAATCACCGATGCATCCGATGGCGTTGATCCCCTCGCGTGAAGTTCATGTGTGTCCGCGAGCGCTGGTGTCCGCCGTCGCATGATGAGGACTTTTGACGGAAGTTGCTTCCTACGGGCGCCATGATGCGCGGCCACGGTGAGAGCGTGGTGTGAGAACCGTATGAGGCCTAAGCGTGGGCGGCGCGATTGCAGCGTGTCGTCGAGGAGCCATTGTGCCTAATACCAGTGAGGGCTTCGATCAGGTCGAAGCTTCGGCATCGCCTGAGCATGCCGTGAATGTTGTGAAATTCGAGTCGGTCCAGTCCGATCCTGCCCCGCGTCGCCGTCGTGGCGGTCGTCGCGTGGTGCGTGGCGTGGGAGCTGCCGGTGCGTCCTTGGAGTTGAAGGTCGAGGAGCATGCTTCGGCTCCGCTGTTCGAGGAGCCGAAGTTGCCGGTTGCGCAACCTGCGCATGATACCGGTGATTCCGCTGATTCCGAGGGTATGACCCGTCCGACCCGTCGCCGTCGTCGTCCGGTCCAGTCCGATGATGATGTTCGTGAGATTGTCGACGAACGGCCGACGCGTTCTCGTCGCCGTCGTTCGGTGCAGGTTGAGGATGAGCAGGACGAGGATCGTCCGTCGCGTCGTCGCAGCCGTTTCGCCGATGATGCGGATGAGTACGATGAGATGCCGCGTCGTCGCGCTTCCGTCGATGATTCCCATGATGAGGAGTCGTCTGTGGAGCGTGCCTTGGATGCCGTCGATATGTTGCCGGAAGGCCATGAGGTCCGCCACAATCCGCGTCCGATGATGTCTCTGCTTTTCCAGGAGCCGGTTTTGCCGTCCGTTGCGGATTCCCGAGACAGGGCAGACGACGATCGCGACGATTCCCGTAATGACCGCGGCGAGCGTAATGATCGCAATGCGCAGGACCATGACGATGAGCAGGATGAGGATCGTCCGTCACGTCGCCGTCGCCGCCGCAATCGCGACGTTGCCGACGAAGAGCGTTCCGAAGACAATCGCAATGAACGCGATAATCGGGATAATCGCAATGATGATGCGGACAATGACGAGGAAGGCGGATCTCGCAAGTCGCGTCGTTCCCGTCGTTTGAACGCGCAGGAGCGTCGTGCCGCAGCTGAAGTCGAACAGATCGAAGAGGATTTGATCCTCGACGATATTACGTATGCGCCGATTGATGACGAAACCCGCAATCGTCATGACGATGATGACGACGAGCAGCCGACGCGCACCCGTCGTCGCCGTCGCAGCCGCGGCAATCGTGAGGAAGCCGACGAACAGCAGCGGGATAGCGATGAAGGCGAGTCCCGTCGTCGCCGTGAGGACGATGACGAGGATGAAGGCACGGTGACCCGTCGCCGTCGTCGCCGTCGTGGCGGTGCGAAGACGGATGAGACGGAAGAGCCGCTCGTGCGTCGTTCCCGCAAGCAGCAGTACATCGACGAGATCACCGACGTCGAAGGTTCCACCCGACTTGAGGCCAAGAAGCAGCGTCGCCGTGACAATCGCCGTGAGCGCAGCCGTCAAAGCCAGCTCATGGAGCAGGACTTCCTGGCTCGCCGCGAGCATGTCGACCGCCTGATGGTGGTGCGCGAACGCGAACGCCACACGCAGATTTCCGTGATCGAAGACAATGTGCTCGTCGAACATTACGTGTCCGACATTCAGGAAGTCGCCACTGTGGGCAACATCTATCTGGGCCGCGTGCAGAACGTGCTGCCGAGCATGGAAGCCGCGTTCGTCGACATTGGTCAGGCGCGTAACGGCGTGCTCTATGCGGGTGAGGTGAACTGGGATTCCGCACGGTTGGAAGGCCAGCCTCGCCGCATCGAACTCGCGTTCAAGTCGGGGGACCCGGTGCTCGTGCAGGTCACCAAGGATCCGATCGGACATAAGGGTGCGCGACTGACCTCGCAGGTCACCCTTGCGGGCCGTTTCCTGGTGCTCGTGCCATCCGGTGGCATGACGGGCGTGAGCCGCAAGCTCAGCGAGCGTGAACGTTCCCGCCTGAAGAACATCGTGTCGAAGGTCGCGCCGAAAGACATGGGCGTGATCATTCGTACCGCAGCGGAAGGCGCCTCCGAAGAGGCGATCACCAAGGATCTTGAAAGCCTGGTGCGCCAGTGGGAACGCATCACCTCCAAGCGAGACGAATTCCTGCACGGCAAGCGTCCGAAGCTGCTGCAAGGCGAGCCGGACGTGGCGATCCGCGTGGTGCGAGACATCTTCAACGACGACTTCTCCAAGATGATCGTTGAAGGTGACCGCGTGTACGGCCGTATCGAGGAATACCTCGACACCATGGCTCCCGACTTGAAAGACAAGCTCGAAAAGTGGGATCCGGCCGAACATGAAGGCAAAGACGTGTTCGACAAGTGGCAGATCGACTCCCAGTTGCGTAAGGGCATGGAACGTCAGGTCTACCTGCCGTCCGGCGGTTCGATCGTCATCGACCGCACCGAGGCCATGACCACCATCGACGTGAACACGGGCCGTTTCATCGGCCGCGGCAAGAGTCTTGAGGAGACGGTGACCCGCTGCAACCTCGAAGCTTCCGAAGAGATCGCACGTCAGCTGCGCCTGCGTGACATCGGCGGCATGGTGATGATCGACTTCGTCGACATGGTCATGCCAGCCAACCGTGATCTGGTGCTGCGCAGACTGGTGGAATGCCTGGCCCGCGACCGTACCAAGCATCAGGTGGCCGAAGTCACCTCGCTTGGCCTGGTGCAGATGACGCGCAAGCGCATCGGACAGGGGCTGGTGGAAGCCTTTTCCGAGGAATGCCCGACCTGCAAAGGCCGCGGATTCATTCTTCACGACGAGCCGACCGTGTCCGCGGATTATGACGATCCGTACGCCCTCAAGGGCGGCGACCCGTTCGTCAAAACCAACAAGCATGGTCACGGCACGGACGTGCAGGTGCCGAAAGGCTCCTCGCCGGACGTGAAGGCCAAACTCGCGCAGATCGCGGCGGCTGCCGTGGCCGCCAACAATGCGGAACTGGGCGAGGAAGCATAGAAGAATAAATGATTATTCCGGTCTGTCAACCTGACACGCCGGAAACAGACTTGCGGTTGTACGCGGGTATGTGTAAATTAGATTGCTGGTGTCTGGCCGCGAGGCTCGAACGTGCCGGGCAGTAAGCTTTCCAAGTTAATAAAGGAACGGATATGTACGCGATTGTGAAGGCCGGCGGCCATCAGGAAAAGGTTGAGGTCGGTGACGTCATCTACGTCAACCGTCTCGAGGCTAAGAAGGGCGAAACCGTGGAATTCCCGGTTGCTCTCGTTGTGGACGGCTCCAAGGTTGTCCTCGGTGCCAAGGATCTCGCCAACGTCAGCGTCAAGGCTGAGGTTGTCAACGATGAGGCCAAGGGTCCGAAGATCAGCATCATGAAGTATAAGAACAAGACCGGCGTTGCTCGTCGCAAGGGCCATCGCCAGCAGCTGACCGCTGTCAAGATCACGGCTATCGCCTGATTGGCGCAGGGTTAGAGTCAAGGACCGAAAGGAACAGACATGGCACATAAGAAGGGCGCGTCCAGCTCGCGCAACGGTCGCGATTCAAACGCGCAATACCTCGGTGTGAAGAAGTTCGGCGGCGAAGCCGTCGTGGCCGGCAACATCATCGTTCGTCAGCGTGGCACCAAGTTCCACCCGGGTGAGAACGTCGGCATGGGCAAGGACCACACCCTGTTCGCCCTCAAGGACGGCAGCGTGAAGTTCGGCGTGCGTCGTGACCGCAAGGTCGTCGACGTGATTGCCGCCTGAAATACGCGCAATTAACGCTTACAAGATAAAGCCGCGCCCGTTATGGACGCGGCTTTTCTTTATTTTGATGATTGCTGAGGATTGGTTTCCTTCAGCCCGTCCCAAATGTCACGTAACGTTGCATACAGTTGCATAAGACATATCAAACGGACAATAATCGGACCGTTTCGAACAAACGATTAAGGTAGATACATGAGTGATTTCGTCGATCGCGTGACCGTCCATGTGAAGGGCGGCGACGGCGGCAACGGTTCCGCCGGCATCCGTAGGGAAAAATACAAGCCGTTGGCGGGACCGAACGGTGGCAACGGCGGTGATGGCGGTTCCGTGATCTTCATGGCCGACCAGAACGCCAACAGCCTGTTGGATTACCGTTTCATGCCCCACCGCGAGGCTGGAAGCGGCACCATGGGCTTGGGAGACACCAAAGACGGTTCGAAAGGTGCCGATCTGATCCTGCCCGTTCCTGTGGGCACCGTGATTTTCGAAGCCAAAGGGCCGCAAGGCAAGCCTAAGCATCCGGGCGAGCAGCTCGCCGATCTTCGCCATGCCGGAGACAAGTTCGTGGTGGCGGCCGGCGGCAACGGCGGTCTTGGCAACGCCGCATTGGCCAACCGCACCCGTCGCGCTCCGGGATTCGCGTTGCTTGGCGAACCAGGCGAGGAACGTGACGTCATTCTCGAACTCAAATCCATCGCCGACGTGGCCTTGGTGGGCTTCCCCTCCGCAGGCAAATCCAGCCTGATCGCAGCCATGAGCTCCGCCAAGCCGAAAATCGCCGACTATCCGTTCACCACGCTCGTGCCGAACCTCGGCGTGGTTATGGCCGGAGACATGCGGTACACCATCGCCGACGTGCCGGGCCTGATTCCGGGCGCATCCCAAGGCAAGGGCCTCGGCCTTGAATTCCTGCGCCACATCGAACGCACCGAAATCATCGCCCACGTCATCGACTGTGCCACGCTGGAACCTGACCGTGATCCGATGAGCGACTACAAGGCGCTCGAACATGAGCTTGCCGAATATGCCGACAAGCTGGAACTGCCGTTGGGCGCAATCCCAATCCCCGAACGCCCCCGAATCATCATCCTCAACAAGGTCGATATGCCGGAAGCCAAGGAATTGGCCGAATTCGTCAAACCGGAATTCGAAAAACTCGGTCTCAATGTGTATGTCATCTCCACCGCATCCCACGAAGGTTTGAAGGAACTCAACTGGGCGTTGGCGGCCATGGTCGCCGACATGCGCAAGGAAGTCGCCGAACGCGAACAGGCCGAAGAAGAAGCGCGCGTGGTCATCAAGCCGCTCGAAGAGCCGCGCAACCGCCGTCGCCGCAACGACGAAGGCGGCACCGCGCTTGACTTCACCGTGGAACGCAAGGAAGCCGGCAACGGCGACGTCTGGTACGAAGTGCTCGGCACCAAGCCGGAACGTTGGGTCATGCAAACCAACTTCGACAACGACGAAGCAGTCGGCTACCTGGCCGACCGCCTCGCCAAACTCGGTGTCGAAGACGAGCTGCGCAACAAGGGAGCCAAGCCTGGCGACGAAGTACGCATCGGCAAGGGCGCGCGAGCCGTGGAATTCGATTGGGATCCGACCATTGCTGCGGGCGCGGAAATGCTCGACGGCGCCCAGCTTGGCGCACGAGGCGTCGACCTGCGACTGCAGGAACAGGACGGCCGTTCGCAGCGCCGCACCAACGCGGAACGCCGTCGCCAGTACCACGAAATGATGGATGCGCGCCAAGCCGTGCGTGAAGCCATGATGGCCGAACGCAAGGCCGGACACTGGGCCGATCCTTCCGTGGACGACGACCGCCATGACGAAACCAGCCTCTTCGGACGCGGTGAAACCACCGATTCCGAAAACGTGGAACAATAGAAGCAGCAAAACGCCCGCTGATGTGCCGATTGGCATGTCGGCGGGTTTTCTTTTCGGCCATTCGAACGCCTGGAGGAACCATGAACACGCCATCGCAAGCCCAAGTGCGCCGCGCCATCGCCGAAGCGCAAACCATCGTGGTGAAAGTGGGATCCAGCTCGTTGACCAAACCAAGCGGCCACCTCGATCCGGAACGACTCAACGCGCTCGTGGCGGCCCTCGCACGCGTGCGACTCATGGGCGGGCGCGTGGTGCTCGTCTCCTCCGGCGCCATCGCAGCCGGATTCGGTTCCCTCGGCTTCGACTCACGCCCCACCGACGTGGCTGACCAGCAGGCGTGCGCGGCCGTCGGACAAGGCCTGCTCATGGCCCAATACGAGAACGCTTTCTCACAATACGGACTGCGCGTCGGGCAAATCCTCATCACCGTGTCCGACACCATCGCCCCACAGCAATACCGCAACGTGCGACGCACCCTCGACCGGCTGCTCGACCTCGGCGCGGTGCCGATCATCAACGAAAACGATTCCCTCGCGTCCAACGAAATCCGTTTCGGAGACAACGACCGACTCTCCGCATTGATCGCCAACATCGTAGTCGCCGACGCTTTGGTGCTCCTCACCGACGTGGACGCGCTCTACACGGCACCCCCAAGCGAACCCGGATCGCGACGCATCAGCTACGTGCCGAACGTGGAGGACGCGCTCGCCAAAGTGCAGGTCGGCGGCACCGGATCAAACGTGGGTACCGGCGGCATGGTCACCAAAATGGAAGCGGCGCGTGTTGCGGCGGTCTCCGGCATTCCCGCAGTGCTCACCTGCGCGGCAAACGCAGGCCCGGCCATGATGGGCGACCCAGTCGGCACCGCATTCGCCCCCATCAACGACCGTGGATCATCACGCCGCCTATGGATCGGGTTCGCAGCACACCCGCAAGGCACGCTCGTGGCCGATGCCGGCGCTTCCAATGCGGTACGCGGAGGGGCCGCCAGCCTGCTTGCCGCCGGCGTACTCGAAGTGCGGGGCGATTTTGCCGCCGGAGACGCGGTGTGGATCGACGATGAAGCGGGCAATCACCTCGCAAAAGGCCTCGTAGGATTCGATTCCGAAGAAATCCCGCAAATGCTCGGCCGCAATACCGCCCAGCTCAAGCGTTTCCTCGGCGAAGAATACGCCCACCCCCTAGTCCACCGCGACAACCTCGTCTTGGTTTAATCCCCTTCCCTCTTTTGTTCGGTGCCCTGTAAATAGCAATATGCCGCCCCTACCGGTCAACAGGGAAAAGGAATTCCAAAATGTGCTAAAAGGCTGTTGTTTTTCGGGCGGGAGGGATAGCATGGCAAACATGACTATGGCTGACTGGCAGACTCTTTCCGAACGTATTAACCGCGTGGCTCCGAGCGCTACTCTGGCCGTTGATTCCAAAGCGAAAGCGATGAAAGCTGAAGGAATCGACGTCATTGGATTTGGTGCGGGCGAACCGAACTTTCCGACTCCGGCTGCGATCGTCGCGGCTGCGGCCGAAGCGGTGCAGGATCCGAAGAACTATCGTTACACTCCGACGGCAGGTTTGCCGGAATTGCGCAAGGCGATCGCAGACAAAACGTTGCGCGACTCGGGGTATGGAGTCGATCCGAATCAGGTGATCGTAACCAATGGCGGCAAGCAGGCCGTGTACGAATCCTTTCAAATCCTGCTCAATGACGGCGACGAAGTCATCATTCCGACGCCGTATTGGACGAGCTATCCGGAAGCCGTGAAACTGGCTGGAGGCGTGCCTGTCGAAGTGTTCGCGGGAGCTGACCGCAATTTCGAGCCAAGCTTGGAAGACCTGGAAGCGGCACGTACCGAACGTACGAAGGCCATCATCGTGAATACGCCGAACAATCCGACGGGTGCCGTGTGGAATCCGGAAACCGTCAAGGCGATCGGCGAATGGGCTGTGGAACACCATGTGTGGGTGATCTCCGACGAAATCTACGAGCATCTGAACTACGATGGTGCAAAAACCACGTATATCGGCGCTGCAGTGCCTGAAGTGCGTGATCAGCTGCTGGTGCTCAACGGCGTGGCCAAAACCTACGCTATGCCCGGCTGGCGTGTCGGCTGGATGATCGCTCCGCTCGACGTGGCGAAGGCCGCATCCAAGCTGCAGGGGCATATGACGTCGAACGTGAACAATATCTCCCAGCGTGCCGCGATCGCAGCCGTGTCCGGATCTCTTGACGCCGTGTACGAGATGCGTGAGGCGTTCGACAGGCGCCGTCAGACCATCGTCGCCGCGTTGAACGATATCGAAGGTGTGAACTGCCCGACGCCGACCGGCGCATTCTATGCGTTCGCCGACGTGAGCGCACTGCTGAACAAGCCGCTCGGCACCAGCAAAACCGCTTATGCGAGCACGTCCGAACTGGCTGCGGCACTGCTTGACGAAGGTCATGTGGCGGCCGTTCCAGGCGAAGCGTTCGGCGCTCCCGGCTACTTGCGATTCTCGTACGCGCTTGCCGACGACGACCTCGTTGAGGGCATGAAGCGTATGAAGCAGTGGGTCGAGGACTGATACTGGCCTGACTGAGACTTTTCACACGATTCGCACCGCGGTGACATGCCGGGTGCGAATCTTTTTTTCGTTGAAAAATAGCGGTTTTGGGACATTTCTTGAAAAACCGGTTGGACTAAGTCGCAAATACCCGCTATTATTTCGACTTGGCGGTTTTGCCGCTTACTTCTTGCGTGGTTTTTCGCACAAAATCCTCGCCAGCAAGTAGAAACGGCAGAGTACACCTAGGGAAGTGGCGCAATTGGTAGCGCAACGGTCTCCAAAACCGTAGGTTGTGGGTTCGAGTCCCGCCTTCCCTGCCAAGCTTCTTACAACAAGCTCAGCGGAGGATTATTATGGCGAAGGCAAAAAATAGCGAAAAGGCCGTTAAGCCGAACATCTTCATGCGTCTTGGCTTGTTCATCAAACAGATTATCGACGAACTCCGCAAGGTCGTGACCCCGACCAGCAAAGAGCTGTTCTTCTGGGCACTCGCCGTGTTCATCTTCGTGCTGCTCCTGATGGCACTGGTCACCGGCATGGACTTCGGTCTGGGCAAGCTGACCCTGTGGATCTTCGGCTGATCAACGACTTGAAGGTGAAACTGCATGACTGACGAAGTGTTTTCCGACAACCTCGACGAAGCTCCAGAAGCTGATCTCGAGGCCGTAGCTGCCGTTGAGGAGCTGCAGGCCGAGGGTGAAAGCGTTCCGGAAGTCGCTGAGGCCGAGCCGACTGCTGAAGCTGCTTCCGAAGAGTCCGCGGAGGACGAGGGCGGCGAAGAGCTGGATGCTGGCGCCAAGGCCGTCGAAGACTTCTCCAACAGCCTGCGCACCCTCGAAGGCAAGTGGTACGTGCTGCACACCTACTCCGGCTATGAGAAGCGTGTGAAGACCAACGTTGAATCCCGTGTGGCAAGCTTCGGCATGGAAGATAAGATCTTCCAGATTGAAGTGCCGATGGAAGAAGTCGAAAAGCACACCGAAAAGGGCAAGAAGGTCATCACCCGCGTGCGTGTTCCCGGCTATGTGCTGATTCGCATGCTTCCGGATGAGAACGCCCGTCGTATTGTGCGTGAAACCGAAGGCGTCACCGGCTTCGTCGGTCCGACCAAGGAACCGGCGCCGCTGAGCCGCAAGGAAGTCGTCTCCATGATGGCTCCGATGATCGCTTCCGAAGCGCTCAAGAAGGCTGGTGACAAGCCGGCCGCCAACAAGAAGCGCGTCCTTGAAGTCTCCTACGCCGTTGGCGATCAGGTCACCGTCACCGACGGTCCGTTCACCACCATGGCAGCTGTCGTCTCCGACGTTGAGCCCACCACCCAGAAGCTCACGGTGCTCGTGTCCATCTTCGGTCGCGACACGCCAGTGGAGTTGGGCTTCAACCAAGTAGAAAAACTGTCCTGATAAGTCTTTGAAAGACCCCGCGCATTGCGGGGTCTTTTTTTGTCTGGGGGAGTGGGCACAATAGGAAAGCTTGTGTCTGGAGGGTTTGGCGTGCCTGAATGAGGGTACGGAATCCGCTAGCACAGCACAGCAATATACGTTGCGGAAGGAACCGGACGCGGGAAACCTACTCCGGTGCCGCTACCACCGCTTCTACAGAAAGAAGAACCATACAATGGCTCCTAAGAAGAAAGTCTCGGCGCTTCTCAA
>OGQK01001402.1_pt1 | contig 12550 bp, 16 predicted proteins | sample 1553221 | NCBI WGS metagenome assembly OGQK01 (sample SAMEA2579996, study PRJEB22360) | human gut metagenome | biome: human gut; feature: human-associated habitat; material: faeces | place: Denmark | collected 2008/2010 | reverse complement strand
GATAGCGGATAACGAAAACGAAATAGCCGACCTGAAACGATTCAAATGTATAAACCTATTGTGTAACAACCGAAAACAATGAAACATCATGTACACACCCTCATTCTTCTTGCTAGCCTTACTATCACTTGGCTATTGTGTAGTTGCCGTACTACTTATCAAAAAGATCGTAGCGCTCAAGAGCAAAGTAATCTTTCTATCTCAGATTCAACTCTGTACGATAGAACCGGAGATATCTACTCCCGATTCAACTTCAATAAGGAAGAAGCCGATAAAGGTTGGAAGATCAAAGTCAACTTCGACACATCGAAAGCTACAAATCCGGCTACCGGCCTACCCCCGATATCGGATATCGAGATTGAGGGGAGCGAGAAGAATATCAAAACCCTGCTACAAGAAAATGACACTGTACACATATCTGAGAAGCAAAAGACGAAAACTGATATCACGTTTCAGCAAGACAGCAAATTAGAGTCTCACCGAGACGCCGATAATTCCGTCGCAACCGGAATAGACAACGGCATCAAATACGGACTAATCATCGGGATTCCAATAGTATTTATCATCTTAATCTTTATCAATCATGCTAAAAGACAAAAGAATACATCAAAGTAAGATCTGGCAGATAATGGAACGCAGAAAAGACGGAAAGCCTCTTGAATTCTCTATCCAATTCTGCAAAAAAAGCAATGGCGAATTGGTTACTTACGATCGAGCAGTATTAACTTCATTCCATAGCAGCGGAAGCACAATCAATGTATTACCCTGTGGAGAAGTTACCCCCAAAAAGATTCGCCGGTGCCTTGTCACCAAATTCAATAATTTCAAAGTATATTTCTAATGAAACAGCAAAAACTGCAACAGGCACCAGCTAACCTTATTCTGGAAGGATATGATACCTATGCCGTCTTAAAAGGTGGCAATAATGTTATCAAATTCAGTGATAACACCGATATCACCACTGACAAAAACACATCCGCTATTGAAGTTACTCCCAAAGGAAAAGCGGCTCCAATTAAATTTATGCAACGTGGACGAAATAATAATATGCCTTACGACATTATGAAAAAAATAGGGATTAATGTTACCGTAGGAAGCAACATTGAATTCAAGAACAAAGTCGTATTCGGAGACAGCATACTCGTATATCGCAAGTATCGCGATAAGGCTACAAAGAAAATAATAAAAGAAGAAGTCCTCCCGGAGGAACAGCCGGAAATCTTTGAATTCCTCGAAAACAACAACTTCAATTTTATACGTATGGAGTTAGCCAATGACCTTGTTATATTCTATGACGGCTATCTGGAGTATATATTTAACAATGATGATAAATCTCCCCGTATCGTGCAAATCAAAGCAAAAGAGTCTACCTGTTCCCGAATAAGTGAGATTGACGAGAAGACCGGGAAAAGCGAGTGGCACGGTTACTCAGCCGAATGGCATAAAGGAACACCGGAAGATCTTGTCGCCACTCCCCTGCTCGACAGGCAATCTCCATTGCTCGATTTAAAAATAAGAATCGGGCTTGCGCCTAACAACAACGGAAAAACAATAGTAGGCAAAGATCGTAGGTTCATCCAGAATCTTCGTATCTCCACTCCAGGACGTTTTTATTACAGCCATCCGTATTGGTGGAGCGTTTTTGCGTCCGGCTGGTATGATTTCTCCAGTGCAATCCCTGTTTTCAAAAAATCACTGATCAAGAATCAAATGGCACTCAGATACATTATCTATATCCAAGAAACCTTTTGGGAGAAGCTATACGCATCAGAAAAGATTGTCAAAGATGATGAAAAGGCAATCCGCAGAGGTAAATTCCTTCAAGACATGAACGACTTCTTAGCCGGCGAAGAAAATGCCGGCAAAGGTTTTATATCCCACTTTCGCTATGACCGTATAAAAGGATTTGAAGATAAAGATATCATTATCACCCCTCTCGAATCATTCTTCAAAGGTGGAGAATACATCGAAGACAGTGAAGAAGTCAGTAACATGATGTGTTACGGAATGGGGGTACACCCCAGCATTATCGGCGCAGCTCCGGGAAAGGGAAAAAGTATCAATGGTACCGAAGCCCGCGAGCTATTCACTATTGAACAGGCACTAATGAAAATGTATCAAGATCTAACTCTGGAACCTCTATACTTTGTCAAGGCTATAAACCAGTGGCCTAAAGACATCTATTTTGCCGTAACTAACTGCCAGTTGACCACACTTGACAAAGGTACGGGAGCAACTAAGAACACAGGTTTAACCCCGGAAACTGAACAAAAATGAATATACTCATCCCCGACATCGAAACTTTTAAAAAGGTAGTCAAAATAAACGCCTCGCTGCCTTATGAGTCTATCGAACCATATATCGAAGACGCATTGGATATCTACATAAAGCCATACATCGGAAAGTCCGTCATCAAAAAAGCAAAAGAATGCCCAGAATCTGAATTATGCGACAGATTACTACGTGCACTCGGCCCATTGACCCTAATGCTTGCTACTGACGAATTAGGTGTCATGTTTGGAGACAGCGGCATCACAGTAAGTAATGTACAAGGGCAACGTTCTCCTGCCAGTGACACAAAAATTGCAGCAGCCAAAGTAAACCTATGCTTCCGGGGAATGCAAGCTCTCGACCGGTTGATATCCTACCTGGAAGAAAACAAGGCGGATTATTCTGACTATGTCGCTGACACTATTTCCCGCTTTTGTTTTATCCGTAATGCGACGGATTTTCAAGATATCGGCATGGTAAATATAGACTACTCCATATTATCTTATCGCATCATGTTCCCTACCATTCGCCAGCTTCAGGAACATAACGTCCGGGAAATGATATCGGACAAAGTATATGAAGCAATGAAAGAAGCATTCTCTAAAAGTAAGGAAACACCCAAACAGAAGATACTTATTGAATATATTATCCGTTATCTTGCCAATAAAACAGCCGAGTTGTACACCTCACAGAAAACAACCGAGCAACGTATATCCGGTAGAAAGATCGAATACTCCCCCACTATCCGACCGATTTATCAAGATCCGTCCGCAAACGGTAACTTCTTCGCCGATCAGGCAACATACTACGCCGGCAAGATACGCTCCTACCTGACAGAAAACGGGACGGAACTTGGAATTGAAACAATATCTCAAGCTATGAACTTCAATTCCAAAGACAAAAAGCTATTTACCTCAATATCATAATATCATGCATACAATACAAATCAATGACGATATTTACAAGATACCGGGAAACTGGGACGAACTAACCCCCAAGCAGCTTCTTTATCTAGTAGCACTTACCCAATCAAATGTACCGGTAGAGCAAGTTAAAGTCTACATGATGCTTTATTGTCTAAAAGCGCACGTATGCCGGCACAAAAAAATATTCAAGGAATATGTCCGTATAAAAATCGGGCAGGAAAGTGAAACTGTCCGTTTCCAGATTCGCAGCCGTCAATACTTTCTCCTTCCGGAAGAAATCAGCCTGCTTGCTGATCAGTTCAACTTTCTGATTCGTAAAGTAGAGAACCGCCTCAATACCTCATTGAAACAATACCTTATTAACCCTGAACTGACAACCAATCCTTATCCAACCCTCCGTTGCCGCTTAAGAAAATTCACCGGCCCGGAAGACCAATTATTCGATATCACCTTTGCACAATTCATGTATCTGCAAACATACCTGGACGCCATGCAATCAGATCCTAAAAAGATCAATCACCTGTTAGCTTGTCTGTGGCATCGTGGAAAAGAGTTCGATATCAATTGTCTGGATAAAGATGCAGCCATTCTGCAACATCTCCCTGAAGATAAAAAAATAACTATGTACTGGTACATTCTAGGAAGTCTCTCCTGCATGGCCGAAGCTTATCCACGAATATTCTCCGGAGAAGGAAAAAGTAACGGTCGTGTATTTGATTCGCAGCTCCGACTACTTGACTCCCTTGCACAATCAGACATGACCAAAAAGCCGGAAATCAGAAAAGGTCTTTTTCTTGATGCCTTGTACGCAATGGACGAATCGATCAGACGTAAAGAGGAAACCGAAGAAAGTCTAAGAAACAGATAAAAGTTTGTTAGTAGCAAACAAATAAACAACAAAAAGTTTGTTAGTAGCAAACTTTTCTGTATATTTGCAGTGTCAAACAAACGCGGGTGACGTCCGCATAAGTTCTTTTATATTATGGAACAATTGTTCGAGGCTATCCTAAAGATAGCAGATGCGAATCCTGACGGATTCACGGTTGACCTCACAACCTTAAAAAAGGTCACAAAAGGTATTTCAGTCGCCTATCTTGAAACCCAAGACTGTTTCGGAGAAGAAGGATTGAAAAGAGTTCTTAATCATGCTTTGATGCACGAAAAGAAAGTCGGTGGATGGCTTAACGAAGAAAACAATCAGTTTTATTTCGACTCCATCAGGATTTTCACTAATCTCGAAGAAGCCAAGCAATTCGGACGTGAAAATGGGCAGATCGCTATTTTCGACATTGGGCAAATGAGACTCATCAAATTGTGATCCGGAGGGGCGAAAGCCCCTCCATTACAAAGTATATTGTATTATTAAATACCCGATTATCAAAACGTAAATTGATGAATTATGAAGAATCTTGAATTACTACCTCTCCCTGCCGAGAGTAAAAAGCGAATAGATGAATTTGCAAGGCAGTATCAGCGCATGGGGCACATCTCCATTGAAGTTGTCTCCTATAATGAAGGCCGGTTAATTGTTCGAGCAGAACAAAAAGATCTGGTAAATGACAAGTTCCTTAGTAAAAAAGAACTGACTGAACGTATCCGTGAAATGTTTAAAGGAGAAATCCCGGACAACTGGAAGCTGACCGTATCTGCCGTAAACTTCGACCGTAAAGACATCGACGGTATTACCGTTGATTGGATAAAAAGACGAATGGAACGCTTGGGATTAAAAAGTAAGCACCTGAGCAACTATACAGGTATTGACAAATGCACCGTATCCTCACTTCTGTCCGGTGACAAAGAGCTGACCAAATGGCACAAGGTAGCGCTATATTACTTTTTTAAATATTACGAAGTAGCCAACTTCTAACTTTCATTTGTAAGCGGAGCAAAAAACTCCGCTTACTTTTTGCCGAATCTGAAAAAGATTGTACTTTAGCACCTGCCCAATATCGTTATTAAAACATGAATCCCTTGCCATAGTGTAACCAGATATCTGGTTCCGGTTAATAACACCGGTGGGCACACTATAGTGAGGGATTCGCCATATTTAATCATGAGTAAAGGAACACCTAGTAGACCGATCAAACCTCAAATCAGACCGGGCAGTGGAGTTCAAACCAATGGTGCACCAAAGCCCAAACAGAAGTAGAATGCTCCGCAATCAGTATACAGACTATTATACAGATCGTAAAAAAGCATATCTTCAAACAACGGCCATACCAAATAGTCCTTATCCTAATATCTTCCAGGTTAAGGGCTATTTTGTTTTCAATAGCCTCTAAATGATCAGCTACAATATTCACATATCGCTTATTGCCTTTTATTTTGCAAGAACGATAATAGTTCATGAAAATATCAATATCGAGTTCTGAAGGCTTTTTACCAGACAACCAAATAGTATGAATACATATAATTTTCAATATCAAAATACCCAAAACCACAACAGAAGCCAATATACCAATGATAGATATTAACACAAGACTTATATTTCCTTCTTGCATATTTAATATCCACCCGAATCCAGTCAACACAGTAATAATACCTGTTAAGTAGAATATATGATCTATCAGTTATCCTATTAGATACATCTACTATACCCTCTAACTGTCTTTCCGCTTCGTTTAAATAGAAATCAACCGTATTTTTATCAAGTTCATTTCGCGACTGTTCTGATATAATACACTTTTGCTCCATAGTCATTTATTTTTGAGCTAAAATACATTATTCTATTGGCATTACAAATATATTACCACTATCTTTGTTCCGTAACAAATTAAAACCACACAAATGAAAAAAATCATCTTACTATTCGTGGGCATAATTGCCTTAGTATGCAGTACTTCTGCTCAAAATTCGGATCTACAAAAGTGGACATCAGGAGCAAACAAAACTATTGTTAGTGAGTCAAAGCCTAACGCAAGTACACCAACTAAAAAAGAAAGTGATATTCCCCAGCGAACTTCATTTTTCGGTGTAGGGTTTGGATACACAAGTGAAGGATATATCCCCGTCAGCATCCACTATACCCATAAAAAAATATATTATGGTCTCAGCATAGCTATCCCCGCCCAAAAAGGAACAAAAGGAGAAGATTATAATGCTGGAGTCAATTGGGATGAAATGTCAGAAGACGTTAAAGAAGAAGGTACTTATTACACCCCTGTCACTTTTGATATGGGATATGACTTTAAAAACTTTACATTAGGTGCTGGTGTCGGAATTGCAGTAGGAACTAAATACCGGAATTGCTTTGATGAATTTCATATATTAGGAGATAATGGGAACTACTATAAAACCACATCCAATGGAACTACCGGAGAATTTAAAGTGTTTGCCAAATACCGCTTCCCAACTAAAAATCCATATCCGATTTGTCGATTTTACATTTCTGCCCAGTACTCAATCAGAACAGGAATAGGAGCAACTATCGGAATTGATATTTAGCATCAAATAAAGCTAAGTTCTTTTGGCACTCTCAAATATTATCCTCATATTTGTATCGCCAAATAACTCGTAGTTTTAAACTACTAAACCGATGAGTATCTAGCGGAGATGCTCAATATACGAAATTGGGCTTTTTTTATGTCCATCAGTTTGCTTTTGATATTCATGTCTTCAGCAAATTTATATACGAAATAGTAGAAGTTTATTTATTAAACCAATACGGCTGTCTTTTCCTGTCATATATATACTCCTCGGGGTTTATACTATGAGTTGTTTGGCGACACGGGATTTAGACAGCCGTTCTTGCATCCTAAAGGATGCAAGAGAACTTGTCTATAATGCCAAACAACTCATAGTATATGCAACAATTAACCCAGGGCACGAACTACGTGCCCTCATTCCGCACAGGAACAGATGTAAACACGCTCCAAGAGCGTTACTTCCGTGAACTGAAAAAAGACTGCGCTATCAACTCCGCATCAGACGCCTATTACGTCTCTGCTATCGCCTGTTTTTGTTTGACCTTCATCTTTCCCCCGGCAGTGATCGGTGCTGCCCTTTGCGTCTATCGAGCAAAGAAGTGTCAGAAAGGAGGTCGAAAATGATGTTCTTCATCCACCATGTACAGACTTACAAGAATGTAAACCGCAAGGGGCAGGAAATGTGTGAGTTCGCCCAGGCATACGACCGAATTTTAGTACAAAATGAATGTGCTATGGATTCTCTAAAATGCGAATTTGAAGAAGTTGTCAAGGAACTGAATGACAAATACCCCCATCAAAAAGTTCTCAAGTTTAATGGGCATAATGGAGACTCTTCCGGCGGACAATGGAGTATAAAGTTAGGTGATGATGACAGCAATCCTGTATGTCATATCTCATACAGTAGAGTGCGCGGTCATTACTCTTTTGGAGAAGGATCTCACCTACTGGAGCAGAAAGGAGACCAGCCATGATACCAACAGAAATCAATGGCATCATCCTCACCGATGATTGTATCTCATCAATCAAAACTATCCAAGAAGGAGAACACTCTTGGATGGAAGCAACACTGGAAAAAGCAATTGACTTAGCTCTTGACATTGATTCTCCGGACATCGATTCTGTCAATCGACTAACACTCATATCTGAAATCAGAATAATTAAAAAGCATATCCAAGCAATAAGTAATATTCAACCTCTAAAAAAATAACATTATGAATAGACATGAAGCTTTACAATTAATAAACAAGTTACTAGATCCGGAAGCAGCAATAGACGAAAAACAACGTGCAGCCGCACAACTTTCTGAATTAATTCGTATCTTGCTTCCCGAATCAGACGAAGAACAAAAATGATATTAACGATAGTAAGCATATCCGGAATAGTACTACTGTGCCTGGCCTTTTTTAAAGCCTCGCACTCTTTTCTAGCAAAAGCATTCTGGATTATATTAATGTTTCTTTTGCTAGGACTACTCCTACTCTTTTAGTCTCCGGTTTTGTCCTTTATAGCCCGCCCGCTGCGGGCTATTTTTGTCTCCATAACCTAAATATCATGCAGTTATGGAGTATGACCATTTCGCTTATGGCGAAGCACTGGCTTCGTCACTCAAAGACATCTCACACAGCCCACAGAAGAAAAGATTCTTCACAGCTTTCGGACTGGAGGACCTGACGGATCTTAACGACAGCCTGTCTTCTGTTGACGGAAACATTCTAATTGCTGTTGATGGTTGCGAATCCGACTCCGAAGACAATGGAGCGGACGCACTCAACGACAAACAAGTTTACTCATTCATCGTCGCCCAAAGTACGGTCTCCGGAAATCCGAACTCTATCAATCAGGCTGCAAAACAATGTAAATGTATATGCAAGCAGATTCGCAACAAACTGCTGAAGGAAGTCGAATATGTAGACCGAAATACACAGATTAATGGCATTGGACCTATCGGTGACAATTTCTATGGCACCGTATTGACTTTCTTTCTGAATGTTCCGGAAGACTATATCATTGACGAAAACTTCTTTCTATAATGGGACTTTATAAACGATTATCAGAAAACAGGAATGAAGTCAGACGGTACAATGCAGCCAGACGAAAAGCCGAGAAGTTCTCCTCATCGCCTTCTTCACGCCTCATTCAAATGGAGACGATTTCAGAAATAGAACGGTTCAACCTGGCTAAAGATGCAGATCGGTCAACTGCGTTTAATAAAGAAATAGAGCAATGGCAAGATTCCGTTTCCAAACAACTCAAAGCCTCTATTGCATCACGTAGTCTACGGATAGCTCGCGAGTTGCAGCCCAAAGCATATACAGACAGCTACGGGCTTATCAATCGTCTAGGTTTCTCTTTTCCCAGACATGGTGTCTACATCCACAAGGGAGCCGGGCGTGGGCAAGGCGGTTTCTCCGGTAGCAAATGGAGTTATCTAAAACGAATCAATGGAATTGAAATAAATACAAGCATCGTCCGCCATACAAATCCCGCCTCACTTGGTAAGCAGAATGAAGGGAACCGGCTCGCATATCATTGGTTCGATCCTGTTATAAAGAACCGGCTTCCGGAACTTGCTGATATCTGTATGCGCTATTTCGATACCATGATTATCGACGCGAGCAAAATATACATAGAAAAATAAAAACAGACCTTATGAACGACCTGAACCGTAGTATAAAAATATTCATCGACGGCACCGAAGCTTCTGCCGGAGTTAAGAAGATAGAAGATGCTATCACGCAATTAGAAAACAAAATATCTTCTCTCGATAAATCAGAATCCGGATATAGCAAGAAATCCAAGATCCTGCAAAAAGAACTGGAAAACAAGCACAAGACCCTAAATACTTACAAGCAAAAAGTCTCGGAGACTGACCGTGTCTTGAAGAATCTCTCCGGAGCAACCTATGACGAATTACTTGCTGTCAGTCAAAACGTCCGTAAAGAACTTCGTGCGGCCGTACCCGATACCGCACAATACAATGCAGCTCTGGAACAAAACAGACGGGTGACCGAAGCCGTATCCAGAGCACAAAAAAATATGCGCGTAGAAGTTGGATGTCAAGCCAGCCCAATAGGGAAAGCAGTGGAAATGTTCAATAAATACGCGGCTGTTGTCACCACCGTCATAGCGGCCGTAACCGGATTAACTCTGAAACTGAATCAACTTCGGGAGAAACGCAACGAACGCGAAGACGCTAAAGCCGATGTAGAAGCATTAACCGGCTTGTCGAAAGACAGACTGGCTGGAACAACAAGCAGTCCGCCTCTCTACTCAAATGACAGATTCCGGAATCCGCATCAGGCAATCAGCAACAGAAATCCTTGACGCTTACAAGCTCGTCGGTTCTGCCAAACCGGAGTTATTATCGAACAAGGAAGCATTAGCGGAAGTAACCGAACAAACTCTTATTCTGGCTTCCGCCTCCGGAATGTCATTAAAAGATGCTGTTGACGCCGTTACTCTCTCACTCAATCAATATGGGGACGGTGCTGATCAGGCAGCCCGCTACGCTAATGTCATGGCCGCCGGTTCTAAATACGGTGCTGCCGCCGTTGAATCGGTAACTACCGCAGTCACCAAGTCAGGTGTCGCCGCTTCATCCGCCAACATCCCTATCGAGCAGTTAGTAGGCACTATCGAAACTTTAGCAGAAAAGGGTATCAAAGATGAAATTGCCGGTACCGGCTTAAAGAAATTCTTCCTGACCTTACAGACCGGAGCTGACGAGACCAATCCCAAAATAGTAGGTTTGGAAACCGCACTGGATAACTTGCAGAAAAAGCAACTATCAGCAGCCCAAATCAAAAAAATGTTTGGTGAAGAAGGATATAACGTTGCCTCTGTCCTGATCAACGAGACTGAAAAAGTGAAATACTATACTAAGGCTGTCACCGGTACCAGTGTCGCAATGGAACAAGCAGCCACCAAATCCGATACAGCGGCTGCCAAACTCGCTCAAGCCAAAAACAAAATGAATGAAATGGGAATGGAGCTAATGGAAAAGCTCAATCCTTCAATCATAAGCGTGGTAAACGGCACTGTAAACTGGAGCCGAAAGATTATTGACCTGATCGGATTCATGGTCAAACACTCAAGTACCATTATTACCCTGACTACTGCCATTACAACTTATTATCTTGCAGTAAAAGCAACCGAATTTTATGAGACAAAACTTAGAAATGCCAAACTACTCAACATTGCTACGGACAAAATAGCAGAAACCTGGAGTAAAATTCGTTTAGCTTCTACACTAGCTCTGTCTGCCGCTAAATTTGCATTATCCGGAAACATTAAAATGGCCACAACTGCAATGAGAGCCTTCAATACTGCAACCAAAGGTAATCTAATCGCACTAGTGGCTTCTGCCGTAATCGCAGCAGCTATGGCTTTCTACAAATTCTTTACACGAACATCAGAAGCGGAAGATGCTCTCAACTCTTTTCTTAAAGCATCTAATAAAGAACGAGACGAATTACGCAAGTTGACGGATGCTGCCGGGAAAGCCGGTGACGGCACTCAACGACGCAAGGAGTTGATAGAAGAAATAAATTCTAAATATGGTCAATATCTGACAAACCTGTTAGATGAGAATTCATCTCTAAAAGACATCAAGAAGGCCTATAATGAAATTAATACGGCAATGGAACAAAACATTGCAAAAAAAATACTGAACGAAAGATCCGAAAAAATATCCAGAGATAATATGGATAAAAAAATAGACCAGATGAAGGATGTAAAGGACATCTTGTTGGCAGATCTTCCCGCTTCTCAGGTTAACAAGATTAGCCAAGGTATAGATATAACCACAAAAAAACTCATTGAGCAAGGAGAGACAGCCGAATCTATTGCTAAATCTTTATACAATACTATACGTAGAGTATATTACGATAACGGACACCTTTCCACAAATTTAATAGGCGATATAGAAGATTATGCCAAAACAATAAAGAAAGAATATAAAGACATAAAAAAGATACAAGATGAATTTTCTCCCTATCTACCTTCAGAAAGAAGTAACCAACAGTCACAAAGTAATCAATTAGCGGAAGTGGTGGTTACAGCTAATAAACCCACCTCAAAAAATACTACTACTGATGATGAAAAAAAAAGCCAAGAGAAACTCAAAGAGCAACTTGAAATAGAAAAAAAATTATATACCCAAAAACAAGCCTTCTTAAAAGAGATGTACCTGGAAGGTGGCGATGAAACTCTGCAAACAGAAGAACAACTTCAAAAGGAAATGGAATGCATCCAAATGGAATACCTGGAACGTTCTCTGAAAGCAGCTGGCACCAAATCTAAAGAAGGTATTGATTTTCAAAATCAAATTAATGATCTGAAGCTTAAAATGCAGAAAGAGCACATTCAAGAACAACTCAACGAAGAAAAAGCTCAATATGAACAACAGCAACAGGATTTAAAAATGTTGTATGCTTCCGGAAAAGATGATAACCTGAATTCCGAGGCTGCATACAATGATGCGATGGAACAACTCACTATCATGCATCTCGAACGAATGCTCTCCCTTACCGGTCTGAATGCCGAACAACGAAAGCAAGTAGAGAAACAACTACTTGATTTCAAGGTAAAATGCATGAAGGAAGAACAAGACGCCCACGCCAAAGCCAAAGATGCTGAACAAAAAAAGACTGAAGCCCAGACCCGAAAAGAGCAGCAACAATACCAAGACCGACTTCAAACATACAAGCAATATGGTTCCGAGCTAGGTTCTGCAATGGGCAATCTTATTTCCGGACAGGAAAACGCGATGCAAGGCTTTGCTGATACTATGATTGATATCGTGTTCGATATATTAGGAAAAATAGTTGAAGCAGAAATTGTAAAAGCAACAGCTACAGCAACCGGTGCTGTTGCCAGATCCACAGCGGAAGCCATGGCCATGCCTGACTCGGTAGCCACATTCGG
>OGQK01001399.1_pt1 | contig 12565 bp, 7 predicted proteins | sample 1553221 | NCBI WGS metagenome assembly OGQK01 (sample SAMEA2579996, study PRJEB22360) | human gut metagenome | biome: human gut; feature: human-associated habitat; material: faeces | place: Denmark | collected 2008/2010 | reverse complement strand
ATGGCCGGGTGGATGCAAAAGCACGCCCGTTTGCTGCTGAACACTCCCTCCGCGCATCCCTACCGCTCGCCGTCCCCGTGCTTCGCCGGCCCCGCCAGGTGCGAGAGCACCGTGCGCACCGCCCCGCCCGCGCCCGACGAAAACAGGGAGCGCAGCATCCGCCGCACATTGGCCTTGGCCTGCGGGTCCAGTTCCCGAATCGCCTCCAGCGCCTTCACGGCGCTGTCCCGCCAGTCGTCCACCAGGTCGGTCACAAGCTCGGCCTGCGACGCGTCTACCACGTGGTAGAGCGTATCCACCAGTTCGCGCCGCTGGTCCATGTCCATGCCCTGAAGCCAGGTATGAATGGCCTCGTCGGTGATTTTGCCGCTCATGTCCAGATCGTCCTGACGCACGAAGGCGCCGTTTTCCACCTGCCAGGTCATGGCGTCGTGCTGCAGAATGCCAAGGGATGTGGATCGCACCACCGTGTACCGGGGATGATAGTGCAGAAGCATCCCCACCACGCTGCTCTGGGGAATGTAGCTTTCGATGCGGGCACTGATGCGCTCGTATCCCTGACAGCCCAGCGTCTCCTCATCCACGCCCGGCCCGTCAAAGCTGTACACCCGCAGGATGCGCTCCTGTACGGAGGGGGCCACACGCGCGCCCGCATATACCGCCAGGTTGCCGCCCTTGCTGTGTCCGCCCAGCCGCAGGGCCATGCCGCGGCGGGCCATCCGCTCGGTATAGGCGACCGCCTCCTTCTGCGAAGGGACGGTCATGAAGGACATGTTCAGGTCCTCCTTCCATCCGGCGATGGTCAGGTCCGTTCCCCGAAAGGCGATGTAGCACTCTCCGCGCGACAGATCCCATGTGCAGGCGCAAAACTGCATCTCCATCGCGCCGTCGATAATGTTCACATAATCGTGCATGGGCAAGTCGCGGTACCGCTTCAGGCCCGCGCAGCATTCGAACAGCCGGTAGCGCTTTTTCTGAAACGTGTCCAGCCGCTCATAGTCCACATGCTCGCGGATGTAGGCCCAGGCCTGTGCTACCGTGGGCCGCTGGCCCCGGTCCATCAGTCCTTCCATGGGCATGTAAACCAGCTGGGTCAGCACCAGGCTGTCCAGCGCGTCAAACGGGCGCTGCGCCAGTGTATAACCGCCTGTCGCCAAGGCATGATCCTGGATGTTGGGCATAAGCTATCCTGTCCTCCTCCGGCATTGTGCACCTTCCCAGTATATCCCTACGCGGGCTGCGGCGCAACCCGTCCGTCTTGCGCCCTTCTCACGCTTCTGCTATAATGTGGCGAGCCGCCCTTTTGCGGCTGATCCCGTGCGATTGATTTTTTAGGAGGCCCCTGTGATTATCGGCCAATTCTGCGAAACCTATCCCCCGGCGCTGGACGGCGTGGGCCGGGTGATGCTGGCCTATTGCCAGACGCTGTCCCGCATGGGGCACCGGTGCCTGTATATCGCCCCCCGCGATGCCGCCGCCACGTCGGTTCCCGGCCTGGAAACGCTGCTCTATCCCAGCATGCCCATTCCGGGCGAACCCTACCGGGTGGGCATCCCGGCGCTGGGCCGGGATTTTCGCCGCGCCGCGCGCAGCGTGCCCTTTGACGTGGTCCATGCCCATACCCCCTTTCTGGCCGGACGCGCGGCGCGCCGCATCGCGCGCAGGCGCAGGATTCCGCTGGTCGCGACCTTTCACAGCAAGTATTACGAGGATTTTTACCGCGTCACCCATTCCCGCCGCCTGTCGCTGTGGGCGCTGAAATACGTGGTGTCGTTCTACAACACCTGCGACGAGGTGTGGGCCGTCAATGACAAAACCGCGGACGTTCTGCGCCAGTACGGCTACCGGGGGCCGATCATTACCATGCCCAACGGCCCCGCCCCTCAGTCCGTCAGCGACGAGACGTACCGTCGCGTACTGGCGCGCTGGTCCCTGCGCGACGGCGTCAGCACCCTTTTGTTCGTGGGGCAGATGGATTTCAAGAAAAACCCGCATCTGATTCCTGCGCGCCTGCGCGCTGCTGCGCGATCAGGGGGAGGATTTCCAGCTTGTCATGGCGGGCGCGGGGCAGGATCTGGAGCGGCTCAAGGCCCTGGCCGCCTCCCTGAACCTTCAGGACCGCGTGCTTTTTACCGGCTTTGTGGGCGACCGGGAGGAGATCCTCTCGCTCTACCGCCGGGCCGATCTGCTGGTCTTTCCCTCGGTATATGACAATGCGCCCATGGTGGTGCGCGAGGCCGCGGCCAAGGCGATGACGCTGGTGACGACCTACACCGACGCGTGGTCGGTGGGGTACCATGTGGGCGTGCTGGGGCGCGGCGACAACTACAAGTCGCCCTGCAAGCACATGTACGTGGCTGAGCCGAACGACGTCAGGGCCGCATTGAAGGTGGTGGCCGTCGACCGCTGGGGCAACCGCTACGAGCAGTCGGAGTTCACGGCGCGCGACGACTTCACGGATGCCAGGTCGCCCGTGTATTGATGCCGGCCGGAGGCTCCGTGCGTGCGGAGCGGCGACGATGCGAGGAAACGAAAGACAGGAGAACGGGGATCGGAAAAAACTGTTCGAATGTTAATGAATACCTAAAATTACGACAATGTTACTCAAACTGAGAGGAATGTGCGCTGTCCTGTTGGCGGCGCTGGCATTCGCCGGCTGCTCGGACGACGATGCGGCGAGTAGTCTGGCGACGAATTTCGACGAACTGGAATTTTCCTACGAGGAGTCCGACCAGCAGCTGTTGATTCGCTCGACGGTGCCGTGGACGTTGGACTGCACCTATCTGACGGGCGACGGGTGGCTCGCGTTCGACAAGACGAGCGGCCCCGGCGACGAGGGCATCGTTTCGCAGCGCGTGACGATCAAGGCGCTGCACAACACCGGTGTCGAGCGCACCGCCGAACTGCACATTACGGGCGCCGGTTTCGACCGCAAGGTGACCGTCGTGCAGGAAGACGGCCAGGTACGCATCGACGGCGTGGAGCTGGAAGGCGACATGGCCAAAGACGAACCGGTCGAGAAGACCTACATCGCCGTGAACTATTCGCGTGCGGTGGGAGGCGAGAAGCTGACCGTCACGCCGACGCTGTCGGGCGAGGGCTCGGACGGCCTGTCGGTGGCTGCGGGCGAGGTGACGCTCGACGCGGGCAGCGGCGTGGCGCGCATGGCCGTGACGGGTACGCCCACGACCTTCGGCGAGGTGCTCTTCAAGGTCGCCGTCGAACTCGGCGACAAGAGCTTCGGCCCCTACGAGGTGAAGAGCGAAACGGCCAACCGCATGGCGGCGCCGACGGGACTCTACGTCTTCCGTGCCGATTCGCACGAGATCATCATGGAGTGGGACAACGACCACAGCACCGTACGCACCAGAAAGTGGGCATGGCAGCTGCTGGATTCCGATGCGGACGACGCCGGGGTGGTGCGCGAGTTCACCTACGAGGTGAACAGCAACGACGACAAGAATCCGAAGTATGTTTACAACCGTTTCATCATCGGGGCGCTCGATCCCGGAACGACCTACTATTTCCGCGTGAAGCGCTGCCCGTCCGAGGGGGTTGCCGACGATGCGGGCAAGATCGACTCGAAGTGGACGGAGCTGTGTCCCGTGACGACGAAGGCTGAACCGGAGGTGCCGGCCGACGCCGTACTCTTCCAGGATTTCCGCTATCTGGCTTACGGCGGCAACAACGTCTATACGGCGTTTGCAGGCGGTGTGAACGACAATCCGACAGGCAAGGCGCTCGATCAGATCTTCGTGCCCTATGAGAAATACTGCAATGCCAACTCGGCGGCGGCCAACCTCTGGACGACCCACAGCGCGGCCTACCGCTCGGCGGTCGGTCTGGACGGCTGGGTAGGCGGCAACAATGCGGCCGGACACACGGGCAACAATTCGGTCTACGGCGCTACGGGGATGCTCAAACTGGGTACCGGATCGGCCGTCGGCTGGATTCAGACGCCGGCGCTGGAAAAACTGACGGGGGCGACCGACATCACCGTGAGTTTCGACGCCTGCTGCTGGTGGGAGGATCCTTCGTCGAGCGCGAAGAGCGACAATCCCGAAATCAAGGTGATCGTCGTGGGCCCGGGTACGATCGACGGCCAGAAGGAGGCGAAGGTACAGATCAGCGAGAAACGGGAGATGAAGCCCTGTACGGTGAACGTCGCAGGCGCGACGGCCGAGACGCACATCGAGTTCAGTGCGGTCTTCGCCAAGGAGAACGGGCTTACCAACCGCTGGTTCCTCGACAACGTCCTGATCGTTCCGGCCGAGTGATTCGCGCCGGAGTTTCGGAATCCGGCACGATGGTAAGAGAGGGGTGCGGCCCGCAGAAGCCGCGCCTCTCTTTATTTTGGTAGCTATATACGGCTTCGCACCCCGTCGGATTTCCGATCCGATGCACCCGACCGGCCGTCGGAGCGTTCGCGGCGGAGCCGCGTTTGCAGATTGGACCCACCCTCAAACCCCCGCCTCGGCGGGGGCTTCGGGCAAGGCCCGCTCGGGTCGTCGGGCTTCGGAGGAGCGGCGGTGCAAAATGGGATATTGTCGCCTGATTCTATCGATTGTCCCGGGAGAGTCATTTTTTGAAATCTATAAATCAAAATGCGTAACGACGCCGTTTCCGAACATTCTATATTTGTGTACAATTATGTAACAAAAAGCCGTCAGACCTCCTTTTTCCGTGCCGCCGGACAGTTCGCGCGGCCGCTGCGAGAAGCGGAAACGGACAGCAGGGAGCCGAAACGGCCGCCGACACCAGCCGATCCCTATCTCCGATAGATGTAAACAAACTTAAAACTATGAATCATGGATGAACTTAGACCAGTAACGAACCGGTCGAAAGCCTTCGGCTCTCGGCTCGGACTGTTTTGTCTGCCCTGCCTGTCGGCCGGCCTGGCATTGATTTCCCCCCCCCTCGCCTTTGCGGCGCGGCCGGCTGACGAATTGTTGGATATCCGGGGCGTCGTCGTAGATACGAAAGACCCTCCCACGCCGCTGGTGGGCGTGACGGTGCTCGTGCAGGGAACGGTTCGCGGAACGACGACCGACGCCGAAGGATTCTTCTCGATCAAGGCCAAACACGGCGACGTGCTCACCTTTTCGTTTATCGGGTACACGGGCAAAGAGTATCGGGTGAACAAAAGCGTGGCCAACCTTTCGATCGCAATGGAGGAGGAATTGACCAGTATCGACCAGGTCGTGGTGACGGGTATGACTTCGCAGCAGCGCAAGCATATCGCCGCTTCGGTCGGCGCGGTGGCGCCCTCCAATTTCGAAAACAAGCCCATCACCCGTCTGTCGCAGGCCTTGCAGGGCGGAACGACGGGTATCCTGGTGACTCAGAGTTCGGGCCTTCCGGGCGGTGACGGTGCGACGATCAAGATCCGCGGCGTGGCGTCGCTTCTGGGTTCCGACCCGCTGGTGCTGGTCGACGGCTTCGAGTTCGACATGGACAAGCTCGATCCCTCGACCGTCGAGTCGGTGTCGATCCTCAAAGACGCCGCCGCTGCGTCGATCTACGGCGCCAAAGCCGGTAACGGCGTTATCCTCATCACGACCAAACGCGGTTCGGCCGGCAAGGTTTCGGTGTCGTACAACGGTTATTTCGGTATTCAGCAGCCGATCTACCTGCCCGACTTCGTCGACGGAGCCACCTACATGGAGTATATCAACGAGGCCAACCGCAATACCACGGGCGTGGACAAGTATACCCCCGAACAGATTCGGATCACGCGCGAGGGGAGCGACCCGATCCACTATCCCAGCACCGACTGGATGAAGGAGACGATGCGCGAGACGGCCCCGATCCACGAGCACAACTTCACCGTGTCGGGCGGTAACACCACCGCGCGCTTCGCCCTGTCGGCGCAGTATCTCAATCAGGACGGTATGTACAAGGTGATGGACAACGGATTCGAACGTCTGACGGTGCGTGCCAACACGACGGTGAACCTCAACAAGGACATCATGATGTTCGTCGACATGTTCGTCGGCCGCGATACGCAGCGTCAGCCCGAGACGATGAACAAGACCATTCTGGACTACATCTATCTCGCGCCGCCGACGCTCGTCTCGAAATATCCCCGCAAGGAGGGACAGAAGCCCGGATACGACTACTACGGCGTCTATTTCGAGTGGATGAACCCGCTGGCCAACCTCGAACGCGGTACGCAGGTGGAGAGCGTGCGCGACTACGTGACGATCAACGCCCGCCCCACGTGGCATATCATTCCCGGCCTGACGCTCAAAGGACAGGTGGGCTACCGCATCGCATCGGGCATGGACAAGAAGGACCGCAACGCCTACGTCTTCCTCGACTACTTCTCCGGCAACGAGTCGGGAACGTTCGGCGCCGTGAAGTCGGCCACCTATACCACGCGCACGAGCTACTGGATGGTCGGCGCGACGCTCGACTGGACGAAGGAGTTCGGCGACCACCGCATCAACATTCTGGGCGGATGGAACGAAGAGGTCGACCGCCGCAACGGCTGGGACGACGTGGCGCTGCTCTCGTTCTTCGGAAAGGCCTATTACAGCTACAAGGACAAGTATCTGGCCGAGGTCGGCATTCGCCGCGACGGTTCGTCGCTCTTCGGCGACGGGCACAAGTGGGGCAACTTCCCTTCGGTGGCCGTGGGCTGGAACGTCAACCGCGAACCGTGGATGCAGAACGCCCGGTTCATTGACAACTTCAAGATCCGCGCCTCCTACGGTATGCTGGGCAACAACAACGTGGCGCTCTATCGCTATCAGACCATTATCGACAACTCGGGTAACGAAATCGTCAACGGCAACCCCGACCTGACGTGGGAGAAGGTGAAGATTCTCGACGCGGGCGTCGACCTGAGCCTCTTCGGGCAGAAGCTCGAAGTGACCTTCGACTGGTTCCGCAAGGTGACCGACGACATGATCGTCAACGTGCCTTCGACGCCCAGCTCGGGGCTGCTGGCCGCCCCGATGAACGTCGGAAAGGCCGAGGTGAAGGGTTACGAGATCGGCGTGGGCTTCAACCACTCCTTTACGAAGGACATCGATTTCAGCATCAATCTGGGTTACTCCTACAACAAGTCGAAGTGGCTCGAAATCACCAACGACGAGCTTATCAACGGCAATACGATCTATCGCAAGGGACACGCCATCAAGGAGTACTACGGCTATCAGGCCGATCACCTGCTCACGCAGGACGACCTCGATTTCCGCGTGCCGATCATCGGCGGCTACGACGGCGCGACGACCGCGCAGCTGCCCGGCGACATCCGCTACGTGGATACCAACGGCGACAAGGTGATTACGACCGACGACCGCGTGCCGCTGGGCGACCAGGACCCGCACAGCGTCTACTACGGCAACCTCTCGTTCCGCTGGAAGAACCTCGACTTCGACATGCAGGTCAACGGCGTGGGATACGTGCCGATCTTCTATCAGGGGTTGATCTCGAACCCGCTCGATCCGGAGTACGGCGGTACGCCCCAGCGCTGGCACCTCGACCACTGGAAGGCCGAGAATCCCGACCGCAACGCCAAACTGCCGCGCGTGACGACCGATCCGGGTAACAATGCGCTGCTGTCGACCTTCTGGAAGGAGAACGGCGCCTTCGTCCGTATCAAGTACATGCAGCTGGGCTACAACTTCAAGGCGCTGGCCAAGAAGATCCATGCCGGTAACTTCCGTGTTTACGTGAACGTGCAGAATCCCTTCACCTTCACCAAGGTCGAGCTGATCGACCCCGAGACGAAGGGCACGCACACCACCTACCCGATGTTCAAGACCTATTCCGTCGGTCTGAATGTGAATTTCTAACCGGTAACACCTAAACAGTAAACAATTATGAACTATATCGATCATATCAAAGGATACCTCTCCCGCGCAGCGCTCCTGCTGCTGATGGCCGGCGGTGCGCTGATGGCCGGATGCGAGGATTTTCTGGTGCGCGACGTGCCTAACCAGACGACCGACGAAGAGTGGTGGCAGAACAAGGGACAGCTCAACACGGCGCTCAACAACCTCTACAAGCCCATGCCGTCGGGCAGCATCACCTATGTCAACCATGACGTGAAGCAGGCACAGAATACGGGTTATTCCAATGCGCGCGTGGAGATGGAGGCCCTTACGGACAACGGAATCGGTTCGGCCAACTATGTCTCCTACAACGCCTTTACGGCCGGCATCAAGCCGGCCAGCGAGACGGTATGCACCAATATCTGGAATATGAAATGGACAGTGATACGCCGTTGCTGCCGCTTCATGGAGCACTACCAGCAGGCGACGGTGGCCCCCGACGCGGCGCCGCACGAAGGCATCCAGACCGTCGACCGTTTCGCCGCCGAGGCGCGTGCGCTCAGGGCGTTCTACCATTTGGAGCTCTTCCTCTTCTTCGGCGATATTCCGCTCGTCGACCACTCGACGCTGCCGACCGAGCAGTTCCTCGTGCGCCGTCCGCAGCAGGAGGTCGTCGACTGGATCGCCGGCGAGTTGGAGGGTGCGTCGCACAACCTGCCGGTCGTGCCGCAGACCAAGTCGGAGCGCTGGCGCTGGACGAAGGGCGCCTGCTATGCGTGGATGTCCTACCTCTATCTCTATGTCGGCGACTGGGCCAATGCCAAGAAGTGGGCCGAGGAGGTAGTCAAGCTGGGAATTTACGACCTCTATCGCAGCACGGCCGATCCGGCCGACAGCTTCCGCCGGCAGTTCATTCACGAGGCCTACAACAACGACACGAAGGAGTCGATCCTCACCACCGAGCTGGGTATGCGTCAGGTGCAGCGCCGGCTGGCTCCGGCCAGACCGGTCTGTCGCCCACGGCGTCGCTCGTCGACGAGTTCGAGTTGCTCGACGGCCGCACGCTCGACGAACTGCCCGCCGACGAGAAACGGGCCTACCAGCTCGACCCGCAGCCCGAAAAGCGCGATCCGCGTCTGGGCATGTCGATCATCTTCCCCACCGAGACCTTCCTCGGCTATACGGCCCATCCGTGGGAGCCTTCGCACAAGGACGCCATCGGCAAGGAGGGTTCGACGAAGACCGGTTACTGGATCAAGAAGTGGGCGAACGAAACCGACCGCACCAATTACAGCAGTACGGACGGCGGCAAGCTCGACTTCCAGAACATGCGCTATGCGGTGGTGCTGCTCAACTACGTCGAAGCTGCCATCGAGCTGAACCAGCTGAGCGATCCGAATATCTACGACTATCTCGACGACATCCGCGACCGTGCGGGAATGCCGCCCGTGGATCGAACGAAGTACGCTACGCAGACGAAGCTGCGCGAACTGGTACGCCGCGAGCGCCGTGTGGAACTGGCCTTCGAGGGACACCGTCTGTTCGATATCCGCCGCTGGCGGATCGCCGAGCAGGTGATGAACGGCGAGGTCTACGGCGCGACGCCTCCGGGTGCCGACGACCGCTACCTGGCCCAGATGCGCGTCTTCAACCCCAACCGCGACTACCTGTGGCCCATTCCGGTCGGTGAGATGAACACTAACACGGCGATGGAGCAGAACCCCGGGTATTGATGTCGCAGATTCGAACGACGGATTTCTCCGCCGACGGCCGGTGACGGCGGCCGGCGGAGAAATTCGTAAACGGCAGAGAGAACAAACCAACTATTAATCTGACTTGTTATGCAACCGATGAAACGAACATTCCGAAGTGCGATATGGCCCCTTTTGGGGCTGTTGACCGTCGCCTGCGCTGCGCCGGACGGGCGCAACCTTCCGGCTGCGGAAGATTTCGAGAGCCTGAGCGCGCAGTTCGCGGCACCTTCCAAGGAGTACGGCTCGGCGCCGCTCTTCGTCTGGAACAAGGTCGTGACGCCCGAACGGATCGACGAAGCGATGGCCGACCTCAAAGACAAGGGCTTCGGCGGCGTCTTCGTACACCCCCGTCCGGGCATGGTGACGCAGTATCTCGACGACAACTGGTTCTCGCTCTTCCGCCATACGATGGAGAAGGGCCGCGAACTGGACATGAACGTCTGGATCTACGACGAGAACTCCTATCCGAGCGGTTTCGCGGGCGGCCACGTCAACGAGGCGATGCCCGAGAGCTACGACGAGGGCGTGGCGCTCAAATACCTGCGTGCCGGGGTGCTGCCCGATACGGTCGACCGCTTCTTCTGCTGCCTGCGACGTGAAGGCGATGCCTTCATCGACATTACGGCCGAAGCCGTTTCGCGGCGTGGCGAAAAGGGCGATTACTACCTCTTCTACAAGGCTTACAACCCCACGTCGCCGTGGTACAGCGGCTTCTCGTACGTGGATCTGATGCACGAGGGCGTGGCCGACAAATTCATCGAACTGACGCTCGACGGTTACAAGAAGGTCGTGGGCGAGGAGTTCGGCGGCACCGTTCCGGGCTGGTTCACCGACGAGCCGCAGATCGTGGTGACCGACCGCGAGTCGATCCGCTGGACACCCGACCTGTTCGATGCCTTCCGCGCCCGCTGGGGATACGATCTCGAACCCAATCTGGTCTCGCTCTGGGAGGAGGTCGGTCCGTGGCGGCAGGTGCGGCACAACTACCGCGACGTGCTGATGAATCTCTTCCTGGATCGCTACATCAAGGTCTGCCACGACTATTGCGAGCGCAACAACCTGGTCTTCACCGGCCATTTCTGGGAGCACGGGTGGCCCGACATGGGGCACAACCCCGACAACATGGCCATGTACGCCTGGCAGCAGATGCCGGGCATCGACCTGCTGTACAACAAATTCGATGTCGAATCGCCCAACGCCCACTTCGGCAACGTGCGTTCTGTGAAGGAGGTCAACAGTGCGGCCAACCAGATGGGGCGCGTGCGCAAGCTGAGCGAATCCTACGGCGGCGGTTGGGACATGACGCTGCGCGACTTCAAGCGTCAGGGCGACTGGGAATATGCGCTGGGCGTGAACTTCATGAACCAGCATATCGCACCGCTGAGCATCGCCGGTGCGCGCAAGTACGACTATCCGCCCGCCTTCACGCCCCATTCGCCGTGGTGGGAGTATTACCGCGAGCTGAACCTCCACTTCGCCCGTCTGTCGCTGGCGCTCTCGTCGGGCGGCCAGTACAACGACGTGCTGGTGCTCGAACCCACCACCTCGATCTGGATGTACTACACCTACAACGCGCCGCGCCCGAACCGCTGGCGGACGATGGGCGAGGAGTTCCAGGCCTTCATCACCGCATTGGAACGGCATCAGGTGGAGTTCGATCTGGGGTCGGAGAACATCCTGCTCAACCACGGTTCGGTCAAGGGCGACCGCTTCGTCGTGGGTAAACGCGCCTACGGGACGGTGGTGCTACCGGCGCAGATGGAGAACGTCGACGCCGCGACGTTCGACCTGCTCGAACGGTTCGCCGCGAAGGGCGGCCGGATCATCGCCTACGGTACGCCGCAGTATGTGGACGGTGCGAGGAGCGCCGAGGCGGAGGCCTTCTTCGCCGATCCGGCGAAGGTGACGCGCGCCGATGCGGGCGAACCGATCGACTACTCGCTCTTCGCCACGCCCGAAATCGCATTCGATGCGCCGGAGGGCAACTACCTCTTCCACCATCGCCGCCGCATGGACGACGGACAGCTGTTGTTCCTCGCCAATTCGAGCCTCACGCGCCCAGTCCGGGGTACGGTGACGCTGCAAGGGCGTCAGGCCGCGCTGCTCGATACCCGCACGGGCGAGATCCGCGGCTACGAGGCGCAGCGCGAGGGCGACCGGCTGACGATCGCCTACGATCTCCATCCGGCCGGCAGCCTGCTGCTCTACGTCTTCGACGAGGAGCGCGAAGGGTTGGCGCCTGCACCTGCGCGGCGCGTGCTGACGGCGGTTCCTGCCGCGGGAGGTCTGACGGCGAAGCCCGACGCGCCCAACGTGATGACGATCGATTTCTGCGATCTGGAACTCGACGGCAAGGTCTATCCGGATCTGAACAGTTACGACGCGGCCAAACTCGCCTACCAGCATCACGGCTTCAAGGCCGGCAATCCGTGGAGCACCTCGGTGCAGTTCCGCGACCATACCGTGCGCCGCGACACCTTCACGATGGGCGGATTCAAGGCGTCGTACCGGTTCACGGTGACGTCCGGTGTCGACCGCATCCGCTTGCAGGCCGTCGTCGAGCAGCCCGAACTCTACCGCGTGACGCTCAACGGCGTGGAGCTGAAAGCCCTGCCCGACAAGCACTGGATCGATCCCGAAATGCGCTTCATGCCCCTCGGCGATGCCGTGCGCACGGGTGAGAACGTGCTGACGGTGGAGTGCTCGCCGATGCGCGTGCTGGCCGAGATCGAACCGATCTACATCTTGGGCGATTTCCGGCTCGAACCGGCTGCCAAAGGGTGGAACATCGTCGCTCCGGGAGATTTCGCCGCCGGCAGCTGGAAGGCGCAGGGCTGGCCCTGCTATCCCGGCAAGGTGACCTATGCGCGGGAGTTCGATGTCGCCGAAAAGGCGCCCTACTACGAAGTGGCGCTGGGCGAGTGGAAGGGTACGGTCTGCGAGGTGCTCGTCAACGGCCGTTCGGCCGGTATCGTCTATGCGGAGCCGTATACGGTCGACGTGACGGAGTGGATCGTGGCGGGCCGCAAC
>OGQK01001391.1_pt1 | contig 12640 bp, 17 predicted proteins | sample 1553221 | NCBI WGS metagenome assembly OGQK01 (sample SAMEA2579996, study PRJEB22360) | human gut metagenome | biome: human gut; feature: human-associated habitat; material: faeces | place: Denmark | collected 2008/2010 | reverse complement strand
TTTAGGGGGTCAACTTCCTCCGTTTTTTAGGGGTCAATTTTACCGTTTTTTCCAGTAATTCCGAATATTTGGAACGGTTCTTTCGTAATCTTCTATTGGGTGAAACGAATGAGTTGCGGAATAGGTATATGGTGGTTAATGCTCCGGAAGAGCTGACTGCCAAACAAGTCCGGCAAATCGACCGTACAAGTACCGAACAACCTGCCGTACAAGTAACCGAACAAGTTCGCGCTTTGTTGTTGGCTTTGTCAAACGAACAATTATCGTTAAAAGTATTGATGGAGAAAGTCGGCCTGAAACATCGTCCGACATTTTTGGAGAACTATATAACCCCCGCTTCCGAAGCCGGTTTTCTCAAGGTGCTATATCCCGACAAGCCCAATCACCCGAGACAAAAATACCTGCTTACGGCAAAAGGGCTGGCTTTATATAACGAAATCAAGAAAATGCAATAGTCTTGATAATTGCTTCCATTATGAACCTTTCCATCTTCATAGCGATATCCTTTTGTGACATTTTTATTGGATAGCTTTCGGCGGTTGGAGCTGTTTTTTGCATTGGACGTTTGCCACAGCCCTTTTAATTCGGGCTTGCCCGTGTGTCACGAAAAATGTTTCGGGGAAGCCTAATACTCCCACCATAACGGAGGTTTACAGTGAGGGGGAGTACGATGTAGAGGTGTATGATCCTCGTTACGATGTATGGCGTGAAGTGCGTATCTATTTTAAACCGGAGAATGGTGGTAAGATGCAGTCATTCTCTTATTATGATCCGTATCCTATGGGTGCCGTAGCCGCACTCGCTGTGTGGAAAGATTCACAAGGTAAAAAATTTACCGTAGTTGAGAATCGAACTTATGAGGGGAAACTTGTTAGTACGGTAATGCGCTACAAGAATGTCCGTGCCAGTGTGCAAGTAGACCGTTATAGAGTAGCTTATTCTCTTATATCACAATGAAACAATACTTAGACTTACTTTCGGAGGTTCGTAATCACGGGCTTTTGAAAGAGCCTGCTCGCGCAGGTATGCCGAGGACGATTGAAATGTGTAGTTAAGCATCAACAAAACGGAGGCTAAGGACATCCGTTTTTGTTTGAAATTCCAATGTTCTGTAATTACAATTATCGAACGTTAATATCTAATTGAGTGAAAGTCTGTTTTTCTTATAAAGAATAGGTCAATAATAATCTATCAGCAACTTGTTCCGTTTCTAATGTTTGCCCCTCCATTTGAAAACGCCTGAGCATTGACCGCCCTACTGAGATAAATAATTCTTCTTTAAATAACCCTTTCGGAATAGGTAAATCACATAAATAATCGCCCGATTTTTTATTACCATCTATACTAAGAGCTATTTTTACGCCTTTAGATTTGGCTTTGTCGATGGAGTCAAATAATTCTTCGAGTTTAAAAGCTTGTGCTCCATATAAAATACTTTGACTATGGCTATATGGAGGATCGCAATAAATCAAATCACCGCGTTTTGCCATAGCAAATATTTCTTTATAATCAGTATTGTAAAAATTAACATTCTTCATTCTCCTTTGCCACTCATCCACTCTTTTAATAAAGGTAGAAACTGGGATGGGAGTATGTGCCCCACAAGGAGTACTCATATATCCATCAGATTTTCGAAAACGCACGATTCCACCATAACAAGCGCGTGTTAGATACAGAAAATCTGCACCGTTATGGCATGCATTAAATGAGGCTTTAACACTTTCATATACGCTAATTTTATCCTCATTTTCTAATCTATTTCGCCTATATGCATACCAATTTATTAATTCTTCGGGATCATCTTTTAGCTGCTGCCAAATCTCAATCAATGGCTTAAAAATATCCGATCCCACTCCTCTCGTGGGAGCCAGAGTTGCCAGAATAGCCCCACTTCCCAAAAAGGGCTCGTAAAAAGTCTTATAATCTATTGGGAAATACTTAGTTATTGCCCCTGCAAATTTCTGTTTATTGCCTACCCATTTGAGCAATTGATGTTTAGGGGGAGTATGTAAAGCAAATTTAGAATCTAACGATAGTTGCATGTACTAATTTTTCTCAAATATATGCAAAATATGTTAATATTCCAATTTGGAATATTGTATTAAAAGATGTATTTTAGATTCATGAAAAAAAATACTCATACTCAAGAATATAAAATTCTTATCGAGACTCTTTATAGATTAAGAGTAGGGAGTAATTTGTTTCAACATGAGTTAGCCCAAAGACTTCAAGTCTCTCAATCATTTGTTAGTAAGGTTGAATGTGGAGAACGAAGGTTGGATTTGGTTGAATTACAGCTATATATTGAGAGTATGGGTGTGACTTTGATTGATTTTATAAATGAATATCAAAAAAGAATATATGCGACCCAATGACAAATTTAAAAATCTTAGTCCTGAATTTTGGACTAATGTTAAACTGTTAAATAAGCGACTTGGCTACACTCGAAGAAAATCAAAAAACAATCCCAATAGTGGTTTTATTGTGCCAACTATTAAGCAAATTGTCAAAGTGTTTAAAAAGGAAGGACTTAATATTTCATCCCTTGTACAAGCTAAAAAGCTTACGGAATTTGGACAACAAATTGTGGATTATATGCAGTACAGAAGTAACGTACTGATACAGCATGTTAAACCAAATTTGATGAATAAAATTCAAGCCAAAGAATTATTTGACAAAAAAAGGTTAGAATTAACGCCATCTTGTCCTTTGCCTATGAATAAGCAAAAAGGGAAGAAAAAGGACTATGCCTTTTTGACGGGACTTGTTAATATGTTGATTGAAGCAAATATTGGGCGAAAAACTTGTAATTATGATCCCAGAGAATTAACTGCAATTACGATCAATGGACTTCCTGTTAGAACGTTATCACGACGTGTCGATGGAGCCTTTCCGTCTGTCAAAGATCCTCAAGCAATCTGGGAAATAAAAGAGTATTACTACACAACTACGTTCGGTAGTAGAGTTGCCGATGGCGTATATGAAACACAATTAGATGGATGGGAATTATGGGAGGCTAAAACCAATTTAGGAATAGATATTAGTCATTATCTTATTGTAGATGACTATTATACATGGTGGGATTGTGGGCGATCTTATTTGTGTAGACTTATTGATTCTATGCATATGGGACTAGTAACAGAAGTGATCTTTGGGAAAGAGGTTGTTGAGAGAATACCTGCTATTGTTGCAGAATGGAAAATTAATCTCAAACAAAGTGAACCCGATTTGTTTACTCCAGTGTCCCCTACAGAATAGAGATAAATCATCTCCCACGCTGTAGACTCAATAAAATCCACTTGTTTCCGATAGCCCGAAACAAGGTTTGCTTTCGTGCGGTTCATAAAATCGTCAATATTCGCGCGTTTCGTCCGCATGGAACTGCAACTCCCGAAGTGAACGATCCGACCGCTTAAATGCCCTTCCAAAACGTCCGCAATCTCCGATAACGTCACGAAGTCGCGCCCGATCTGTATGCCGTTCGGTTGGCCGTGAAAGGCAATATACAGAATCCGGTAGTTTTTGTACCGTTTGAACGTGAATTGCTGGAGGTATTCGAAGAATTCGTCTTTCGTGTTGCACTTGCGGTAGACGTATCTGATCCCGGCAGAGTAGTAGAGAATATCGAGGATCGGACGGATACTTTGTTTGCTTCGCGGGTTGGTGTTCCAGTTGCCCTCCAAGCAATATATGTATCGCGGCTTTCTCAAATCCGTATATCTTTGAACACGCTGTAATACCTCGGCAAGTCCTCCTGCCGGATCACTTCGTTGTTATACACTTCGAGCATCTGAATACTCCGGTGGCGGCTGTATTTCGATACGGTCAGCAATTCGCCTTTGTAGGACTTTATCAGCTTCGTGATAAAATAGTGACGGAAGCCGTGCGCGCTTCCGTCGATCTGTAAGGTATGGAACGTTCGTTTGATAATCTCCCGGACGGATTTCGTCGTAAGCCGTCCGCCCCGGCAATGGTTGCTGTCGCTCCGGAACAATGGGCCCTCGCGGAAACGATATAACCGCAGGTATTCCCGTAAGACTTTCACCGTCGAAAGATGCAAATACACGGGTTCTTTATCGTCCCGGCCTTTCCCGCGAATCAAAGCGACTTTATCCCGAAGATTAATATCCGTAACGTCCAACCGGACGACTTCGATTTGCCGGAGGCCCTGAAACAAAAAGAGAGCGATAATCGCTCTCAGTCTTAGGTTGGTTTTTGTTAGCTCCAGTGCGGAACAATACGACTGCAACTTTCCTATATCTTCATCGGTCAGGCCGTCTTTCTTGTGCAGTCTGTTTTGGGAAAACCCTTTTACGCCGTCGGTGATCTTTTGCGGGATCAGTCGTACCCGGTGCAATCCGTCTAAGAATACTTTTGCCGAAATCAGGTATTTGTTTTTGGTCGATACGCTGAACGTCTCGCAACCTTGCAAATAACGCTTGTATTCCAAATAACTGTTACGATTCAGTCCGTGCGTATCGGTAAACCGTAAAAAGTGCCGTATCCGCACCGCATATTCCCGGCGGGTGGTTTCCGACATGTCCAACGTATCAAACACCTGTTTAATAACAACATCCCGCCGATTCGACGGCAATAACTCAACATGATTCATAACTCCGTTGCTGAAAATCGTATCCCGAAGTTACGAAATTAATTCTATATTTGCAAATGTATTCGATTGATATACAGGTTTATATATTTGAAAAACAAACAAAAAAGCAATGTTTTACCTATGTTGTACCCGTTAAAAAAACAAACGCTCAACTCATTAAAAGTTAAGCGTTTACGACATAGTCTTGTTGACCCACCAGGATTCGAACCTGGAACGACAGAACCAAAATCTGCTGTGTTACCATTACACCATGGGTCAAACTTATTTCAGAACCGGATTTGAGCGACAAATATAGTGCAAGAAATTTTTATCTGCAAATTTCGTCCATGATCCGGGCGGTAGCTCCTTTGTGCTGCAATACATACTCCTTGCAAATCGTTCCGCTGCGTCCCGTGGCGTCCGGATCGTCGTGCAGGCCTGCGAACCATCGTTCCAGTTCTTCCGCCGAGGCGATACTCGCCGCACCGCGCAGCGTCACCAGATCGCGTGCCTCCCTGAATTTCCCGTAACGGGGTCCGAAAGCCAACGGCAGTCCAAAGGTGGCCGCTTCCAGCGTATTGTGTATCCCGGCGCCGAAACCTCCGCCGATGTATCCCCAGCGGCCGTAGCGGTAGACGGACGACAGGATCCCGATCGTATCGACGAACAGGACGCCCGCTGCGGCGAGGTCGCTTTGCGGAGTCAGCTGCGTGTAGCGCAGCGCCGGGCGGGAAATACGCTCGCAGAACTTTTCGATCCGTGCGGGATCGATTTCGTGCGGCGCGACGATGAATTTCACGTCCGGATACCGTTCGATCAATCCCACTAACAATTCTTCGTCGGGCGGCCATGTGCTGCCAGCGATAAATACCGGAGCGTCTGCCGCGAACCGTTCGATTTCGGGTAGCCGTTTCGCTTGCTGCGCGATTTCGTATACCCGGTCGAAGCGGGTGTCGCCCGCCACACTGACCTGCTCGATGCCGATGCTTTTCAGCAAATTTCGCGAAGAGTCGTTTTGGACGAAGATATGCCGGAAAGCTCTCAGCGCGCTGCGGAAAAGTCCGCCGTAAGGACGGAAAAAAATCTGTCCGTCGCGGAATATCGACGAGATCAAGTAGAGTTTCGTGCCCGCCCGTTTCATCGCCAGCAGGTAGTTGACCCAGAATTCGTATTTGACGAAAACGGCGATTTTAGGCCGCACGATCGCCATGAAACGGCGCACGTTGCGCGGGGTGTCGGGCGGCAGGTAAAAGATGTAGTCGGCTCCGGGGTAGTTTTTGCGGATCTCGTAGCCGGACGGAGAAAAGAAGGTGACCAGTATCTTGTAACCCGGACACGCTTTGCGGAACGCTTCGATCACCGGCCGTCCCTGTTCGAATTCGCCGAGCGAAGCGGCATGGAACCATGCGATGTCGGCTCCGGAGTCCACCGTCCGGGCCAGTTTGTCGAAAATGCCCTTCCGTCCCCGCACCCAGAGTCGCGCTTTGGGGTTGAACAGGGCGGCAAGCCGTATCGCGGCGTTTGTCAAATAGATGCCAGAGTTGTAGAGCAGCCGCATCGGTCGTTATTTGAGAATATCCCGCAGCCCTTTGCGGTTCAGTACGGCAATCGACGACGCTTCGGATCGGATCAGGTGTTTCTTTTCCAGTTCCATGAGTACGGTTTGCAGCGCGCTGCGCGTGGCGTCGAAATATTCGGCGATTTCGCGGATGTCGGGTACCGGTACCGAGCCGGATTCTTCGGAAGTGTGTTCCAGCAGGTAAGTGGCGACTTTCTCTTTCAGCGACCGGAACGACAGGAAAAAGATTTTTTTCGACCAGACGTTGGCGCGGTTCGAAATGATGTCGATAAAGTTCGACATAATCAGCACGTTGGCCTGCATCAATTCGAAAATATAGCCCCGGTGCAGCGTCATGATCGTTACGTCGCCGTCGGCGATCACGTCGATCGGCAGTTTGTTGTAACCGCCGAACAGGAAAGCGGGGGCGATCAACTGCGGAGCCTCGATCGGGTCTACCACGATCGTTTTGCCGCCCGAAACCATCTCTCCGTGCACCCGTCCTTTCAGGATGATCATCAGGCCCGAATAGGCGGTATCCCGGTGGGCGATGCAGTCTTTATCCTTGTATTCGGTCAGGGAGAATTCGCCCCTTTCACCGATCGTTTCCCTGATCTGTTCCGCCGTCAGACCTCTGAACAGCGGGCACTGAGCCAATATCGCATACATATCCTTCACAGATTTAAAAGGTTCTCTAATAACGCGTGAAGTTACTACTTTTTCTTCATTCCGCCAAGCGGTTTCGGCAGATCGGCGGTTACCAGCGCGGAACCATCGCGTTCGGAATGTAGCGCAGCCGGTGCGTGGAATCGGGCAGCAGGTCGACGGCGATTAAGTCGAACTGCGTATCCGCGTCGATCCGGTACAGGGCGACGTATTGCTGTGCGGCCCGGAACAGCGCGTTGAATTTTTTCCGGGTCATGGCCTCTTCGGGCGCGGTCAGTCCGTCCGCCTTCCGGGATTTCACTTCCACGATGTGCAACACGCCCTCTTTACGGGCGACAATGTCCAGCTCGTAACGGCCGCTGCGCCAGTTGCGGTGCAGCAGGTCGAAACCTTCCGAAAGGAGAAAGCGGGCGGCGATCTCCTCGCCGCGTTGTCCAATACGTATCGACGACATGCCGCGAAGTTACATCAGAAAACTCAGGTCTTCGTCCGGATGCACCTCGAACGGCTGCGTCCCGCAACGGAAGATCCGCATCGGGCGGTTGCCGATCAACGACAGCCGATCGCCTTCGACCCGCAACATGCACCCTTCGCGCAGTCCGGCGACGTAAGTTTCCGGATTCGCAGCGATGTATTCCAGAATGCGCTGTTCGCGGGTTTCGCCGGCATGACCGTCGGGATGGGCGTCCGTATAATGCGGATTGATCTGGAATTTGACCAGTCCGGCGGCGATGAACGACGCCGGTTCGACGATCGGCATGTCGTTCGTGGTGCAGATTGTCGGACAGGCCACGTTGCTGCCGGCGCTCCATCCGATATAGGGCATACCGTCGAAGGCCCGTTCGCGGATTGCCTGCACGAGGCCCTGTTGCTGCATGGCCCGGATCAGCGCGAACGTGTTACCGCCGCCGACGACGACCGCTTCGGCCGCACGCACGGCGCGGGCCGGGTTGCTTTCGCGGTGTACGGAACGCACCTCGACGCCCAGTTCCGAAAATCGTGCCTGTACTTTGCTCTGGTAGTCGTCGTAAGAGAACGTAACGGCGGCGTAAGGGATGAACAGCACTTCCCGGACAGGGCCCAGGAACTCCCGGATCTGTCCGACCGGATATTCGAGAAACCCTTCGCCGGCATTGGTCGAATTACTGATAAGCAGTAGACGCATGATATACTGTGTTTTACGAGACGCCTTTACAATCGGGCGATCTCTTTTTCTATTTCTGCCGGAAAGTGCTCGTATTCCAGCGCGTGGCCTTTGGCCGCTACCGTCTCCGGCGTATCGGTTTCGGTTACCGGCACGCGGTACTGAGCCAGGATGTCGCCGCTGTCGTAGCGCTCGTTGACGCGGTGGATCGTGATTCCTGTTTCCCGGTCTCCGGCCTCCACGACCGCGCGGTGCACCCGGTCTCCGTACATACCCTGGCCGCCGTGGCGCGGCAGCAGGGCCGGATGGATGTTCACGATCCGGTTCGGGTAAGCGGTCAGCAGGTTTTCGGGTACCAGCCACAAGAATCCGGCCAATACGACGTAATCGATCTGCCGCCGGCGCATCAGCACGACGATCCGGTCGCTATTATAGAAGGTGTCCCGGTCGAATACGACCGATTCGATCTGCAGTTTCTCGGCGCGGCGGAGCACTTTGGCATCCGGTCTGTTGGTCAATATCAGTTCGACGCGGGCCGTATTTCCGGCGGCGAAGTAGCCGGCGATGTTTTCCGCGTTGGAACCCGACCCGGATGCGAAAATGGCTATTTTCTTCATTTTTAGATTTTTATGCGATAGTTAACGTGTCGTATCCGTAAAAAAAAGAAAGAATTATCAAAAATAATCGAAAAAGTGTTACTTTTGCAAAAATTTGGCTTTGAAATATAAAGTTATTTTTGGAATAAACACAATTGTTAAACTTAAACTAATTTGATTATGTCAGACGTTTCATCAAAAGTGGTTGAGATCATCGTTGACAAGCTCGGCGTTGATGCTGCTGAAGTTGTTCCCGCCGCAAGCTTTACCAATGACCTGGGCGCGGATTCGCTGGACACCGTGGAATTGATCATGGAATTCGAAAAGGAATTCGAGATTTCGATTCCGGACGAAGATGCTGAAAAGATCACCACCGTAGGTGATGCTATTAACTACATTTCTGCCAAGAAATAATTAAGAGCCTTTGAGACAGGGCGTTTGTCAAACGAATTTGTTGTATTTTATGAAACAGAGAAGAGTTGTGATTACGGGGATAGGTACCATTAACCCCTTAGGTAACAGCATTGAGGAGTACTTCACTAATCTTGAAAAAGGTGTAAGCGGAGCAGGACCTATTACTCATTTTGACCCTTCTAACTTCAAGACAAAATTTGCCTGCGAACTCAAAGGTTACGAACCGAATAACTTCTTCGATCGCAAGGAGGTGCGTAAATACGACCTCTATTCGCAGTATGCGTTGATCGCCGCCGAACAGGCGGTGCAGGACTCGGGGATCGAGCCCGAAAAGCTCGACCTCGAACGCGTGGGAGTTATCTGGGGATCGGGTATAGGTGGATTGGAAACATTCTACCAAGAGGTAAAGAGCTATGTCGAGGGAGGTTTCATTCCGCGATATAGCCCTTTCTTCATACCTAAGATGATTGCGGATCTGGCTGCCGGCCACATTTCGATGAAATACGGTTTCCGGGGCCCGAACTATTGTACGGTTTCGGCCTGCGCTTCGTCGAACCATGCGATGATCGATTCGTTGAATTACATTCGCTGGGGCAAGGCGGACATGATTCTCACGGGAGGTTCCGAGGCCGCGATCAACCCTCCGGGAGTCGGAGGTTTCAATTCGATGCAGGCCCTCTCGACCCGCAACGACGACCCGCAGAAAGCTTCGCGGCCGTTCGATGCCGATCGCGACGGGTTCGTGATCGGAGAAGGCGCCGGAGCGTTGCTGCTCGAAGAGTACGAGCATGCCGTTGCCCGCGGGGCCAAAATCTATGCCGAGGTAGCCGGCGGCGGCATGAGCGCCGATGCTTACCACCTGACCGCTCCCGATCCGGAAGGGAAAGGCGCGAAAAAGTCCATGCTCGACGCCGTTGCGGATGCGGGGCTGAAAGTTGAGGACATCGATTACGTGAATGTGCACGGAACGTCCACTCCGGTAGGCGACATAGCCGAGATCAAAGGATTGTTCGCCGCGTTCGGAGACCACATTTACAACCTGAACATCAGCTCCACGAAGTCGATGACCGGGCACCTGCTGGGCGCCGCCGGTTCGATCGAAGCGCTGGCTTGCGTGATGGCCCTGACCAAAGGGATCGTGCCTCCGACGATCAACAACGAAAACCTCGATCCGAATATCGATCCGAAGCTCAACCTGACGCTCAACGTCGCCCAGAAACGCGATGTGAAGTGCGCGCTGAGCAACACGTTCGGTTTCGGCGGACACAACTCGACGGTCGTACTCAAAAAGATGTAATGTTTGGAACGATACAGTCTTATTTCAGGCTGCGTTACGGCAGGGATAAGGCATATTATCGAATGCTGAAAACTATTTTCGGGCTTCGTCCGAATAATATAGAACTCTATAAGCTGGCCTTGATTCACAGGTCAGCTTCCTTGTTTCTGGACGACGGGGCCCCGATCAATAACGAACGGCTTGAATTCCTCGGCGACGCGGTGATCGAGTCGATCGTATCGGATTTCCTGTTCATCGAGTTTCCCGAGGCGGACGAGGGATTTCTGTCTCGGTTGCGTTCGCGAATCGTCCGGCGTTCGTCGCTGAACCGGCTGGCGATCGAGATCGGACTCGACCGGCACGTGATCGCTCAGGGCGGCAACGGCTTTGCCCAGAAACACCTGTACGGGGATACGCTCGAAGCGATGATGGGAGCGGTTTACCTCGACAAGGGATACGATTTTTCGAACCGCCTTTTTATCAACGGGATTTTGCGGAAATACGTCGATCTGGACGATATGTCCGAGCAGGAGACCGATTTTAAGAGCCGTTTGATCGAATGGAGCCAGAAAAACCGGAAACGCTTGCAGTTCGATTCGGCGCCCAGCGCGTCGTATACGGCCAAATCGCCTCATTTCCGGACGACCGTTCTGGTAGACGGCCGACCGTCCGGCGACGGGGAGGGAGACAGTAAAAAGGAGTCTGAACAGCGGGCGTGTCAGGAGGCGATCCGTCGGCTGGAACGGCTGGGGGAATCGGTGCTTTCCGAGGCAGCCGGAGGTTCGGACGGCGAATGACGTTATAAACGGAATGATGCGGGATATTTCATCGGTTACGGACAAACAGGTGCGCGAAAAACTGGTTGCGCAAGGACCGTCTGCGCTGTCGGATGCCGAATTGCTGAGCATTCTGCTTCGGGACGGCGATGCCGGGGATTCGGCCGTCGGGCTGGCGGAGCGATTGCTGGCGCACTTCGGCGGAAGCCTTGCCCGGATGGAACGTTGCGATTTGCCGGCCCTGCGCATGGTGGGAGGGCTCGGTATCCGCAGAGCCGCCACGGTTGCCGCCGCGCTGGAACTGGGGCGCAGGCTTCGGATCGAAGAGGGACAACAGATCGATTCGGTGCGTACCGATCAGGATATCGTCGCGATGTTCCAGCCGCAGCTCGGCGCGTTGCCTTACGAAGAGTTCTGGGCGGTTTATCTCAATGCTTCGAACCGGGTGATCGACCGGATGCGGGTCAGCCAGGGGGGCGTTTCTGCTACCGTCGTGGATCACCGGCTGATCGTCAAGCGGGCCGTCGAAAAACTGGCGAATGCGCTGGTGCTGGTGCACAATCATCCGTCGGGAAACGAACTGCCGAGCGACGAAGACAAAGCCCTGACCGGTCGGGTCGATCTGGCGGCTTCGCTGTTCGACATTACGCTGCTCGATCATATCATCGTTACGGCGGGGCCTTGTTACAGTTTCCGCAGTCACGGCTTTTTCGATAAACGGCCGAATCCGTAGGAGTCCGGTGCGCAACGCATGTTTTTATTTACGGAAGAGCGGTGCGCTTTTGATCGAAATTCATTTACTTTGCATTTCCAAACGGCAGAAAAATGGCACTTATTTTATGTATAGAAGCGGGGACGGACGTAGGTTCGGTGGCGCTGGCCAAAAACGGCGAATTGCTTTCGCTGCTTGAGAATCTCGAAGGAAGACAGCATGCGCAGAACCTGGCCGTTTACGTGCAGGAAGTATTGCAAGAACATGACCTGGATGCGGGAGATCTGGATGCGGTGGCGGTCGGCAAGGGGCCGGGTTCGTATACGGGGCTGCGGATCGCCGTCTCGCTGGCTAAGGGAATCTGTTACGGCGCCGGGATTCCGCTGATCGCCGTGAACAGCCTCGAGGCGCTGGTTCACGTTGCTCTGGAAGATTTCGATGCGGGGATTCTCGGCGTGGACGATATGCGGAACATGAAGTTGCTGCCGATGATCGACGCCCGCCGGATGGAGGTGTACTGCCAGTTGTTCGATGCGGCGGCGAAGCCGCTCTCGGAAGTGACGGCGCATATCGTCACGCCCGAAAGTTTTCTGGAACAACGTACCGAAAAGGGCGGATTGCTGGTGTTCGGGAATGGCGCGGCGAAGAGCCGGGAGCTGTTTACCGAGCCGGGCGTACATTTTGCGGAGGTCACTCCTTCGGCTCGCGGACTGGTCAAACCGGCTTTCAAGGCCTTTGCGGCGAAGAAATTCGAAGATACGGCCTACTTCGAACCATTTTATCTGAAAAATTTTGTCGTAAATTGTTCGTCAAAAAAAATATTTTGATTACATTTGCACCGTAAAAATAATCATTGACCCATGGTGTAATGGTAACACTGCAGATTCTGGTTCTGCCTTTCTTGGTT
>OGQK01001388.1_pt1 | contig 12650 bp, 8 predicted proteins | sample 1553221 | NCBI WGS metagenome assembly OGQK01 (sample SAMEA2579996, study PRJEB22360) | human gut metagenome | biome: human gut; feature: human-associated habitat; material: faeces | place: Denmark | collected 2008/2010 | reverse complement strand
GAACTGAGCCTCAGGACACTCTGCTTCAAGGCTTTCGCGGTAACCGAAAAAGACATTCACATCGGCGCCACGGAAACGGTAGATGCTCTGCTGAGCATCACCAACCGTGCACACATTGGAAAGGCCTGGCTGAGCAAGCGCTCGAACCAGAGCAACCTGAAGCTCGTCGGTATCCTGGAACTCATCAATCATGATGATCCTGAACTGGGTTCGGTAGGCATCGGCAATTTCAGGATGATCGGTCAGCGCGTGGAAAGCCATACGAAGCAGGTCAACGTTATCGATGCCGGCAGCGCCCTTCAAGCATTGATATTCTTCATCAACAGCACGAGCTATGCGCAGCAACGCTTGGACGTCGCGAGCCGAAAATGCTGCCTCTACCTGCCCCGCAGCAAAAGCGTAGGCATCGCGGTACTCGGCGAAAAACGTAGGGTCGCTTTCCTTCACATGGTATTTGGGGCTGGTTTTAGGGAACGAAAAAAAGGCCTCGACAAAGCGAGCCGCTTCGAAATTCGGATCCTCAAACGAAGTACAGCCACCGTACTCCAGGAGATATTCGTTGGCCACCTCTAAGGCTTTTGTTGTCGCTTCGTGATTCTTGGCGTCGGTCTTCCCCGGCTTGGGCAATCCTTCAAGACAGGAGATGAACGTCTCCCCCAGCTCAACCATCTGACGCATAAGCGCTGAAGGATCCCCCTCTACTTCGGGAACCACGACGGCATCAAAGCCCTCTGGCAGAGCGAGGGCACGCGAAGTGATCTTGCGAACCCACGTTTCGATACTCGGTGAAGCAGGACCCTGGGAATAAACATCAAGAGAACCCACAAAGCCCCTCAACGCTGCATCGTCGCTTTCCTGGATTCGCTTAATAACGGAATCGAACGCCTCTTCGTAATAACGCTTAGATTCCGTTTCGGAGATCACCGAAAATGCAGGGTCTATGCCCAACTCAAGAGCATGTTCGCGAAGCACTCGAGAGCACATGCCGTGAATGGTGGAAATCCACGCATCATCAACCTTCAGCGCCTCTTCGACTAAGCCCATGCCCGCAAGCTGGCGCTTAATGCGCGACTTCAATTCCGCTGCGGCCTTCTTGGTAAAGGTAATTGCCATGATCTGGCTGATACTCTGCACAGGTTGAGCATCAGGGGTATCCTCCGAAAGCGCATAGGCAATGCGCTGGGTAAGCGTAAAGGTTTTGCCGCTGCCCGCACCGGCAGAAACCATGAGCGGTTTATTCAGGGTCGTGATGATCTGGCGCTGGCCAGGGGTGCAGGTGTCAAGATTCACGAGAGCCTCTTTTCACAGTAACGAACCGGGCAATACGTACACGAAGATTCACAGAGAGGATTGGGGGCAATATTACCTTCCAGAAAATCGGCAATGCGCTTGCCCACTTCCAGCTCAACCATATCCAAATACGATTCGAAATTCATATTTACGCCCGAAGCACTCCGCGCAAACCCTGTAACATCAAGCATGGATGAATCAAACGAGCCAGCAATTGATCTAGCTGGCTCTTTGGCCCTATAGCTTAAATAGAGAGCCCCGACAGGACGTGCGGATTCAACAACACCACGCAGCGCTTGCGCATAAATAAGTGTCTGGATCTTGGATGGGATGCGGAAGCCCTCTTGTTCATCGGGGTCAAACCCCGCATCATGCCCCGCAATACCGCCCTTGTAGTCAATCACCACGTAATGACCGTGTTCGGCATCAATGTCAATCCTATCAACGCGACCCATAAGGCGCACGCCCGCATAATCGATGGCTTGACCAGGCTCAATGGAGAGTTCGAACCGCTGAGGCGTAAAACGGGGCAGCATACGCGCCTGAACGTTAAGGTTGTCAATCAGCGTCTGCTTCAAGCGATTCGCCTGAGCGCATTCCGTAGAAGAAAGAGGAAGATAACGCACGCCTTCAACCTGCGCTTGTCTCGCAAGTTCCGCATCAAATACGCGGCTCAAGCAGAGCTGAGCCTGCTCAAGATTTCCGAGAGTAACGCGCTTAGAGGAAATTTCCTGTTCCAAGCAACGGTAGAACGATTCCCAAACAGCATGCACGAATACGCCCTGCTCCAAAGGCCCGAACAATTCATCGGGAGCTTCGGGGCGCAAGCGTCTTGCCGTATACCAACGATACGGGCAATTCACATACTCTTCTATTGCGGAAGGAGAAAGCACAACGGTGTCTGGATTGTCAGGCGCTCGGAACAGGGAAAGGAGCGGCTTAGAAGATTCACCGACGATGCCTGGCGCAAAACCAGGTATCACAATAGAATCGGGTTCTTCCCCACCTGCCTGATAATTTGCCGCATAAGTGTCACGCGAACCGCCCTCATCGCGCGTAGCGACATAATCATGCAGGTGCTGAGGTACCCCAAAACCGTCACGCTCTTCGTCTCCCTCTCGCAAGCATTCGCAGAACTCATCGAGCACAAACGAAGGGTACACGTCTTCGTCACCGCCAGCATTCAGAACGCGCTCACACGCAAAGTACTTTGTTGCACATCCCTTTACGCGCTCAAAATCAAGACGCGCATCCTGCAGAGCATGACGGGGCACTTGAATACCAAGCTTGTCTTCAAGCGTAACTAACGCATTATGCGATTCGCTAGCGGAAACATAACGTGCGTCCAAATCGCAACGAACAACAACGTCGAAGCGGCTCTGCGTGGAAAGCGAAGGGGCTTGCGATGCATCTAGCACCACAACCCTATTGGAACCAGACCCGCACGTACGTGAAACGTCAACAGCAAGCGAAGACAATGCAAACGTGAATACCTCGGGGCCCACCTCCCAACGACGGGCAGCCTCGTACACACCGCGCAATGCCATAATGGCAATCTGCTGTTCGAAAACAGAAGCCGCATCGAGCCCACGCAGCTCTTCGGACAGATCGATAAACCTATCAAGCAAAAGCGATGCATCGGCATCAGTAACTAATTCCTCGAATAGATCGTAAGTTTCGGTGACCAAATGCATCATGGCCTGAAGCTCTTCAAAGGAAAGGGCTCTATCGCCGCGAACCGAAGCATCGATTTTGGCGGCAGCCTGAACGGAAATGCCAGAAAAAGGAGATGACGCAAAATCCATCAAAGCACGTGGATTGTGGTGGTCATCGAGAATGAACTCACGGATTGCCATGTAGGCGCGACCAAAATGCGTCTCCGTAAAAGGCTTTCGGGCTTGGAGCACACATTCGCATCCGCGGGCCGAAAGTGCTTCGGACAGCGTTGCGTACACAGAATAGGGGCGCGAGGTAACCACTAAAACACTCCCCGCCCTTCCCTTAGAGGACAGCGCCTCGCATGCCTGGCGCACATAACTGGATATAAGCGCATTTTCCGCAGAGGGTCCTGATGCAAAAAGGAATTGGGGCAGCACGCCCTTCGGCAAACCGGTAATGCGCTCAGTTCCACTGCCAAGAATGGTGCAGGGTATTCCCGCCTTTTCGGCGAACTGGGCAAAGCATGGGGGCAATTCCACCCCTTCAGCCAGGGTAAAGGAAACATCCCAATTTACGCCCAGAAGCACATTGAGGGCATCGCCCTCTTCAACAAAGCCGCGCTGCAAAAGAACGGCACGATATGGCTCTACCAAACCAAGAAACTCACGCTCTTGAGCCGAAAGAGAAGCCGGAGGATTACAAATAGCCGCTTCAAGAGCATCAAGACCAATTGCCTCGGAAAAGAAACGGCACACAAGAGCAATGCCTCCATCCGTAGGCTCGAGAGGCCCAACTTCGGAAGATTGCTCCAGCAAAAAGCGAACGGCAAAGGAACGATCAAGCGAAGGAATCAGCACACGACCATCGCCATATAATTCCCAAGCATCAGCAAGCCATGCGGCAAACGTGGTTGCGGTAACGCCGAAACAAGCAGCAGAGCCCTTGGCGGCGAGTTGTTTTCTATACGAAAGGGCCTGATCGTGGGTGCTGAATATAGCTACATTCCTTGTCACTGAACATTCCTCTGTACTTGATGGCCATTGCGGGCTTCTAAACATTGCAACACGTTACGTGTCAAGACTTTTTCTTTTGCGCGATATACCTATACTGAAGTTAGCCGATCCCGTGTCTGCGATGGACCGATGACATTTAATTGGGAGCCTCAGATTGCGTGCGGAATGGAGATTCGTATCTGTTGATGCGAAAGCCAGGAACCAAGCTGCGGGCACCCACCTAGCTAGGTGGGTTCATCCAATTAGCGGGGTCGGTTTTTCTATGCCAAAATTCGCTGCCTTCGCGAGCGTTTGCCCCGGAAACCCGCTTCTTCTTCCGGAAGCGCGAAGCCCCGAGGCCAACCTTTGCTCACAGATCAACCTCGGAGCGAATGTCTAATGAACCGCGCCGTATACATAACCCCATCCGTGAGAAGAGAGCGATGAATTGATCTGGCCGCAAAGACGATCTCGGGTATAAAGACCAGGAGGCAGAAGGTTAAGAACTTCCATGAGCTCGCCGTTAAGCCCGTATGCTTCACCCTCCAACACTACTTCCAGCCTCATATAATCTTCGCGACCATCAAAGAGTCTGTCGATAAACTCCTGGAGCACACCATAGTCGGGACTTTTTTCTCGTGCCACGCTTTCCTCTTTCTATAGCAGTAACGCAGACAGCAGGGACGCTACTGCGGCACCACAACATCGCTGCCGCCAACCGTTGCGAGCAATGCACCCGTATAAGCTGGGGTGGCGGCACCCGATGCTCGAAGGAATTGAACCCCCTGGGCACGAAGGCGCACCGCAAGCTCTACTATCGCATCGGCAGTGGGGTACGGATTTTCATCGGTGGGCTCAAACTGACGCCTATCTTTGCGACGGACCGAGACATCAACGAGCAGGGGCTTGTCGGTAACCGAAGCCATTTCCTTGGCGAAGCCAACCAAAACACGCGCAGGAGCATCAGAGACTATGCCGATAACATCAGCCCCATACTCATCGCACAAGGCAACGCCTTCAGAAAGCGTACGCCCGCCAGAAAGCATGCCTTCCTCATTTGGCACCAAGCTGATCAACACAGGGCCATCGTATACCGCGCGAGCGCCCATAAGCGCACACTGAGCATCATCGAGGCTCTTGAATCCCGTGAAATACAGGGCATCAAAAGGATGCTCGATTAACGCCAGAACGGCATCGTGATACTGCTTCTTCGACTGTTTAAGCGAAACGGCAGAAGTTGGGTCAAGCGGCAAGCCGGTAGGACCGATTGCTGCAATAAGATGCTGCGGAGAAAACTGAGCTGAAGTTTCATAGGCAATGCGCGCCATTTCTTCAGCGCGACCCTCGAAACGAGCATATGCAAGACGGGCTTCAGTGATTCCCTCTGTTGAGGTAACGAAACAGGGTACATCGATGGATTTTTCGAGCTTGAAAGCCTCTTCAATGAGTTCAGGCTCGCACAGAACCACGTATTCGCGATCGGAGGGATCAAAGCCCTGGGAAGCAAGTTGGTAATCAAGCGGGGTTGAAAGGACAAGCATATCCTTATTGAAACGCATTTGAATATCAGGCATAGCATCCCTTTCATTACAACTGTGGTAGAGTGTTCAACTCATTATATAGGGTTACGGCAAACGCTGTGACCAACCAAGTACCCACTAACGCGTTTGCCCCTCAATGATTCTGTAGACACACAAATTTCTGTATTTGTATGAAACAGCGTGCATCTGCTTTTGCGATTCGCCTATTCCCTTGTGTAAATCTCTCCTTATTATTCAATAAAATGAAGAAAATGAGGAGGAAATAGCGTTTGAACCCGTTCATGGTGCCTTTTTTGCACGTTCACCGTGGAAATCATTCACAAAGGGTTGGCAATTTAGGTGAGAGATCCTATTATTCTGAGCAGCAAATGTGGTCCCCTCCCAATTTGCAACTGCTTTTCCCCAAAAAGCAGTCGGTGCTAGATCCCCAAATAATAGGCACCGAAACTCCCTCCTTGTGGGCCTGACGAGATCCCCTCTCGCAGGCCCCTCCTCTTTTTTAGGGCTTGTTTATTTTTTCGCCCGCCTCCAAACCATTTGCCTAGCTAGGCAATTAAAAAATTGGATATGGGCAAAACAATTCTCGGTCTTTCATTTCAGTTCCAGCTTTACCGCTTGATTGAAATTTGTGAACAATCTCTACCCATTTAGCAGGAACGTCGATAACTGCATCTTGTTTTTGTTCGACAACGCAGGTCAAGCCATACGTTCAAATCGTCAAAAGCAGTAGACGAAACCAAGGCGATAGCAGTAAACTGCATACCCCCTCACTTTGAAGAATTTGCACAACGTCGTTACTAAGGCGTGCGTTTTTCGAGTCTGCCCGTTGCGAAGATCAACTCGTTGCGAAAGAGCAGCCCATTGCGGTAGATCCGCTTGTTGCAAAACAAAAAAACTGACTTCTCTGCAACTTTTTTTCGATTAGGGACTCTCTTCCATCGCCGCAAAGCGGAATAGGACTGCCAAACAGTAGATTATCTGCGCTTTTGCGCTTCAATCAGCGATTGGGGAGGCATGCAACAATCCCTAATCGCAAAAAAGTTGCAATCTGGATCGATTTTTTGTTTTTGGCTTCTCGGGACAGCTTCCAGAGGGTGCCATGGGTGGAATGACTCAGGTTTAGCACACGCACCATCGGGGAAACCGGCAAGAAAACACGGCGGAGAGGCATCGGATCATACCAACAGAACGGTGCACTGGAGCAACACGAGGCCAGCACTGCGGATTGCTCCAGATGCTGCGTTGCGCGGAGCACAACCCTATAGCTCAAATAAACCCGAGTCACGCTTTTGGTCTCTATTGCTATTCCTCTTTAAACAGAAAAGCCGCCCGAAGGCGGCCTCTCAGCAAAAGCATCTACTGTGCAGCTTTTTGTACAGACGATTATTGGTATCGAGCCAGCTTTCAATGGTGCCCGTGTCGTAGCCATCTTCTGGATCAATTACCAATGCATACATCTCTTCTTCATTAAGCACCGCATCAAGCGCATCGGTAAGCTGGATCTCCCCACCAGCACCTGGCTTAACCTCTGCCAGCAGCTCCATAACACGCGGCGAAAGAAGATAACGGCCAAACACAGCCAAATTGGAGGGAGCTTCCTCAACTGCTGGCTTTTCAACGAGAGAAGACACTTTCCACACGTCGTCGCTCAATGCCTCGCCCGCAATAACGCCAAAACGATCGACTTCTTCCTTGGCAACAGGAAGAACGGCAATAACACTTGCGCCGTTATGGGCGTCAGAAACTTCCTTCATCTTAATGAGCATCTGATTATCGGGAACAAGCACATCGCCCAAAAGCACGAAGAAAGGCTCGCCCTCGATACGGTCGGCTGCGCAGTGAACCGCATGACCCAAGCCGAGAGGCTCATCCTGATATACATAGCTTACGTTCAGATTGCCCGCATGAGCCACTTTGTCTGCGTACTTGTCCTTGCCGCGGCTGCGAAGCTCCGCCTCGAGGGCGGGATTGGGCGTGAAGTGCTCTTCGATGGACTTCTTGTCATGGCTATTAATGATGATTACCTCGTCAGCTGCAGAAGCCAAGCCCTCTTCAACAACGTATTGGATAACCGGACGGTCTACCACAAGAAGCATTTCCTTGGGTTGAGCCTTCGTAGCGGGCAGGAAACGGCTGCCCAAGCCAGCAGCAGGAATGAGTGCTTTCATGAATCCTCCTGATCGATGTTCAAACGTTTAGATTTTAGCAAATGAAAACAAAGATGGCTGGATAGTTGTCTATCCAGCCAAATTGAGGAAAAAGAGGGCTGTTTGAAAGGCGATCGACTATGCCAATATCATCGCCATAGTGGGAATGGTACCCATCGACATAATGGTGGTAAGGAAGGTGCCTTGGCTCATGCTCTCAACATCGCCATCGGCATCGATGCACATCATAGTGCCACTCGATGCAGCAGGCATAGCTGTGATGAGCACGATGGTTCCAAGCAGGAGCTGGTCGTCGATGAAGAAACCAAATACGAAATAACAAGCAAGCGGCATGACCACCAAGCGCGCAACGCTGGCAATAAGCGCACGCCAGTTTTTAAACGCCTCGAGAATAGGGCTTTTGGCAATGGCGGAGCCCAAAACGAACATTGCGCCTGGAAGCGTGAACTGCCCAATGGTGGTAAGAGTGTGTGCTGGAACACCAGAATCCGTAAGATTGCAAAGCACCAGCACAACCGAAACCAAGCAGGAAATCATACAGGGGCTTATCAGGGAAATGCCCAGCTTCTTCAAGCGCGCCTTAAGCGAAACTACTTCCCCATCCTTCTTGTTGGCAAGCAGCATTACACCAATGGTCCACGTGGCAAGAGTAGAAGGAATATTGAAGATGGCGCCATACACCACCGCTTCGGGACCGAAAATGACATTCAGCAAAGGAAACCCAATTACCGATACGTTGCTGAACACCATCAGATACTCAAGCGTGCCACGCGTGCGATCGTCGGAAGAAACAAAATGCCCGATCACGATAGCAATCAGCGTTACAAATAAATAGGTGATAGAACCCCATTCAATAATCTCCAACACCATATCAAGACTGGGGAACGAAGTGCTGTTGAGCACTGCAGCCACGATCATACAAGGCATGGTAACGTTCAGGACCAGGGAGGAAAGCTTGGCGTCAAACTCGTCGTTCATCACGCCCTTCTTGCGACAGCCGAAACCAACTGCAATCATCGCAAATAGAAGCGCCATCTGAGCAGCTGCTGTTTCGAATATTTCCATCATGCCATCCTTGCTGTTCTATGCATACCCGTTAAGGGCCCAACCGTTAATGCGTAAAGAACTATAGGAATCCAAGGCGCAACCCTCAATTGATTTAGGTCCGATTCAGAGTTATTGCAGGTATGGTTTTGCATGGTTTAGACTGTTTATCATGCAAGATTCGAATAATTGAGCTGAGGTGTTCCGATGAACCTTTCCCATCTGCAGTATTTCAGGGAGTTGGCGCAGGTGCAGCACTACACCAAAGCGGCCCATAACCTGTTTATCTCACAGCCCACGCTCTCCCACTCAATTGCAGCCCTGGAAGACGAACTTGACGTGAAGCTCTTTGAGAAAAACGGGCGAACAGTCAAGCTAACCGATGATGGCGCGGTGTTCGCTCAGTATGTCGAACGGTCACTTGATGCCCTAGAGGATGGAATCGGCGAACTCGAAAAACGCAAGGGGCGCCTTTCTGGAACTGTGCGCCTTGGAGCAATCCATTCGGTCCGTTCAGCTTTCCTCCCCGAAGCGGTATTGGCGTACCGTCGCACCCACGGCAATCTTGTTGAACTGAAGATCGATCAAGGTTCCACAAAAGAATTGCTCGACTACCTCCACACCGGCGAAAACGACCTCGCCATTACTTCAGAGGTAAAAGCCGATGGCTTCGTGTTCACGCCGCTCTTCCGCCAAAGGCTGGTTGTCATCGTCCATGAAGGTCACCCATTTGCCTCCCGTAGCAGCATCAGCGTTAGTGAGCTTGCCGATATGCCGGTCTACACCTATCGAGAAGACATCATCGTCGGTACCGAAGTAAGCGAATTTCTAGAAAGCCACGGACTCGACCTTGCCAAAATGAATCTGAATCGAGATTCCGACGATGAGGTTATTCTAGGCGGTATCGTTTCACGAGCGCCAGTGGTAGGCCTAGCGCTTGACTCTTCCGGGTTGTACCCATTTCGCAATTTGAAGCTCATCCCGCTCGAGGAGCCAGAAGCCCAGGCAATCCACCCTATCGGCGTGCTGAGGCTTGCGGGCAAACGGTTCAATCCCGCAACCAACGACTTCATTGAATTCCTGTTCGGCTTTGCGCATAATTTTTACCATTATGACGATCCCGAAAACGCCAACTTGACATCGCCCGTTGTCTGCTGTTAAATCAATATCCGCTGGGGATGTAGCTCAGTTGGGAGTGCTAATAGTAGTTATACGATAAGCACTTTCCATCCCAAGCAGGGAAATGTACAATTGCTGAGCGCGTTTGACATTTGAATATGGGGCATTAGCTCAGCTGGGAGAGCGCGGCGTTCGCAATGCCGAGGTCAGGGGTTCGATCCCCCTATGCTCCACCAAACTCAATACGGTCGTCGGCGATAACTGACGACCGTTTTTTATTTTCGGAATCAAGAATGATCAATGTGCCTGTCGGCAATCATGCGGTCAGTACCATTGTCGTTTTCTCACCTCCTGCTCTTGCTTCGTCCATGCATTCTACGTATTGCTCCAACGTGACGTTGAGCCTTAGTTCAATCTGGTATCCAGATGAGACATATACGCCATCGACCAGTTGGCTGATAACCATTCTTTGGGCATCGAGATCGCAGCCGTCGAATAGCTCAGAGAGGCTTACCAAACGACTATGCTGCCTTTCGAGCGTGCGGATTATCGTCTCCGTATCTGCAAGCTCGTTTTCGAGGTTGTTGACCAACCGCCTTGCTTCGTCTAGTTCGACTTGGGCGGCTTGTATGGCATCCCCAAGGAGATCGGGGTCGAATTTGCTTTCCCCCATAAGAGCGGGGGCAAGCTCGGCCTTCAAGGCTTTGATTCCCCGTTCGCTTTTTGCCTCGATGCGCCGTGCTTCGTTGAGTCGCTTTTCCAGATCGTCCACCGCCAATCCGTAGCGCCTCTCCACGACGGTCTGCATGGGAATCTTTTTAAGCCCATCGAGCAGCTTTCGTATGCTTTCCCTTACGGCTTCGTCGATTCGTTCTGCGGAGTAGCCAGTCTGTCCGCAGCATTCTCCCTTGTGACGAACTCGGTTGTAGCACAGGTATCGCCACCAGCGCCGATAGACTTCCTCTCCGTTGGCTCTTTGGTATCTTGTTCCCGCCGTCGAGGTGACAAGCCGTCCTCCGCAGTGACCACAGAAGATGTTTCCAACCAAGAGGCAGTTTTTCGCGAGGCGCCTCGGAACACGCCTTAGCTCTTCTCTGTTTCGCGATCGTTGCTCCATCAGCTCCTGCGAGAGGCGGAACGTTTCATCGTCGATGATTTTCAGGTGCTCGAAAGGTTCGGAAAGCGTTTCCCCAAAACGAAGAACGCCTTTATAAATTGGATTCGTTAGGATGTTGCGTATCGAGGGCGCGACGAAGTTCCTTCCTGCACGGTTGAGAACGCCGTCCTCCGTAAGGCGTCGAGAGAGGGTTTGGGGGCCCATTCCGTAGGCGGTGTGAAGATGGAAAATCCTGCGGACGACCGTGGACTCGTACTCGTCGATCTCGAGATCGAATACCTCGTGCCCGCGTTTGTTGACGCGACCCTTGTGGACGAGGCGATAGCCATAAGGCGCTGTCCCCCCTTTGAAACGTCCTTCCTTTACAAGCTGTTCCATCCGGGTTCTTGTTCTGATGGAGGTCTTGATGCTCTCGCCCGATGCCTGCCAAAACCGAATGTAGTTGAGCAGCTTATCGACGTGGGTGTCAAACCTTTGCTGGCCTTCTTTTACGCTCCACACTTCGACCCCTTGACGGACAAACCACTCCACGACGAAGGGGGTCTCGTCCTCTTTTCTGCCGATGCGGTCGAACATGAAAACAAGCAGCACGTCGAACTTTTTTTCGACGGCAGCTTTCTGAAGGTCTTGAATGGCATCACGGTCTTTTGCCGCGATCTTGAAGCCTGACACTCCTTTTTCGGAAAACTCCTTTTCGATGTGCCAGTCCGACTGTTCGGCCACGAATTCGTGGCACGCCTGCTTTTGCATCGGGATGTCGTCTTTTTCGACTTGTCCTTTCGTGGACACCCGATACAGGCAGTATACGCGTTTCATGCAAAAGCCATCCTTTCAGGACGGCGTTACGCCACTTTGCTGTTTTCAAGTTTCGTCGGATAAGGAATTCCTATCCGGCGACTGATCGTAAATCACGTGCTTCCTTCTCGCAATTGTGCGATTTCGGCTGTCGGGCCTGCGATGGCTGAGCAATCGCGTCGAGAAGAAATGCCGTGACTTGAGGGATGCACGTTTCGTTCTTTCGTTTCTCTCGAAAATGCACGTGTACCGTGCATCCGTGCGCCTCTGCATCAAACGATTTCAAGCCGCGATCCTCCGTCACCTCTTTACCACCTTGTAGTCGTAGCCCGTTCTTGTATTGCAGATGGTGCAGGGTTCGCGCTCTTCCTGCCGGAAGTCGGAACGGTACACCAGGTAGTCGCCGGAATCGCAGAACGCTTGATGGCACTTTCGGCAAAGCGTCAGCAGCATGAAGCCGTCCCTGGCCCCTTTGATTCCGAGGCTCACTGCAAGAGCAGAGTCCACCTTTTCCATCTGGCTTTGCCCCATATGGCCGATATACGCCCTCAGGCGCGCCTTGTCGATGGTCTTCAATTGTTCGAGGAGCACGACGGACTCCTCCCTCAACCCGGCGACTGCGGGAACGGGGACATGCGTCGGCAGCCCGCGCTTCGGCTTGCTGGTTATCGCGGCGACTATAACGGTTCTGCTGCGTTTATTGCCGGCGTCGTTCTGGACGATGAGGACAGGGCGGACGCCCCCCTGTTCACTGCCCACCACCGGGCTCAGGTCGGCGTAGTAGATGTCTCCGCGCTTTACTGGATTTTGCATTGGCTTCACACTCCGTATAGTGCCCGTTCATATTATATGTCATATGTAGGGCAGCGGTACTTTTACCGCCAATGCTATTTTCACACGAAGCAGCCAATTTTATTCACAGGCC
>OGQK01001383.1_pt1 | contig 12669 bp, 8 predicted proteins | sample 1553221 | NCBI WGS metagenome assembly OGQK01 (sample SAMEA2579996, study PRJEB22360) | human gut metagenome | biome: human gut; feature: human-associated habitat; material: faeces | place: Denmark | collected 2008/2010 | reverse complement strand
GCACGCGCGGCTGGCTGCCAGAGACCATCGACCAATGGAACGCGCAACGCCCCGGCCGCGGTGTCGGCGGAGGAAGGCCACGCAAACGTAAAACGTCCGAATAAAACGAAAAGACGCCCCTCCCCCGGCCTTGAAAAGCCGGAAGAGGGGCATGTGTTGTTAAAAAACGGGTGTAAAAAATTCCACGGATACTATAATTCCGCAAATTTTTCCACGCCCGAGGTTGAGTTTCGGGCGCGAGTTTGAGTCTCGCGCCCGAAAATTAATCACTGGCCGTCGGTGACGGTGATCCTGAGCTTGTCGAGCTTGGCCTTCACCGCGTTTTCCACGGCGGCAGCGATCTAGTCGGGGGCGGCGCCCTTGGATTCGGCCAGGGTCTTGACCATATCGGTCAGGTCGGCGACCTGACCGGTCAGGTCGGTGATGAGTCCGAAAACGTCACGATCCACAACCTGCGAATTTTTATACGCCATCACGTCGTGCGGCATATTGGTGAGCAGGTTATACGCGTCTCGGTTGCCGTTGATGCGTGGATTCTTGTACTGCCACACTGAATCGGTGACCGCTTTAGCGATCTTGTTGATGTCGTCGTTGGTCAATGCCATGTCTACTCCCATCAGTATTTGGTTTGCCCTGTTGATTATCCGGTCCACCGGCAAGGCGTTGACGCACCTGTCGGGGCATCCGAAGTGGTCGGTGCCCGGCACCTCGCGGTGCAGGACGATGTTCCCACAGCGGTTGCCGCTGTTGTCGTGCCACAGCACGCCCCACCCATACCGCCGCGCGATGTCGGCGCATAGTCTCGCGGATGCCTCGACCTCCGCGTCCGTGACCGGCACTCCGGCCATGCCGCCCTCATGCTCGATGGTGATGCCGGAGCAGTCCGAGCGCCAGTTGGCGTCGGCCCACGAACCGTTCACCTCGTCGACCCACTGGTAGACGGCACCGGTGCCGCCGACTCCGTAATGGCTGGCGGCCTGGAAGCTGGATCGCTGGAAGCACGAGTCGGTGCCGGACAGTCGGCCGACCATGATATGCAGTGTGATGTGGTTGACGCTCAAGCCCAGCCGGCCGTCGTAGTGGTTGGGAGAGCCCCTCCATTGCGCGAAGCTTGCCCCGGTCATCAGTCCTCCGAAGTATCGTCGGTCTCGGAGCGTTCGGTCTTCGGCGTGGTCTTGGCCACGGCGGAAGCGGCGCTCAAGGCCGCGCTCTTCGCCGTGCTGATGCCATTGACCACGCCCTCCTTCTTTAATGCGTCCACAAGCTGCTGGCCCGCAAGACTGGCGCGGGTGATGTTCTGGTTTTTCCACCAGCCGTAGATCGTGCCGATGATGCCCACGACACTGAAGACAGTCGCGGACACCTGCTCATTGGTAAAGGGCAGGGTATTGTAGCCGGCCAGATTCAGGCCGGCGTTAATCAAGGCGTAGAGGGTGACCACGATGGTCACTCCGGCCTTGACGCGCTCTCCGGTCAATCCCGGCAGATTGGTGGTGGTGTTTCCATTGGCGTGTTCCGCCATATTTGCCTCCTTAATAAGGAAGGCCACCTCCGAAGAGATGGCCTCATGTTGAAAATGTCAGTCCTTGCGCGCCCCGTGGTTGAACACCAGGAAGACGACGCAGAGGGCGGCGTAGATGCCGATTGCGAGATAACCCATCAGTCCTCCAATGTTTCGGGTGCCACGTCGGCGCGGAGTTCGTCGGGCAGGCGCGGCTTCGGATGACGCTTGAGGAAATCCGGCTCGATGATCTCGCAGAACAAACCTAGCCAATGGAAAAGGTCGCGGGTGTAGGCCGTGAGCGTGAAATACTTCCGCTGCTGCTCCTCGAGGTGCTTTATCTGCTCCTCCTGCGATTCCACCTGCTCACGCAATGGCTTGATGACCGAATCGGTCAGAATATCGCATGCCTGGGCCGCGATCTGCGCCGTGTCCTTGCGACGGCTGGAGATGGCGCCGATGATCGCTCCGACTCCACCGCCGCCGACTAGGGCGACTATCACCGCCGTCCAAAACTCCGAGCTGGAAAAGAGGTCGATGGGTGGCATCAGTCCCCGGCTCCATCACTGCGCCATGTCTTGATCTCTGTGACGGTGGCGAGCTGACTGGCCGTGATCGTGGTCTCGTCCCTCGTGTCCATATCAGCCAAGGTCACGTCCGTGGCTTGACGATCGGCGAACGTCGCGCTCAGCCCACGCGTGTAATCGCACCACGTCTCACCTGACGCATCCTTGTGATCGAAGGTCAAACCAAGCCTGAGCAATTGCCTTACAAGACTGCCCTTCGGTGGACGCAGGTCGAGAATTCCATCCTCCGTCGTTACGGTCGTCGTGTTTTCGTTTTCGGATGCCATCGCATCCTCCTTCCTTTTAATCGTGGATCATCCGATGACGTTGTTGCCCATCGGGATCTGCAGATTATTGAGATCGATCCACATGGTGTGTTTTCCGCGGGTGGGGTCGTACCACCAGATGTCGCGGGTGGTGCGTGGGATGAACAATGTGCCGACTGCGAGGAGGTTGTTGTCCGAGCGTTTGAAGGTCACAGGCCAATCCCGCTCGTCATCATCCACGTCCAAATACGGGTAGACGCTGTATTTGCCTTGCATGGCCCGATACCATTTGCCGCCGTCGATGACGCGCTGGTCGCCGGCGGCGGTCGGATTGGTCAAAGCCACGCGGCCTTTGAAGCACAACAGCCCGCCGCGCGCGCAAGCGTAAATGTGCCGCGTATGGTCGCAGTCGACCAGATAGTCGTCGATGCACAGCCATCCGCTCGTCCAATTGCCGCCGGCAGGAACGTATATGCCGTTCGTGTTGTGGCTGGACTTGCCAAGATCGAGTCGTCCGGACGAGAAGGTCGCCTGCTTGGCACCGGCGCCATCGAAGATGTCGTAGCTGCCTCCCGTGTTGACAAGCGCGCTCCATCCGGACCATTTGCCGTTCACCCGTTTACCGACGCGCACACCTTGCGATGTCATGTTGATGCAATCCTCAAGACTGCCGATGCGCGACTGCGCGTCAGAAGCGTGGGAGTTGGCCGTGTTGGCCGTGTCCTGAGCGTTCTTCGTCTCCGTCTTCGTGGAAAACTTCACATCCAGACTGTTGTTGTTCTGGGTGATTTTCGACGAGATTTCCTGCGTGACACCAGTCTTGGTGGCATACGTGCTGGATACGCTGCTGGTGATGCTGGTCTTCGCGACCGTGATATCCGACTTCGTGGCAAGCCCGGAACCGTCAGAACCTTGATAGTTCTGCACGACACCCAAGGCCACGCTCTTGGCCGTCTGGTCGACATACGACCTTGTGCTGAGCGTGTCGTAGGCGAGGTCCTGCGCGGTGCCCGACGTGGGCTCCGCGTCCTGTATCCTCGTTCCGCCGCAGTTCGGACCGTCCTGCCACGCCTCGTAGTCGCCCTGGAGCGTGTAGTGCCCGTCCCACCAGCTCCATGGCAGGTACGCCCAGATGTCGCAGGTGCCCGAGCTGAACGCTAGGACCTTGACCTTCACGTCGTCCGCGTTGCGGATGCGGTTCACGCTCACGCCGAACGCGCCATTGGCGGACGGTGTGGACTGACTGCCGTCCTTGACGAAGATCTCGAACTCGGCGTTCTGGCCGGGGTCGCCGTTCCACCCGTTGCCGGAGTACACGTGCAGGAGGATGCTCGACGAGTCGGCGCGGCTGGTGAGATAGCCGAGCTTGACCCATTTCGCCTTGCCGGTCGCGCCGGTCAGCGTGAACATACGGGTCGCGCTTTTCCTCAACGTCTCGGTCGCGGCGAGGGTCGTGTAGGTCTGGCTGACCGTCGATTTGATCGAGGAGGCCGACTGGTCGATCCTGGATTGCACCTCGGTCTTGGTCGGATAGTCCCCCTTGGTCTGGTAGGTCTTCGCCACGCTGGTTTTGAACCCGTCGAGGTTCTGTTCCAGGCTGCTGACCCTGCTCGTGTCGGCCTTGCCGCTGATCTGCTGCGACAGGGTCGTGTTGATCTTGTCGGCCTTCTGTGACACTTGGCTGATGGTGGTCGTGTTTCCTTGGGCGGTCTTGGCGACCTCCGTCACCTTGCCTGTGATTTCGTCGGCCTTCTGCGTCAGTGAGGAATTCGTGGCGTAAGAGCTCATACCGTTCTTGGACTGGTATTTCTCCGACACTTCGCCGCGGATCTGGTTCGCCGTCTGCGTCAGTGAGGAATTCGTGGCGTAATCTCCGGCGGGCTGCAATCCGGTGACATCGGTGCAGACGACGTTCGCCACATACCACTGCGTCGAAACGTTATTCGGCGGCCAGTTGTCGATCTGGAAGTACACGCATCCTCTGGATTTTCCGTCCGGACAGGTGAAACGCCATGTCGCGGCCATCCATCCGTCGCTCAGGTTTGACGTCGATTCCGCGTTCACGTATGTGTCAAAGGCTTGGCCGCCGGTCTTTTTGGTGTACCAGATACCAGCATGCAGCGCCAGGTGTCCCTCGATCTGCTTGGCATAAGCGGTCATCACATACGTGTGGCCCGGCACCACCGGAAAATCGGTGGCGGTATTGAAGTGGTCGCGGCTTGCGAGCAGGTTGATCCTGCTTCCGTTCGGCGCTGTGGCATCGTCGACCGGAGAGCCGATCTGGGGCTTGTCGGGGTCGAAGAGCTGATTGCACCAAAGGTTCGCCCCCGAGGGTCGATTGTTTATGTCGGTCTTTGTGGTGTAGGTCTTCGCCACAGTGGTTTTGAAACCGTTGAGATTCTGTTCCAGATTGCTGACGCGAGTCACCGTGCCATCGGCAGTGGATGCGACCTGTGAAATGGTCTGCTTGTTCGAGTCGGCGGTGCTTTTGGCCTCGTTCGCGGTCTTGACGGTCGCGTCCAAAGTCTTGCCCTGCTCGATGATCTTAGTGGATAACCCGTTAGCGGTCTGTTCCACTGTAGTTGCTTTAGACATCGCACCGGAAGCGGTCTTAGAGACCGCCGTCACTTGTGAGGTGATGTTGTCGGAGGTCTGCTTGAGCGCGGAATTCGTCGCGTAATTCGACATTCCGGCCTTGTCCTGGTAGGTCTTCGCCACAGTGGTTTTGAAACCGTTGAGATTCTGTTCCAGAGAGCTTACTCGATTCACAGCACCATCAGCAGTGGTTTTGACCTGACTGATAGTGGCCTTATTGCTGTCAGCTGTACTCTTTGCTTCATTGGCTGTCGTAACTGTTGCATCGAGTGTCTTACCCTGCTCCGTGATCTTAGCGCTAAGGCCATTAGCGGTCTGTTCCACTGTAGTTGCCTTTGACATGGCACCCGAAGCGGTCTTAGAGACCTCTGTGACCTGGGCCTTAATGGAGTTCGCTGTCTGGGTCAGTTCTGATTTCGTGGAATATGTTTTGTATTCGGATGTGACATCCTTAATGCTCGCATTACGGAACTGAAGCACTTTGACGCCATCAGAGCCAACATATGAACTGGCATAAGCTCTAGTAACGGTTTCAGTTCCAAGATCTTGAATCATTTCATACGAATGCCATTCACCGTCTACAATGTCTTTCAAAAATATTGAAATTGAGTCCCAGCCGACGTTCGTACCTAGAAGTCTCACAGAATCCGTATCAGAAACTGTATCTTTTCCGGATACCAACCGGACATCGATCGCAATCCTGATTGTCCGATGGGGCCCGATCGTGTGCATGATTTCCATTGGACCATAATCAACATGATTTTCTTTGCCAGGGAAAGTCCTCTGGAATACACCATTAACGATTTCCAAACCAAATTTATTTGGTCGATCAGGATTCGGAATGCCGTTCTCGATAATTTCATTGCCAATACCTTTGGCCATATAGGTATCTGAAACAGTCGTCTTAAACCCGTTGAGATTCGATTCGAGATTCGTCGCCTTATCGACAGCGCTCTGTGCGGTCTTCGCGGTAGAGGAAATGCTGGCAGTCAGAGAATCCGACGTGGCCTTCAGGCTCGTCTTCGTCGCATACACCGCATCGTTCTGAGCCTTGGTCTGGTAGTTCTTGGACAGGTTCAGAGTCACGGCATCAGCGGTCTGCTGTGCCTTCGACGCGGCGGTCACGGCGCCATCCACCGTCTGTTTGACCGATGACAGTGACGAGGATATGGAATCACTCGTGGCCTTCAAATCCGCCTTCGTCGAATACTTCTCGTCGCTCGCGGCAGTGGTCTGGTAGTCCTTGGACAGGGTCGCGCCGAAACCGTCCGCCGTGGCCTGCGCCTTGGAAGCCGCAGTCACGGCACCATCGGCGGTCTGCTGCGCCCTCGTGATATTCGCCTGCAAGCCGTCGGCGGTGGCCTTAAGCTCCGTCTTCGCGGCATGCTTTTCATCGGCATCGGCGGTGGTGGTGTAATTCTTGCTCAGGTTCGCGCTGATGCTATTGGCGGTCTGCTCCACCTGCGAAGCCTTGCTCATGGCATCCGAAGCGGTCTTCGTATTCTGCGTCACCGTCGAGCTGAGGCCGGTCACGGTCTGCTGCAAAGAGGTCAGGCTCTTGACCGTGACCTGGCCATCCGAAGCCACACCCTCGATGCGCGTGGACAATTCATCCAGCTTCGTCGTGTGCCCGTTGACGGTCGTGGACATGTCACTAATCTGCCCGGCCAGCCGGTCGCCCTTGTCACTCGCGGCCTGAGCCTTCGCGTCCACGTCGGCGATGCTCTTGTCCAAGGCGGCCTTGTCGGCATCCACCTTCTGCGACAGTTTGCCACCGGCGGCCTTGACCTGATCCGCTTTTGCATCCACGGCGGCGATACTGGATTTGAGCGCCGTCGTCTGCGATTCAAGGTCATTCTGCGCTTTGTCAGCCTTCGCGTCAACCTTGGCGATGGCCGCATCCGTGGCCTGCTTGTTCGCGTCCACCTCTGCCTGAAGGTCGGAGCGCACCTTGTCGGCCTTATCGCCAGCCGCCTGCGCCTGTTTGCGCGCGTCATCGATACCCGCCTGCGCATCCTGCCGGATCTGCTCGCCCTGCTTGATAGCCTCATCCGCCTTCGCGGCGGCATCATCGGCGGCCTTCTGCAACTTTCCCGCGGTTTCTCTGATTTGATTCTGGTCGACCGGCTCGTCGATTGTGACGACCAGATGGTCGGACTCATCCGACATGTTCGGAGAGGGATTTCCCTGCAGGTCGTGCGCGTTGTCAGCCGCGACGGCCCACAGTTCCACGACGCTACCGACCGGCAGACGGCCGGTAGCGAGCTCTCCCGCCGTGCGCATGCATCCGATGTCCAGCACATCTCCGCCGTCCGGCTGGGCGAAGATCTCGATATGGTCGAAGTCATCGACCATGCCATACTCGAGCGTGCCGTCCCAATGGACGAGGGCGACCTGCATGGTGCTGGTCGCGCTCAGTCCGGTCGGACGTGACGGTGCCTGCGTATCGCCTGCGTTTGTGGCTATCTGGTCGGTGCCGGATCCTCCAATAATGGTCTTCGTACCGTCCGCGTTATCAAAAGACACCATTCCGGAAGGCCGAGTACGCAGACTCTCGACGCCGATCATGGCCTTCACCGCCAATGAGAGCGGGAGGATGCGCTCATCCGGAAGCAATTCGGAACGCCTGACCATTCTTGGTCTCCTTTCCATCAGCCGAGTGGGTCGGCCACTGGGTCGAATTTGAGTTTGACGAGGCTCGTATGGTCGCCGCTCATCTGCATAAGCCTCATCCGATAGGTGCCGTCGGGCCAATCCGGGAATCCGTCGATGGCGACGTCGAGGGTCTCGCCCGGCCAAATGCTGCCGAGCGGGTGCAACGGCATTCCGGAGGCGTCCACGTCGTTGGCGTCGATGTTTCCGGACCATTGCGCGAGTGGCCGGCCGTTGGCCACGAAAACCGCATCGGCGTCGGCCTTGAGCAGTTCCCACGACGTGCAGTCGGTCTCGGATTGGACTGTCTCCCGCAATGGCAGTGGATCGGACGTTTCGGTCTGCGACAGGTCCTCGGCCAGCGCGCACAATGTGGCCTCGTCCTGTCCGCTGCCGGTCATGTACACGCGTTGTATGGCTCCGTCCCTGTCTACCTGTGGGTCATGCAGTGTGCCGCCGTACCGTCCGGTCCACAGGCCGAGGCGGGTGGATTGCAGGAGATGCTGGTCGGCGTCGGAGCCGGCGAGGAGCTGGAAGTCGAGGTGTGTGGAGTCGATGAGGCGTGGACGGAATTGGATGTCCGGTCCGCCGTCGGTGTTGGCGATCCTGTCGAGCAGGTCGCCGCACTTGTGGTTCGCCACGTCGAAATCCTTCCATGTGACCGGTGTCGAGGATGGTTCCTCGGTCACGTGCGGACCGTCCGTGCCGGTGGTCGTGCCGGTCTTCGCGCCGGAATCGTCGAAGGTGTCCACCGTGGTGGTCGTGGTGACGCTCACGCGCGTGCAGTCCGCCTTTCTGACGGTGACGGTCTTCTTCACGGTGGTCTCCCTGCGCAGCGTGATGGTGCGGGTCGTGGTGTGTGTCCGTGTGACCGTGCCGGTCTTCGTGTGCGCAGTGTAGGGCTTGGTCTCGGTGACCTGCCTGGTCTGCGATTTGACGTGTTTTTCCGTCACCGTGGTGGTGTCGCCGTCGACAGTGGTCTCGATTGACCCGTCGGGCAGACTCTGCCTCGTGGTCTTCTTCTCCCCCGTCGATGTCGAGGAGGTGGTCGCGTTCTCGACGGGCAGGTGGTGGGTGCCCTTCTCGCCGAGGTATGGGAGGGTGATGGGCAATGCGCCTCCCGGCTTGAGCTCGGTGCATCGACGGACGATCTCGCAGGCGATGGCCCTCCACGACAGTCCGTCCAATGCGAGGCCGCCGCGGCTGGTGTGTCCCTCGTCCGCGCCGAAGCGTCCCTCGGTGGCGAGCACACGATCGTTGAGGAAGCTTTTCAATCCCATGACGGGGATGGACACGCTGCCGCGCTTGCTGGACCTCACGCCGATGATACCAGCCACGATCGGCCGTCCAAGCGAGTCCGGCTCGTCCATCGTGGTCTTCCAGCACAGGACGATGCCGCGCCGGTACGGTTGGATGGCGCGCGCCTTCTCCTCCGGCGTGTTGCCGGGGATGGCCGTCCATGGCAGGGCGAGCCCGCCGATCTCGTCCTCTCCGACGTCCTTGCTTTTGGTGGTGGACAGGGCGCAGTCGGCGACGGTCATCGACCAGGTGAAGGCCGGCAGGTCGATCTGTTGCGCGATCTGGCCGCTGACGGTGTCGAAAAGATACGCGCGCCACGACATCAGCGGAACACCCCCATGTCGGTGACGGTCAATTGCTGGATGCCGTACAGGGTGACCGGTGCCGTGTTCGCGGCCGGGTTGCCGCACACCCACGCCTCGACGGTGTGCTCGCCCTTGTTGAGGATGGTGTCGTAGTCGACGCCCTTGGATTCCGCGAAACGCCACACGCCGATCTCGTCGAAGGCTCCCTTGATCCACGAGCTCGCCTCGTTGACGCCGCTGTTGAGCACCTGTCCGTCCGCACGCAACTGCACGAAATAGGAGCCCATGAGCGAATTGTCCGCGCCGCAGGAGGCGCGCGCCTTCCACGCCACCTTGACGGTGCGGTCGGTGGTCAGGCGCAGGCTGACGCTGCACCGTTTGACCCACTGCCTGTTTTCGGGGATCGTGTACCGCTGGTTGACGTTCTGCGAGGCGAGCACGCCCGCGCTCATCCCATACGGGTAGGCGTAGTCCGCGGAATGCGGTTTCGTGGCCTTCGCGGTGCTCGACGCTCCGGCGGGAAGAAGCATGTCGATGACGCGCGTGCATCCGTCCGGAGTCGCCGGGGCCGCTGGATTCGCGGCCGGCGTGCCCTGGGTGACGCCGACAACCACCTGATTGTCCGAATCACCCTGCGACATGTCGTGAGCCTTGATCCACACGCGGTCGATGCGCGGCCATGTGGAGTCGCCGGCCGCGACTGCCGTGGTCTGGCCGCCGGGCCAATACGCTTCGGTCTTGCCGTCCGCGTCGCCGCGTGAGCAGATTGCCACGCCGGCCGCCACGTCGTATTTCAGGTCGTTGCGTCCGGTCACGTCCAGTCCGGTGACGATGCCGGTCGACGTCCACAGCGCGTCGATGATCTTGCGGTGCGTGAGCGGCGTGACGCCGTTGCCGGAAGAGTCCGGCTGGACCCCCAAAGCGGTAGCCATAAGTGTTGTACCTCCATTAGCTGAAACGTTTATCGGTCGTCACATGTAGGCGTCATGCGTGACGCACGTCACCCATCCGGTGCCTGCGGATTGAAGTGTCACGCCGAGCGTGGCTCCGGGCTCGATGACCGGGAAGCCGCGGGCGTTCAACCCCCTCGACACGTCCACGCCTCCGATGGTCGCCGAATGGGAGCGCGAGTCGAGGATGAGCGGCGTCACGCCCACGGGTTGTGAATACGAGAGACTCGAACCATCCTGGAAGGCGACGGCCACTCCATCCGGGAAAGGCCCGGTCGCCTGAAAGATCGGATAGGCGCGACTGGTCCCGTCATTGTGCAGCACGCATGCGTTCCGAGAATCCGAAACCTCGACGCCGTACTGCACGGGATACTGCAGGCCTGTGGCCTTGCCACCGTAGCGCAGTCCTCCGAGACCACTGTCGGCCTGCGGCCAGATTTGCACCTTCTGCGGCTGCGATGACAATCGCTCGGGCCGCTCGAAAACGATTGTGATGGTCGAATCCGCGATGCTGCCGGACCGATAGTCAGGCTGCTGGGTAAGCACCATATATCCGCCACTGCAGTAGGTATCCTCGGTGCCGTCGACCACGCGCATCGTGACCTGACGATGCACGAGTCTGCGCACACTGTCCGTCAAAGCGAGCAGCGCGTCACGGCTGGAAGCGTTGGCATTCCAATGCAGGGTGACGGTGCGGCTGGCGTAGGAGATGTCATCCTCGCTCACGTCGTGTCCACCGTCGCCCTGGCCGCGCGCCGTCACATTGACTTTCGCGGCGGGAGTCGACCACCAGCCCTCGATGCCGCCTTTCGCGATGCACAGGCAATCGAGATCACCAGAGCCCTCGAAGTGCACCGGCTCCAAGCCGGAGGCCGACAATTCCGCAAAATAAGCCACATCCCAGCCTCCTTTATCGCAATTGGTGTCGCGCTGTGCGCACCAGGATTGACGCATCAGCCCACGGGTCCGAGCGCTCCGGGATGCTCACATTGAGGTTGACGGTCCTATCGCCCTTGTCCTTGACATCGGAGCCGAAGACCTTGAGGATTTGCTCGCGCGTCAAAACGAGCTCCGGCTGCTTGGTCTCGTTGGCCACGAGATGCCGTCCGGGAGGCAGGATGCCGCCGCGATCGTACAAGGTCGGCCTATCGTCTCCGACGATGCCGCCGAGCGCGTAGCCGCCCGCACGATTCAAGGCGGAAAGACTGCCGTAACGGTGCAGCGCGTAATTGACACCGGCATAGATGTTGGCGAGCGGATCCGTGATGCCACGGGACCTGTATTGTCCCGCGTAGGCGGCGAATGTTCCAGGAATGGTCTGCATCAGGCCCTGCGACGGGTGACCGGCCCTCGCGTTGGAGTCCCAATTGTTGATGGCGTTCGGATTGCCGCCGGACTCCTGATTCATTCGGCGCAGCACGGTGTCGGCCCAGCTTGCGGGCTGGCCCAATTCCTTGAGCACCTGCAGGACTAGGCTCCTCCAGCGTTCCACGCCGCCACCGACCGAACCATGATATTGGCCCGCCTCGGATTTGCTGGTCCACTTGGATGCCAGGTCGGACGCCATCGACTTGACCTTGTCGACAAGAGCCGTAGCGGCACTCACCGGCAGTCTGCCGACCATCTGGCCGAACTGGCCGCCGCTGATTCCCGCCACCTGCGATTTCACAGGCGTGAGAATCTTCGACGTGACCCAATCCACAGGATTCTTCACAAAGGCCTGAGCGGTCTTGGACAAATCCTCGATGAATTTCTTTGCTCCGGACGCCGCTTTGCCGGCAGCCTTGCCAATCTTGGAGGCAATGCCGCCTTTGGCGAAGCGTTGGACGCCATCAAGACCCATATCCTCACGGACGGCCTGCACGCCATGGTGGCGAGCCAAAGCGTTCCAGCGGTAGACGTTCTCCGCGCCGACGGCCTTAGTCCATTCCGGCACCATCCACGCCTCGCCCGGCGAGGTTATCGCCGGGATTGAATCGACACCGGGAGCGTAACCGGGGTTGATGCCGCCGACGGTGCCGCCGGTTGCGAACTTCACCGTCGGAAGGGAGAGTTTCAGGCCGACGGCGCCGGCCACCGAATCCCATACCTTCTTGATGCCGTTCGTGTACACCGTGTTGACGACGAAGGCCACCGGAGCCCTTGCGGCCTCCTTGACCTGAGCCCAGCTTCGTTTGATCCAATCCTTGGTGGACTGGAAGGTCTGGCCGATGGCATTGACGGCATTGGAGATAGGAATCTTCACGTTGTTGTCGAACCACGTGCCGACCGAGCTGAAGACGCCGGTTATCCGGTCTTTGGCCGTCTGGAAAATCGACTGGAAAGTGCCCGGAATCCCCTGGAAGAAGCCGGTGATGGAACCGGGAATGCCGGCAAACCAGTCACATACCACCTGCCACTTGGATTGCACCCATTGGCCAGCGGAGTCAAAGAAACCGCCGACAGCGGCCGGAATACCCGAGAAGAAACCTCCGATTGAGGATCCAACACCTGAGAACCAGTCGCAGATGCCCTGCCATTTGGCCTCAACCCACT
>OGQK01001382.1_pt1 | contig 12681 bp, 8 predicted proteins | sample 1553221 | NCBI WGS metagenome assembly OGQK01 (sample SAMEA2579996, study PRJEB22360) | human gut metagenome | biome: human gut; feature: human-associated habitat; material: faeces | place: Denmark | collected 2008/2010 | reverse complement strand
TGGGGTGCCTCGCTTTTCTCTTTCTCCCCCTCATTTTAATACAATATCGCTCTGCGGTCAACCGAAAAAGAAAAAATATAGAAATTTTGTTCGATTTTACTTGACAAGAACGAATGTTCGATTTATACTATGGACAGAACATAAGTTCGAGTAAGGAGGACATATAATATGACGACCTTTGGTTTTATTATTACGCTGCTGGGCGCCGGTTCCATCGCCGCCAACGTGCTGCGGCTTATCGACTGCATTGACAAGCCCGCCACGCGCCGCCATCGCACGGCGTAACGCAAGAGAAAGCAGCCGCTCCGCCCTTGGCGGAATGGCTGCTTTGCGGCGCGTGCGCCGCACCCCCCTGTTGGCGTACCCCGCTCTTCTCTCCCCTGTCGGTGTACCCCGGAAATAAACTGACCGCTGCGCCGCGTCCCCCCGGACGGGCTGACCGTCCACGCGGTGCGCTCCTGTCAGCTATTCCTCTGTCAATAATTCCCGCAGCTTTTGCAGGCTGCGGCGTTCCAGCCGCGAGATCTGCACCTGCGACACGTGCAGGATGCGGGCGGTCTGCTCCTGCGTCAACCCCTTGAAAAACCGCAGGAGTATCGTTTGCTTTTCCCTGTCCGGAAGGGCGTCGATGGCGTCCCGCAGCGCGATACGCTCCACCAAGGTGACCTCCGGTTCCGCTGCGCGCAGGGTGGATTCCAGCGTGAGTCCCTCCGCTGTCTCCTGCTGGAGCGATTCCGGTGAGACCAGTGCCAAGTCCACGGCGGCGATCTCCTCCGGCGTCATGCCGGTTTCCTCCGCCAGCTGGGACAGCTTCGGCTCGCAGCCCAGACGGTTTTGCAGCCGCTCCCGCGCCGCCCAGAGCGTCTGCCCTTTCTCGCGCATGGTCCTGCCGACCTTGATGGGACCGTCGTCCCGGAGAAAACGGCGGATCTCACCGGCGATCTTAGGCACAGCATAGGTGGAGAACTGCGTTCCGTATGTCAAGTCAAAGCCCTTTACAGCCTTGACGAAGCCGATGCAGCCAAGTTGGTACAGGTCGTCCGTCTCCACGCCGCAGCCGTTGTAGCGGCGGACAATGGACCATATCAACCCCGCATTTTCCGTCAAAAGCTGTGTTTCCGCGCTGCCGTCCCCCTGCTGCGCCCGTTCCAGCAGTGCCAGCCGGTCACTCATCGCCCTACGGTCAGCCGGGGGGCGATGCGCTTACGCATCTGCACCGTCGTCCCCTTTCCCGGCGTGGAGCGCACCACCAGCCGGTCGGTGAAGCTCTCCATGATAGTAAAGCCCATTCCGCTGCGTTCGCTGCCGCCTGTGGTATACATGGGGCGGCGCGCCTGATCGATGTTTTCGATGCCGCGCCCCCAGTCCCGAATGGTGATCTCCAGAACACCGCCCTTCAGGATCTTCAGCTTCATGACCACCTTGCCCAGCTGATCCGGGTAGGCGTGGACGATGGCGTTCGTCACCGCCTCGCTGACGGCAGTTTTGATGTCGCCCAATTCGTCCAGCGTCGGGTCAAGCTGGGCGGCGAAGCCCGCCGCCGCGATACGGGCAAAGCCCTCGTTGCTGCTGCGGCTGAGAAATTCCAGCGTCACGTAGTTTTCCGCTCGCGTCATATATGTACGCCTCCTTATTCAATGGTCATCATACGCCCGATTCCGGCGGCCTCAAGCACCTTGCGAGGCTGCTGCGCCACGTGGCGCAGTGTGACGGTGCCGCCCAGCTCCTGCATACGCTGCCAGCCGCGGAGTGCCACGGCGATGCCGGAGCTGTCCATAAACGTGACGCCGGAAAGATCCAGCACCAGCACCATGGGCAGTGTGCGTTCGATCTCGCGCTCCAGACTTTGCAGCAGCCCTTTTGCGCCGTGGTGATCCAGCTCCCCCGCAAGGCTAAATTCCAACCGCTGTTCCTCGTATTTTGCTGATATTTCCATGTAGGACGCTCCTTTGTTCCTGCTTACGGCAGCTGCGGCGCATTCCGCGCAGGTGCCGGGTTTGCTGTATTTCGGATGGTCTACGGTGATTATAGCGGGTCGGGTGCGCGAAAAATGTCGAAGCCTGTCGGAAGGCGAAAAATTTTTGGATAAAAAAAGCGGATACACAAAAAAGACACGCTTCGGCATCTTTTTTGTGTATCCGGTCAGGGAATTATTTGAAAAGTGAATTTGCTTTACAGCTTCATTGCCGCAGCGGATTCATCCAGCTTTGCAATAAGCGCGCGCGCCTTCTCCGCCTTTTCGCGCTCGGCGTTCACCACGTTCTCCGGGGCGCGGGAGGTGAAGGACTCGTTGGACAGCTTCGCCTCGATGCGGTGCAGGTTTTCCTCCGCCTTCTTGCGCTCGGCGGCGATGCGCTCCAGCTCCTTGGCGATGTCCACCAGCTCCGCCATGGGCATATACACCGTGGCGTCGTGGGTCGCCACCGTCACCATGCCGGTGAGGTCTGCGGGAGCGGCGGTCAGAACGGTCAAATCGCTGGCGTATGCCATGCGGGTGATGAAGTGGGCACCCAGCTTGTAGTTGTCGGGCTGGGCGGTCACGAGGATCACCTGCGCCTTGCGGCTGGGCGGCACGTTCATCTCGGCGCGGCGGGCGCGGATGGCGGAGATGGCGTCCTTGACCGCCTCCATGGCGGTCTCCGCCTCCGGGAAGTGCAGTGCGTCCTGATACTCCGGCCACCGGGCGGAAATCAGATACTCACCCTCATGGGGCAGTGCCTGCCAGATCTCCTCCGTGATGAAGGGCATGAAGGGGTGCAGCAGCTCCAGAATACGCAGCAGCACGTAGCACAGCACGTTCTCCGCCGCCAGCTTGGCGGCGGCGTCCTCGCCGTTGAGACGGGTCTTGGTCAGCTCGATATACCAGTCGCAGTAGGTGTCCCAGATGAAATCATAGATCTTAGCGGACGCCACGCCCAGCTCGTAGGCTTCCAGATTGTCGGTGACCTCGCGGATCAAGGTGTTCAGCTTGCTGAGCACCCACTTGTCCTCCAGCTCCAGTTTTTCGGGCAGTTGGACTTTGTCGATGGTCAGATTCATCATCACGAAGCGGCTGGCGTTCCAGATTTTGTTGGCGAAGTTACGCATAGCCTCGCACTTCTCCACAAAGAAACGCATATCGTTGCCGGGGCTGTTGCCTGTGATGAGGTTGAAGCGCAGGGCATCCGCGCCGTACTTGTCCGCCATTTCCAGCGGGTCGATGCCGTTGCCCAGGGACTTGGACATCTTACGTCCCTTGTCGTCGCGCACCAGACCGTGGATGAACACCGTCTTGAAGGGCTCCTTCTTCATCTGCTCCATGCCGGAGAAGATCATACGCGCCACCCAGAAGAAAATGATGTCGTAGCCGGTGACCATGACGGAGGTGGGATACCAGTATTTCAGGTCGGCGGCGTCGGTGTCGGGCCAGCCCAGCGTGGAGAACGGCCACAGGGCGGAGCTGAACCAAGTGTCCAGCACGTCCTCCTCGCGGGTGAGGTGGGTGCAGCCGCACTTTTCGCACTTGGTGGGGTCGGTGCGGCTCACATTGATATGTCCGCATTCGTCGCAGTACCATGCGGGAATCTGGTGACCCCACCACAGTTGGCGGGAAATGCACCAGTCATGGACATTTTCCATCCAGTTGATATAGGTCTTGGTGAAACGCTCCGGCACAAACTTGATGGTGCAGTCCTCCACCACGCGGATCGCCTCCTTCGCCAGAGGAGCCATCTTCACGAACCACTGTGCGGAGATCAGAGGCTCCACGTCGTTGTGGCAGCGGTAGCAGGTGCCCACGTTGTGGCTGTACGGCTCGGTCTTGACCAGATAGCCCCCCGCCTCCAGATCCGCCACCGTCGCCTTGCGGCAGGCGTAGCGATCCAGACCCTCGTACTTGCCGGCGTTCTCGTTCATGGTGCCGTCGTCGCTGATGCAGCGGATGACCTCGAGATTGTGGCGCAGACCCACCTCGAAGTCGTTGGGGTCATGGGCGGGGGTCATCTTCACCGCGCCGGTGCCGAAGCCGATCTCGCAATACTCGTCGCCCACAATGGGGATCTCGCGCCCCACCAGAGGCAGGATGCAGGTCTTGCCGATGAGGTGCTTGAATTTCTCGTCCTCCGGGTTCACCGCCACGCCGGTGTCGCCGAACATGGTTTCGGGGCGGGTGGTGGCGATGACGATGTCGCCGCTGCCGTCGGTGAGCGGATAGCGGACGTACCACAGGTGGCCGGGCTTATCGGTGTACTCCACCTCGGCGTCGGAAAGGGCGGTCAGGCAGTGGGGGCACCAGTTGATGATGCGGCTGCCCTTGTAGATCAAGCCCTTGTCGTATAGCTCGCAGAACGTCTCGCGGACGGCGCGGGAGCAGCCCTCGTCCATGGTGAAGCGGTCGCGGCTCCAGTCGCAGGAGGCACCCATCTTCTTCTGCTGCTCCACGATGCGGCTGCCGTACTTTTCCTTCCACGCCCAGACGCGCTCCAGGAACTTCTCGCGTCCCAGATCGTAGCGGGTCAGTCCTTCGGTTTTACGCAGCTCCTCCTCCACCTTGATCTGGGTGGCGATGCCGGCGTGGTCGCTGCCGGGGAGCCACAGGGCTTCGTAGCCCTGCATACGCTTGAAGCGGGTCAGAATGTCCTGCAGCGTGCAGTCCAGCGCGTGACCCATGTGCAGCTGACCGGTGACGTTGGGGGGCGGCATGACGATGGAGAAGGGCTTTTTGTCGGGGTTCGGCTCCGCCTTGAAGCAGTCGCCGTCCATCCACAGCTTGTAAATGCGGGATTCCACGTCCCGCGGGTCGTAGACCTTGGGCAGTTCTTTCATATTTGTACTCCTTCTTCGGTATTTGGCAAAACAAAAAGTCCGCTCCGTTTTGCCAGTGCAAAACAGGGCGAACATATAAGTCCGTGGTACCACCTGTATTCGGGTTAGACCCGCTCTCATGGGTGCAGAGACACCCCGTCCCGGTAACGGAGGACAAACCGTCGCCGCCTACTATCAGTTCAGCGCGAAGCTCAGGGACGACTTGGGCGGCGCGTCACGGGTGCTTACACCTGCCGCACCCTCTCTTCGCATTCGCTGACCGCCTACTGCTTCCCGTCATCGCCGGTTTCGTATGGGGGAAGTATACTATATTCGAAAAAAAATGTCAAGAGGGAGACGGCACGGAGCCGCCTCCCCCCTGTTGATGTATTTTCAGCGTTTGTTGGAACGGATCCAGACACCCTGCTTTTCCGCGTTGGCGATCAGCTCGTCGCGGAACATGGGGTGGGCGATGGAGATCAGCTTCTCCGCCCGCTCCCACGTGGAGCAGCCCACCAGACTCACGCCGCCATACTCGGTGACGATGTAGTACGCCTGGCTGCGGGGGTCGGTGACGATGTCGCCGGGGGACAGCAGCGGGTTGATGCGGGACTTGACGTTGCCCTGTTTATCCGTGAAGGAGGAGGTCAGGCAGATAAACGCCTTGCCGCCGCGGGACAGTGCCGCCCCCTCCAGGAAGTCCAGCTGACCGCCGGTGCCGCTGATCTGGCGGATGCCGGAGCTTTCGGCGCAGATCTGACCGTACAGATCCACGGAAATGCAGTTGTTGATGGAAACGAAGTTGTCCTGCTTGCCCACGTTGGCGGGGTCGTTGCAGTAGCTGATGGGGTACGTGACCACGCCGGGGTTCTCCCGGATCCAGTCGTACAGATCGGGCGAACCGATGGCAAGACCGAAGATGCTCTTGTAGCGGTCGAGCTTCTTCTGGTTGTTGGTGATCTTGCCCGCCTTGTACATATCGAGATAGCTGTCGCACAGCATCTCCGTGTGGATGCCCAGGTCGCGCAGGTCGCTTTTGGCGATCATCTGACCCACGGCGTTGGGCAGGGAGCCGATACCCAGCTGGAGCGTGGAGCCGTCCACCATGTTCTGCACCACGTACTCGGCGATCTTCATCTCCGCCTCGTTGGCAGCGGGAGATTTGACGCTGGGCAGCGGGCCGTGGGGTCCCTCCACGATCATGTCCACGTCGCTGATATGGATGCACTCATCCAGACCGCCGTAGACCCACGGAAGGTTCTCGTTGATCTCCAGAATGACCACGTCCGCCTTATCCAGCGTGGAGCGGGCGGATGCCGTGGCACCGGCGAAGTTGAAATAACCGTGCTCGTTCATGGGCGTGACCGCCATCATCGCCACGTTGACGGTGAGGAACTGGTTGTAATACCAGCTCAGATTGCGGAACACCATGGGGTTGAAGTTGCACAGTCCGCGGTCACAGAGCTTGCGCTCGTAGCCGGACATGTGCCAGCTGTTATAGATAAAATGTTTGCGCTCCGGGTCGCACTCCACCATCTGAATGGGGTCAAAAATCAGGTAGCCGCGAATCTTGACCGCCCGCAGCTCGTCCTTACGCTTGGCGATGGCTGCGTCCATCAGGGACGGAAAGCCCGTGCCCATGGAAATGTCGATCCAGTCGCCGCTCTTTACCACCCGCGCCGCCTCGTCGGCAGTGCATAGCTTTCGCTTGTATTCCGCTGTGTAGTCAAACGGTCTCGCCATAGTGTTCTCCCTTTCCGCGTTTCGCTTTTTTATACTTTGTTAATTTTATCACTTGCCTGCCCGTCTGTCAACAGTTTAACAATTTTTTCTCACGGGAATAAGTAATTTCCCTCAGAGAAAAGCCACCCCCGGCTTTTGCCGGGGGTGGTTCTTGCTTTTAGGGGGAAAACTTATTTCTCGGCGCGACGCTTGTAGGAGTCGTACTTCTCCTTTGCCGCCTCCTCCGCCTCGGCAAACAGCACCTTGGCGTTCTCCGGGAAGCTCAGCTCCAGAGAGGCATAGCGCACCTCGCCCTTCATGAAGTCGTACAGGGGCATGGTGGGCTCCTTGCTGTCCAGCGTGAAGGTCTTGGTCTCCGGGCTGTACCGGTACAGGTTCCAATAACCGGAGTTGACGGCGTCCTTCATCTCCTGCTGGACGTTGTTCATGCCCTTCTTGATACCGTGGTTGATGCAGGGCGCGTAGCAGATGACGATGGACGGACCCTTGTGTGCCTCCGCCTCCTTGATCGCCTTGATGAGCTGGTTGGGGTTGGCACCCATGGAGCACTGCGCCACGTACACGTTGTCGTAAGTCATCATCAGCATACCAAGATCCTTCTTCTTGGTCTTTTTGCCGCTGGCCTGGAACTGCGCCACCGCGCCGATGGGCGTGGCCTTGGAGGACTGTCCGCCGGTGTTGGAGTACACCTCGGTATCCACCAGCAGCACGTTCACATCCTCGCCCATGGCGAACACGTGATCCAGACCGCCGTAGCCGATGTCATACGCCCAGCCGTCGCCGCCGTACATCCACATGGTCTTTTTGGACATATCCTTCTTGCGCTTGAGGATCTCGTCCACGATGACCTGCTCCTCGGCGGAGAACTTGGTGCTCTCCAGCAGGGCTACCAACGCTTCGGTGGCGGGGGTGGAGGCGTCCAGATCCTCATAGGTCTCCAGCCACTTGGCGATGGCCGCCTTAACAGCGGTGTCCTTCGTCAGAGCGTCCAGCTCCTTGACGTAGCCGGTGACACACTCGCGCAGCTGCTTGACCGCCAGGCACATACCGTAGGAGAACTCGGCGTTGTTCTCGAACAGGGAGTTAGACCATGCCACGCCCTTGCCCTCGGCGTTCTTGCAGTACGGCACGCAGGGCATGGCCGCGCCCCATGCCTGGGTGCAGCCGGTGGCGTTGGCCAGATACATCTTGTCGCCGAACATCTGGGTCAGCAGCTTGATATAGGGCGTCTCGCCGCAGCCGGCACAGGCACCGTTGAACTCCACCAGAGGCTGCTTGAACTGGCTGCCCTTCAGGGTGAATTTGTCCACGCGGGAGGTCTTTTCCTTCACGGTGGTCAGGAAGTTCCAGCCGGTCTGCTCCAGAGACACCTCGTGGGCGGGCACCATCTTCAGAGCCTTGCCGCTCTTGGGGCAGGACGCCACGCAGCTGCCGCAGGAGGTGCAGTCCAGCGTGGACACACCTATGGTGTACTTCAAGCCGTCCAGACCGGCACCCTTGGCGTCCACCAGCGTCATGTCCACGGGAGCCGCCTTGACCTCGCCCTCGTCCAGCAGGAACGGGCGGATAACGGCGTGGGGGCAGACGAAGGAGCACATATTGCACTGGAGGCACTCGGCGGCGTCCCACACAGGCAGATGGGTGGCAATGCCGCGCTTCTCATAGCGGGAGGTGCCCAGCGGCATGGTGCCGTCCTCCATACCCTTGAAGGCGGAGACGGGCAGATCGTCGCCCTTCTGTGCATTGATGGGCACGAGGATGTTCTTGATAACGTAGGGCAGGTTCTCGTCGGCGGGCTTCAACGCCTTGTCGGTGAGATTCGTCCACTCGGGCTTTACCTTGACCTCCACCAGCGCGTTGATGCCGGCGTCCACGGCGGCGATGTTCATGTTGACGATCTTCTCGCCCTTGAGACCGTAGGTCTTTTTGACGGCGTCCTTCATGTGAGCCACAGCGTCCTCCACGGGGATGACGTTCGCCAGCTTGAAGAAGGCGGCCTGCAGCACCATGTTGGAGCGGTTGCCCAGACCCAGTGCCTGGGACTCCTTATTGGCGTCGATGATGTAGAACTTGATGTCGTTGTCGGCGATGTACTTGAGGATCTCGCCGGGGACGTGCTGCTCCAGCTCGTTCTCCGTCCACTCGCAGTTCAGCAGGAAGCTGCCATGGGGCTTCAGCTCGTGGATGATGTCGTACTTGGTCAGATACGTCTGGTTATGGCAGGCGATGAAGTCCGCGTTGGAGACGTAGTACGTGGAGCTGATGGGGTGTTTGCCGAAGCGCAGGTGGCTCTTGGTGATGCCGAAGGACTTCTTGGTGTCGTACTCGAAGTACGCCTGACAGTACATATCCGTCGTCTCGCCGATGATCTTGATGGAGTTCTTGTTGGCACCCACCGTACCGTCGGAGCCGAGACCCCAGAACTTGCAGGAGATGGTGCCCTCCGGCTCGGTGAGCAGAGGCGCGCCCACGGGCAGGGACAGATGGGTCACATCGTCCACGATACCGATGGTGAAGTGGTTCTTCGGCTCATCCAGCAGCAGATTATCGAATACGGACTTGATCTGGGCGGGGGTGGTGTCCTTGCTGCTGAGACCGTAGCGTCCGGCATAGATGGCGGGACGGTCGCTCTCGTTGATATAGGCGGCGCAGATGTCCTCGTACAGAGGCTCGCCGATGGAGCCGATCTCCTTGACGCGGTCGAGAACGGCGATCTTCTTCACCGTCTTGGGCATGGCCGCCATCAGGTGCTTGCGGGAGAAGGGGCGGAACAGGTGCACCTGCAGGAAGCCCACCTTCTCGCCCTTGGCGTTCAGATGGTTGACGACCTCCTGGGCACAGCCGCCCACGGAGCCCATGGCGACGATGACGCGCTCGGCGTCGGGTGCGCCGTAGTAGTTGAACAGGTGGTACTCACGGCCGGTCAGCTTGCTGATCTGAGCCATGTAGTCCTCCACGATGTCGGGCAGCTCGGCATAGGCGGTGTTGTTGGACTCGCGCAGCTGGAAGTAGATGTCGGGGTTATCCACCAGAGAACGCATCCGGGGATCCTCCGGATTCAGGGCGTTGGCGCGGAAGGCGGCCAGCGCGTTGCGATCCACCAGCTTGGCGTACTCGTCGTAGCTCAGCACGTCGATCTTCTGGATCTCGTGGCTGGTACGGAAGCCATCGAAGAAGTGCAGGAACGGGATACGCGCCTTGATGGCACTCAGATGCGCCACAGCCGCCAGATCTGCCGCCTGCTGGACGCTGCCGCTGGACAGCAGGGCGAAGCCCGTCTGACGGCAGTTCATCACGTCGGAGTGGTCGCCGAAGATGGAGAAGGCGTGGGTACCCACGGTGCGGGACGCCACGTGCAGCACGCCGGGTAGACGCTCGCCGGAGATGCGGTGCAGGGTGGGGATCATCAGCATCAAGCCCTGAGAGGCGGTGAAGCTGGTGGCCAGCGCACCGGCCTCCAGCGCGCCGTGACAGGCACCGCAGGCACCGGCCTCGGACTGCATCTCCACCAGACGAACCGGCTGACCGAAGATGTTCTTTTTGCCGGTGGCAGACCACGCGTCGGCGTGCTCCGCCATGGGGCTGGACGGGGTGATGGGATAGATGGCTGCGACCTCGGAGAACGCATAGGCGACGTATGCCGCCGCCTCGTTACCGTCGCAGATCTTCATGATCTTGCTCATAGATTTTCTTCCTCCTCAAATTGAGTGTCCCGTCTCAAAAAGGCGGGTGCCAATACAATGTTCATTATACCATTCGCTCTTAACGCGGTCAACAACACAGGGGCGATTCTGTAACATTTGTTACAAAACCGCCCCTGTTTTTAGGCAAAAACACAGCAGGTGGCACAGCCTCCTGTTTCGTCCGCCGCCTATTGCAGCAGCGACAGAAATTCGTCCTCGGTCAGCACGGGGATGCCCAGCTCCTGCGCCTTTTGCAGCTTGCTGCCGGCGTTCTCCCCCGCCACCACGTAGGTGGTCTTTTTCGAGACGGAGCCAGACGCCTTGCCGCCGCGCTTTTCGATCATCTCCCCCGCCTCGTCGCGGGTGAATTTCTCCAACGCGCCGGTGAGCACGAAGGTCATGCCGGCAAAGCGGCTGTCAAGCTGTTCCTCTTTGCAGGTCATATTGACCCCGGCGGCCTTCAGCCGCGCCAGCAGATCCTTGGACTGGGGGCTTTCCATCCAGCGGCAGATATACTGCGCCGTGATGGGCCCCACGTCGTCGATGGCGGTCATCTCCTCCTCCGAGGCGGCTGCCAGTGCGTCCATGGTGCCGAAACGCAGAGATAGCGTCTTGGCGGCCTTCTCCCCCGTCTGGCGGATGCCCAGCGCGTTAATGAGCCGCCACAGGTCGTTGTCCTTGCTTCTGGCGATGGCGTCCACCGCGTTCTGGGCGGATTTCTTCCCCATGCGCTCCAGCACCTCCAGCTGCGGCACCGTCAGGCTGTACAGATCGGCGGCGGTCTTGACCAGTCCGCTGTCGATAAGCTGTTGCATCACCGCGGGTCCCATGCCGTCAATGTCCATGGCACTGCGTCCGGCGAAATGGGTCAGATACCGCAGCAGCTGCGCCGGACACTCCGCACCGGTGCAGCGAAGAGCCGCGCCGTCCTCGTCCCGCACCACCGGCGCGCCGCACACGGGGCACGTCTCCGGCAGGAAATAGGGCTTCGTCCCGGCGGGACGCTTGTCCGCGACCACCTCCACGATCTCCGGGATGATCTCCCCCGCCTTCCGCACCAGCACCGTGTCCCCCACGCGGATGTCCTTCTGTGTGATGTAATCCTGATTATGCAGCGTGGCGAACGTTACGGTGGTGCCCGCCAACCGCACCGGCTCCAGCTCCGCCTTGGGCGTCAGTACGCCGGTGCGCCCCACCTGCACCACAATGTCCTTGACCACCGAGGGCTTCACCTCCGGCGGGTACTTATATGCGATCGCCCACTTGGGGAACTTGGCGGTGCTGCCGATACGCTCCCGGTCGTGCAGATCGTCCAGCTTTATCACCGCGCCGTCAATGTCGAAGGGGAAGCTCTCCCGCCCGTCTCCCAGCGCGGCGATCTCCGCCAGAATGTCCTCCGGGCGGCTGAGCCGCTTGTGGGGAATGACCTTGAAATGCTGGGACGCCAGATAGTCGATGGTCTCCGTGTGGGTGGCAAACTCCCGCCCCTCCGCCAGCTGTAGGTTAAACACCGCAATATCCAGCCGCCGCTGGGCGGCGACCTTGGGATCCAGCTGCCGCAGGGAGCCGGCGGCGGCGTTGCGGGGGTTCGCCATCAGGGGCCTGCCCTCCAGCTCACGGCGGGCGTTGATCTCCTCGAACACACTGCGCGCCATGTAGACCTCGCCGCGGACGATAAGACGGGGCAACTTCTCCGGCAGCGTCATGGGGATGGAGCGGATGGTGCGGAGGTTCTCCGTCACGTCCTCCCCTACCCGTCCGTCGCCGCGCGTGGCACCGCGCACGAACACGCCGTCCCGGTATTCCAGAGCCACGGACAGGCCGTCCACCTTCGGCTCTACGCTGTACGCCGGGTGCTCCAGCGGAATTTTCTCCAGAAAACGACACACCTCGCCGTCGTTGAATACGTCCTGCAGGCTCTCCAGCGGTACGGGGTGCGTCACCTGCTGAAACGCCGTCAGCGTCTCGCCTCCCACCCGCTGGGTGGGGGAATCCGGGGTGATCTCCTCCGGGTGCTCCGCCTCCAGCTCCTCCAGCCGCCGCATCAGGTGGTCGTATTCGTAATCCGACATGGTGGGCGCGTCCAGCACATAATAGAGGTATCCGTTCTCGTTCAGCGTGCGGCGCAGCTCCTGTATCTCCTTGCGATAATCCATAGTTCAGCCCTCATCCATTGTTCATAATGTACTCGTCGGCGTAATCCTCGATCTTATCCTCCGTGGTGCTGAAATAGGTGTACGTCTGGGGCACACCGCCCACGATGACCGTCTCCGCCACGGTGATCTCATTGCTCACCGTTGTGTGGGTGGTGATCCCCGGCAGCAGGATGCTGACGTATACCTCCACATCCAGCAGGATCTGATGCTTTGTCTGGTTGATGCCCGCCGAGGTGAACCTGTCCCGGAAGGACGCCGTGGCGGTGCCCAGCGTCTCCATCTTCACCGTCAGCCTTGGCCCCCGACCCGCCAGCAGC
>OGQK01001379.1_pt1 | contig 12699 bp, 7 predicted proteins | sample 1553221 | NCBI WGS metagenome assembly OGQK01 (sample SAMEA2579996, study PRJEB22360) | human gut metagenome | biome: human gut; feature: human-associated habitat; material: faeces | place: Denmark | collected 2008/2010 | reverse complement strand
AGGCTCCACTTACCTTCCGGATTCAGCGGGAAAGCGGGACTGACCAGCGCCAGACGCTCCGGTTCCGTTTTTCCGGCATTTCCGGATACCGGCTCCACGGCGGCACTCACCATTTTTCCATGGCTGTTTTCAAAATAGAACGCGCCGGAGTCTTCCCGGAGCCCTTTCTTTCCGGCTGCATACCGCACCAGCAAACCGCCTCCCTGCTCCAGTTTTTCATAATCCGCCAGGTTCAGCAGGTATTCATTGTCCTCCAGAACCACCGCGCCGTCCTCCGCCAGCAAAACTTTTTCTCCGGACCACGGCTTGCCTTCGGACAGGGACGCCCCCGCACACATCCCCAGAACACCGGCGAAACAGGTAATAAAAGCAATATTCATCATGATGACGGATAAAAAGGAGCGCGGCGTATACACCCTGGTTTTCTGGCTGTCAAATGGAATGTCTGTTTTTTATCATCCTGCTGGAACACAATACCATACCCGGAACGATCTGCCCATCTCCCGTAAAAACGGGAAAAAACGGGCCATCAGGGCGCTTCATAAAAACCGCCAGCCTTGTAAAAAAATTCCCTGCCTCAGCCCGGTTTCTCCCGGAAGAGCGAAACAAGAAAGGGAAAAGGGGACGCGTGCCCCCGCGGCGGAAAAGAGGCCCGGAATCAGGCCATCATGTCCATGTTCGGGTCCTTCCAGGCCGGGTCATACCCCTTGGCATAGCTGAACACATGCTTGTGCATGTATTCAAAATACTGCTCCTTCTGCATGGGGGTAAGCCGCTCCCAGATGGCCACGTTCAAGGCGCGGCACACCTTCTGCATCATTTTCAAGGTAAGCTGGCGTCCCTGCCGGGCCTTTTGAACCTGCTTGTGGGTAAGCTGTTCCGGGGAAATCTCCACCAGGTCGTGGTTGGTCAGATGCCAGCGCTTCATCAGTTCGTCCAAAGGCTGTTCTCCGTGGTTGCGTCCGGTTTCTGTAGCTTCCTCTTCCATGCGCCTTTCTTCGTGCCCTATTTCCGGGAAATAGGCAATACATGATTGCCCCATCAGCACTTTTTTTGCATTTCCAGTTGCCCGGCGTCCGGATACATGGTTCAATCCCGCTCTGTTGCAATAAGATGATTAGCGAGAAAGAGGAATTACTGGAATGGCGCAAGCGCGCCACCGCACAGCCCGCGGGACGGGTAGTCCTGGACCTGGAGGCAGACAGCCTGCACCGCTATCAGGAAAAGATCTGCCTGATCCAGTACGCGGATGAAACGGGCTCCTGCCTGATCGACCCTCTCTCCATTGAAGACATGGGGCCGTTTTACAACTGGCTGAAGGAAACGGAAGTCTGGATGCACGGGGCGGATTATGACATGAGCCTCTTCCAGAACGCCTGGGAAACGCTGCCCGCCATGATCTGGGACACCCAGACGGCGGCGCGCCTGCTGGGCTTCCGCCAGTTCGGGCTGGCCGCCCTGGTGGAACATTTCCACGGCGTAGCCCTGAGCAAGTCCTCCCAAAAGGCGGACTGGGCGCGGCGCCCCCTTTCTCCGACCATGGTCACCTATGCCCTGAACGACGTGAATTACATGCTGGACATGGCGGACAAGCTGACGGCCGCCCTCCGGGAAAAAGGACGCATGGGCTGGTTTGAAGAGATTTGCAGGCACTCCATGGACCGAGCCCGGGAACGCCATCTGGCCGGCCATCAGGACCCCTGGCGCATCCAGGGCTGCGGCAAGCTGAACAGGAAAGGGCTGGCCGCCCTCCGGGAACTGTGGACATGGCGCGATGCGGAGGCCAAAGCGTGGGACAAGCCTGCGTTCATGGTCTGCTCCAACGCGGACCTCATCCAGTGGAGCCTGGCCCTCCAGGAACAGCGCACCGTGACGCCTCCGCCCCGCTTCCACTCCCACAGGCGCAGCCGGTTCATGGACGCCCTCCAGAAATTTTACCTGCTGGATGAAGACGACTATCCCTGCCGCCCGCGCGTCCAGCGCCGCCAGCATTCCGACCAGTTTGAGGCCAATCTGGCGCGCCTGTGCAAGCTCAGGGATGAAAAGGCTGAAGAACTGGGCATGGAAGGCTCCTTCCTGATTACCCGGGCTTCCCTGGAAGCCATTGCGGAAGACAGGGAAAAAGGCGTCTCCACCCTGTTGAACTGGCAGAAGGAAGCCCTGGGCTTTTAACCGGCCCCGTCTTCCCGGCGCGCTTCCGGCATTTCCCCCTGAACCGGACCTTCAGCGGCAGAAACGCCCCGCCGGCGGCGTCATGACTCAACGGGGACGATTTGCCGCTTTTCCTCCTCCCTCCCCACCCCTTAGGATAGGGCCCTTCCGCCCCCTGCACCATTTACCTATTCACCTGATCAGCCATGTACCGTCCCCTCATCATCCTCGGCCTTCTGGGAGCCTTCGCCGCCCAGGGCAGACAGGCAGGAACCGAAATGCTCCGCCCGGACCAGCCGGACCCCCCGGCCCGCCTGCTGGCGGACATCAATTTGCTGGGCGGGGATTACGGGGACGAAACGGCCCCCATCCCCAACGACTCCCTCACCCAGGCGCTGACCGGCCTCCATTCCAAAGCGCACCGCGCCAGGGTGGAATTCCTGGTGGAAAACGCCTTTTCCTACAATTCCATCCACCACCCGGCTCCGGACAAGCCCGGCACCCAGCTCTGGTACCTCCTTCACGCCCACGCCAATTACCGCCTCATCCAGGCGTCCCGCAACCGGGAAACGTGGCTGAAACTGGAGCTTTCAGGCTCCACCGCCCTGACCGGAAAGACGTGGAGGGGCGGCAATATGAATGACGCCATCGGCCTGACGGGAGACACCCACACGGATATCTTCGGGGAAAGAATCTTCTTCCTGCCGGAAATAGCGCTCCTGCAAACCTTCAACCGGGGGAAAAGCGCCATCGTCGCGGGCGTGGTGAACCAGACGAATTATTTTGACACCAACAGCTACGCCAACTCCTCCTTCGGCCAGTTCTGCGCCTCCCCCTTCGTCAACAACCAGGTGATTCCCATGGCGGATTCCAACCTGGGCGTCATCTTCCAGCACCAGTTCCACGAACAGTGGTACGCCATGCTGGGCGGCAACTTCACCAGCTGCCCCCAGAACGCCTCCCCGCTGAAGCACACGGACGGCAAGAATTTCAACATCCTGGCGGAACTGGCGTGGGTGCATGATTCCGGGGCCGTCAAGCTCACCCCCTTCATGGCCCGCATCAACGAACTGCCGGACGGGGAGGAAAGGAAGAATCTCCACACCGTGGCCGGCATCGCCCTGAACGTGGAGCAGCAGCTTGGCTCCAGCCCGTGGAAGGCCTTCTGCCGCGCGGGCTGGAGCGATTCCACGCGGGACAACTTCTGCGGCGCCGCCGTCCAGTGGTCCGGCGGCTTCGTTTGCAGTCAGCCTCTCCAGCACCTGGGCGTTTGCGGGGAGGGAGAAGCCAACCAGTTCGGCATTGCCCTGGCCGTGACGCGCCCGGACGACGGGAGCATGGCGGAAGGCCGTTCCAGAAGCAAAAAGGAAGTGGTGATGGAATGCCACTATAGCATTTCCGTGACTCCCTGGTTCCTGATCCAGCCCTCCCTGCTGTGGATTTCCAATCCGGCGGGAAGGGACGACACCGGGAACGCCAGCGTCTTCCGGCTCCAAACCATCCTGACGTTTTAAGAGACGCCGGAACAGCCGCGGAAGGCTTCCGGCCCCGCGGCGGCACGGCAGCCCCTCTTTTCCCCGTTGTTAATTTACATGGAACGGGGGCGTCTTTTTCCACAACGCACGGCAAGCCTCTCCCGCCATGCCCTCCAACCGCCATTCATACACGGTCCTGGCAGCCGCCTGCGCCTGCGTGCTCGCCGTGTGCGCCTTCCTTTTCTGGCAGAACCGGCAGAAGAAAAACAAACTGGCGCGGCAGTATGCGGAACTTTCCATGCCGCCGCCCTCACAGGGCGGCACTCCGGCGCAGCAGAAGGCCCTGCTTGAAATACTCAGCGGGAAACGGGAGGCCGCTTCCCAGGAAAACCTCCCTTCCCCGGAAACACGGGACGCCGCTCCCCTGCACCGTAAAAAGACGGAAGAGACGCCGCCCCGGAGCCGAGAAAAAATCTTTTCCACCCCGCCGGGGCATGCTAGGGTGGCAGGCGATGAATCATGCCGATTTAGACCAGTTGCTGATCCTTCAGGAAAAAGATGTGCGGATCTCCAAACTCCGGAAGGAGCTGGCCGCCCTGCCGGAACAGAGAACGCGCCTGCTGCGCCAGATGGAGGCCATCAAGCAGAAGGCCCTGGCCGCCAAGCAGGAAGCCGCGAGCGTTGAGAAAAGCATACGGGACGTGGAAGCCGCCGTTGAAACCAAGCGCGCCTACATCGGCAAGATGAAAACCCTCCAGTCCAACACCCGGAAAAACGAGGAGTACCAGATGTGCATTCAGGAGGTGGAGAAGACGGAAGCCGCCATTGACGCCCTGGAAACCTCCGAGCTGGAGCTGATGGAACGCCTGGAAACCGCGAAAACGGACATGGAGCAAAAAATCCGGCGCGCGCGCGACGCCCAGCGCGAGATGGAGGAAACGCTGGCCCGCTTTGACCGGACGGCGGAAACGGACAAGGAGCTTCTGGACCGCTTGAATGCGGAACGTGCGGACCTGGCCGCCGCCGTTCCGGAGGATTCCCTGGAGGAATACGAACGAATGACCAAAAGCAAGGGAGTCCCGGTCATTGTGCCGATGGATGAAAAAGGCCACTGCGGCGGCTGCCACATGGTTCATTACGGACAACGCCCGCATGAAGGTGCTGGGCGGCCACGAAACCGTTTACTGCGACAGCTGCCACCGCATCCTCCACTGACGGAGTTTCCGGGCGCGCCGCCGGGCTTATCATGAAATCCAGATCGGAAGAGTTTGAAGAATGGGGGACGGAAGTCATCTTCGGCCGGGCCAAGGGGTTCCGCGCCGCCATGATGCGCATGGTCCTGCGCGGGGCCTCCTGGCTGTTCAGGCTGGTGGTGCTGGCGCGGCTGTACCTGTTCCACTCCAGCATCGCGAAACAGGCCAGGCTGGGAACGCTGGTGGTCAGCGTGGGGAACATCACCGTGGGGGGCACCGGAAAGACTCCGGTGGTGGAGCTGCTGGCCCGCACCCTTACCCGGCGCGGCCGCAAGGTAGCCATCCTGACCCGAGGCTACAAGAGCGCGGATCTGGACAAGCCCCAGGAGTGGAAGGACAAGGACGGCCAGCAGCCGGAAAACCTGCCCAAGATCGCCAGCGACGGGGAAACGCGCTACCTGGGGCCCCTGCATTCCGGGGACGAGCCCTTCATGCTCGCCAAGAATCTGGACGGCGTGGCGGTGCTGGTGGACAAGAACCGCATCAAGTCCGGCATCTTCGCCATTGAACACCTGGGGTGCGACACCCTGCTGCTGGACGACGGCATGCAGTACCTGAAACTGGCGCATGAACTGGACATCGTGCTGGTGGACTGCGGCGCGCCCTTCGGCACCGGGGCCATGCTCCCGCGCGGCACCCTGCGGGAGCCCAGGGGCAGTCTCGCGCGCGCCAGCTACATCGTTCTGACCAAATGCGGCGGCAAGCCCCAGGATGAGCTGATCGCCGCCATCAGGAAGTACAATCCCGTGGCGGACATCATCGTGAGCGACCACGGCCCCCGGTATCTGGAAAACGTGTTCACGGGGGAACGGCTTCCCCTGGAAGCCCTCCAGGGAAAATGGGTGGCGTGCCTCAGCGGCATCGCGCGCCCGGAAAGCTTTGAAGATTCCCTGCGCTCCCTGGGTGCCCACGTGGAAATCTGCCGCAGGTTCCCGGACCACCACTGGTTTGAACAAGCGGAATTGCAGGAGTTTTACGACCGCTGCGCGGACCGGGCCATGGACATGATCGTGACCACGGAGAAGGACGCCGTGCGGCTGGAAAAACCGGAGGAAGACCCGGAGGTCCCCATTTACTTCCTGCGCATTGAGGTGGAGATCTACCAGGGCCGGGAAGCGTGGGAGCGCTGCGTGGACCGCATCTGCGGAATTTCAGAGCCCCGCCCGCGGGATGAATGGATGCCTTCCTCATCCTTTTGACATGGCTTCCGTTTCCGGAGGTTCTCCGGAAATTCACCGCTTTTATGCAGAGAAGGCCGCTTGACTTGCCCGGAAAATCGTGTGAAACAAGAGGGCAGTATTTTCCCATGAAGGCATTTACCATCACCTCCATTCTGGCTGCCGCGTGCCTACTCCCGGCCCATTCCCTGGCCGAAGCCGCAGCAGAAAACAAGCCCCGGACCGCCGCTATCCAAGCGGCGGCAGGCATTCCCAAGCAGGACCCCCAGCTTATCAAAGGGAAGCTTGCCAACGGGCTGACCTACTTCATCCGCCCGAACGCGGAGCCCAAGGGCCGGTTCAGCATCCGCCTGCGCGTCAATACGGGTTCCCTGAATGAAACGGACGACATCCAGGGCGTTTCCCACTTCCTGGAACACATGGTTTTCAACGGGAGCACCCATTTCAAGCGCGGGGAAATGATTCCCGCCATGCAGAAGGAAGGCCTGGGCCTGGGCGGGGACGCGAATGCCTACACCGCCTTTGACGAAACCGTGTACATGATGGATGTGCCCGGCATGAAGGAGTCCACCGTGAACCTGGCCTTCACCATCATGAGGGATTTTGCGGACGGCGCCCTGCTGGAGGAAAGCGCCATTGACGCGGAACGCGGCATCATCACCAGTGAATACAAGGCGCGGGATTCCGCCGGCTACCGGGTCATGAAGGAGGTTTTCTCCATCATGCTTGACGGCACCCGCATTCCCGACCGCTACCCCATCGGCACGCTGGAAGTGATCCGCACCGCTCCGCGGGAAAAATTTGTAAACTACTATCAGACACACTACGTCCCCAGCCAGATGCAGCTCGTCATCGCCGGGGACATCACGCCGGAACAGGGCAAGGCCTGGGTGGAAAAATACTTCGGCTCCATGAAGAAGGACAATTACTCCTTCCGGACGGACCGGGGCGCGCTCAAGACGGCCACGGAAACCACCGCCCACTGGATCACCAACAAGGAGGCCACCAGCACGGAAGTCAGCGTCAACATCGCCCGGCCCTACGTGAAGAAGCCGGACACGGTCGCCAACCGTAACGAGGATATTCCCCTCAACGTGGCTTACGCCATGCTGAACCGCCGTCTGGAAAAGATGGCGAAGAATGCGGACTGCCCCTTCATTTCCGCGGAGGGCGGACGCATGGACGTGATGGAAGCGGCGCAAGTGGACGCCATCCAGACCCAGGCGGACTACAGGAACTGGAAGCCGGCCCTGGCCGCCATTGAACAGGAGCTGCGCCGGGCCATCGAATTCGGCTTCAACAAGGAGGAACTGGCGGAAGCCCGCAGCAACATCACCGCCGCCGCGGAAAACGCCATCAAGTCCTGGCCCACCGTCAAATCGGAAGACGTGGCCTCCGCCATCGCCCAGAGCGCCGCGCAGGACAAGGTCTTCACCACGCCGCAGGAAGACTGGGCCATCTCCAGGGAAGTCGTGGAAAAACTGACGCCCGAACAATGCCAGGCCGCCCTGAAGGAAGCCTGGACCGGAGCGTTCCCCCGCGTGATCGTCACCTCCAACAAGGAAAACGCCCAGGGAAGCGCCGAAATCATGAAGACGTACCAGGACGCCCGGGCCTCCAAGGTGGAACCCTACCAGGCGGACAGCCGGAAGGATTTCTCCTACAAGTTCGGGGAACCCGGCAAGGTGACGGCCCGCGCGGAAGCCGCAGACCTGGGAGTCACCCAGCTCACCCTTTCCAACGGCGTGCGCGTCAACCTGAAGCCCACGGAGTTCGACAAGGATTCCATCAACATCACCTTTGCCGTGGACGGCGGGGAACTGAGCAGGCCGGAAAAGGCCTCTGGGCTGGAACTCTTTGCGGGCGCCGTGATGACCGGCGGCGGCCTGAAGGACCACTCCAACGACGAACTGGCCGCCATCATGGCAGGCAAGAAGGTGGGCGTGGGCTTCTCCATGACGGACCGCTCCTTCCTGCTCTCCGGGAATACCAGCAAGGAAGACCTGGAAACGCAGCTCCAGCTCCAGACGGCCTACCTGATGTACCCCGGCTACCGCCAGGACGGCGTTACCCTGCTCCGCCGCGCCATCCCCATGATTTACAACAAGCTGAACCATGAGGTGCAGGGAGCCATGAAGAAGCAGGTGCCGGCCATCCTGTACAAGGACAACCCCCGCTTCACCTTCCCCACGCAGGAACAGTTGAACTCCTACCAGGTCAAGGACGTGCAGGACTGGGTGGACGCCCCCCTGAAGAACAATTACCTGGAAGTGACCGTCACGGGGGACTTCAAGACGGAAGACATCATTCCCCTGCTGGAACGCACCGTAGGCGCGGTTCCCAGGCGTGCGGAAGCCCCGGCCAAACTGGATGAAAAACTGCGCCACCCGGCCATGGCGGACTTCAACTTCTCCAAGGACCTGACTTATGACTCCTCCATTGACAAGACGCTGGTCTGCCTCTTCTGGAAAACGCCCGGAGGAGAAGACAAGAAGCTGGCCCGCAGGCTGAACATGCTCAAGGCCGTCTTCTATGACCGCGTGTTCAAGGGCCTGCGCGAAGACATGGGGGAAACCTATTCCCCCTCCACCGGCCTCAACATCAGTGAAACCTACCCGGACGACGGCTACATCATCACCCTGAGTTCCGGCGTGATGCGCAACAAGGAAGCCGTGCGGAACGCGATTGCCAAAATTGCGGACGACCTCGGCAAGGGGAACGTCACCCAGGAAGAACTGGACCGCGCACGCAACCCCATTCTCAACTCCATGGACCGCGCCCAGCGCGACAACGGCTATTGGACCTCCCTGCTGAAGGACTCCCAGGCCAAACCGGAACGGCTGGCCCAGCAGAGGGAAAGCATTCCGGACGTGAAAGCCATCACCGTGGAGGAGATCAACAAGCTTGCCAAAGACATCTTCGGCAAGGGAGAGCATCTCAACCTGAACATCCTGCCGGACCATCCGGCCACGGAAGCCCCGCCTGCTGAAAAGCAGGCGGACAAACCCGATGCCGCCCAGGCCGCCGTCTCCACGGCGGCTTTTTGCATTCACGCCACTGCCGTTAAGACCGTAAAAAAAGATTCCGGCAAGAACGGCTACGCCATCATCATCTCCGAGGAAACCGCCGCCATGCCGGAATGGAAGGCCGTGGCGGACAAGCTGGCTGAAAAGCACGGAGGCGCCATCGTCGCCGTAAAGGACTCCATATTCGCCAAGCTGGACACGCTCAAGAAAATGGCCCCCCGCTTCATGGCCGTGGTCGCGCGCCCGGAGGAAATAGACCGGGTGCTGGTCAATGACCTGCACCGCCTGACCCGCCGCCTGGACGACGACCCGTACGGGGACTGCATCTGGGGCATCGTCACGGGCTACACCCCGCAGGACGCCATGAGGATAGCCTCTGAAACGCAGCCGCTCGTCATCAGCCGCTCCATGGGGACCACCAACGTGGACGCCTCCCGTTTCACCGACAGCATGAGCATCACGGACTGGCAGCCCTTCCAGTACCTGGAACAGCACAATTCCAGGGGCAAGGTAACGCCCGCTTTTTACGTGAAGGGCCTGAAGGAACAGGACCGCGGGGATGAAACCACGCTGGGCGTGACGCCCAAGCTCGTGGAATACTGGGAACTTTACGCCCCCCAGCTTTTTGTGACGGCCTCCCACGCCACCCAGTTCAATCTGGAAATGCCCTTCGGCAAGGGGATCATCGTCTCCGGCAACAACCGGTTCCACGTGCTGGACAAAAAGCAGTTCAAGGAATTCACCACCTTCCTGCGCGGAGCGATCTTTAACGGGAAGGAGGACGACCTGCTCTCCTTCCTTGAGAGAATCAAGGCTCCGGCAATTGAAATCAAGCCGGTTCCCGCCGTCTGGGTAGCCGCGGGGAACTGCCTGGTAGGGGATGCTAAAAAAACGAAGAATTCCATGGCCGTCACCGCCCTGAGCCGCTACGGCTTCAACCAGCTGGTGGGCTATACCGTCCCCTCCTGGTACGGCAAGGGCGGCTGGGGGACGCTGGGGCTCCTGTTCAGCAACCATGACGCCTCCAGCCTGGCGGAAGCCTGGTACCTGAACAACCAGTTCATTCTGGACGAAACCATGACCCGCTTCCCCAAGCTCATGAACGTCAATTTTAACGCGCCGGACATCAACGGCATCAAGGACGACCCGGACTTTGCCAGGGGCATGAACTCCGCCGGCTACGGCATGGGCAAGGACCAGATGGGCCTGATCCATGACCGGGATACCGTGGCTTTTTACGGGGACCCCGCCTGGACGGCGCGCCTGGATGAATCCCGCGCTCCGTCCCCGTGGCATATTGAATGGAACGACCCCGCGGACGCCTCCAAGGGCTTCACCGTCACGGCCAACAAGGACGCCAAGGCGCGCCTGGGCGTCTGGTTCCCCAACCGGATCACCGCTAAAAAAGCCACCGTCACCATCGGAGAAACCGCCACTCCCGTGGAGGAGGCCGGCCTGCTGACCAACGATTTCCTCCTGCTCCGGGAACTGGAGCTCAAGAAAGGGGAAAAAGCCGTGGTGGAAATGAAATAGGCCGGAATATCCGCGCCTCCCTTCCTTTTTCCATAGACAAGCGGCCTTCAAACATGGATACTCCCGGTAATCAATCTACCCTATGACTGATTACTCCATTTTCTTTATCATCGCCCTCGCCGCGACTGGCGTGGGGGCGCTTCTCTTTCTGCTGTCCCTGTTCGGGCTGGGGGAACATGACCTGGACTTTGACGCGGACGCCGGCGGCGCGGACGTGGGCCTGCTGTCCATTAAATCCGGCATCGGCTTTTTCCTGGGCTTCGGCTGGGGCGGCGTGCTCGCCCAGGGCCTGGGGTGGGGAATGGGCGCCTCCATTGCGGCGGCATTCTTCACCGGCGTGCTGATGTTCCTGATCATCGGCATCTCCATGCGCTTCATCATGAGCCTCAAATCAGACGGCACCCTGAACTATGAAACCCTCAAGGGCATGCACGGCACCGTTTACATCAGCATTCCCGGCAGGCTTCAACGCGGCGGACAGGTGACGATCGCCCACCCCAGCCAGCTTCTGTACCTCCCCGCCATTCAGGAAGGGGAGGAATCCCTGCCCGCAGGAACCCCGGTGGAAGTAGTCGCCGTCAAGCCTCTTCATTAACCAATAAACCCAACCATACACCCCCATCCAATATCATGGACCAAATCATCCCTATCGCCATTCTGGTTCTCTTCATCATCCTGACGGCCTCCTGGCTGTTCAGCCGCTACCGCATGTGCCCTCCGGACAAAATCCTCATCGTCTTCGGCAAGGTGGGCACGGGCCAGCCCGCCAAATGCTACCACGGCGGCTCCACCTTCGTGCTGCCGGTCCTCCAGTCCTACAGCTACCTGGACCTGAACCCCATCAACATTGACGTGCCCCTCCAGGGCGCCCTCTCCTCCCAGAACATCCGCGTGGACGTTCCCTCCTCCTTCATCGTGGGCATTTCCACCCTGCCGGAAATCATGCAGAACGCCGCCGCGCGCCTGCTGGGCCGCTCCCGGGAGGAAATCCGCAACCTGGCCGCGGAAATCATCATGGGCCAGATGCGCGTAGTGATCGCCTCCATGACCATTGAGGAAATCAACTCCGACCGCGAAAAACTCATCAAGGGCATCACGGAAGGCGTGGACGTGGAACTGCACAAGGTGGGCCTTCACCTCATCAACGCCAACATCACGGACATTCAGGACGCCTCCGGCTACATCAGCGCCCTAGGCAAGGAAGCCGCCGCGCGCGCCATCAATGACGCCACCATCAAGGTGGCGGAAGAAACGCGCCGCGGGGAAATAGGCAAGGCGGAAGCGGAAAAGGACCAGACCGTCCAGGTGGCGAACGCCCGCGCCATTGCCATTGAGGGCCAGAACGAAGCCCAGATCAAGATTGCGGAATCCGCCGCCAAGCTGCAAGTGAAGCAGGCGGAGGCCAAGAAGCTGGCGGAAGTGGCCCAGAAGGTGCAGGAAGCCAAGACCCTGGAAGAAGCCTACGAGGCGGAAAAGGAAGCGGAAATCAAACGCGCCGAACGCGAACGCGCCACGCAGGAGGCCAACATCCTGGTGACGGCCCGCATTGAAAAGAGCCAGCGCGAGGTGCAGGCCCAGGCCACGGCGGAAGTACTCAAGCTGGAACAGGAAGGCAAAGCGCAGGCCCTGCTCATCCAGCGCAGGGCGGAAGCGGAAGCCATCCGCCAGCTGGCGGAAGGGGAGGCCCAGGCCACCCTGCTGAAGAAAAAGGCGGAAGGGGAAGGCATGGAAATGGTGGGCCGCGGTGAAGCCGCCGCCATTGAAGCCGTGCTGGAAGGCAAGGCCCGCGGCTTCCAGCAGATCGTGCAGGCGGCAGGCTCGTCCGACGCCGCCTCCAGCCTGCTGATTACCGAACAGCTCACCAAGATCGTGGAACTCCAGTCCGGCGCCATCAAGGGCCTGAAATTCGACAAGGTAGTCGTCATGGGCAACGGGGGGGATTCCTCCGTGGGCGGATTCGTCCAGAACCTAGTGAAGGACACGCTGCCGCTCCATGAACTGGGCAAGAGCGTGGGTCTGGAACTGCCCGCCTTCCTGGGAAAATCCACGGAAGAGAAAAAGGCCCCTGCCGCCGCTCCCGCAG
>OGQK01001377.1_pt1 | contig 12725 bp, 13 predicted proteins | sample 1553221 | NCBI WGS metagenome assembly OGQK01 (sample SAMEA2579996, study PRJEB22360) | human gut metagenome | biome: human gut; feature: human-associated habitat; material: faeces | place: Denmark | collected 2008/2010 | reverse complement strand
CGCCGGCACCGAATACATCGCCTTCACGGTCACCAACACCGGGGCGGAAATTCCCGACGACAAGAAGGAGGCCATCTTCGAATCGTTCAACCACCTCTCCGACCGCCGTCCCCAATTCGAGAGCAGCAGCGGCCTGGGACTGGCCATCGTCAAGGAGCTGGTCGGCAACCTCAACGGAACCATCACCCTCCGTTCGGGCAACTCGAAAGTCGCGTTCACGGTGGTCCTGCCCTTCACGCTCAACGCCGAAAAGACCGACAGCGCCGCCGAATCGTACGAATACACGGTCTCCGAAATCGACAACCTGCTGACCGAATCCGACGTCATGGCTCCCAACGACCGGCACGACCGCAAGGCGTGCAACATCGTGGTCATCGAGGACGACCCCAACCTGCGGAGCTACCTCGAACAACGGCTGTCGAAACACTACAACGTATACACCGCGGCAAACGGCAGCGAAGGCATCGCCAAAGCGGAGAGAATCTGCCCCCAGATCGTCATCACCGACCTGATGATGCCCGAAGCCGACGGCTTCGAGGTATGCCGCTCGCTGCGTTCGAACATCAAGACCAGCCATATCCCGGTGATCATGCTTTCGGCTCTGGGCAAAAACACCGAAAACAAGATCAAGGCACTGGAATGCGGAGCCAACGTGTTCATCGACAAGCCCTTCGATATGGATTTCCTGCTCAAACAGGTTGCCAACCTCATCCGCAGCCAGCAGGAACTCAAGGAGCGTTACAGCAAGAAGTACATCGCCGAACCGTCGAAGATCACCATTTCGTCGATGGACGAGGAACTGCTGAAAAAGGCGATGAACTACATCGAACGGAACATGGACAACAGCGACTACAACGTGGATTCGTTCGTGTCGGACATGTCGATCGGACGCACGCTCCTCTACCAGAAGATCAACGACATCACGGGCATGTCGATCAAGGAGTTCATCATGGACGTCCGGCTGAAACGGTCGGCCCAGCTGCTCCGGGAGTCGGACCTGACCATCTCCGAGATCTCGGTCCTGACGGGATTCGCCAATCCCAAATATTTCAGCATCTGTTTCAAACGGCATTTCGAACTGACCCCATCCGAATTTAAGAAGAAATCCTGACGCAAACCGCACGAAAGGAGCCGACCGAACCGGCTATGAATATCTCGTGCTTTCGTATCCGCCGGAGCAGCGTCCGCATCTGCCCGCAGAAACCTTCCCGCCGTCGCCCCGCGCGACCGGCAGGGAGGTTTCATTTTGTCCGGACGGGACTCTTCGCAGGTCTGCGCAGCGCCCGCAGCGCCCGGATATGCTCCTTTTTTTTACCCCTCCGTACGAAATGGAACCATTTCCGAATAAACGACGCCCATCCGGTCGCCCCGTTTTATTGACCTTTGCAATACGGGGTCCGAAGTCCCCGGCGTCCGCTTTTCCTTCGAAATACATAAAAAATTTAAAAAATTAAAAAAAAGTACTTGCTTTTTTTTGTAAGACCATATATAATACCAATTGTTGACGCGGTTCAACAAAATAAATACTAAGGTTCGTTGGTCAAGCGGTTAAGACGTCGCCCTCTCACGGCGAAAACAGGGGTTCGATTCCCCTACGAACTGTTTATTCATTAATGAATAGCCCAACCCTTGAAGATGCGCAAAGCCAGAAGATAACCGGTTTTGAGCATTTTTTGTTTGGAAATACTTGCATTTCTATGTAGCAAGTGTTATTATATATACGATATTTAGAGTTAACTAGGTTGAGAGCGGACAAATGTCCGCTCTTGATTTTATGTTAGGGTCATGTCCGAAAGAACAGCCAGAATGGAAATGAAAGAAGGTGGGAATATGTCAAAAAGACAAATGTATGAGACACAGACGGAACACTGGATTACCCCGATTCTCGAAAGAAACAATTTTGAACTCGTAGACGTGGAATATGTCAAAGAGGGAAGTACATGGTATTTAAGAGCCTATATTGATAAAGAAGGCGGCATTACGGTGGATGACTGCGAAATTGTAGCAAGAGAGATGAATGAGATTTTAGACAGGGAAGATTATATTGAAGATTCCTATGTGTTTGAAGTGAGTTCACCGGGACTTGGCAGACCGCTCAAAAAGGAAAAAGATTATATTCGCAGTATGGGAAAAGAATTAGAGATCCGTACCTATCGTTCCATGAACGGCAGCAAAGAATTTTACGGAGTTTTAACCGGTTATGACGATGATACCGTAACAATTCAGACAGAAGAAGACGAAAAATTGACTTTTGCAAAAACGGATATCGCATTGATCCGTTTAGCATTTGATTTTTAGCGTACAATAACAAATTAAATGGGAGGAATATCATAATGAACAATGAATTGTTAGAAGCGTTAAATGTATTAGAAGAGGAAAAAAATATCAGTAAGGATACCTTGCTTGAGGCTATAGAGAACTCTTTAGTTACCGCTTGTAAGAATCATTTTGGAAAATCAGATAACATTAAAGTAAACATTGATCCGGAGACCTGCGAGTTTCATGTGTATCAGGAAAAAACCGTAGTCGAAGAGGTCGAAGATCCCTGTCTTGAGATCAGCCTTGCAAATGCAAAAATGATCGACTCAAGATATGATCTTGGAGATACCGTAAACATCGAAGTAAGATCCAAAGAATTCGGACGTATTGCGACACAGAATGCGAAGAACGTCATCTTACAGAAGATCCGTGAGGAAGAGAGAAAAGTGCTGTTTGACGAATATTACAGCAAAGAGCGCGATGTAGTAACCGGTGTTGTTCAGCGTTACATCGGTAAGAATGTAAGCATCAATCTTGGAAAAGTAGATGCAATCTTAACAGAGGGCGAACAGATCAAAGGGGAAGTGTTCAAACCTACCGAGCGTATCAAACTCTATATTTTAGAAGTAAAATCCACTTCAAAAGGACCAAAGATATTAGTGTCGAGAACACATCCGGAGTTGGTAAAGCGTCTGTTTGAATCAGAGGTAACCGAAGTAAGAGATGGTATCGTTGAGATCAAGAGTATTGCAAGAGAAGCAGGAAGCAGAACAAAGATTGCCGTATATTCCAATGACCCGGATGTCGATCCGGTCGGTGCATGTGTCGGAATGAACGGTGCGCGTGTCAATGCGATCGTGAATGAGCTGCGCGGCGAGAAAATCGATATTATCAACTGGTGTGAGAATTCCGCGATCTTAATCCAGAATGCATTAAGCCCGGCAAAAGTCATCTCTGTTATTGCAGATGATGAAGAAAAGACAGCAAAGGTTGTTGTACCGGATTATCAGTTATCCTTAGCAATCGGAAAAGAAGGACAGAATGCAAGACTTGCTGCAAGACTGACCGGATTCAAGATTGATATCAAGAGTGAGACGCAGGCAAGAGAAGCCGGCGACTTCATCGATTACGAGAATGATTATGAGGATGAATATTACGAAGATGGGGAAGAGTACTACGATGAGAATGGCGAGTACATTGAACCGGATACAGAGGAAGAGTTAGATAATTATCAGGAAACAGATGAGGATGAAGTGAACGACTATGACGAGTAAAAAAGTCCCGATGCGTCAATGTGTAGGATGCGGTGAAATGAAAAATAAGCGGGAAATGATTCGCGTCATCAAGACATCCGAGAATGAGATCATCCTAGATGCGACAGGAAAGAAGAATGGAAGAGGCGCATATCTTTGTGCAGACAGTGAATGTCTGAAAAAGGCAGAGAAGTCCAAAGGACTGGAGCGCTCATTAAAGACTGCGATTCCCAAAGAAATCTATGAACAGCTCGAAGAGGAGATGGAAGCGATTGAAAAATGATAAAGTCTTGCAGATGCTTGGGTTAGCTGCGAGAGGACGGAAGATAGAGAGTGGGGAATTTTCAACGGAAAAAGCGGTCAAGGCAGGAAAAGCCGGCTTAGTCATCGTGGCAAAGGATGCTTCCGATAATACGAAAAAATTGTTCCGCAACATGTGTGCATTTTACGAAGTGCCATATTATGAATATGCGGTAAAAGAGGATTTAGGAAGATGTATCGGAAAACAGTATCGGGCTTCCCTTGCGGTTACCGATAGCGGATTTGCAAAAGCGTTAGAGAGTAAGATACTAAGCGGTGAGAAAATTGAATAATGGAGGAAATGGAATGGCAAAAGTCAAAGTGCATGAACTTGCAAAGGAATTAAATATACAGTCTAAGGAAATATTACAGTACTTATCAGAGCAGAATATAGAGGTGAAGAGTCACATGAGTTCTATTGAGGACGATGTGATCAAAGTTGTTAAGAAAAAGTTTGCAAAGAGCGAACCGGTAAAAGAGGAAAAAGCTGCACCAAAGGCAGCAGAAAAGGAAGAAGACGCACATCAGGAACGTCCGAAGAAAAAATCCAGTATTACGGCAGTATACAATCCACAGAACAGTAAACAGCCGAATAACCGCAGAAATAACGGACAGCATAACAATCAGAACGGAAACAGAGGTGCAAGACCACAGGGTGGAGCCAGACCGGCAAGACCGCAGGGAGACCGTCCGATGCGTCCACAGGGGGAACGCCCGCAGGGAGAAAGACCGGTACGTCCACAGGGAGATCGTCCGATCCGCGCACAGCAGGCAGACAGACAAGGTGAGAGGAGACCTAGAAATGAGGAAAATAATCGCCAGAATCAGAACGGCCGTACGAATCATAAACCGAATGCCAATTATAACCAAAACAATAGAGGTAACAACAGAGTCGGTCAGAATCGCCAGAAAGAATCTCGCCCGAGATTAGATCAGGAGATCAACAAGTTCAACAAGAGTGCGACACCGGTAGAAGAAAATAACGGTAAAGACCGCAGAGATACCCGTAGAAACGATAAGAAAAATAAGGGTCAGAACAAAGATAACTTCGGCAACAAGAAGCAGGAGCGTTATATCAATTTAGAGAAGAATGGCGGCAAGAAGAAAAAACAGCCACAGCAGCCACAGGAGAAGAAAGAAGAGACTATCCGTACCATCACACTGCCGGATTCACTGACAATCCGTGAACTAGCAGATAAGATGAAGGTTCAGCCGTCAGAAATCGTAAAGAAACTGTTCTTAAAAGGAACGATGGTAACCGTAAATCAGGATGTGGATTACGATACAGCAGAAGAAATTGCTTTAGAGTTCAACTGTTTAGCAGAGCATGAAGTAAAAGTCGATGTGATCGAAGAACTCTTAAAAGAGGAAGAAGAAGACGAAAGCACCATGGTAAAACGTCCACCGGTAGTCTGCGTTATGGGTCACGTTGACCACGGTAAGACTTCCCTGTTAGATGCGATCCGTGATACCCATGTGACAGACCGTGAGGCAGGCGGTATTACCCAGCATATCGGTGCTTATATGGTAGAGATCAACGGAGAAAAGATCACTTTCTTAGATACACCGGGACATGAGGCGTTTACGGCAATGCGTATGCGTGGAGCAAATTCCACAGATATTGCGATCTTAGTTGTCGCAGCAGACGATGGAGTCATGCCACAGACGGTAGAGGCGATCAACCATGCAAAGGCAGCAGGCATCGAGATCATTGTTGCGGTTAATAAGATCGATAAACCGAATGCCAATATTGAAAAAGTAAAACAGGAGCTTGCAGAATATGAACTGATCCCGGAAGACTGGGGTGGAAGCACCATCTTCGTTCCGGTATCTGCACATACACGGGAAGGTATTGACCAGCTCTTAGAGATGATCCTGTTAACAGCAGAGATCTGTGAGTTAAAGGCAAATCCAAAACGTCAGGCGCGTGGTATCGTTATCGAGGCAAGACTGGATAAAGGCCGTGGTGCGGTAGCAACTGTCTTAGTACAGAAAGGAACCTTAAAAGTCGGTCAGCCGATAGCCTGCGGAAGCAGTTACGGACGTGTCCGTGCCATGATCGATGACAAGGGACGCAATGTAAAAGAGGCAGGACCATCTACACCGGTAGAGATTTTAGGATTATCCAGCGTACCGGGAGCAGGAGAAGTATTTGTATCCACGGAGACAGAAAAAGAGGCAAGAAGCTTTGCAGAAACCTTTATTTCAGAAGGCAAGAACCGCCTGATCGAAGAGACAAAATCCAAGATGTCCTTAGACGATCTGTTCTCCCAGATCCAGTCAGGAAATGTCAAAGAGTTAGATATCATCGTCAAAGCAGATGTTCAGGGTTCTGTAGAAGCAGTAAAACAGAGTCTTGTAAAACTCTCAAACGAAGAGGTTGTAGTCAAAGTCATCCATGGCGGTGTTGGTGCGATCAACGAATCCGACGTTACGTTAGCATCTGCATCCAATGCCATCATTATCGGATTTAACGTACGCCCGGATACCACTGCAAAAGCGATTGCAGACCGTGAGGGTGTAGATGTGCGTCTGTACAAGATCATCTACAATGCCATCGAGGATGTAGAAGCTGCCATGAAGGGAATGTTAGACCCGATCTTTGAAGAAAAAGTCATCGGTCATGCAGAAGTACGTCAGATCTTTAAAGCATCCGGCGTTGGAAATATTGCAGGTTCCTATGTCTTAGACGGTTCTTTCCAGCGTGGCTGTATGGTACGTATTTCCAGAGAAGGAAAACAGATCTTTGAAGGAAATCTTGCATCCTTAAAACGTTTTAAAGATGATGTAAAAGAAGTAAAAGCAGGCTATGAATGTGGTCTGGTATTTGAAGACTTCAATGATATTCAGGAATTAGATCAGATTGAAGCATATATTATGGTAGAAGTGCCGAGATAGAACGAAGGGAATAGAGGCAGAATGCGAAAAAACAGTATTAAGAATACAAGGATTAATGAGGAAGTTCTAAGAGAACTTTCCAATATCATCCGTGGGGAGATCAAAGACCCGCGGATCAATCCGATGACCAGTGTGGTTGCAGTAGAAGTAGCACCGGACTTAAAGACCTGTAAAGCATATATTTCTGTTTTAGGGGATGAACAGTCCCAGAAAGATACGATCGCAGGCTTAAAGAGTGCGGAAGGCTATATCCGAAGAACGCTGGCAAAGAATATCAATTTGCGTAACACACCACAGGTACAGTTTATTTTAGACCAGTCCATTGAATATGGTGTCAATATGTCAAAACTGATAGATGATGTAACAAAGGATATACAGGAGTAGAGATACAGCGAGACCGGGGGAAAAAAAATGAAGGACTTGGATTCACAGTTACAGGGAGTACAGACAGCAGCAATCGCAGGACACGTCCGTCCGGACGGTGACTGCGTAGGTTCCTGTCTTGCAACCTATAATTACATCAAAGACAACTATCCGCAGATTCAGGTGGATTTATATTTAGAACCGATTCCAAATATTTTTAAATTCTTAAAACGCTCCGAAGAAATTATCCATGAATGTACAGAGCATGAGCCATATGACTTGTTTATCGCACAGGATTGTGGAGATACCGGACGTTTAGGAGAGGCTGCACAGTATTTTACGGCAGCAAAAAAGACAATCTGCATCGACCATCATATCAGCAACCAGAGTTTTGCCGATGAGAATTACATCTTTCCGCATGCAAGTTCTGCTTCGGAGCTGGTATTTGAGCTTTTAGACGAAAAAAAGATTTCAAGGGAGATTGCAGAGTGTATCTATGTGGGGATCATCCATGATACCGGAGTATTCCAGTATTCCTCAACTTCGGCAAAGACCATGAACATTGCCGGAAAGCTGATGGATATGGGAATCGATTTTACCGAGATCGTAGATAAGACCTTTTATACAAAGACTTATGAGCAGAACCGAATCTTAGGTCAGGCACTGGTACAGTCTAAATTAGAGCTTGGTGGTGCGGTCATTACTTCCATAGTGACAAAAGAACAGATGGAAAAATTTGAGGTATTGCCAAAGCATTTAGATGGGATCATCAGCCAGCTTCGTGTGACCAAAGATGTAGAGGCGGCTGTTTTTCTGTATGAGACAGAGGACGGTTACAAAGTCAGCATGCGTTCTAACGGAGGCGTGGATGTGGCGAGAGTTGCCATGGAGTATGGCGGTGGAGGTCATGTCCGTGCAGCAGGAGTTTCTATGGAAGGAAATGCAGACGAAATTTTAGAAAAAATCTTAGAAGAGATGAAAAAACAACTGCCTTCTGATGCTTCTAACAGATAAAGGGTGAGAAGATGCTAAACGGTATTTTAAATGTATACAAAGAAAAAGGCTATACTTCCCACGATGTAGTGGCAAAACTGCGTGGAATCGCAGGGCAGAAAAAGATCGGACATACCGGAACCTTAGACCCACAGGCAGAAGGGGTGCTGCCGGTATGTCTTGGAAAAGCCACAAAAGTCTGCGACCTTTTAACCGATAAGGACAAGGTCTATGAGGCAGTCCTGCTGCTTGGACAGACCACCGATACGCAGGACACCACAGGAACCGTGTTAGAGCAGTCGGCGGTAACCTGCAGTGAAGAAGAAGTAAAAAAAGCCATTATGGGATTTGTCGGAGCATACGAACAGATACCACCGATGTATTCTGCATTAAAGGTCAACGGAAAAAAACTGTGCGACCTTGCAAGAAATGGGATCGAGGTAGAGCGCAAACCCAGACCGGTTCAGATTTATGAGATTGAAATCGTGAACATAGAACTTCCGCGTGTGACCATGCGGGTACATTGCTCGAAAGGAACGTATATCCGTACTCTTTGCCACGATATTGGTCTGAAACTGGGCTGTGGTGGTTGTATGGAGTCGTTAAAACGGACAAGAGTGGCAGATTTTTCCATAGAACAGGCATTGACCTTAGGAGAAATTGAGAAAAAACGGGATGCAGGAGAGCTAGAACAGATCCTTTATCCGACAGACTATGTATTTCGTGCATTAGAAGCGGTAACGGTACAAAAAAAATACGGCAAAATACTTTATAACGGCAACCGTATTGCAAAAGCATTTTTTGTAACACCGCCGATATCGGATGAAACGGAGTCGGTCCGCATCTATGATGAAGAAGGACGGTTTATCGGAATCTACCGTTATGATAAAAGACAGGAAAATTACAAGCCTGTGAAAATTTTTTTGGAACAGTAAGTGAGAGAGTAAAATGATTTATTTAAGAGGAACAACGGATTTTAATATAGAAGAATCTACGGTCATCACATTTGGAAAATTCGATGGGATACACAGAGGACACCGTCTGCTTTTAGATACCGTATTAGAGAAAAAAGCAGACGATCTGAAAGCCGTGGTATTTACCTTTGATATTCCTCCGAGAAAAAAGGTGGAAGACGACCGTGGAGACGTGCTGACGACCAATGAGGAAAAGATGCATATCTTTGAAAATATCGGGATTGACTATGTAGTGGAATGTCCTTTTACAGAGGAGATCCGCAATATGGATGCAGTGGATTTTATTCGTATGATGGTAGAAAAACTGCATGTAAAATATATGGTGGTCGGTACTGATTTTCACTTTGGACATAACCGGATGGGAGATTACCAGCTTCTTTTAGAGTATGCTGACAAATTCGGTTATGAGGTACAGGTGATCGAAAAGATCCAGAGTGACGGAAGGGATATCAGCAGCACCTATATCCGTGAATATATCAAAGAAGGCAATATCGAAAAGGCAAATGAACTGCTAGGTTATTCATTTTTTGTGCAAGGCATCGTAGAGCATGGAAATGAGATCGGAAGAACGATCGGATTCCCAACCGTAAATCTGGTGCCTGAGGCTGACAAACTGCTGCCGCCATTTGGAGTCTATATCACAAGGATTCTGATCGGAGGAGAGGAATACTGTGGAATCACCAATGTCGGATGTAAACCGACGATCGAGGGAGATAATCCGATCGGTGTCGAGACACATGTGCTGGATTTTTCTGACGATGTTTATGATATGGCGGTAGAAGTGGAATTTTTACACCGCATCCGTGCAGAGGTAAAATTTGCATCCATAGATGAATTAAAAGCGCAGTTACAGCAGGATATTAAGATCGCAAGGATCTATTTTGATTTATAAAAATGACAAATGTTACGCAAATATTACGCAAATGTGTTGACAGTGTAAAAAAATGTTGTTATAATTTAAAAACAACGTAACAGTAGAGTATTACATATTCTACTGTTTTTCTTTTATCAGGAGGTTTTTATGAATCAGAATATAAATCGGTTTTTTGCAATCGCAATGGCAGGAACCATTATTTTTACAGGAAGTAATCTGACAGGCTTAACAGCACAGGCTAAGGAAGCGAACAAGGTACAGACCGTTGCCGGTGCGGGAGCATTGTTTACAGAAGCAATTAAGGACAAGCCTACAGAACAGGAAGAGCAGGCGAGTGTATCAGAGAATACCGCAGAGGTGACACAGGAAGCACCTTCTACCATTTATGGATATACAAATTTAGGAATTGCAAATGTTGAGGAGACCTTGAATGTCAGAGAGACTCCTTCTGCAGACAGCAGCATGGTAGGTAAGATGCCAAAGAATGCCGCAGGCGAGATCTTAGAGACTTTAGATGGCTGGTATAAGATTCAGTCCGGTGATGTGACAGGTTATGTCAGTGCAGATTACCTGATCACGGGAGAAGAGGCAGCAGCCCGTGCAGAAGAAGTAAAGCAGACGATTGCAACCGTTAAGACACCAACTTTAAATGTCAGGGAAGAGCCAAATACAGAGTGCAGCATTTTAGCATTAATGCCACAGGGTGAGGAACTGAACGTTTTAGAAGATTTAAGCGGCTGGGTAAAAGTCGATTTAGATAACACCAACGGATTTATCAGCAAAGACTATGTAGATATTTCCGTACAGCTTCCAAAAGCAATGACCATGACAGAGGTTCGCTATGGCAACGGAGTATCCGATGTCAGAGTAGATCTGATCTCCTATGCAACACAGTTTGTTGGAAATCCGTATGTCTGGGGTGGTACAAGCCTGACAAACGGCGCTGACTGTTCCGGATTTACACTTTCTATTTTTGCAAAATACGGTGTATATCTGCCACATTCCTCTAAAGCACAGGCAAATTGTGGTACAAGGATCAGTGCATCAGAGGCAAAACCGGGAGATTTATTCTTCTACGGAAGCGGAAGCAGCATCAGCCATGTTGCAATTTACATTGGAAACGGACAGATCGTACATGCAAGTTCTAAGAAGACAGGAATCAAAATCTCCAATGCATTTTACCGTTCCCCGATCTGTGTAACCAGAGTATTGGGTGACTAGATTAGGAGTTTGAAATGAATTTTATAATAGTTTTTATAATTATTCATGGAAATACCATTCACAACGCGGTTGTGGATGGTATTTTTCTGTTTTGCAAAAATGTTTTTTATCTTTTGTTACAACAGAACGATCCGGCCTGTATAAGTCCGGTCTTTCCTTAAAATATCGTTAAATAAGTAACAATTGCAGCATGGAAATATTTGCTTGTCATCGTGTCATAATCATAGTAAAATATAATTAAAGTACTGGTGGATGGAGGAAGACTATATGAGAATACAGGATTTTACCGACATGGATAAATTCCATGAAATTATGAAGAACTGGGCAAAAGCAACCGGACTGGCAACCGTTGCGGTAGGCCATGGATGGAAATTATATTTCTGACTGTTTTAATTTTACAGATTTTTGTGTTAAATATACAAGAGAGAGTGCAGAGGGTAAGAGACGCTGCGAGAAATGTGACCGTGAAGGAACCGGCGTGTACCACTGTCATGCAGGACTGATCGATTTCAGTATTGATCTTGTTGTAAAAGGTGAAAAAGTCGGAGCCGTTATCGGTGGACAGGTATTGCCAAAAGATCCGGACGAAGAGAAATTCCGCCAGGTTGCAAGAGAATTAAGTATTGATGAAGATGAATACATAGAGGCATTAAAGAAGGTCAATGTCCGTTCCGAAGAAGGAATCAATGCATCCGCATTTTTGTTAGGAGATGCGTTAAATAACTGTATGGATGCAGGATATAATGAGACCTATAACGGTCGTCTGATGCAGCGTATCAAAGATGGAATTGCAGAATGTAAGGGACTGATGGAGAATATTGAAGGAAATACGAATCAGTTGAATGCGATCCAGAGACAGCAGAAGATGTTAGCATTGAACGCAAGCATTGAGGCAGCAAGAGCAGGAGAAGCAGGAAGGGGGTTTGCAATTGTGGCAGGAGAGGTAGAAAAACTGGCAAGAGACTGTAATACTTTAAATGTATCTGTTTCCGAAAATGTAAAGAAAATGTCGGATGTCATTGAGGGATTGTCCCACACAAAACTGACAGATTAAATGTTGGCAGACCGTGCTAAAAAACAGACATTTTTTCTGAAAAACAGTTTACAATAAAGGATGTCTATGATATACTTGCAAGGTATGAGTTCAGCCCATATTCGGTAGACGGACAACTCCGACCCTTTACTGAGTATCATACATGTCAGGGCGTTTATCAAATAAGGAGGATTATACAATGATCGCAAAGGAAAAGAAACAGGCTATTATTGCAGAGTACGGTAGAACACCAAATGATACAGGTTCACCGGAAGTTCAGGTTGCTATTTTAACAGCAAGAATCCAGGAGCTGACAGAGCACTTAAAAGCAAATCCAAAGGATCATCATTCCAGAAGAGGTCTTTTAAAGATGGTTGGTCAGAGACGTGGATTATTAGATTACCTGAAGAAAATCGATATTGAAAGATATCGTTCTTTAATTGAGCGTTTAGGTATCAGAAAATAGTATGACCTAAGGATAGAGCGGAGTCTTTCCGCTCTATTTTAGCGTTTATTCCGTGAAAAATATGGAAGATAAGATTTTAGCGGATATTTTG
>OGQK01001371.1_pt1 | contig 12747 bp, 10 predicted proteins | sample 1553221 | NCBI WGS metagenome assembly OGQK01 (sample SAMEA2579996, study PRJEB22360) | human gut metagenome | biome: human gut; feature: human-associated habitat; material: faeces | place: Denmark | collected 2008/2010 | reverse complement strand
GGCCGTCCAGCGTCGAGCGGGCGATCCGGTTCACCGAGGTCCGGTAATACTTGCGCAGCGCCCATTTGGTCGTCAGGATCGTATACGGACGCCGCGCCCCGTAATCGGCCACGCGCGACCACATGTCGTCGCCGTATCGCTCCCTCGACCAGGCCACCAGCTGATAGCCGAACTGGTAATGGTCGGGAATATAGTTCCTGTACGACCCGCAGAACCACTTGTCGAGCGGAAACCGCTGCTTCCCCTCGGTCAGATAGGCCCGGTACTCGACCGTAAACGACGGCTGAAGCGCGCGCCCGAACGACGACATCTGAGTTTCGGCCATCACGGCGTCGCCCTCGAGAAACCAGACCGGAACGAGCACCGAACTGACGAAACCGGCCTGTTGTCCGAGCACGTACCCGAGCCCCTTCATAAAACGGCGGTACAGATTGCCGTACTGTACGGCATGGCGGTACTCGTGCGTCACTAAGTGCTTGAGCCAGGGCTCGGCGAAAGGCTGGGCGTCGGGAATCATCTCGAGCTCGATGCGCTTGGGCGCCCACATCGCCATGCCGTTGGCGACGAAATTCTCCGTATGGAGCACGACCGGCATCTTCAGCGGAGCGTACTCGAAACCGTAGGAAATCGACGGACGGATCGTATCGAGGTAGCGGGCCACGCGCGCGGCATTGTCCGAATAATAGTCGGGGAAAACGACTTTTCCCGACGGCAGCTTGGCCTGCATCCAGCGCATCCCCTGAGGCGACCGACCCCAGTCGTAGTATTGTCCCGAAGCGACGGATGGCAACAAGGCGCAAAACAGCAGAACGACTCGCGCGAGCATACGAGCCATAGGCTATCCTCCCGCCTTTTTGACCCGGTAACCCGCACCGGCCAGCAGCTCGACCACTCGGTCGCGGTGATCGCCCTGTATGACGATCTCGCCGTCCTTGGCCGTACCCCCGACTCCGCACTTGCCCTTCAGCATGCGACCCAGTTCCCTGAGATCGTCCTCGCTGCCGACGAATCCCGTCACGAGCGTTACCTGCTTGCCTGCCCGCCGCTTGCGGTCTATCCATACACGCAGGTTCTGGCTCGGCGGAGGCAGCGTCTCGGGTTCGGGCTCCTCTTTTGTCCGATACCGGAAGTCGGGATCGGTCGAATAGACCGTACCTAACCGGCTTTTCCAATCGTTATCGCTCATCGCTCTTCTGCTTTGTGAATCCGCCCCGTCAAAAACCGTGCGCACCTTCCCTGTCGCAAAGGCATCCTGCGGAGCATCCGGGCTTCCGGAAAAGTCATGCCGCGGCCGTGTCTCGCGTGCGGCCTGCAACCTATAAGCCGATCGCCTGTCCTGCAAATCAGAAAGGCAGGTCGTCGACTTCGTCCTGCGCGGCAGCCGGAATCTCTCCTCCGCCGTAGGACGGAGCGGGCGTACCGTAAGACGGCTGCGGCGCCGCGGCCGCAGGACGGGCCGGCGCGCCGTAGGTAGTTCCGTCCATCAGCGCGCCGGTCCCTTCGGCGCGTCGGCCCAGCATCTTCATGTCATTGGCTACGATTTCGGTCGTATAGCGCTTGTTGTTGTCCTTATCGGTCCATTCCCGCGTGCGCAGGCTGCCTTCGATATAGACCTGGCTGCCCTTGCGGACATACCGGTCGGCCACGTCGGCCAATCCTCTCCACAGGGTCACCGTATGCCACTCGGTATGCTCCTTGGTTTCCTGCGTCTGGCGATTGTAGATCCGCTCGGTCGTGGCGATCCTGAGCCGCGCTACCTTGGCTCCGCCCTCGAGGGCGCGCACTTCGGGGTCCATGCCCACGTTTCCTATCAAAATGACTTTGTTTACCATAATCGTCTCTATTGGTTCCTTGAAATTCTCGCCCGCGGTCCCGAGCCCGAAAGACACGAACGGTCTTTCTACCTCGCTCGGATCCTCCGGTATCGTCTCCGATTCCCGCCGCCTCCAGCCGGTCGCGACACCGCGCTCCGTCCTAATAAACGTTCTTCCGGGAAAGACATCGAAGATCAGAGCTCTTCGAGCAAACCCGTGAATAGCTTCGTCATCCGGACCTCGGCCTTGGCTCCCTCGGCCTGCACTTCCTCGTGCGTCGACTTGAGTCCCGCAAGTCCCATATTCGTAATGATGGAAACGGCGAATACGGGCAACCCCATATGTCGTGCCGCGATCACCTCGGGCGTCGTCGACATGCCTACCGTGTCGGCGCCGGCCGTCCGGTAGAACGAGTATTCCTTCTGCGTCTCGAACGTGGGGCCGGTCACGCCTATATAGCATCCGTGCTGAAGCGGGATGCCCGCTTTGCGGGCCACCTCGTCGGAGAGGGCGATCAGCTTGCGGCTGTACGGCTCGCTCATGTCCGGAAAGCGGGTCCCCAGCTCGTCGATGTTCGGACCGATCAGAGGGTTCGGAATCAGGTTGATATGATCCGTAATGACCATCAGGTCGCCGGTCCTGAACATCGGGTTGACTCCGCCGCTGGCATTCGACACGAACAGGCAGCGGATGCCCAGAAACTTCATCACCCGCACCGGAAAGACGACCTGCTGCGACGTATAGCCCTCGTAATAATGGAACCTTCCCTGCATCGCTACGACCCTCTTGCCGCCCAGCGAGCCGAAAATGAAGCGTCCGGCATGCCCTTCGACGGTCGATACGGGAAAATCGGGAATATCCCGGTAATCGAGTGTCGCGGCTATGTCGATGTGATTCACGAGACCGCCGAGGCCCGTTCCGAGGATGATACCTACTTGCGGATCGAAATCGACCTTACTCCGGATGAAGGACGCTGTACTTTTGATTCGTTCTAACATATAGCTCGATTTGACGGAGGAACTCGGCTTCGGAATCCCCCACGAATGAAACTTGCACGGGCACGTAGTACAGCTTGCGCTGCACCGTCTCGGGTATGCGGCTGCGGTTGGTCAACTTGACCGCATCCTTCTCGGTGGTGACGATCACGGCATCCTCGTACAGACCGAGCAATTGCTCCATTTTCCGGATGTCGCTCACGCGATAGGTATGATGATCGTTGAAAATCAGCGTATCGACGACATCGTACCGGGATCCGGTCTCATGAAGCAGCGGACCGGGATCGGCTATTCCCGCCATGACGATCACCCGGTCGCCCCGGCGAATCCGTCTCTCGGTCCGGTCGGCGAACAGCGGCAGCGCCTCGCCCTGCTCCATTCTCGAGAAATAGAGCGATTGGTAAGGATAGAGTCCCAACGAGTTGCGCACGATGCGCATGTCGAGCGGGTTGAGGTCCTCGGGACACTTGGTGACCAGCACGAAATTGGCCCGGTCGATCTGTCCTCGCGTGTCGCGCAACCGGCCCCACGGCAACAGCCGGTCGCGGTAAACCGGACGATTGTAGTCCATCAGCAGGATATTGACCCAAGGCTCGACATACCGGTGTTGAAAAGCGTCGTCGAGAATAACCAGTTCGATCTCGGGGTGAATTTCCCTCAGCCGGCGGATTCCCTCGGCCCTTTTTTCGCAAACCGCCATCGGAACGTCGGGATACTTCATCTTCATCTGCTTGGGTTCGTCGCCTATGCTCTTGACCGACGAGCGCGGAGTAGAGAGCACGAACCCTTTGGTCCTGCGGCGATACCCGCGAGAAAGTACGGCTACTCGCCGCTCGCCCGAAAGACGCTCGATCAGAAATTCGGTCACCGGCGTTTTGCCCGTACCGCCGACAGTCAGATTGCCCACGCACACGACCGGAATGTCGAACTCCTCGCTCCGGAGAATCTTCAGATCGAACAGCTTGTGCCTGACGTTGATTATCAGACCGTATATCCAGGCCAACGGGGCCGCTATCAGAGCGGGTAACTTCATAGCGAACAACTTCCAACTTCCAAAAATAACTCAAAAAGATTGGAAATCAAACTTTATGCAAATAATGGTCGGGCGGAGCGCTCCGCCCGACAACCCGCGTTCCCTGCGAAAGTCCCGCGCCTCAGCGCATCCGGACATCGTAAGGCATAATGGCCTGCACTCCGCCGGTCCCAAGTATGTTTTGCAGCATTTCGTACTGCGAGTAGATCTCTCCGAACTCGCCCTTGAACAACTCGGCGCGGCTCTCGGCCGACATCATTCTCAGAACCTGCGACAGGGGATCGAGCTCGTCGGCCGGCGTCACGATCCGGAAGTCGCCGGCCACTCCGGCCCGGTCGGCCGCCAGCGCGATCGCCTCTCTCAGTCCTCCGAAACCGTCTACCAGACCGATCCGGACCGCATCGATCCCGGACCACACACGACCTCCCCCGATACTGTCCACCGCCGCGACGCTCATATTGCGTCCCTCGGCCACATGGCCCACGAAAGTCTCATACACGCGCTCGACGCCGTTCTGCATGAACTGCCGTTCGGCGGAACTGAGCGGCCGCACCCCGACGGCCCCGAATACGGTCATGCCCAGATCGGCCGACGGATTGGTCTTGGCTACGTCGACCGTAATGCCCAGCTTGTTGCGGAGCGTCTGCTCGCCGTTGAACATCAGTCCGAACACGCCGATCGACCCGGTCAGCGTGACCGGCGAAGCCATGATGGCATCGGCGGGACACGAAATGTAATATCCGCCCGAAGCCGCCACATTTCCCATCGAAACGATCACCGGGCGCTCCTGGCGGATCTGCTCGATCTCATGCCAGATCACTTCGGAAGCCAGCGCGCTGCCGCCCGGACTGTTCACGCGTAGCACGAGGGCCTTCACGCGGTCGTCGCGGCGCACATCGGCCAGAACGGGCCGCCAGCGAGTTTCCTCCGACCAAGCCTTCCCTGCTCTTTCCGTCCACGATCTGCCCTTCGGCATAAACGACGGCTATATGATTCTTAGAAAGCTTCTTGATAGGCTCCTTAGGCTGATCGACGTACTCCGCGAGAGATACGTACCGCGGCTCGTCGTCCGCTCCCGTCCGCTCGCACAGCATCCGCTCCATGTCGGCGGCATAGGCCAGCGAATCGACCATTTTCGTCCGCACGGCGCTTTCGCCGTCGGCGAGCGTCAGCTCGGACGCATACCGCTGCAAGTCCGTCGAATCGATTCCCCGGGCCGAAGCGACGTTCTGCACGACATGTCCCCAGATCGACCCGAGCAGACGTTCCATCTGAAGTCGGTTGGCCGGACTCATGCGATCGGTGATAAACGGCTCGACGGCCGCCTTGAACTCTCCGTGCCGGATCACTTCGGGCTGCAGGTCCATCTTGTCGAGCAGACCTTTGTAAAACAATACGCCGGAAGCCAGGCCGACCCATTCGACCCCCCCTTCCGGGTTCAGGTAAACCTTTTCGGCCGCCGTAGACATATAATAGGATGCCTGCGTATAATAGTCGGAATACCCGATCACCCATTTGCCCGACTGCCGGAAACGCAGCACGGCGTCGCGTATCTCCTCGAGCGACGCCATGCCGAGGCTCATCGTAGGAGCCACGTTCAGGTAGATTCCCTCGATCCGGTCGTCCGTCTCGGCCCGCTCGATCGCGCCGAGCACGTCAATCAGCGCCAGGCTGCGCGAAACTTCCATCGACAACAGCTCCTCCATTCCCAGAGCCGAGAACGGATTCGAGGAGGGAGAATCGACTATCCTCTCCGAAAGATCGATCCGCAGCACGGAGCCCGGCTCGACGGAAACCGCCTTCTCGCTGAAAAGCGACCCGATGCCGGCCAGCACCATGACGAAAAATACCCCGATCAGAATATTGGCCACCACGAAAGCGAGCAGGCAGGCCAGAAACGTCTTAATAAACTGGTTCATCTATTTATCGATTGTTTGTTATTCGCGATAACGGCCTATCGGCCGGATATTTGCGCGTAAATTTACGAATTATTTCCATTAACGTTATCTTTGCAGCAAGAATAATGCAACAGCTGGAGAGTATATGACAGAAAACGAAATACTGGACGTGCTGCACGGCGTGCAGCATCCCGAACTGCAGTCGGACATCGTGTCGCTCGGTATGGTCGACGGTGTCCGTATCGACGAGGAAGGCATCCGCATCACGATCGTCTTCGCCCGGGCGCGCGACCCGTTCGCTCAAGCGATCCGCAAGCGCAGCGAGGAAGCCGTCGCCTCCCGCTACCCGCAATACGCCGGAAAAATATCGGTGTTCGTCAAGGAGGCCCCACCTAAGAAAAAAAACGAAAAGCAGACGGTCCCGCTGGGCGCCGACGACCGCATCCGCCGGATCGTGGCCGTCAGTTCGGCCAAGGGAGGCGTAGGGAAAAGCACCGTCACGGCCAATCTGGCCGTCGCCTTGGCCAAAGCGGGTTACCGGACGGGAGTGCTCGACGCCGACATTTACGGCCCTTCGCAGCCGATGATGTTCGGCGTGGAAGACTATCGTCCGGAAGGAGAGAACATCGAAGGGAAAGAGTGGATCGTTCCCGCCGAGGCCTACGGCGTCAAGGTCATGTCGATCGGCTTCTTCATCCCGCCGGGCGACGCGCTGATGTGGCGCGGTCCCATGGCGACCAATGCGCTCCGGCAAATGATCCACCAGACGCTATGGGGTCCGCTCGATTTTCTGTTGCTGGACCTTCCCCCGGGAACGGGCGACGTACACTTGTCCGTCATTTCGGAAATGAAGGTGGACGGAGCCCTGATCGTCACGACTCCCCAACGGGTGGCTTTGGCCGATGTCGTACGGGGGGTACATATGTTCCGCAACGAGAAAGTGAACATTCCGATCCTGGGACTGGTCGAGAACATGGCCTGGTTCACTCCCGCCGAGCTGCCCGACAATCGTTACTATATTTTCGGAGAAGGAGAAGCCGCCCGGATCGCCGAACAAGAAAAGCTGCCCCTACTGGCCAGCATACCTCTGATTCGCAGCGTGTCGGAAGCGGCGGACAGCGGACGGCCCGTCACCTCAGAAAACTTGCCGGACGGAAAATTCTACGACCTTTTGGCCGAAGGTGTCGTCGCCGAACTCTGCGAAAGCAGTCGCTGGCGATAACTTTTTCCCTTTACGATGACAATTCGCTGCGCACAAGGCGTTTCTTTCTTACGTCGGAAAGTTGATAAATTGTTCATTCGGCCCGGGCAAGCTGTTCGCCGAATTGATTCTTTTTCGGCCGCCGAAAGTTGGACGTTCCGGCGAAAAAAATATAGAAGAGAATTTTTCGGAAAAGCAAGGGAAATCCGTTCCGTTTTCCGGACAGCTTATCGAAAGCCGGAATACAATAATCCGCCCCTTTCGGCAACGCGTCCGATCTGTTGACAAATATTGTCTACATTTGTCGATCGAGCGATAAAAAAGATTGAAGATCAATCGATATACCTGAAAATAAATGTTAATCGATTGTTTTTAGAAGTTTAATTACGAATTTTACGGTTCAAAGGAAAAAAGTTACGAACAATATGAACGTCTATTATTACTCTTATTTTCCTTTTTACTGAATTAAAACGAAAGAAAAAGAAAAATGACTGTCGACAACAAGCTTCCGTCGCCGGAAACCGAATTGGCCGCCCGGATCGTCCGGCTGAAGAAAGAGAAAGGCGCGGTAATTCTGGCGCACTACTATACGCTGCCCGAAGTGCAGCGCATAGCCGATTTCACGGGCGACAGCCTGGCGCTGTCGCAACAGGCCGCCCGGACCGATGCGCGGATCATCCTGTTCGCCGGCGTGCACTTTATGGCCGAGACCGCTAAGATATTGTCTCCGGACAAGAAGGTGCTTTTGCCCGAACCTGCCGCGGGATGCTCGCTGGCCGATTCGTGCCGGGCGGAGGATTTCGCCGAGTTCCTGAAAAGCTATCCGGGACATACGGTCGTGTCGTACGTCAATACGTCGGTCGGGGTCAAGGCGCTGACCGATATCTGCTGTACGTCGAGCAACGCGGTGGACGTGATCCGCAGCCTGCCTTCCGACGCGAAGATCGTTTTTGCGCCCGACCGCAATCTGGGCAACTACATCCGCGGCGTGACCGGCCGCGATATGGTCGTTTGGGACGGTGCCTGCGGCGTGCACGAGGAATTTTCGCTGGAAAAGATTCTCGAATTGAAAAAAAAGTATCCCGAAGCCAAAGTGCTCGCTCATCCCGAGTGCAAGAAGACGGTGCTGCTCGCGGCCGACTACATCGGCAGCACGGCCGCGCTCCTGCGGTTCGCTTCGACCGATCCGGCCGATACGTTCATCGTCGTGACGGAAGCGGGCATATTGTACCAGATGCGAAAGGAGAATCCCGGGAAGACTTTCATTCCGGCTCCTCCCGAAGACGCTTCCTGCGGATGCAACAACTGCGCGTTCATGAAAATGGTCACGCTCGACAAGATATACCGTGCGTTGCTCGACGAGTCGCCCGAAGTCGTTCTCGACGAGGAGATCCGGCGGAAGGCCGAGGGCTCGATCCGACGCATGCTCGAGATCGGCAAGTAAGCGGCGCGGAAGAAGATCAACCGTATATGATACAACTCATCTAAAAACTTGAATATGAAAAAATTGTTGATTGCCTGTCTGCTGCTGGCGCTCGGCGCGCCTTCGCTGAAAGCGGACGAGGGGATGTGGCTACTGCCGTATCTCGAGAAACTGAACATCAGGGACATGAAGGCCAAGGGTTTCAAGCTGTCGGCCAAGGACATTTACAACTTGAACGGAGACGCGATCAAAGATGCGATCGTAATTTTCGGGAACGGCTGCACCGGCGAGATCGTTTCGGACCGGGGACTGCTGCTGACGAACCACCATTGCGGATTCGATGCGATCCAGAGCCACAGCAGCGTCGAGCACGACTACCTGAAGAACGGTTTCTGGGCGATGTCCGATCAGGAGGAGATTCCTACGCCGGGTCTGACCGTGACGTTCATTCGCCGGATCAGCGACGTTTCGGATCGTATTCTGCCTCAGTTGAGCGACACGCTGTCGGAGAAGGACCGCGAAGCGAAGGTGGCGGAGATCGTCGAGCGGATCAAGAAAGAGACCGAGCTCGACAACGAGCATCAGGAAGTGGAGATTCAGGACTTTTTCGGCGGAAACCAGTATCTGATGTTCGTCAAGGAGATATTCAAGGACGTTCGTCTGGTGGGAGCTCCTCCTTCCTCGATCGGTAAGTTCGGCGGCGATACCGACAACTGGATGTGGCCGCGCCATACGGGCGACTTTTCGCTGTTCCGCATCTATGCGGGGCCCGACAATGCTCCGGCCGACTACTCGGAAGATAACGTGCCTTTCCGTCCGCGTCGCTCGCTCGCGATTTCGACGCGCGGACTGCGCGAGGGCGACTTTACGTTCATATACGGGTTTCCGGGGCAGACCCAGCAATACGTTTTGTCCGATGCGGTCGACTATCTGCTGAATCGAGGCAACCCGCACAAGATCGCGCTGCGGACGATGCGTCTCGACATCATGAGCGAGGAGCAAGCCAAGGATGCCGATACGCGCATCCGCTACGCGTCGAAGCATGCCTCGGTGGCCAACGCGTGGAAAAAGTGGCAGGGCGAGAGCCGGGGGTTGGAACGTCTGGGCACGCTCGGCAAGAAGCGCGAGCAGGAGAGCCGCTTCGACCGATGGGCGGCCTCGCATCCCCAGTACACCGGTCTGCTCGGCTGGATGAAGGCCCTGTATGCCGAGCTGGAACCTTACGCCTTCGCGCGCGATTACTATAACGAGGCTTACCGGGCCGTCGAGCTCTCGCGTTTCGCGTCGGCTGTCCGCCGGATGCCGGTGTCGAAACGGGCCGCTGCCGCCAGAGCGTTCTACAAGGATTACAGTCCCTCGATCGACCGCCGGATCGCCGAGCGGATGCTCGGACAGTATCTGGAGAATGTGCCGCAGGAGTTCCGTCCCGAGGCTTTCGTCCGGACGGTCGATTCGCTGGGAGGCGTGCGGGAATTCGTCGACGATCTGTTCGGGAACAGCCTTTTTACTGCACCCGAGCGATTCGAGCGGATGACGGCAGGCGATTCGGCGACCGCGCAGGCTGCGATCGAGGCCGATCCGGCCGTTCGGCTGGCCGATGCCTTCGACGCGGTGTACCGGGATCGTATATTCGGTCGTTACCGCGATCTGAGCGCATCGATCGCGTCGCTCTATCGTATCTATATGCGCGGACTGATGGAAATGGAGCCCGATGCCGTTTTCTATCCCGACGCGAATCTGACGCTGCGCGTCAGCTATGGCCGCATGGAGGGCTACAAGCCGCTCGACGGCGTGTACTATACGCCTCAGACGACGCTCGAAGGAATCATGGAAAAGGACGACCCGACCGTGTACGACTACAATATTCCCCAACGCCTGCGCGATCTGTACGCTTCGAAGGACTATGGCCGCTGGGCTGTCGACGGGACGGTTCCGGTCGCTTTCCTCGCGACGAACCATACGACGGGCGGCAACTCGGGCAGCCCGGTGCTCAACGGCCGGGGCGAACTGGTCGGCCTGAACTTCGACCGCACGTGGGAAAGCACGATGAGCGACATCGAGTTCGACCCGTCCAAGTGCCGTAATATCGCCGTCGACATCCGCTACGTGCTTTTCCTGATCGACAAGGTCGGCGGGGCGGGCTATCTGCTCGACGAGATGGACATACGATAGGAGCGGTGTAGAAAACCGTCTCCGAGAGGCCTTTCCCGCGACATAACCGTGTCGCGGGAAGGGCTTTTCGCGTTCGGTCCGCTCGTGCGGGCGGAGGGCGTTCCCGTTGCCGGGCCGTTTACCGCCCGGTGTTCCGAAATATGGGGCAGCTGTTCCGGCCGCGCGCATTCCGGATGGCGTTTCCGCTTTCGCGCGCCGAGTATTCGGGAAGTCGATTTTGCGTTTTGCCGCGCAGCGGCGCGAGGCTTCTTTTCAAGGAAAGCGTGGAGAGCGGCGAGTCGTCTCGACAGGGGACGACGGTCCGGGACGCGCTGCGTCCGAATCGTGCGGGCGTTTCCGTAAGGCGGCACATGTTTTCGTGTGCCGGTTTGACTTGGCGGATTCCAGCCTGACGGGCCCGTTCTTTCGCTGTCATGTCCGCGCCCGGGTTTTTGCCCCCGCCGGTTGCGGCTCGCAGTCGCAGGCCGCGCATCCGGTTCGGACCTTGCCCCGAATCCTTGCCGCCGGAGGAGGGCTCGTGCAGGGAGCCGAGCGCATCGGAAATTCGACGGTCGGCACAGAGAAAATTAATGAGGCTCGGAAAGCACGGCGGACGTATCGGGCGGCGGATACCGGGATGTGACTGATCGCTTTTGTGGCGATTGAGCCATGCGTTGACTGCGCTTTTTTATTTCTGCGCGGCTCGACTCGCCGCTTATTTCAGCGTAATCCGTTCCTTTTCGAGTATGACGATTCCCTGCTTGAACAGTCGGCCTGCGCTGCGCTTGAACGTTTTCTTGCTCATGCCGGTGTGCTTGTGTATCGCGTCGGGGGCGCTGTCGTCGCCGAGCGGGAGCGTGCCTCCGGCTTTGCGCAGCAGTTCCAGCAATCGCTCGGCCGACTCCTTCACCTCGTCGTATCCCTGCTTCTGCAGGCTCAGGTCGATCCGGTTGTCTTCGGTGATTCGCGTGACATAGGCTTTCATCCGATCGCCTACGTGTACGGGACGGAAAATCTGATTGCGGTAGATCATGCCCCAGTGGCGGTCGTTGACTACGACGCGGAAACCGATCGGGCTTTCGAGCGCGACCAGAATGTCCGTTTCGTCGCGGGGAGCGACGCTCGGTTCCGCATTGTCGACGAACGATTTCAGGTAGGTCGTTGCGACGGCCCGGCCGGTGATGTTGTCCGAGTAGACGTAGACGACGTATTTCTTGCCGATCTCGATGCGTCCCTGCTGGTTGCGGTTCGGCAGGAACAGGTGCTTGGCCGGAATCCCCCAGTCGAGAAAGGCCCCGTGCACGGTTTTGTCGACCGCTTCCAGAAAGGCGGCCTGTCCGACCGTCGCCAGCGGCCGCTCGGTCGTGGCGACGAGCCGGTCCTCCGAGTCGTGGTAGACGAACACTTCCTTGCGGTCTCCGATTCGGTCGGAGAGCGAGACGAAGCGGTTCGGGAGAAGCACCTCGTCCCCCTCCTCGTTGCCCAGATAAAGCCCGTGGTCCGAAATTCGGCGGACGGTCAGCGTATGGTAGTGTCCTGCGGTCAGCATAAGCGCGATTTTTTGCAAAGCTACGTTATTTCGGCCGATTATTCCTCTTCCGGCCGAATATTCTCTCGGGAAAAGTGCCCGACGGCTTGCCGGAGCGGTTCGTGATAAACGGTTGTCCCGAGCCGGCGGTCGCGGGGTTCGGCACGACAAGGATGCGGCGCTTTATGCGGAACCGGCTCCGTCTCGTTTAATGGACTGGCGGTCCGCCGGACGAACGGGGCCGTCCGTCCGGCTAAGGATCGGAGCGACTCCGAAAAAGGGAATAATTTTATTATCTTTGTACGCTTGATCTTAAAGTAACGCATGAATATGAAATACCTGTTTTGCTCGCTGCTCGTACTGGCCTCCGTTTCGGCCTGCGCGCAGCCTTCCGGCGCTCCGGCTCCTTCGTCCGTTTCGTTGGCCCCTGTCGTCGTGCCCGCGTTGCCGCAGAGTCTGGAGTTTGCCGGCGAGGCGGTGCCTTTGGACAACTACGATACGCGCGAGAGCCTGTTGCGCGAGCTGATGAGCTGCATGTACCTTCACTCGCGCACGACGCTGACGCTGCTCGCCACGACGCGCTATTTTCCGGTCATCGAGCCGATCATGAAAAAATACGGGATTCCGGACGACTTCAAGTATCTCTGCATGGCCGAGAGCGGGCTCGACCCGAACGTCCGCTCGGGAGCCGGCGCAGCCGGTCT
>OGQK01001370.1_pt1 | contig 12749 bp, 9 predicted proteins | sample 1553221 | NCBI WGS metagenome assembly OGQK01 (sample SAMEA2579996, study PRJEB22360) | human gut metagenome | biome: human gut; feature: human-associated habitat; material: faeces | place: Denmark | collected 2008/2010 | reverse complement strand
GCCACCGCGACCGCCACGGTCGCCGCCACGGCCGCCGCGATCGCCACCGCGACCGCCACGGTCGCCGCCACGGCCACCGCGATCGTCACGGCCGCCGCGAGGACCGCGGTCCTCGTCCAGGCCCATGGCGACGAGCGGAGCGATAACCTTATCGAGAGCGGCCATCAGCTCGGTGGCCTCCTCGTAAGAAAGCTCGGGCAGGAGCTTCTCCTTCTTGTTGGCAAGCTCGACCAGGCCCTCAGCGGCATCCTCGGCAGCGAAGACAACGATCTTGCGCATATCGCCCTCGGCGTCGTCGATGCGGCCGACCAGATCGGCAGCCTCGGCCTCGGCCATCAGGCCATCGAGCTCACGAAGGCGCATGCCCAGCAGGTCGGACATTTCCTTCTGTTCCATCTTGGGCTTGAGGTCAAGAAGCTTGATGGCGCGCTCGATGTTCGCCATGCGCTCGGCCTTGGCCTCCTCCTCCTTGGAAATAGCAAAGCGACGGCTACGCAGCAGGCGGGCGGCCTTCTGCATCTTGTCCATCAGCTCTTCGTCATCGTAATCAACGGCGGCCTCGGCAACCTCGGCCTCCTCCTCGGCGGAAACCTCGTCAGCAGCCTCAACCTCGGCAGCTTCGGTCTCCACGGTCTCGACTGCCTCGACCTCGGCAGCCATGGTCTCGTTCTCGGTCTCGTTCATGATCTCTTCGTTCTCAGACATGAGACTCCTTCTTGGCCCTCTCGGGCATCATCGCCCCATTCGCGGGGCCCGTCGCGCACTCTTTGCGCTTTAAACATTCATGCCTCTCGGCAAAACGTCCATTAGTTTATGGTGTCGCCCGCTAATCTAGCTGCAGAATCTATGTGCACACATTAATGCGACATGTGCGACTCGCGGCGAGCGTACACAACCGATACCACAAATCCGACCACGGCAATTACAGCCGCCACACGCACGGCTGCCGCAAATCCAATCGCCTGGGCAACGTCGGTCGCAACGCCAGCGGCGCCGGCAGTCGCCGCAGAACTCGAGAGCAGGCCGATAAACAGCGACGGGCCAAACGATGCGGCAATCATGTTCCACGTGTTGAGCAATGCCGTTCCGTGAGGATGCTCGGCGACAGGCAGCGTCTCCAAGCCGGCCGTTTGCGAGGGGCTCAGCACCAAACCGACTCCGGCATACACAACAACGGTCAGCGCCACGACGACGCCGATGTTCATGCTTGCGGCCGTCATCGAGATGACAGTCTGCCCCACGGCGATCAGGGCAAAGCCGACCGGCAGCAGCGGCCATGCGCCTCGGGCGTCCATCACGCGTCCGCCCACAATCGAGGTCACGGCATTGCAGGCAATCGCCGGCAAAATGAGCAAACCCGCAACAAGGGCGGTCATGCCGTATGCGCCCTCAAAATAGAGCGGCAACAAAACGCTCATCGAGAACGTCGTCATCATCGACACCACCACAAGCAGACACGCAGGCCAAAAACGAACGCTCGCCATGGGACGCACGTTAAGCACCGGATGCTCGAGCTTGAGTTGGCGGGCCGCAAACAGGCCGAGCAGCACAATGGCGGCGAAGAGCGTCGCGATGCCGGCAATCAGATTGGTCGAGAACTCGCCTACGGAATACACAAATGCCGTAATACCGGCGGCGAGCAAAACAACCGACAGAATATCAAGCGTGGCGTTCGAACGCTCTCCGACATTCTGAACGAGCTTTACGCCCGCCGCAGCGACCACAATGCCGCCCACCAGCGGCACTACGAACACCGCCCTCCAGCCAAACAACGTGCACATTAGACCGCTGATCACGGGTCCAAACGCCGGCCCCAGCGTAATGCAGGCACCGCCCAGGTTCAGATACAGACCGAGCTTCTCGCGCGGAGCGCAAGACAGCACCACGTTCATCATGAGCGGAAACAAGATGCCCGATCCCGCAGCCTGCAAAATACGGCTTGGCAGCAAAACGCTAAACGACGGAGCGAACAGGCACAGGACTTCGCCGGCGACCATGCATCCGCATGCGAAAAACAGCAGCTTGCGCGTCGAGAAACGGCCGGACAGAAAGGCCATAATGGCCGTAAAGATCGACGTCACGATCATGTAGCCCGAAACGAGCCACTGCGCCGTGGTGGCACTCACCGAAAAGGCCGCCATAATGTCGTGCAGCGCCACGTTAATGATGTTCTCGTTAAACGCGGCAACAAAGGCTGCAACATACATTACGACGAGAATCGCCGAGGCTGTCGACGGTGATTGAGTTTGCTTTTGGGATTTGGTCCCCATGAAATTCCTTCCTCTTAGAACGACAATCGCATCGCCCCAGAGGAACGGTCCAGGGCGAAAATGAGCCCTAGACTTACGCCAGACGCCGTACACGACGAATCTGACAACATGGTCCAACGTCGAAAGATTGTAACGCGGTCGCGCAGCTTTCCTTCCGCGCTATTATTAAAAGTCCACGAAAGCATGAGACATGAGGAGCCCGCCATGATTAAGCCCATCATGAAATCCGAGTTCTTTTTACGCCTGCCTTCCGAAGACGCGGGACCCGACGACGCCGTGATCGGGCAAGACCTCCTGGATACGCTCCACGAGCATGAGCACGAGTGCGTGGGCCTCGCTGCCAACATGATCGGCGTGCGCAAACGCATCATCTGCGTAAAGGACGGCAGCAAATCGCTGCTCATGTACAACCCGCAAATTCTTGAGCAGGTCAACGCCTACCAGACGAGCGAAGGGTGCCTCTCGTTGGCCGGCGAGCGTCCCTGTACCCGCTATCGCCGCATTAAGGTTGAGTATTTGGACGAGAACTTCGTCCACCGCATCAAGAACTTCTCGGGCTACACCGCCGAGATCATCCAGCACGAAATCGACCACTGCAACGGGATCGTGATCTAGTTCCGCCGATTCAAGAAAGCTCCCTACAGCAAAACAACTGCAGGGAGCTTTTCATAGTGCGGAGCTTCTATCCCACTAGCTCTGGCGGTAGTGATCAAAGAAGTCGGCGAGGTCTTCGAGGGACTCTTTGAGCACTTCCATGCGCGGCAGGTACACGATGCGGAAGTGGTCGGGCTCGGCCCAGTTAAAGCCGCCGCCGCGCGTGATCAGGATCTTCTTCTCGTGCAGCAGGTCGAGAGCAAACTGCTCGTCATCGGTGATGTTGAACTTCTTCACATCCATCTTGGGGAAGATGTAGAACGCCGCGCGCGGCTTGACCACCGAGATGCCGTCGATCTTGTTGAGCGCCTCATACACAAAGTTGCGCTGCTCGTAGACACGGCCGCCGGGACGGATGTAGTCGTTAACCGACTGATGGCCGCCGAGCGCCGTCTGGACGATCGACTGAGCCGGCACGTTGGAGCACAGGCGCATGTTGGAGAGCATGTTGATGCCCATGATGAAGTCGCTCATGCAGCGCTGATTGCCCGAAAGCACCATCCAGCCAATACGATAGCCCGCAATCATGTGCGACTTGGAAAGGCCGCTAAAGGTGACGCAGGGCAGATCGGGAGCGAGCGAGGCAATCGAGACGTGCTCGTAGCCGTCCATGCACAGACGGTCGTAGATCTCATCGGCAAAGATCATGAGCTGGTGCCTGCGCGCAACCTCGACGATGCCCTCGAGCACCTCGCGCGGGTAGACCGAGCCCGTGGGGTTGTTGGGGTTGATGATGACGAGGGCCTTGGTCGCGCTCGTGATCTTGGACTCCATATCCTCCAGGTCGGGATACCAATCGGCCTGCTCGTCGCACAGATAGTGCACAGGATGGCCGCCGGCAAGGGTTGCGCACGCCGTCCAGAGCGGATAGTCGGGGCTGGGGATCAGAATCTCGTCGCCATTGTCGAGCAGCGCGTTCATCGAAAGCTGAATGAGCTCGGACACGCCGTTGCCCGTGTAGATGTGCTCCATCTGAACATTGGGCAGGCCCTTGATCTGCGAGTACTGCATAATCGCCTTGCGCGCAGAGAACAGGCCGCGCGAGTTGGAATAGCCTTCGCAGTCGGGCAGCTGCTGGCGCATATCCTTAATGACCTCATCGGGCGTGCGAAAACCGAAGGGCGCGGGGTTGCCGATGTTGAGCTTGAGAATACGCTCGCCCTCGTCCTCCATACGGGCAGCCTCGTCGACGACGGGACCGCGCACGTCATACAGGACGTTATCGAGCTTGGTGGATTTAGAAAAAGTACGCATGGTGGTGCTCCTTGGAATTTGAGCTGAGGGATGGGGTTCGGACTTGGAAACGTTACGGGGCGATGATGCCTCGCCTTGATCGGCGCTACCGGCAAGCAGCCAGGTAACATCGACCTCCAAAATGCGGGCGAGCAGCTCGGCCACATCGCGCCGCGGGATCGTCTTGCCGCTCACATATTGGCTCATCTGACTCTTGCCGAGTTTTTTGCCGAGCATCTCCGATGCGCGGATCACGTCCGACTGGCGAACGTCGCGATCGGACATAGTCTGTCGCAGGCGATCGCTAAACGTCTCTTGGGCCACTAGAACCTCCTTGCTGGCAAAGTTCAATTTATAGAACACGAATTGAACCAAGGTTCAATTTAGGCAGCAGTATAACGCGGCACCTCATTCGAAAGTTCAATTTCATAAGAAAATGCACCGGACTCTGAGATTTGCCCAAAGCGGACAATGACGCGCACACGTTTAGAGGTATTCGAGGAAACGGGCGGTAGCAAGCGAAACATCGGCCGTGCGATATATCGCGTTGATCTGCCGATGGGGACGTCCCTCGAGCGGGCGCACGGCGACATCGAACTGACAGCGCCGCAAGATGAGCGCCGGAAGAATGCTCACGCCCAGGCCGTCCTCGACCATAGCCATAATCGCATAGTCATCCCAGGTCGACAGCTTAGAACGCACCGCCAGGCCCGCGCGGCGAAACAGCGGCGTAATCTCGTCGTCGCTACCGCGTTCCAGCAGAATAAACTGCTCGTTTGCCAAATCGGCAAGGGAAACGACCTCCGCGGTGGCAAGCGAGGAGTCCGCTGGCACCACGGCCATCAGCTCGTCTTGCACCAACGGCCGCGACGCCATGCCGGTGCCGCGTGGCTCGCGCGGGATAAAGCCCAGGTCGCAGCGGCCTTCCGCCACCCATTGCTCAATCTCTGAGTAATCACCCATCAGCAGCTCGTAATCGACATCCGGGTGATCGGCGCGAAACCGCGCGATCACCGGCGGCAACACATGGGTCGCCACACTCGAAAACGTACCGATACAGATCTTGCCACGCATGAGCCCTCGCATCTCGTCCACGCGTCGCTGCAGACGGCCAAATTCTTCGCATAACGCCTCGACCGCCGGCATGACCTGCCGCCCGTCGGCAGAAAGCACTACGCCCTCGCGGCTGCGATCGAGCACTTTAAAGCCCCAGTCGGCCTCGAGATCGGCCACCATACGGCTCACGCCCGACTGCGAATAGCTCAACCGCTCTGCAGCACGCGTAAAGCTGCCGGCACGCACCGTCTCGAGCAGCACTTGCATCTTTTGGATATTGGTCTCCACGGCACGTCTCCACCTTTGCATGAGTTTTTGTCATGTTTGCCATGCATTATATTCGCTTTTCTTCTAAAGCCAGTTCACCCATAGTGAACATGCTCGGATATAGAGGGGATGTCAGCGCATGAACAACGGACTGTTTACGTACTTAGCAGCATTGCTACTGTTTGGTTCCAACGGCATCATCGCCGCTGCCATCGCGCTGCCGAGCTCCGATATCGTGCTACTACGCACGTTTTTGGGCGCACTTTCGCTTGTCACCGTCCTCGCCATCACCCAACGCCATAAGTTGCAGGCGCCGTCTCGCCCCCGCGAAGCCGCAGCCCTCCTCCTTTCGGGAGCCGCGCTGGGCGCTAGCTGGATTTTTCTGTTCCGCGCCTACCAGACGATCGGCGTCGGCATATCCTCACTGCTGTACTACTGCGGCCCTATCATTGTCATGGCGCTCTCCCCGCTCATCTTTGGCGAAAAGCTGACCGGTGGCAAAATCGCCGGGTTTATCGCCGTCGCCTGCGGCGCTTTTCTCATTGCAGCGCAAGGTTTAGGCGGCAACATGCCCATAGCGGGCATCGTCTGCGGCATCGCCTCGGCATTTTGCTATGCGCTGATGGTCATCGCCAGCAAGGGTGCGCCGCACATCGAGGGTCTCGAGAACTCCGCGCTCCAGGTGAGCGCCGCCTTTGTGACCGCGCTGGTCCTCACGCTCGTCACCCAAGGCGCCCCCTCGTTTTTCTCCCCCAGCATTGCCGCCGGCATCGATTGGCGCGCCGTTGCCATGCTCGGCATTGTCAACACCGGACTCGGTTGTCTGCTCTACTTTAGTGCTGTCGCCAAACTACCCGTGCAGACCGTCGCCGTCGTCGGCTACCTTGAGCCGCTTTCGGCGGTCGTGTTCTCGACCGTCCTTTTGGGCGAAGCCATAACACCGGTCCGTCTGATGGGTGCCGCACTTATCATCGGCGGCGCGATCTTTTGCGAACTCGCCGGCAAACGCGCAGGTGCCAAGACCGGCATCGCTCAGGCAGCACGCGCTTAAAAGCCCCTGCTTTGAAATGCTACCTGCGTACATAAATAATCCCCAGCTGGGGATTATTGTCTAAAATAACCTGATGTGCCAAACTGCTCTTGTATGTATAAAGACGGCATAAAGGTTATCTGTCCTAGACAGATAACCGGATGTCTAAGGGAGTCCACGTGGCACACAACAAGCTGGAGGCAAGCCTCCAAGACCAGCGTAGTCAGAGCGGACATGGCGCCATCCCCCTCTCCGCTGGCATGCTGCTCGTAACACTCGGCGTCGTCTATGGCGACATCGGCACGAGCCCCATGTACACCATGAAATCAATCGTCGCCAACAACGGCGGCATCGGTACCGTCAGCGAGGACATGATCTTGGGCGCGCTCTCGCTCGTTATCTGGACCATGACGCTCGTGACCACGGTCAAGTACGTGTTAATCGCCATGAAGGCCGATAACCACAACGAAGGCGGCATCTTCGCCCTGTTCAGCCTCGTACGCAAGGTGGCACCATGGCTGATTCTGCCCGCTATGATCGGCGGTGCGGCACTGCTTGCCGACGGCATCCTCACCCCCGCCGTCACGGTCACCACGGCCATCGAGGGTCTGCGCACCATCGAATGGGGCCATGCGCTGCTGGGCGACGGCCAGACCAACGTCATCATCATTACCATCATCATTATCTGCGGTCTGTTTGCCATGCAGCGCGCCGGCACCTCGTCAATCGGCAAGCTCTTCGGTCCGCTCATGACGCTATGGTTCCTGTTCCTGGCAGGCGCCGGTCTGTTCAACATGCTCGGCAACCTGTCCATCTTGCGCGCGCTCAACCCCATCCGCGGCGTCATGTTTCTGTTCTCGCCCATCAACCACTCGGGCATCATGGTGCTCGGCTTCGTCTTCCTGTCGACGACCGGCGCCGAGGCGCTCTATTCAGACATGGGCCACGTGGGCAAGGCCAACATCTACGCATCCTGGCCGTTTGTTAAGGCGGCGCTTATCCTTAACTACCTGGGTCAGGGCGCTTGGCTGCTCGCCAACAATTCCAATCCCCAGATGCTCGCGATGGATATCGTCAACCCGTTCTATATGATGCTCCCCGAGCCCCTGCGCCCCTTTGCCATCGTGCTTTCGGCCGTGGCGGCCATCATCGCCTCGCAGGCGCTCATCACCGGCTCGTTCTCGCTGGTATCCGAGGCAACGCGTCTCAACCTTATGCCGCATCTGCGCATCCACTACCCCAGCGACACCAAGGGGCAGCTCTATATTCCGCTCGTCAACAACATCATGTGGGTCGGCTGCATCTTCATCGTGCTGCTGTTCCAAAACTCCGAGCGCATGGAGAGCGCCTACGGCCTCGCCATTACCGTGACCATGCTCATGACCACGACGCTTTTGACGAGCTACATCGCTGGCATCCTCAAGCACAAGCTGGGTGCCTGCGTCTTCGCCCTGCTCTTTGGTGCCATTGAGCTGTGCTTCTTCGCCTCGTGCCTCACCATGTTCTTTGACGGCGGCTACGTCATGATCTTCCTGGCCGCACTGCTGTTTGGCCTTATGTACGTGTGGCGCCGCGGCACCGCCATCGAGCGCACACAGACGATTCTGCTGCCCGTCTCCAAGTACATCGATCAGCTCAACCGCCTGCGCAACGACGAGACCTATCCCGTGCTCGCTGACAATCTGGTATTTCTCACCAACAGCCCCGACCCGCTCACGCTCGACCGCGACGTGCTTTATTCCATCCTGGACAAGCACCCCAAGCGCGCCAAGGCATATTGGTTCATCAACGTGCACGTTACCGACGAGCCCTATACGCACGAATATTCCGTTGAGACCTTTGGCACGGACTTCCTGTTCCGGGTGCGCTTGGACCTGGGCTTTAAGGTCAATCAGCGCATCAACGCCTACCTGCGCCAGATCGTTGGCGACCTGATGGCATCGGGTGAGTTGCCGCCGCAGCATCACACCTACTCTATCTACGAGACCCGCGGCAACGTGGGCGACTTCCGTTTTTGCATGCTGCGCAAGATGCTTGCCCCCGAAACGGACATCAACCGCAACGACCACCGTGTGATGGCCATCAAGTACGCCGTCCGCCGCGCCTGCGGAAGCCCGGCACGTTGGTATGGTCTCGAGAACTCGGCCATCATCATTGAGTACGTACCGCTCTTTGCCCGCATGCGTCCGGCAGTCAAACTCATTCGCACCCAGGTGCCGCTCGAGATCCTGATCGAAGAGGCCGAGGAAATGGAAGTCGACATCTTCTCGGACGACCTGGTCAACGGCAACGAAGCCGGTAAGGACATGAACGTCGATCCCACCGAGCTGCTCGAGAGCGTCGCCGATACGCCCGAGCAACAGCAACTCGACGGACTCGAAAGCACCCAGCTCAACGACGCCAACTTCTAACACGCCACCAGCCATTGACGACAACGGTCCCGCATCTCATGGGAGATGCGGGACCGCTTTGCATTGCAGTAAAGCTAACGGCTACGAACGACGCGGCTCGGGAACCACGAGCCTATCGGGGCTCGCGCCCTCGGCATCCATCAGGCTCACGTAGCGAATCGACGGATCCCCATACATCGCGTAGTAATAATTGCCCGTGCGCGCGCTAAAGCATCCGGTATAGATAGTCTTCTCGAACTTGCCATCGCCCATCCTGGACGCCCCCTCAATCATCACCACGCCCTCGAGTGAACGGAACATGCGGACGACGTTTTCGGTCTCGCTCTCCTTTTGCGGGTAATTGGCATTGAGGTACGCCGCCTTTACAAAACGGCTCGGCGAATAGCAGTCACCCGGAATACCGCGCATGCCGGCACCCGCGCCATAGGGCTTGAGCTCGGCGCCACGCCATGTCGCCGTCTGCGGAAAATCGCTTGTGGCCGTGATATAGGTGCGCAGGTTTTCCATGTGCCACGGGAAGGTGGGCTGATTGGCAAGGGTGTCGACCGGATCGTCGTATACATGCAGGCCGTCAGCCATCATCTCGACCACGATGCTACGCTGGCTGTCGCCGATAATCCAATGGAGCAGCGACACGCCCAGCCCCTCTCCGGCAGATTTGGCGACAATCACCGTATCGCGCAGCGCAGCCTCGACCTCGTCGACCGTCGAGAACGTCGCTGCCACCCACAGGGGAAACTCATAGGCCGCGATATTGGTCTTTCCATCAACCGGTCCCTCGGCATACTCGGCATAACCCGGGAAATTGAGGCCCGCCACGGCGAGGCCCGCATCGTTGCCGCAATCGAAGAACATAGGGTAGTTCTTGTAATCGATGCACATACCGATCACCGCGTGTGCCGCTGTCGCGTCGTCGATAAACGAATACGAAATGTGAAACCCGCGCGGCATCACGCGAACCTGTTGGCCGTAGTCAAAGCTCCAGTCGAGGTTGCGTCCCAGATACATGTGGCCGGAATCATCGGTAAATCGAATACTCGTGCACATAGCGCCTCCTAGCCTTACGTTCTTGCTAAGCTTATTGTCACCAAACAAAAAGGCGCTAAACACAAAAGCCCGGACATGACAACAACGTCATACCCGGGCTCAAAGACCGCAAATTCGGTCCCCAATTGAACCGCTCTAGACGAGTTTGCCTAAGCAGTGATCAATCATGTGTTGAATCATTTGAGCCTCGAAGCCCACAAAGTCCTGCTTGCGCTCGCGCATCTTGCCGTCGACGATCTGGTCAAAGGCAACCTTGCACTTGATGTAGCGCGTGGACTTGGTGACCTCCTCGTGCGTCAGGCAGCTCTCCTCCATCTTGCTGGCGCCCAGACCAAACACCAGACGGGGGTTGTAGAGCACATGGGGCTCGCCGGCATCGTCCAGGTAGACGCAGACCTTCTTGGTGACGCCAATCTGGTTGGCGGCAAGGCAGCCGGCATCGTCGAGCGACTTGATGGTATCGATCAGGTCCTGTGCCACCGACTCGTCCTCGACGGTCGCGACCTCGCAACGCTGGGACAGAATAGCCTCGTCGTGGCAGAGCTCTTTAATCATACGTTCCTCCATAGGGGTCGTTGTAACTGCTTAAGTATACGGTACCCACACATTTTCATACGGAAAATACCGCCCGTCCGCTACAAAGCGCCGAACATCAACATGTGAGGAACAGCAAGGTTGTAAAGGCGATATAGTGAATGAGTTCGTGTCAATCGGCCTAAACTCGGGGCCGAACAAGGAAAAGGTATGCATGGACGAACTTTTTCACGTCAGTGAGCGCAAGTCCACAATCGGGACCGAACTTCGCGCTGGACTGACAACATTCCTGGCGATGGCCTACATCATCGCCGTCAACCCCGCAGTGCTCTCGGGCGCCGGCATCGATGCGGGAGCACTCGCCTGCGCCACTTGCCTGGGCGCCGGCATCATGACCATCTGCATGGGCATCTTCGCCAACCGCCCGCTCGCCTGCGCGTCGGGCCTGGGCATCAACGCCATGATCGCGGGCATCGCCACCACCATGTGCGGCGGTGACTGGCACGTGGCCATGAGCGTTATCTTCCTCGAAGGCATCGTCATCTTGCTGCTCGTCCTTTGCGGCCTGCGCGAGGCCATCATGGACGCCATCCCCGTGGTCCTGCGCCACGCCATCTCGGTGGGTCTGGGCCTGTTTATCGCCATGATCGGCCTGTGCGACGCCGGCATCATCACCGCTGGCGCCGGTACGCTCGTCGGCCTGGGCGACATCGCCTCCCCCACCTTTATCGTCGGCATCATCTCCATCGTCGTGACGGTTGCCCTGGCTTCCCGCAACGTGCCGGGCTCGCTGCTCATCGGCATCATCGTCGCCGTTATCGCCGGTATCCCGCTGGGCGTCACCCACGCCCCCGAGGGCCTCATCGCACCGCTCGACTTCTCGACCTTTGGCGCCCCGTTTGCCAGCACCGCAGACGGCAACATGGCCATCGTGAAGGTTCTGACCGACCCGATGCTGCTCGTCGTTGCCTTCTCGCTGCTCATGAGCGACTTCTTCGACACCATGGGCACCGCGATGGCCGTCGCCAAGCAGGGCGAGTTCTTGACCGAGGACGGCAATGTCGAGGACATCCGTCCCATCCTGGTCGTCGACTCCGTGGCCGCTGCTGCCGGTGGCTTTATGGGCGTCTCCTCCATCACCACCTTCGTCGAGTCCACTTCCGGCGCCGCCGACGGTGGCCGCACGGGCCTCACCTCCGTCACCACCGGCGTGCTGTTCATTCTCGCCGCGTTCTTCTCCCCCATCGTCACCATCGTTTCCAGCGCCGCCACCTGCGGTGCTCTGGTCTACGTCGGCTACCTCATGATGAGCGAGGCCTCCGAGATCGACTGGTCCGACGTGTCGCAGGGTTTCCCGGCGTTCATGATTGTCGCCGGCGTGCCCTTTACCTACTCCATCTCTGCCGGCATTGGTCTGGGCTTTATCGCCTACGTGATCGTCGCGCTCTTTAAGGGCGAGGCCTCCAAGATCAAGCCGCTCATGTGGATCGCAGCCCTCGCCTTCCTCGTCTACTTCTTTGTAGCGTAGCGGCAAAGCTGCCAAAGCAGAACACCAAAGCGCGGAGTCGCATCGAGCGGCTCCGCGCTTTTCTTTTAAAGCCAGGCAACGCACGGACGCGCGATGTTTTGCTTCCCAAGTTTTGGACATTTTGCCCTCCAAACGGCACTACCGCCGGCTACATCCTGCAGATATGCTGGGCGTAATCGCATAGGCCCTATGAGGATGGGAGTAACCATGGCCGCCTTGTTCACGACCCCCAAGCGCAATGACAAAACCTCTGGAGCCCATTTTGTCGAGCCCGACGTGCGCCGTCGCACGCTGCTCGCACACGGAAGCTGGCGCCGCGTGACACGCCGCATCGTTGTAGGCGCCGTATGCGCGCTCACGGTAAGCTCGCTGCTCATGCCGAGCGTCTCGCTCGCAGCCGAGTGGGTGGACGTCGGCGGCGTCCGCCACGAAGCGGCCGCGGGACCCACGGGAGACGCCGCCGGCACCTGGTCATGGGATGGCGCCGACGACATGAGGCTCAACGCCTATGACGGCGGTGCGATCCTGGCTGCAGGTAAGCTCAACATTGCCTACGAGGGCAAAAACACCGTGAAAACCGAGCCCGATTACACTGGAGCCGCCATCAAGGCGCAGGATGGCACTAACCAGAAGGCAGAGCTGAACATAACGAGCTCGAAGAGCTCGGATGAGCTCAATGTGACAGCCGAGGCCGATGCAATTAAATCCACAGGCGACCT
>OGQK01001369.1_pt1 | contig 12750 bp, 14 predicted proteins | sample 1553221 | NCBI WGS metagenome assembly OGQK01 (sample SAMEA2579996, study PRJEB22360) | human gut metagenome | biome: human gut; feature: human-associated habitat; material: faeces | place: Denmark | collected 2008/2010 | reverse complement strand
TGAGTAGCCAATGACAGGTCCACATAAAAGATTCAGTGGTGGTCGGATGATGACCACTGTGAGAAAAATGATAACTACAGTGTGATAGCCATCCGCTATGGATGATAAACACACTGTTTGATATAGATTGCTTGGCTCAATATGAGCCTTACCATATAAGTAGAAAAAGAGGAAAAGGTGCGAGAAATGGAGTATAAGAGAAAGGTTGATAAAAAACGCATTCCAACTTGCAATATTATGGGCGTTAATATTGCGGCGATTAATATGGAGTGGTTGGTAGACTATCTCGAAAAAAATATTTCGGAAATAAAAGGAGACTACATATGTGTCTCAAATGTCTATCCTGTAAAATTAGTGGCTTAAAATGGCAGGAAAAATCATGTCCACACCCATGAAAAACTACCAAACCAAGGCAAAAATCAGCGTTTTGGATATACATATAGTGAAGTCTGATAACATCATTTTAACACGAAATGCAGTGGGTGATTAGAAATTCGCACCTATTTTAACACGAAATGAGCGAGTCAGACGCAAGGGTAAAAAGCTGATTTTCTGCATTTTGGATAGAGGGGTGCAGATGGCGATAAAGGTAGTTGGGACTGAAAATGTAGTGAAATCAAGGGTTTTGCGATAGATGGGTACGGAGAAGCGGTGGAGGTATTTTGCTGTGGTCTGTATCCAAATCACTTCATTGTTGAGAATAAAAAAGCAGAATGTACTTGGGTCTATCCTATGAAGATTAGTTGAGGGAAAAGGTTGATTTTAAGGAAAAAAGGCTTTCGGTACAGAAACGCACCGGAAGATTTTATATAGAGCAATTTTAGAAAAAAATGTTGGTAAGGATGGAAGCAAATGAATTGTGAATATCAGCATAAGGTGAATAAGAAAGAAATCCCAGTTTGTAACATCCTGGGTGTAAATATTGCGGCAATCAATATGGACTGGTTGCTGGATTTCACGGACAAGAATATTAAGGATTTGTCTGGCGATTATATGTGTGTTTCAAACGTCCATACCACAGTGACTTCTTATGATGACCCGGATTATTGTGCTATTCAGAATGGCGGTATTATGGCTATCCCGGATGGTGGTCCACTGTCCACAGTTGGTCGTAAGCGTGGGTATGCAAATATGGAAAGAACCACAGGGCCTAGTTACATGGGTGAAATCTTGAAGGCTTCTGCTGAAAAGGGATATCGACATTACTTTTACGGCTCCACTGAGGAAACACTTGAAAAGTTATATGAAGCATTGAATGAAAACTATCCGGGCATTCAGATTGCTGGAATGTACAGCCCACCATTCAGACCCATGACGGCAGAAGAAGATGTTGCTGTGGTTAAGCGTATCAATGAGACAGAACCGGATTTTGTGTGGGTTGGTCTTGGTGCTCCGAAGCAGGAAAAGTGGATGGCTGCCCACCAAGGTGTGGTGGAAGGTTTTATGGTCGGCGTTGGAGCTGGCTTTGATTATTTTGCAGGAAACATTGAGAGAGCCCCAGAGTGGATGCAGAAATGCAATCTTGAGTGGGTTTATAGACTGATGCAGGATCCGAAGAGACTGTTCAAGAGATATTTGGTGACGAACATGAAGTTTATTTGGAATGTTGTTGTGAGGGGAAAGTAAGTATGAAATATAGTATCATTTTACCTTGTTATAATGTGGCAAAGTACTTAAATCGATGTTTAGATTCCATTTATTCTAATAATAATATTTCTGATTGTGAAGTGATATTGGTAGACGATGGTTCTACAGATAATTTTAAAAAAATCTGTAAGAAGTATTTTGATGTAACCGATGAATTACTTGCAAAATCTGAAAGTGAATTCGAATTCGGGGGGGGGGGTACGTCCAAATTATTTCTCAAGAAAATTGTGGTGTATCTGCAGCAAGAAATATGGGGATGCGGAAAGCTAAGGGAGAGTATATTCTCTTTGTTGATCCGGATGATTATGTTATGCAGGGGTTATTAGAGAGTTTGGATGAAAAACTAAACACAGCTGTTTTTGATATGATTCTATACGGCTTCGTTGAAGAAAATCAAATTAGGAATAGCGTTCAAAACATACTCCCCAAAATTGAAAATGATATTTTATCGAACAAAGAGGCTATAGAAAAGTTGTTTCCACAGTATATTGGATATTCTGTGGAGCATGTAAAAAACTGGCTTCACACTGGTGAGTTCAATCCTAAAAAGGAATGGGGATCAGTATGGAGAGTAGCATATAGGAGAGAGTTCCTTATAGAAAATAAAATACTATTTGATTCTAAAATTGTGTTAAATGAAGACGGCATTTTCAACGCATTGTGCATTAGTAGGGCTGAAAAGATTGGGACAATAAACAAGTGTCTATATTACTATATTGTTCGAACAACAGGCTCAATGTCGCAAAGAATGAAAGAAAATCTAGTGCAAAATAAGTTGGCTCTTTTAGAGGCAAGAGAAAACATTACTTCAAAAATGGAGAAATCTAGTGAGAATATTTTTGCGGGAAGTACAGTTTTTTCAATTTTTGAATTGATGGCCACATCAAACTTGCAGTCATGGAATAGTATTCAAAGATATATACACCACCCCCTGGTACAAAGTTCAATTAAAGTTATGCCTATAGGAGTTAAATTCAAGTATACAGTTCCGATAGTACTACTGAAACTTAAGTGGAATTACTTTTTGTTTTTGAGCATTCAGTTATGCAAAAAAATAGGCGTGTCATTGAATTTATAGAGGAAAATGAAAATGATTAGAAAATTGAAAATACTTCGATGTAAATTGCTACTTTTGAGAAATAGAAATATTCATCTTGGTAAAAACAGTAGGTAACGTTAATGAAGAAACAATAAAACAATATATACAAGAACAATATGAAAGAGATCGCTTAGAAGGGGATTCAGAAAAGTAAAAAAGAGCCGCTTTTAAGCGGCCACCAGTAACTAAAGGAATGGTTTGTTAGACCGCCTTCAGGCGGAAATGCAATGTGCCCTGGAAGGGCAAACACAAACCACCAGCAGAGCTGGTGGTACTGACTTTTGAAAGAACATACATAGGAGATAAGCATGGATAATGATTCTAAAGGTGTGAAAATGCTTAAATCTGTTTATAGAAAGATTAGATTCAAGCAAAGTTATTATTGCTTAGATGTTAAAAACAACAAATGGGGAAATCAGTATATTTACGAGGCAATTATGCGTGGAAAACCATGCATGGTTGCCCGTGGCGGAGCTGTTGAACTTCGTTGCATTGGCGAATATTTGAATGGCAAAGTATTTAGTCCTAAAATGAAAGAAGAAGTGCAAATTTGTGCGGGGGTTTTTCCACCCAATGACGAAATTTTGACGCATTTTTCTGAGTATTACATAGAATGCATGAGTCAGGCAGATTTACTCGCACTTTGGAGCGTTGGGGCAGAAAAGCAAATTGTTAAGCAAAGGTGTACTCAAAGTAAATTTACTCATTTGGAAGCATTGGAACCGTATTATTTCAATAATCCGTGGTCAAGAGCATTGGCTGGAAAGCGGGTTCTTATTGTTCACCCGTTTATAGATAGTATTATAAAACAGTATCAGAAAAGAGAATTGCTTTTTGAAAACAAGAGTATTCTTCCTGAATTCAGTGAATTAATTTGTGTACGTGCTGTTCAGTCGAATGCGGGAGAAACGTCTATCTACAATGATTGGTTTGATGCTCTTGAGCATATGGAAAAGGAAATCAGCAAGTATGATTTTGATATTGCAATTATCGGTGCTGGAGCTTACAGCCTGCCTTTGGCAGCTTACGTGAAACAGCTTGGCAAGATTGCAGTGCAGATGTCCGGTTCTACCCAGATTCTATTCGGTATTAAGGGAAAACGCTGGGAGCAGATTCCTGAAATCTCGAAATTCTTTAATGAAAACTGGATTCGTCCGAGTGAAGATGAAACGCCTAAAGGGAGTACTAAAGTGGAAGGAGGCAGCTACTGGTAATGGGAATTGTAAAAAAACTCAAATTACTTAGGTGCAAACTGATGCTATGGCCTCATAAGAACATTGAATGGGGTAATAATTCTACATTCGGTCGAGGTACTGTGTTTTGGGCACCCAATCACATGAAGATTGGAAATAATGTATATATTGGAAAATACTGCACCATCCAGGCTGATATTGAGATGGGGAACAACATCGAAATAGCTAATACAGTTGGTCTCATTGGAAGATACGATCACGATTATTCCAAAGTGGGTGTCAGTATCAAAGATGCACCATGGATTGGTGATCTTGACTATAATTTTAAAGGACTAAATCAGAAGATTGTTATTGATGATGATGTGTGGATTGGATATGGCTCTGTGGTGTTTACAGGAGTACATATCAATCGGGGAGCGATTATTGCAGCAGGAAGTATAGTTACCAAGGATGTTCCGGCGTATGCGATTGTTGCAGGGAATCCGGCCAAAGTGAAAGGTGCTCGATTTACGGAAGAAGAAATTATTCAGCACGAAAAAGTTCTTTATTGACTGGGAGGAAAGCAAGTGGGTAAGTTTACTTTATCGGTTATTGTGCCGAACTATAACAATGAAAAATATATTCGACAGTGTTTGGAGAGTATCCTTGCCCAGACATATCCTGTGAAAGAATTGATTGTGTACGATGATTGTTCCACGGATGGGTCAAGAATGATTTTGAATGAGTATTCGGAGAAATACTCGAATGTAAAGGTTATTTGGGGCGAGAAAAATGTTGGCGTATCCGTAGCAAGAGATACAGCGATTAGGGCTACAACATCGGACTATGTCTGTATGCTGGATGCGGATGACTACTTTTATAGCAAGAAAAAGCTTGCTGCTGAAATGACGGCGATTGAAAAAATCTATAAAGATAGCGGCAAAAAAGTGATTTCATTTTCACAGACTGTGGATGTTGAGGAGTCAGGTGCTTCTATTAGGACAGTAAATCATGTGAATCTGAGCGGAAATGAACGCTTTCGGATTGTGACCAGGCTGTATAAAAACTATATGCCCAGAGATTATTGCTTTCCGCGTGAAACTTATTTTGAATGCGGTGGATATACAAAAGGTCTTTCCTTGTACGAGGACTGGGAACTGAATATAAAGTTTTTGGATAAAACAGAATTTGTATATTCCGGTGAGTATGGTACTGCCTATAGACATAAAGAGGGTGGGTTATCCTCGGTAGATTATAAGAAACAACTTGAAACTAAGATTAACATTTTTAGGAAATATAAAACAAATTTTAATGAGAAGGCATGGTTTTGTTTGCTTGCGTATGCCGCTTATATCAAACATAGAATAAAAGGATTAATATGATGAAAAAAAGATTGACAGTGATATTTACATGCTTTAATCGCAAAGATAAAACGACAAAAGCAATGAGAAGTCTTGTGGAATTGAATAAGAGCATAGATTTTAATTTTATTATCGTGGATGATAATAGCACCGATGGAACTGTGGATGCCATTAAAGCATTGGGGTATAATTCTGAAATTATTAAAGGAACCGGTAATCTGTATTGGTGTGGTGGTATGAGAGTCGGAATAGAAAAATATCTTCAGTCGAATATTGGAACTGATTGTCTGTTGGTTAATGATGATGTTGACTTTTTTGACACTGCAATTGAGGATATGGTTAGACTTCAAGATGGAAGGGAAAATGTAATCATAGTTGGTGCGACATGTGACCAGAATGGGACATTTACATATGGTTTGAGAATCCATAGAGATAATAAAAGTATTTGGTTAAATGCGATTGAACCTAACAGAGATGAAGTGGTGGGGGATACAATGAACGCAAATTGTGTGCTCATATCAAATAAAGCTATGATGAAAATTGGAAATTTGGATTCTCACTATAGTCATTCATTGGGAGATTATGACTTGGGTTTTAGGATAAAGCGCATGGGTTATAAACTGATTTCATCAGCAGAGTACGTAGGACATTGTGAAGAAAATGGCTTTGAGAATTCTTGGCGAGATCCGAAGTTAGGTAGAATTGAAAGAATAAAAAAGAAAGAATCACCCAAAGGAAGCCCATTTATGGAATGGTGGCATTTCTTGTATTCAAATTATAATTTGTTTTTAGCAATAAAGTATAGTGTCATTCCCTATGTTAAAATTTTAATAGGAAAGTAAGTATGATTTTCTAGATATATGATCGTTTCTGGACAATTTACTGTTTCTAATGTGTTAGTTTTATGCGGGTGTATTGTCAGCTTGTATTAAAAATCTAAGGGGTAATAAAATATAACTCCTTTATTTTAAAACACTCCAAAATGTGAAGAGTAGGTGAGATATATGATTTCAAAAAAAAATTGCATGATATATTTAACGTTGTTGACGTTTTTTCCGCCTGGAGCTATTACTCATAATGCAGCAGTGGGACTTTTACTCAATGCTATACAGGTGTACTTGCTTGTCTATTACGCTTTGTATTTCTTTAAGAACGGATTAGATAATGGAATAAATCTTTTTAGCGTTCCGCTGCTCTTGTATCCTGTCGTCATATTTATATCTACACTAATACATCATACAGATCTCTATTCGGGAACAGTAGATTTAGTTAACTTTTGGGGACTACTCTTTTTTTTGGAGTATTTTTTTAAGAAGGATATAGGCAGATTGATTTCCTGCCTTGCTAAATTTTTTTCAGTACTTGCAATTATTAATTATATGTATTTGATTATCAACCATTTTCTATTAGGAAAGAGTGCGGATGATTCGCTTTTTATAACGGTTTCAAATTCAATTTCAATTGTTTTAATTTTTTCAATTGTTATCTGTGTTGTGAATTCTTGGCAAAATGGAAAAACTATTGATGCAAGAACCATTATTGTCATTTTGTGTACAGCTCACACGGAGATTCTTGTTTGGTCAGGTACCGGACTCGTAGGTTACGCTATTGCTCTGGTTATCCTTATTATTTGTATAATAAAAAGGAATCACATTTGGGCAAATCCATATGTGTTGACTGTATCAGCACTCATTCTCTTTTTTGCAATTACAATATTTAGAGAGCAGGGGTTTTTATCATACATAGTTGAAGATGTATTACAGAAAGATTTGACTTTTACAGGAAGAACAACGATTTGGGATTTTTATTTGTTACGTATACTAGAATCTCCAATGTTAGGATATGGCAGTGGGTATCGTCCATATTTAAATCTATTTCCACATTCTGGTTATTTAAACATCATGATAATGGGTGGAGCAGTTAACGCCGTATTCTTGAGCGTAGCAGTGGTAGCATGCTTCAAACGTATGCGTAAGGAACCAAACAGAAAAATAAATGTTTTGATAATATGGACTATATTTGCCTACGAAATTATGATGTTGACGGAAATGCCAGATATACTTTATTTGGTAATACTTATGTATTTAGGATATTATGGAAGCAAGCTTGATATGTATAATAAAGTGTTGTCTGATATAGGAACAACATCTAACATTGATAAATCAATTGAGAAAATGATTTGAAAGGATATAAGTTTATGAATCATGTATGGACTGTAACAAAAACTATAGCTGCAGAAAAGCTTGGGCTTCGACGTTCGTTAATACTTCCAGATAAATCTCAAAGAAGTATCTCGTCTTATGTGGGAAAACATCTTTTGAGGTGTGATGAAACGAACGAATACATAGCCAAAAGAATTAAGTCTGGAGAGCCATTTATGGTTGGACGATACGGAGCCACTGAATTATTTGCAACATCTACGTTTGATTTTAACATATCACAAAAAAAAGATGATGCCATCAATCAGCTGAATAAATGGTCTGGTTTTTTCCCAAAAGACAAAATGCTTGGTGATAGATTTGCAAAGTGCATTATTGACGCATCAAAGCAGGTTGAGTTGCTTGGTGTTTGGGGGCTAAGATTTGAAGATTATTATATAAGGCATTATATGAGTGCAGATGCGAGAATTACTTTTTTATTTAACTTAGAACCGTGGAAAAATCCAATGAATCCATGGAGTGCTGCGTTAGAGGGGAAAAAGGTTCTGGTAATTCATCCGTTTGCAGAGACAATACAAAGTCAATATCAGAAGCGACAGGAGATTTTTCCGGGGACAGATATTCTACCGAGATTTGAACTGAAAACATTAAAAGCGGTACAGACTGTAGCTGGAGAAAAGGATGAACGATTTGCAACTTGGTTTGATGCGTTAGAGTGGATGTATCAAGAGGCAATAAAAATAGATTTTGATATAGCCATTATTGGATGCGGTGCTTATGGCTTTCCGCTTGCAGCAAAACTCAAGCAAGCCGGTAAGCAGGCAGTTCATCTAGGTGGTGCGACTCAACTAATGTTTGGAATTAAAGGTAAACGATGGGAAGAAGATTACAATGGCTATGAATATATAAGAAAATGGTTTAATGATGCGTGGGTATATCCCAGTGAACAGGATAAACCCCAAAACGCAGATACGGTTGAAGGTGGCTGCTATTGGTAAGGTGGTGAAGAAGAGTGCGACAGAAAAAAATAAAAAATGCAGGCAAGGAAAATTTGATTGAAAAAGTGAAAAGAAAACTTCGTCTAAGCTGGGTTTCAAAAATGAGGAATACAAAGCTGTATCCATATTGCTATCGGTCATATTGGCATGCCATTTTCGGAAGAAATTCAAAAGAAAATGTGACAAAAGGAGCATATTCTAACCTTTATTTTGCCGCTCGTCCAAATCCTGGTGCGGGGATAGGCCATCAGATGGCAAATTGGATTGCAGGATTTTGGTTTTCCGAACAATTTGGGTTAAAGTTTGCTCACATTCCGTTTTCTAATGTTGAATGGGAAGATTTTTTGGGGTTTTATCAAGATGAGAAAACGATGAAAGAGCTAAAAAATGAAGGGTATCTAATAAAGCGGATTCCTAAGTTTGACGAAGCTAATTCTGATGAAGTAGCTACTATTAAACGAATAATTGATTCATATAAAGGGAAGCAAGTTGTATTTCTTGCTGAGCAAGATCAGTTCTATCAAGAGCAATTTGGCGTTATGGAGCAAATACAAGAAAAATTTTATAAAGCACCAGCTAGAAAAAATGATAAGCTGATATATGACAGTAGTTGCTTTAATATAGCAATTCATGTTAGACGTGGTGACATCGTCCAAAAACAAGGAGAAGATAATCCTAATTTAACAATGCGATATCAAAGTAATGACTATTTTGTCAATGCACTTAAAACAGTTCTAGAGTATTTAAAAGAACAGAAAAACGTACATATATATCTGTTCTCTCAAGGTAAGGAAGAAGATTTTCAGGATTTTGAGGCGTTTAAAAATCTTCATCTTTGTCTTGACATGGGAGCACAGGACAGTTTTCTCCATATGATTTATGCAGATGCATTAATAACAAGTAAAAGCTCTTTTTCTTATAAGCCAGCATTGCTAAACAAAGGTCTGAAATTTTGTCCTGCAAATTTTTGGCATGGGTATCCACATGAAAAAGATTGGATTTTATTGGATGAAACAGGAAAAATAAAGTAACTCAGTTTTACTCACAATTAGAGTGTTTTTGTTCGAGGGAAAAGAAATGTATTCTGAGTAATTATGGGAGGGGAAAAGATGGGAAACAGTACAACGTGTAAACAAGGAGGATTAACATGACGAATCAAATATTATTGTCTATTCTTGTTCCAGTTTATAATTCAGGGTCTACGATAGAACGTTGCATTAATTCTTTATGCGAAGAAAATGTAAGCGATTATGAGATTGTAATTGTAGATGACGGCTCTGAAGATAAGAGCTATGAGAAATTAGATCATTTGAGTGAACGATTTCGTTTCCTGAAGATTGTTTCCCAAAATAACGCTGGAGTATCTGCTACTCGACAAAAACTTATTACTCTTGCTCAAGGAAAATACCTGATGTTTTGTGACTCAGATGATTATTTTGAACCCGAAACAATAAAGTATATGATGAATTTATTGCATTCTCAGACACTAGAAAGTAACAGCCCAGATATATATATTTTCGGATATAATTTGGTACGTAGCTGGGGATCAAAATCTATAAACAAAAGACATTTTAAAAATGGAATTTATCAGAAAAGGACTGTATCTAAATATCATGTGAATGGAATTTCAGATTTATATTGGTCAGCACTATGGAATAAATGTTATAAAAGAGAACTTTGTGTACAGCCGCCAATTATTTTTGAAAAATGTATGGAAGACGTAATGTTCAATGTTGATTATATGAGTAGAGTTAAAAATATATACGTATCTGAACGCCGTATCTATAATTATGTTCAAATTGGTGAGTCATTGACGAGAACAAAAAGAACTGACACCACAGAATCGATTATTGAAGCAGACACTGCATATAGCACTTTAATGGGTAAGTTGCTGACGACTTACCCGGAAGATCGTACAGCCATTCTGTCGCGTATTTATCGATATTATAAATCTCTCGATAGACGAGCAACTGCGATCGGGGAAAGAAAAAGAGTAGATTGTTCAATAAATGCAATCAAGAAACAATTAAAATGGCGAGTGTTTTATGTTGATTTGATTTTTTATATTGATTTTCTGCTCAGAAGAGCAAAAAAAATAATGATAGAAGCTATTAGAAAATGATTTGAATAATGCTAGTTAAGTAAAGTATATGGAGGAGCGCAGATAGCGGTGAGTAGAATACAGAATTCGTTACGAAATATTATGTTTGGGGCTGTTAATAGAATTGTAAGTATTCTATTCCCGTTCATTGTAAGAACAATATTTATACGATTTTTAGGAGAAGAGTATCTTGGACTGAATAGTTTGTATAGTTCTATTCTTCAAGTTCTTAATTTGGCTGATCTTGGTTTTGCTAGCGCAATAGTGGCAAGCATGTATAAGCCAATTGCTGAAGGAAATACGGATAAAGTATGTGCTTTAATGAATCTTTATCGCAAACTTTATAAAATGATTGGTTCGATAATTTTGATTATAGGCCTTTTCCTTACGCCGTTTATAGATAGATTGATCAGTGGTGAATCACCATCGGATGTTAATATTTATTTGCTGTGGTTACTATATCTATGTAATACAGTTGTAAGTTATTTGTTTTTTGCATACAAAGTATCTTTGATTAATGCTCATCAGAGAAATGATATTACAGAGAAGATAGGCGCTGCGTGCAAAATCATCATAAGTATTTTGCAGGTTGTGATTGTTGCGGCTTTCAAGAACATGTATCTTTATGTGTTACTCACAGTTATAAATTCCGTCATTTATAATCTTTGGTGTTCTGTCGAGTGCGATAAAAGATATCCACAGTATAAATGCAGAGGAGAATTGGACAAGAATACCAAGCAAAAAATAACAAAAAATGTTGTGGCCCTTGCAATACAAAAGATTGGAAATACACTGTCAGTATCTCTTGACTCTATAGTTATATCCGCTTTTCTTGGTTTGACCACAGTAGCAATTTATGGCAATTACTATTATATTGTATCTGCTATTGCAACCTTTGTGAATCTGATTTACAGTTCAGTCACTGCTAGTATAGGAAATAGTATTGCAACGGAAACACCAGAAAAGAATCTGAGCGATTTTAGAAAGTTTTTTTTCCTAAATACATGGATCATCGGATGGTGTTGCGTTTGCTTTGTGTGCCTATTTCAGGACTTTATGATTGTGTGGATGGGAGAAAAACTCCTTTTTGGAATGAGTATTGTAGTAATGCTTGTTATGAGATTCTATTTTGAGCAGATTCGAAAGGTTGTCTTAACTTATAAAGACGCTGCGGGAATGTGGTGGGCTGATAAATGGAAACCACTGGTAGGATGTCTTGTAAATCTCATATTAAACATTATTCTTGTAAAGAGTATTGGAGTAGCCGGTGTGATGCTCTCAACGATAATTAGTTATACATTAATAGAACTTCCGTGGGAAACAAAGGTGTTGTTTAAAATATATTTTAAGCAGAGTCCGAAAAACTATTACTTTGATATGGTAACAATTTCGGTGAGTATGCTCATAGCTGGAGTTGCAACATATTATGTATGTTCATTTATTAATCTAGGCCACATAGCTAATATCATCACAAAACTGATTGTGTGCATTATAGCGCCGAACATTCTGTTTATGATACTTAATATTAGAAATAAAAATTATTATGTTGCAGTTAGATTTGTAAAAGGAATTATAGGTCGATATATTTGGAAGAGATCATGAGGGAATATATACAAGAACTAAGATGACGGTTTATATGTTTGAAAATTAAAGCGCATAGTAGTGTATTGTAAATTATGAAATTTATCCAGGGAGATAGTTATATGATGCATGGTATAGAATGGTTACAAAGAACAGTATACAAAGTAGAGAAAAGAGTATGGGGAGACTGTCCGAAAACTAGGATGAGCCTTCACTGAAATTAAGATTGAGTCACTCATATGGGTGTTCAATATAAATAAAAAATGTACATTGAAAACTGAATAAAGTACACAGAAATCATGCAGCGATGGTTCAAATATAGTATAATTCACTAGGAAAGTATCAGATTCAGAGCAGTTAAAAAGAGCAGATTTCTTCACTGAGTAAATCTGCTCTGAATGTGATTCTTTCCAATTGTACCAATTCGCGGACATGTAGCCACAGAGTATGAAAAGTCGGAAGCTGATCTTTTTTTAATTCATTGGGCGGAGTAATCGGAGGAATTTTATATTATATTTGTAAAATAGTGAAAGGGGGAAAAAGAGTTGACAAGGGAAAATATGATGGATAAAATCGTGACAGACAGACAGACAGACAGACAGACAGACAGACAGACAGACAGACAGACAGAC
>OGQK01001366.1_pt1 | contig 12788 bp, 7 predicted proteins | sample 1553221 | NCBI WGS metagenome assembly OGQK01 (sample SAMEA2579996, study PRJEB22360) | human gut metagenome | biome: human gut; feature: human-associated habitat; material: faeces | place: Denmark | collected 2008/2010 | reverse complement strand
GAGAGAAAGGCCCACAGCGCGTTGCGGTTCTCTTTGGAGAAAATCTCCGAGAAACGGGTTTCCAACCCGATGCAGACGAAGGCGATACTGAAAAGCGTGTTGCTGAAATTCTTCGCCGTGCCGCGCACCATGGCGTCGGGAGTGCCGGCGCCGCCGTCGAAGAAGAGGCTGAACAGGAGCGAGACTGCGACGAACCCTACGACGAATTTCGGGAAACGATCCCAGATCACGCCGGCCGACGGCTTCTCCTGCCCCTCGCGGCCGCGGTACGACCAGTAGAGCGAGATGACGAAAGCCGCCAGCCCCAGCAGCACGTTTTGCGACGACTTGACGATCACGGCCGTCTGCTCGGCCGTTTCGCCCAGCAGTGCGCCCGACGCCACGACGGCTCCCGTCGTGTCGATCGTACCGCCCATCCAGGCGCCGGCCACCTCTTCGACGACCTTCGGATCGCCGAGCAGTGCGGGCAGGACGAGTTTCGCCAGCCACGGCATGACGTACATCATCGGAACGGCGCATACGAGCACCAGCGAGATGATGTAGGAGAGTTTCTTGTTGTCGCCCTTGATGACACCGCAGGTGGCGATCGCCGCCGAAACGCCGCAGATCGACACCGAACTGGATAGCATGGTGGCCATTTCGTCGTCGACCTTCATGCGGCGCGAGACCCAGAAGGCGAAGTACCAGACGAGGAAGACGACGATAAAGGCCTGCGCGAGCGCATAGACGCCCGAATGGAGAATTTCGCCGAAGAGGATCGTCGCGCCGAGGCAGACGATGCCTATTTTGATATAGAATTCGCTTTGGATCGCCGGTTTCAGCCATGCCGGAACCCGGAAAAAGTTGCTGACCGCCAGGCCGAAGATCACCGAGAAGAAGACCGATTCCAGTCCCAAATCCTTGAACAGCGGGACGGATGCCACGGCCTGTGCCGCCAGCGAGACGGCGAAAATCGCCAGCAGCGAGCCGAAGATTGCGTTGCCGAGTCCGGGCAGCACACCCCAAAGCCCGTACTTCCAGCCTGTGCCGCCGGCGTAGCCGATGAACATAACGGCCGAAAAATAGGCCGTGCCGTAAGAAAAGGCCGACAGCCAGGCCGTTCATGTAGTTGACGGAGGCCAGGATGTCGTCCACGATGATGTTCTTGGGCATGGCCGGCATTCCGGCGGGAAAGAGTAGTGCGAGTGCAAGGATCGCGCCGCCGGCCAGTACGATCACCCAGTCTTCGGTTTTGAGTTGAGCTAAGAGGTTTTTCATCTTGCGGAACGGTAATTCATTGCGTTTCTGCGAAAATTCGACGTCGCAAAGATCGGCTTTTCCGGTCGGATTTCCGTACGTGTAAATACTGATTTTGACCTGTCGGGGATCCGCGACGGACGGGTTTTCGAGGATCGTCGGGAAAAGGGCGTGGCGTTTTCCGCTCTCCGCAGCGGCTCTTTCCGGAAAAATCGCTACCTTTGCCGTGCGGCGGCGCGCGGTGTGCCGCCGGATTCCGTAAAACGATTGCCGAGTGGGTGAAGTCAGGGCGAAAAAGGCTTTGGGCCAGCATTTTCTGGTCGATCTGAACATAGCGCGCAAAATCTGCGACGCCCTGTCGGGCGGTACGGCCGAGGCGCCGGCGCCGGTGTTGGAGGTGGGATGCGGCATGGGCGTGCTGACGCAGTTCCTGTTGCGGCGCAGCGACATCGTCGTGTGGGGCGCCGAGATCGACGCCGAGAGCGTCGACTACCTCCGTGCCCACTATCCCGAATTTACGCCGCGGCTCATGGCGGGCGATTTCCTGCGCATGGAGTTGCGCGCGTTGTTTCCCGACGGAGTGCGTGTGATCGGAAATTTCCCTTACAACATCTCTTCGCAGATTTTTTTCAAGGTGTTGGAGCATCGCGACCTTGTCCCCGAGTGCGTGGGCATGATCCAGCGCGAGGTGGCCGAGCGGATCGCCTGCCCGCCCGGATCGAAGGAGTACGGCATCCTCTCGGTGCTGTTGCAGGCGTGGTACGACATCGAGTACCTCTTCACGGTAGGGGAGAAGGTCTTCAACCCGCCGCCCAAGGTCAAAAGCGCCGTCATCCGCCTGCGCCGCAACGGCGTCGTGCGGCTGGCGTGCGACGAGCGGCTGTTCGTGCGCGTGGTCAAGGCTTCGTTCGGTCAGCGGCGCAAGATGCTGCGCAATTCGCTGCGCGCCGCCTTCGGCGATTTCGGCGGGGCGGAGCATCCCTTTTTCTCGCAGCGCGCCGAACAGTTGTCGGTGGCCGATTTCGTGGCGCTCACGCAGTGGGTGGAGCAGCGGATCGGGGGCTGACCCCCCCCCTCCGCCGGCTGGATAAAAAACGCCTTCGAACCACGGTTCGAAGGCGTTTTTCCATAAAGTGTCGAAGGGCTTACTCCCGTGCGTCGATGTATTGCACGCGCCCTTCGTAGCTTCCCGTGAGCGATGTCTGATCGCTTCCTGCGAGGGTCAGCCCGTCGAACGAGATTTCGTACCACTCGCCGTCGCGCGCGATCGTGACGTTGCCTTCCGTCAGCTTGCCGATCGCGGGCGAGCCGCTGAAATATTCGGCGAGGAACGAGGTACATGCGGCGTTGTCGCCGCCCCAGATGCCCACGCCCGACTGTCCGTTCCGTACGGCGAACGTGCCTTCGGGCACTCCGTCTGCGTAATCGTTGGCCGCGTCGCTGCGCAGGTCGAAATGGAGGATCGAGCCGTAGTAGCAGTTGCCGACGGCGTCGCGCGTGGTGAGATAGCCCCGGTCGACGAGCGTGATGTACCAGTTGGTCAGTCCGTCTTTCTCGCCGTAGCAGACCACGTAGACCTCGCGGGGTGAGATCGAGGCCTGCTCGGAGGTGTTTTCGTAGTAGATCTGTCCTGCGAAATCGGCCTTGAACGGAGCGTCGTATTCGTCGACGGCGTCGACCGTGACCTTGTACTCCTCCCCGTCGCGTTCGACGGTGACCGTTCCTGTCGAGAGGTAGGTCATCTCCTCGTCGTAGGTCGCCCATGTGACGGTGTTGGGAGCGTAGTCTTCGGTGATCGTGTAGATGCCGGCGGGGATTCCGTCCTGCTCGGTGGCGTCGGGTGCGACGTTGAATTCGAAGATACTCAGCAGGTGCGTGAAATCGGCGTTGTCGAAGTCGATGCCCCACGAGTTGTAGCCGTCGTCGGCGTAGAATCCCGAGGCGCCCGCGTAGCAGTAGGTCGTCGTCGCGTCGGGCGTGGCGTCGACCCCTTCGAGCGTCATCGTTCCCGAATAGACGGCCGTGATCCCGAAGGCGGGCGAATGGTCGTCCTCGAAGGCGATTTGCACGCGGTAGCTCGTATCGGAGGGTTTGTTGCCCGGTACACGGCTTAGATCCAGCACGCCGCCCACGATCGGGGCGACGGCTTTCTGCGAGGCGTAGTACCAGCTGCCCGTCGCCGCGTCGGCGCCGTCGTTCGACCCCGGCACGCAGTCGTTCGTACGCGAGAAGTCGTACCGACCGAACGGCGAAGCGCCTTCGTCCGCACGGAGCGCGACGCGGATTTCGGCGCCTTCGGCGTCGGTGAGCGTGAGTAAGTATCCCTCGCCTCCCTCTTTGTCGAATGCCGCTTCGCGGACGAGTTTCGCGCTTTGGGGCGTGAATGAGACGTCGGCCGTAAGCTGGCTCAGCGGTTCGGGTTCGGGGATGGGTGCGGGGCCGTCAGTACCTCCCCCCCCCTGTTCGCGTCGTCGCTGCACCCTGCCGCAAGACCCGCTGCGAGTCCTGCCAGCAACCAGAAAAATTTCTTTATTGCAATCGTTTTATTAAAACCTAACTTTCCGAAAAGTCCCTGCGGGACGAAGACAAAAATAACGCATTTCGTCCGGAAAAGCAAATTCCGGCTCCGTCGGGCCGGAATCGGATGGCGGCGGCCGAACTGCCGCTTTCTGTTCCTCCCGCCACGAACCGTGACCAACGCTTCGCGCGGCAGGTATTTCACGGCGAGCCGCTGCACCTCGGCGGGGGTAATGGCGCGGATGCGTTGCAGATTCTCGCTCACGACGTCGTTGCGGCGGCCGCAGAGGATGTTTTCGATCGTGACGTCGGCGATGCCGAACGGCCCGTCGAGAATACGCATCATCTCGCCCGTCATCATGTTGCGCACCAGCGACAGCTCCTCCTCGGTGACGGGTTCCGTGCGCAGCCGTTCGATTTCGCGGTAGATCTCTGCGAGCGCACGGTCGGTCGCGTCGCGCGCTACCTGCGTCGCGACGGCCAGGTAGCCTTCGCGTTCGAGGTTGACCATCGCTGCGACCACGCCGTAGGTGAACCCGTTCGCTTCGCGCAGGTTCTGCATCAGGCGCGACCCGAAATAACCGCCCAGCAGCATCGCCACCACCTGCATCCCGACGTAATCGGGGTGGTTGCGGCCGAAGAGCAGCCGGCCGATGCGGATCGACGACTGCACGGCCCCTGCGTGGGGCACTGCGGCATGGGGCGTCGTGACTGCCGGCGGGAACGGTTCTGCGGCGCTGTCGGCGCCTGCGGGCAGCTGTCCGGCCACCTCGGCCACTGCGTCGACGACGGCCGTGTCGGCTGCGCCGCTGCACACCACGAAACAGTTGCGGGCGGTATAGTGGCGTGCGTAGAAATCGAGCAGGTCGTCGCGCGTGAGGTCGTCGTAGGCTGTTTCGGGCCATGTTATTCCGTAGGGGTGCGCAGGGCCGAAAAGCGCGCGGGCGAAGGCTTCGCGGGCCTCGGTCTCGACCTTCATGCGCTCGATGCGCAGCCGCTGCTTGCGCTTTTCGCGGTAGGAGACGACCTCCTCTTCGGGAAAGAGGGGGTGAAGCAGAATCTGTTCGGCGACGGCGAGCGTTTGCCGGAAATATTTCGACAGGGAACAGAAGCTGATGTAGACGTAGTCGCGGTCGACGTTCACGTCGAAATAGGAGCCGTAGAAGTCGAATTGTTCGGCGATCTGCTGCGAGGTCATGTTGCGCGTCCCCTCGCTCAGCAGGTTGGCCGTCGACGTGGCGACGAACGCCTTGCGCTGCTGCGCCGAGCCGGCGCGGAAGACGAAGCTGACGCGCACGACCTCGAATTCCGCGGCGCAGAGCGTGTGGATCGTCACGCCGTTCGGGAGCGTGCGGCGGAGGGGTTCGTGGAGCGATATGTCCGACGGAATGGTGAGTTGCGGTTGTTTCATCGTGTTGAGCGGTAGATAAGGGTAGAACGGCGTGCGGCGCGGAAGGTGCGACGCGCGAAGTCGGTCAGTTCGGCCGCCGTGACGGAGCGGTAGAGCTCCACCTCGCGGTTGACGAGGCCGGGATCGCCGAGCATTTCGTAGTAACCCAGGTTCATCGCCTTGTTCATCACGTTCAACTCGCCGAACAGGGCGTTCGCTTCGAACTTGTTCTTCACCTTTTCGATCTCGTAGTCGCTCGCGGGGAGGGTTTGCATCTCCTCGATTTCGCGGGCGAAGGCCTCTTCGGCCTCCTCGACGGTGCGTCCCGGCAGCAGGTGCCCCGTGAGGACGAAAAGCCCCGGATCGACGTCGCCCGTGATGTAGGCGTTGACGCTCGAAAAGAGCCGGTCGCGCTTGACGAGCCGTTCGTAGAGCCGTGCCGAATCGCCGCCCGACAGGATGTCGGAGGCCATGTCGCCCAGATAGAAATCCCGCGAAAGGCGGTCGCCCAGGGGGTAGGCGACCGTCACCGCCGTGGCCGGTACGTCGCGCTTGACTTCGAGTCTGCGTTCGGCCGTCTGTTCGGGTTCGGCGGGCAGCGGGCCGGCTGCGGAGGGCGTGTCGGCGATCGGGGCGAAGTAGCGTTCAGCCAGTTCGAAGACCCGCTCTTCGTCGATGTCGGCCGAGACCGACAGAATGGCGTTCGAGGGGTGGTACCAGCGGCGGTAGAAGGCGCGCACCTCGTCGATCGTCGCGCGGGCCACATGGTCGGGCGTAAGCCCGATCGTAGCCCAGCGGTAAGGGTGGAGGGTATAGGCCAGCGAACGCAGCAGCATTCCCTGATCGCCGTAGGGCTGATTGAGATAACGCTGCTTGTACTCCTCGATGACGACCCGTTTTTCGGTTTCGAGCGCTTCGGGCGAGATGTCGAGTCCGGTCATGCGGTCGGCTTCCAGCCAGAGGGCCGTCTCGATATTGTCCTTCGGCAAGGTAATATAGAAGTCCGTATAATCGTTATTGGTGAAGGCGTTGTTGTCGCCGCAGGCCATCTGCACCGGCAGGTCGAAATCGGGCACGTCGCGCGTGCCGCGGAACATGAGGTGTTCGAACAGGTGCGCGAAGCCCGTGCGGGCGGGATCTTCGTTGCGCGCCCCGACCTTGTAGAGGATGTTTACGGCCGCGAGTTTCGACTGGCGGTCGCGGTTGACGGCCACCGTCAGCCCGTTGGAAAGGGTATGTCGTTTGTACGGTATCATCTCCGAAGCGTTCTTTGCGGACAAAGATACGATTAAGCGAGGGCAATGTCAAATTTATTTGAACATTGCCGAGACGGAGTATCTAAGGCGCAGCCAAAGTACGGATAGGCGAGGGCAGAAGCATCGAATTAACGGCTGCTCGTACCGTTGCAGCACTTTTCTCTCCTTTTCGCTGATTTCCGTGCAGGTCCGTCGATGCGAACGACAAATTCCCACGTCGGAATCCGGTAAAGGTTTCGACGTGAGAACGAGCCGCTCGATTTTCATCGAGTGATCCTATGCCGTGCTGCTCAGAAGCGTTCGTGTGCGATGTCGAACCAGTCGTCCATGTAGGTGATAACAGTGCGGCGTCCTTCGGTTACCTGGAACTCGTGCGAGTCGAGGGTGTAGTTGTCGTTGTTGAGCCGCAGCTAGAGTTCGCCGGCGGGTGCGACGCTGCCTTCGTAGACGCAGTAGCCTTTTGCAGCGGAAGGCGCCTCGATGCGGATGCTGAGAGCGACATTGCGGTGGTTGCGGATCAGGACATTGTCGGGATAGTCGTCGTCCTTGTCGCAGCCTGCGAAGAACGCCAGCGACAGCACTCCGGCCAGCAGAAAAGCGATCTGTTTCATAAACGTTTATGGGTAATATGTTTCGTCTTTAACGATTTCTTTATGATTTTGTTTTAGCTCGAAAGTTTTGTATAAAATACATTCAGGAGCTCCGTTGTGTGGTTTTACGCGAATTGTAAAGCGTACATAATATTTTACATTCGACGGCGGATATATTGGGTCAAATGTCACTCCTAATTTGTAGCGAAGAGAATGTGCTGGAACATAGATAAATCCTCCACTATTGTATCCATCCCCATTTCCGGTATTGACAATATCTTGTGCTTCAATAGTGACGTCTGCAATTTTTTGTAGTTCAGGATTGATTATTAAATATGAACTGAAATCTTTTTCTTCATGAACAATAGATGCTTCCTCAATCGTTAACATCTGTTCGGGGTTGAACGGTTCATCGGGTTCATTGTATATTCGTTTGTTTGTTATGATTGTTATTTCCGGTTGGACAGATAGATTGCAGACACCTAATGGTTTGTTATATAGAGGAATTATTCCTACGGCGTTTGAAGGAATGGAAGTTCCCGGCACCCACATAGATACGGGAGAAGACGGGAATGATCCTCGATTCGAAATAGTTCCTTCTGTTGTTGTCTGGACTTGAAGATTCATAGAAATCGGTGTAGGAGTGGATAAGCTTGAACCTCCAAGGATTGCACTAATAAAAGAAAAAGCTTTTTTGGGAATATCTTTAATGCTGGATGTTGCAGCTTCTCTAACACTTGATAGGAGTTTTGTGAAAAAAGAAGAAGGAAGATGAAGAGCATTCCCTTCCGGTAAGGATTTGTCTTGCAATCCTTCTACTGCATTTTTCCCTACTTGTGTTAATATTATTTTAGAGGCTATTTGGTTTAAGTTTGATGCATTAAAGGGATTTGTTCCCGTAGCCCCGGCAGTTCCTATTGTTCCGATAATATCTCCTACTGATTTGGAATTCATTTTGATTTCTGCTATATCGAGATAATTTAACCACCATGTTAATTGGATGTTTTGGTAAGGAATGCTGTAAATTATGGGATCATAAGCTAATTCATATTGCATCATGTACCATTTGTTTGCTGCCATTGGGGCTGATCCGTTTTGTGGCTTGGGTTGTAATTGGTTAAATTCCGTAGGATATGAATTTGGATTGATGAATTCTGCGCCACAAAATCTTAATAAAGAGATATTTTTGTGGAAAGATGTAATAGCAAGCCCATCTTGGAGTTGAGAGGAAGTTGTAATAAATTGCGTGGTGAGGTAAACATAGATTCGCAAGAGACCGCGGTATTTATTGTAAAGTGCAAAATAGGGATTAACTAGTTGTCCGGGTGCTTAAGGATCAAAGGTGCTATATAAAAGTTCCCATCCATCGGAAGCCTTGTGATCGTTGACAATTGTTAGGTCATAACTTCCTGCAAGACTACCTTGCCCAACCCAAGGGGTCGGGATGCGGGATTGACCGGCAGGGGTAGGCATCCAATCAACATTTTCCCAATCAAAATATAAGGTTGGTACTGCACGAGTAAGTGTGCGAGTTTGGGGAGGGGTAGGATCATAAACTTGTTCGCAAAACGTGTCAGAACAACTTCCCGATGCAAGAATTAGAAAACATGCAGTAAGTCCGCATAACGACTTTTTACTGAGAGAAGAAAGTTTCATAGGATTTAGGTGTTAAAACTCGCTACAAAGCTAATAAATTATTGTAATTTTCCAAAAAAATAATGATAATATTGTTTTTTTTGTGTAAACGGCGTGTTTCTAGCAGTAATTTTATAAAAAATATTACTTGCCGAAGGGGACAGGTTAGGACGGGAGGTGTGAAAGGAATAACATTCCGACTGTTAAAAAACTAACGCAGAAAATGCTGGGTACTCTTGGGGGAATTTTATACCTTTGCATCAGTCTTGCGCGCATGTATGTGTGTAAAATACTGAAAATTAACAATTTTCAAGTCTATTGATATGGCAGAGAAAAAATTTATCACCTGTGATGGAAATTATGCTGCGGCACACATCGCCTACCTGTTTTCGGAGGTGGCTGCAATCTATCCCATCACGCCGTCGTCGACCATGGCGGAATTGGTCGACGAGTGGGCGGCCCAGGGTCGCAAAAACATCTTCGGAGAGACGGTCAAGGTCGTCGAAATGCAGTCGGAGGCCGGTGCCGCGGGTGCCGTGCACGGTTCGTTGCAGAGCGGCGCGCTGACCTCGACGTTCACCGCATCGCAGGGTCTGCTGCTGATGATTCCCAATATGTACAAGATTTCGGGCGAGCTGTTGCCGGGCGTATTCCACGTCTCGGCGCGTGCGCTGGCCGCGCAGTCGCTGTCGATCTTCGGCGATCATCAGGACGTGATGGCCACGCGCCAGACCGGTTTCGCGATGCTGGCTACCTCGTCGGTGCAGGAGGTGATGGATCTGGCGGGCGTGGCGCACATCGTGGCGCTCAAATCGCGCGTGCCGTTCCTCCACTTCTTCGACGGATTCCGCACCTCGCACGAGATCCAGAAGATCGAGCTGATCGACGAGGCGCGCCTTACGGCGATGCTCGACCGCGACGCGCTGAAAGAGTTCCGTGCCCGTGCGCTCAACCCCGAGCACCCCGTGACGCGCGGTACGGCCCAGAATCCCGACATCTATTTCCAGACGCGCGAGGCCGCGAACAAGTTCTACGACGCCGTGCCCGACATGGTGGCCGAGGCGATGCGCGAGATCTCCGCGATCACGGGCCGCGACTACAAGCCTTTCGTCTATTACGGTGCGGAGGATGCCGAGCATGTCGTCGTGGCGATGGGTTCGGTGACCGAGACGCTCAAAGAGACGGTCGACTACCTGAACGCCCGCGGCGGGAAGGGGGGTGTGGTGACCGTACACCTCTACCGTCCCTTCTCGGTGAAATACCTCGGCGCCGTGCTGCCCGAGACTGTGAAGCGCATCTGCGTGCTGGATCGTACCAAGGAGCCGGGAGCCAACGGCGATCCGCTCTATCTGGACGTGGTCGAGGCGTTCGCCACGTGCAAGGAGATTCCCGCCGAGCGCAAACCTCTCATCATCGGCGGCCGTTACGGTCTCTCGTCGAAGGACACCACGCCGGCGCAGATGCTCGCCGTGTTCGAGAATCTGAAAGCCGGCGAACCGAAGAACCAGTTCACGGTGGGCATCGTCGACGACGTGACGAATCGTTCGCTGCCCGTGGGCGAGGAGATCTCGATGGCCAAGCCCGGTACGTTCGAGGCGCTCTTCTTCGGACTGGGCGCCGACGGCACGGTGGGTGCCAACAAGAACTCGATCAAGATCATCGGCGGCACGACCGACAAGTATTGCCAGGCCTATTTCTCCTACGATTCGAAGAAATCGGGCGGTTACACCTCGTCGCACCTGCGTTTCGGCGACCTGCCCATCACGTCGCCCTATCTGGTCACGACGCCCGACTTCGTGGCGTGCCACGTGCCGTCGTACGTCGATAAGTACGATGTGCTCAAAGGGTTGAAGGCGGGCGGTTCGTTCCTGCTCAACTCGGTGCACGACGCTGCGACGACCTGCCGCACGCTGCCCGATCATATGAAGGTCTATCTGGCCAAGAACAAGATCAATTTCTATATCATCAACGCCACGAAGATCGCCGCCGAGCTGGGATTGGGTTCGCGCACGAATACGATCATGCAGTCGGCGTTCTTCAAGATCGCCGGCGTGATTCCCTTCGACAAGGCCGTCGAGGAGATGAAGAAGGCCATTGCGAAGACCTACGGCAAGAAGGGCGAGGATATCGTCAACATGAACTATGCGGCCGTCGACGCCGGCGGCAAGCTGGTCGAGAAGGTCGAAGTGCCCGCCGAGTGGGCAGGGATCGAGGTGAAGGAGGCGTCGCACGGCGTGGACATGAAGCGTCCCGAGTTCGTGCGCAGCATCGTCGATCCGATCAACGCTCTCAAAGGCGACCTGCTGCCCGTTTCGGCCTTCAACGGCCGTGAGGACGGTACGTGGGAGAACGGTACGGCCGCCTACGAGAAGCGCGGCATCGCCGTGAATGTTCCCGAGTGGAAGATCGAGAACTGTATCCAGTGCAACCAGTGCGCCTATGTCTGCCCGCACGCCGTGATCCGTCCGTTCCTCGCGACGGAGGCCGAGGCCGCCGCATCGGGCGTAGCATGGAAGCAGGGCCTGGGCGAGACGAAGGAGTACAAATTCCGCATCCAGATTTCGCCGCTCGACTGTACGGGTTGCAGCAATTGCGTGGACGTCTGCCCCGCCAAGCAGAAGGCGCTGGTGATGAAACCGCTCGAATCGCAGCTCGATCAGCAGAAGAACTGGGAGTACTGCAACGAGAAGGTGGGCTACAAGGGCGACGCGGTCGACAAGACCCGTTCGGTCAAGAACCTGCAATTCACGCAGCCGCTCTTCGAGTTTTCGGGAGCCTGCGCCGGCTGCGGCGAGACGCCCTACATCAAGGCCATTACGCAGCTCTTCGGCGACAAGATGATGGTGGCCAATGCTACGGGCTGTACGTCGATCTACTCGGGTTCGGCGCCTTCGACTCCCTACTGCACCAATGCGCAGGGACAGGGTCCGGCATGGGCCAACTCGCTCTTCGAGGACAATGCCGAATTCGGTCTGGGTATGCACGTGGGCGTGGAGAAGCAGCGCGACAAGATACAGCACCTCATGGAGCGGGCGATCGCCGAATGCACGAAGTGCTCCGACGAGCTGAAAGGCGTGATGAAGGAGTGGATCGAAGCGCGCGGTTCGTCGGCGCGTTCGGCCGAGGTGTCGGCACGGCTCGTCCCGATGATGGAGGCCTGCGGCTGCGACACCTGCAAGGAGATTCTGGCGATGAAAGACCTGCTGGTCAAGAAGTCGCAGTGGATCATCGGCGGCGACGGCTGGGGCTACGACATCGGTTACGGCGGCGTGGATCATGTGCTGGCGTCGGGTATGGATGTCAATATCCTGATCGTCGACACGGAGGTCTACTCCAATACGGGCGGTCAGTCGTCCAAGGCGACGCCGGTGGGTGCTGTGGCGAAGTTCGCGTCGAGCGGCAAACGCATCCGCAAGAAGGACATCGGTGCGATGGCCATGACCTACGGCTACGTCTACGTGGCGATCGGCGCATCGCAGATGCAGCTCTTCAACGTGCTCAAAGAGGCGGAGGCCTATCCCGGCCCGTCGCTCGTGATCGCCTATGCGCCGTGTATCAACCACGGTATCAAGGGTGGCATGACGCGCACGCAGACCGTCGGCAAGGAGGCCGTAGCCTGCGGTTACTGGCACCTGTGGCACTACAATCCCGAACTGGCCGAGCAGGGCAAGAATCCCTTCGTGCTCGATTCGAAGGAGCCCGACTGGTCGAAGTTCCGCGAGTTCCTGATGAAGGAGGTGCGCTACACTTCGCTGTTGAAGACCTTCCCGGCCGAGGCCGAGGAGTTGTTCGAGGCAGCCGAGGAGAATGCCAAGTGGCGTTACGCCGGTTATCAGCGGCTCTCGAAAATGGAATATTAGTCCCGCATGACGAATTTTGCCGGAAGGATGCAGGATTTGCCTTCTTCCGGCATTTTTATTGAAAACAGGATCGGAAACCGATCGAAACCAAAATGATTACGAAGATGAAACAGATTTTAGGAGCGGCTGCGGCGATGCTGATGCTGGCGGCCTGCGGAAGCCCGAAAACGAACCTCCCGCTGGAAGGGACGCAGTGGAAACTCACGGAGATGGACGGCAAGGCCGATCCCGCCTTCGCGGCCGGAGAGGATACGTTCAATTTCACGCTCGACCCGTCGCGGATGATGGTCTACGGCGTGGGTGC
>OGQK01001365.1_pt1 | contig 12796 bp, 8 predicted proteins | sample 1553221 | NCBI WGS metagenome assembly OGQK01 (sample SAMEA2579996, study PRJEB22360) | human gut metagenome | biome: human gut; feature: human-associated habitat; material: faeces | place: Denmark | collected 2008/2010 | reverse complement strand
GGAGCCTTCCGGACCGCATGTGGCTTTTTGTTCGGGCGTCGTATTTATTTTTTTACGGAAGTCGTCGCCTTGATGTAGTGGTGATGCTCGCCGTAACGCTCGAAAGCCGCGCGGTCGAGCGTCTCTTGGTGGTCGGGGTGAGCGACGCTGATGATCAGCCGCGCGCGCTCCTGAAGCGAGCGTCCGTACAGGTTCACGGCTCCGTACTCGGTAACGAACCAGTGGACGTGCGAGCGCGTCGTGACGACGCCGGCTCCGAGCGTCAGCTCGGGCGCGATCTTGCTGATGCCCTTGTTCGTGGTCGAGGGCATGGCGAGGATCGCCTTGCCGCCTTCGGAACGCGAGGCTCCGTAAATGAAGTCGATCTGTCCGCCGACGCCCGAGTAGAACTTCGTACCGAGCGAGTCGGCGCAGATCTGGCCCGTCAGGTCGACCTGAAGGGCCGAGTTGATCGCCGTCACTTTCGGGTTCTTGGCGATTACGAACGGGTCGTTCGTATAGCCGACATCCATCATGGCGACGCCGGGGTTGTTGTCGATGAAGTCGTATACTTTCTGCGAGCCCATCAGGAACGTGGAGACCATTTTCCCTTTGTCGATCGCCTTGTTCCGCCCGTTGATCACTCCGCTTTCGACCAGCGGGAGCACGCCGTCGGCGAACATCTCGGTATGGATGCCGAGATTCTTGTGGCCTCCGAGCTGAGCGAGCACGGCGTTCGGAATCGCGCCGATACCCATTTGCAGGCAGGCCCCGTCTTCGATCAGCGCGGCGCAGTGTTTGCCGATCGCCGTCTCGACTTCGTTGGGCTCCGAGAAATGAGCTTCCTCGAGCGGCGTGTCGTCTTGCACGAACAGGTCGATGTCGTCGACGTGAATGAACGCGTCGCCGAACGAGCGGGGAACATGTTTGTTGATCACGGCGATCACCGTTTGCGCGCATTCGACGGCGGCCAGCGTCGCGTCGACCGACGTGCCGAGCGATACATAGCCGTGCGCGTCGGGCGGCGAAACCTGAATCATCGCGACGTTGCACGGAAGCACGCCGCTGCGGTAGAGCTTCTGCGTCTCGCTCAGGAAGACGGGAATGTAGTCGGCATAGCCCGACTGCGTCACCTTACGCACGTTCCCGCCGACGAAAAACGAGTCGAGCTGGAAAATCCCTTCGAACTCGGGAGCGGCATAGGGAGCCGGGCCCTCGGTGTGCAGATGGTGTATGTGAACGTGCTGCAACTCGCGGTTGCGGCCCCGCTCGCACATGGCCTTGATCAGGCATTGCGGAGCGCTGGCCACGCTGCTCAGATGGACGTGGTCATGGCTTTTGATTGCCCGGACGGCCTCCTCGGCCGTGATGAAATGGATCGGTTTGGTCATTGCGTTTAAACGGTTAGTTCGATTTGAAGTCTTAAAACATACAAATTTAAGCAATAAAAAGATAATAAAAAACGGATAGGCGCGGCCGAAATCACTATCTTTGCCCACAGAAAATCCGATCGATACCTTCCGATGCGTCGTCTGGGCAGATTTTTCAGCGGAGAGCTTACGGCGGGCCGCCTCGTTTTTTGGGGCGGGCTCGTCACGCTGCTGTATGCCGTGCTGAGCACGGGCGTCTATCATCCCGACGAACATTTCCAGATTCTCGAATACGCCCATATGAAGCTCTTCGGCAAGCCCGCTCCCGAACAGCTGCCGTGGGAGTACGGCCTGAAAATGAGGCCGGGATTCCAACCCATGATCGCTTATGCCGTCGGCAAGCTGCTGCTATTTGCCGGCGTCTATTCGCCTCATCTGCTCGCTTTGCTGCTCCGGCTTTTCAGCGGTGCGCTTTCGATGTGGGCCGTCTGGTCGTTCGGACGGGCGGCCGTTCGCCGGGGATGGCTCGGACCGTCCGGGCGGAACTGGTTTCTCGGGCTGAGCTTCGGGTTGTGGATGCTGGTCTATCTGCATGTGCGGTTCAGTTCCGAGATTCTCGCGGGGAACCTGCTGATGCTGTTCGTTTCGTTTTATCTGCTTTCCGACCGTGACCGGGGAGTGTTCCGTCGGGGGCTCGCTTTGGGCCTGCTGGCAGGCGGGGCTTTCGTCGCGCGCTATCAGATCGGATTCGCGCTGCTGGGCTTCGGTCTGTGGATGCTGGCGTTCGACCGGCGCTGGCGGATGATCGCGGGTATGCTGCTCTCGTTCGCGCTGATGATCGGCGTGGGAGTGCTGTGCGACCGCTGGCTCTACGGAGAGTGGACCTGCACTCCGCTGAACTATCTGACCGAGAATATGCTGCATGGCCATATCGATACGTTCGGAATCGATCCGTGGTACTATTATCTCTATGCGATTCCGTTCGAAGGAGGGATCGTGTTCGGGGGTGTCGTGCTCGCGGCCGCCGTATGGTTCTTCGTCCGCTATCCCCGCCACGTGCTGACATGGACGCTGCTGCTTTTTCTGGCTGCGCACCAGGCGATCGGTCACAAGGAGGTCCGTTTCCTGTTTCCTGCCCTGCTGTTCGCGCCTTTTTTCATCGTGCGGCTGGCCGAGAACCTCCCTCCGGATTTCCTGCGCCGTCGTGCGGTCAGGGCGGTCGGCGTCGTACTGGCGGTCGTCAACGGTATGATCATGATCGCGGCGCTGGCCGTTCCCGGAACCAACATATGCTTTTTCGACCGGGTGGAACGATTGGCCGAGAGCGGACGGCCGCTCGCCTTGGTGCATCTCAGGAACCAGAATACGTACTACTGTTATAACGAGGCGATTCTCGATTCGGTGCCCCGTCTGGTCATGTCGTATTATTGGATGCCGGCCGATGCGGCGTACCGTACGTTCGACTCGGCCGAGGAGCTCGGCCGGGGAGTCCGCGAACTGAGTTCCTCTATGGACGTTTATCTGCTGAGCGAGGACCCGGAGCCGGAAGTACCGGGATGTACGTTGCAGCGGGTCGCATGGAGCCCTTTCCCGAAATGGGTGACGACCCATTTCAACTTCAACGACTGGGCCGGGCGCAGCATTCGTACCAGGAATATTTTCCGAATCTCTCCCGATTCCCGTGCCGTCGCACGGCAGGAATAGATGCCGTTTCGACTAATAAATTTTAACATAAAATCGATTTTCAGGTTAAAATTTATTATTTTTGGCAACGGCTAACAACAATTGCTTTTCCACGATGGAGGGAGAAAACCATATTTCCGAACGCGATGACGTCGTCATCCGTTTTTCGGGCGACTCGGGCGACGGAATGCAGATGACCGGCAAGCTGTTTACCGATACGGCAGCTTTGATGGGCAACGGCATTTCGACCTTTCCCGACTTTCCGGCCGAGATACGCGCGCCGCAGGGGACCGTTTCCGGAGTCTCGGGATTTCAGGTGCATATAGGCGATCATCCGGTCTCTACCCCGGGCGACTATTGCGACGTACTGGTCGCGATGAATCCGGCCGCCCTGAGGGCCAACGCCCGCTGGCTGAAGCCCGGGGCGACGATCATCTGCGACGGCGACACGTTCAACGACCGCAGCGTCGAGCGGGCAGGTTTCCGGACGTTCGATCCGGTGACGGAGATGAACCTGCAGGACTATAATGTCGTCTTTCCGCACATGACGAGCATGACGCGCGAGGCCGTGGCGACGGTCGGTCTGGACCCCAAGGCCGCGTCCAAATGCAAGAATATGTTCGCGCTGGGCATCTGCTTTTGTATCTACAATCGTCCGCTGGACCATGCCGTCGATTTCATTCGCCGCAAGTTCGCGAAAAAGCCGGCCGTCGCCGAGGCGAACGTGCTGGCGCTCAAGGGCGGATATAATTATGCGTCCAACACGCACGCGTTTGCCAATACCTATGTGGTAAGGCCGGCGCCGTTGCCGGCGGGGCTCTATCGCAGCATCAGCGGCAATCAGGCGACGGCTTGGGGGTTGATGGCCGCTTCCGAGAAAAGCGGCCGGCCGCTTTTTCCGATCACGCCGGCTACGGCTATTCTCGAGGAATTGGCCAAGCGGAAGGATCTGAACGTCAAGACGCTTCAGGCCGAGGACGAGATATCGGGCATCTGCACGGCCATCGGAGCCGCATATGCCGGCAATTTCGCCGTGACGACGACTTCCGGACCGGGCCTGTCGCTTAAATCGGAGGCGATCGGGCTGGCCGTGATGACCGAGCTGCCTTTGGTGATCGTCGACGTGCAGCGCGGAGGTCCTTCGACGGGTTTGCCGACCAAACCCGAGCAGGCCGACCTGAATCAGGCGCTGTGGGGCCGCAACGGCGAGTGCCCGCTGGTGGTCATGGCTGCGAGCACGCCTTCGAATTGTTTTCACTATGCTTTCTGGGCCGGCAAGATCGCCATGGAGCACATGACGCCCGTGCTGCTGCTTTCCGACGGCTTTATCGCCAACGGCTCGGAGCCGTGGCGGATTCCGTCGATGAAAGAATACCCAAAAATCACGCCTCCGATCGTTACCCGGGCTCCGGAGGGAGGTTTTCAGCCTTATGCGCGCGACGAGAAGCGGCTGGCCCGGATGTGGGCGCTGCCCGGGACCAAGGGCGTCGAGCACCGGGTGGGCGGCTTGGAAAAGGATTCGCTGAGCGGGGCCGTGTCGCACGATCCGGAGAATCACGAGCGCATGGTCGGCCTGCGTGCGGCCAAGGTGGCCCGCGTGCAGGATTTCATCCCCAAGCAGGAGGTCGTGGGAGGGCGCCGGGGCGAGCTGCTGGTCGTCGGGTGGGGCGGCACGTACGGCCATCTGCTGACGGCCGTGCGCGAGCTACAGCGCCGAGGCGAGCAGGTATCGCTCTGCCATTTCAACTTCATTCATCCGCTGCCCCGGGGCGTGCGCGAGATTTTCTCGCGTTTCCGGCGGATCGTCGTCTGCGAGCTGAACTCGGGACAGTTCGCCGGCTATCTGCGGCAGCAGTTTCAGGAATTCGAGTTCCTTCGGTACAATAAGATACAGGGGCTGCCCTTCACTGTGACGGAGCTCAGGGACGAGTTCGCGCGTCTGTTAAAATCGTAGCCATGAACAACGAAAAGAACGACAAGTACAAATACTCGCCGGCCGACTTCAAGAGCGATCAGGAGGTCAAGTGGTGTCCCGGATGCGGCAATCATGCGATCCTGACGTCGGTCGTCAGGGCGCTTCCCCAAGTGGCCGAGGCGCTGCATTACAAGCACGAGCGGTTTACCTTCGTGTCGGGCATCGGCTGTTCGTCCCGCTTCCCGTACTATATGAACACGTTCGGCTTTCACGGGATTCATGGCCGGGCACCGGCTATCGCTACCGGCGTCAAGGTGGCCAATCCGAAGCTGTCGGTATGGCAGGTGACCGGCGACGGCGACGCGCTGGCGATCGGAGGGAATCATTTCATCCATGCCGTGCGGCGCAATATCGACATCAATATCCTGCTGTTCAACAACGAGATCTACGGACTGACCAAAGGGCAGTACTCGCCGACTTCGAAGCTGGGCAAGGTGACGAAGACCTCGCCGTTCGGGACGATCGAGCACCCGTTCAATCCGGGCGAGCTCGTGCTCGGCGCGCGGGGCACGTTCTTCGCGCGCACGATCGACGTCGAGCTGAACCTGACTCAGGAGTGTCTGGTGGCCGCCGCGAAGCACGACGGGACGTCGGTCGTGGAGGTATTGCAGAACTGCGTTATCTTCAACGATAAGACGCATGCCGATTTCGCGCTGAACAAGGAGGTGCGCGAGGAGAACACGATCACGCTGCGTCACGGCGAGCGGATGATCTTCGGACGCAACCGCGACAAAGGACTCGTACAGATCGGCATGAAGCTGATGGTGGTCCGCATAGGCGAGGGCGGCGTTACGGAAGAGGATATTCTGATTCACAATGCGCACGAGCCGAACCCCGGCGTGCACATGATGCTCGTGAATATGCGCTATCCGAACTATCCGGTCGCGCTGGGCGTGATCCGCGACGTGCCCGATCATACGTATGACGACAATATCGTCGATCAGTTGGAGGAGATCCGGGCGAAATCGAACATCCATTGCGTCGACGACCTGCTTCGCAGCGGGGAGACGTGGGAGATACGATAGAGGGCGTTTGGGCAGGCCGGGCCGGAGACGAGATTGCGGCCCGGGCCTGTGCCGGACGTGCGGTTCGTGAGAAGTTATGCCGCTTCCGGGTTGCGGCCGTTCCATGCGCCGTTGGGTTTCGGTGCGGTTGCGGGCCTGTGCGTGCTCTTTACTGGTCGGTTGATACCGGAGTCGGGGCTATGCGGAAAGCGGAGAGAGGAAGCTTGTTGCGAGCGGGATCGGCGAGGGCGGGTCTGACGTAGCCGTCCCGGCTCGTCAGGCTCGTCGACCGAGGCGGATGCCCAATCGGGAGAGGGTGCGGTCGATCGTGCGATTGATTTCGGGCGACAATTTCAACGAATAGACCGCTCCGCCGTACAGCGCGGCGACCAGCGCGCTGCGGATCAGACCGTCTGCGATGAAGTGCCCCATCGGCGGAACGAGGGCCGACGCGCCGATACATCCGGCCGCCAGCGCGACGACGAGCAGATCGGAGAGCGCGAACGGCTGGATGCGGTAGAATTTCCAGACCGATGCGATCCGGATCGCGTTGTAGGCCAGCACGGTGATCATCGTGGCAAGCGCCGCGCCCGTCATGCCCCAGCGCGGGATCAGCAGCGCGTTCGACGCGACCGTCAGCGCGACGAGCATCAGCGAGAACGTGAAGTCGTAGCGGTATTTCTTCGACGTGACGAGGATCGTGCCGTTGAGGCCCGAGTACATGTCCATCACGCGGGCGAGGCCCAGAAACAGAAAGACGTAGCGCCCGTCCGAGTAGCTGCCCGGCATCAGCGAGAAGATATTGTCGAGGTTGACCCAAATCAGCAGGAACAGAAAGCTGCCGACGATCAGATTGACGAGCGACATCTCGCGCGAGATGCGGCGCATGCCTTCCATGTCGCGCTCTTTCCACAGGTTCGAGACGACCGGCGTGGCGACCTTGATCATCGAGCGGTAGGGCGTCAGCATGGCGGCCACCATGTAGGCCATCGTCGAGTAGACGGCCTGCTGGGCGAGTCCCCGCATGCCGGCCAGCATCGACTGGTCGATAACCGGCACGATGTACATCGACGTGCCTCCGAGGTACTGCCAGAGACCGTAAACTGCTGCGACAGACAGCAGCCTGCGCGTGCGTCCCGTCCATACGGGACGCAAGTCGATCCGGCGGGTCCAGAGCGTGTAGACGAGCAGTACGAGCGTCGGCACGAAATAGATCAGCACGTATCCGACGATGAACTGCTCGAAGTCGATCGCCCCGAGCGCGTAGAGCGAAATTTCGGCCGTGACGAGCAGCCGCAGCGCGACTTCGTAGACGAACGACGAGACGACGGTCTTGTAGAGGGCCTGCAACCAGGCCGTGAAGAAATTGAAAAAGAGCGTCGTGAAGCCCAGCGGAATCAGTAGTAGATAGTATTTCGACAGCAGCGGCGACTTTTGGGCGTAGTACTCCGTGACCGGTTCGCGGAAGATCAGAAAGAGCGTCGTGAACAGCACGAAACCGAGGCTGACGCCCAAGGCCGTCCAGAAGAAAAAGCCGTTATGCCGTCTGTCGGGCGTGCGGAAAAACGGGAAGAACTTGACGATCGTCGAGTTGATTCCCATAGCCGAAAACTGGGCGTACATCACCGCCATGCTGACCAGAATATTGGCCAGCCCGACCTGCTCCTCGCTCAGAAAGTTCGGAAACAGCAGAATTTTGTTGACGTACCCGACGACGATACCCAAATAGGAGAGAATCGTGATCGTGATGCTGTTGCGCTTGACGATGTCCACTTGCTGGCGTTTTATGGTTTCAACTCGCTTGCGGCCGGTTTCGCGGAACGGGCTGCCGACGGAGATTCGGCTCTCTTCTGCGGTATTACGGTGTTTTCTGCCGTTTCACGCGGTCGCTGCCGATGCATCTTAGCGGCGGTCGTTTCCATGCCGTTTCGCTTTTGGCGGTGTCTGCCCGCTTTGCACGGAAACATACCTGCTTGCGGAAACGGGGCAGGATTCCCTCCGTCCGGTTTCCTTGCGGCATGGGCCGGATTCCGGGACTCCGGACAAGACGAGCCCGCCCGTTTCTGCGACGGAACTCGTATCCGAAGGGGACTTTCCGTAGCCGGCTCCGAATCCGGAGCGAAATCCTGCGGCCGCCGGTCGAGGGCTGCGGTTACTTTAAGGGAAATACGGGAGGCGGAGTCTGCGGAAGACCGCCGTGCCGTCCCCGTCGCTTACATCCTTTCCGGTACGTTGATCCCGAGCAGGCCCGCTCCCGAGGCGATGACTTCGGCTACCGTCTGCGACAGCCTCAGACGCACGGCTTGCACGGTCGGATCGCTCTCGCGCAGGATCGGAATGTCATGGTAGTAGCCGTTGTACTGCTTGGAGAGCTCGTACAGATAGTTCGCGATGACGGCGGGCGAGAAGTTCTCGGCAGCCTGAATTACCGTTGCGGGATAGTCGGCCAGCGCCTTGACGAGCGAAATCTCGTCGGGCGACAGGACGATGCCGTCATGCAACCGTTCGGCCGGGACGATCCCGCGTTCGGCCGCCTTGCGCAACACCGAGCGGATCCGGGCATACGTGTACTGGATGAACGGGCCCGTGTTGCCGTTGAAGTCGATCGATTCGCGCGGGTCGAACAGCATCGTCTTGCGCGGATCGACCTTCAGAATGAAATACTTCAGCGCCCCGAGACCCACCGTCCGCGAAATGAGGGCCGTCTCCTGCTCGCTCATGTCGTCGAACTTGCCCAGTTCCTGCGACATCTCGCGGGCCGTGCGGACCATTTCGTCGATCAGGTCGTCGGCGTCGACGACCGTTCCCTCGCGCGACTTCATTTTACCCTCGGGCAGCTCGACCATGCCGTACGACAGGTGGGTGATGTGGTCGGCCCACGCGTAGCCCAGCTTGCCGAGGATCAGCTTGAGTACCTGAAAGTGGTAGTTCTGCTCGTTGCCCACGACGTAGATCATCTCGTCGAGTTTCTCCTCGCGGAAGCGGGTCAGCGCGGTGCCCAGGTCCTGCGTCATGTAGACCGACGTGCCGTCGCCTCGCAGCAGCAGTTTCTCGTCGAGCCCGTCGGAAGTCAGATCGCACCACACCGATCCGTCGTCGCGACGGTAGAACACGCCTTTGGCGAGGCCCTCCTCGACGATCGATTTGCCGAGCAGATAGGTCTGCGACTCGTAGTATACCTTATCGAAGCCGACGCCCATCGCCTCGTAGGTCTTGTCGAAGCCCTCGTAGACCCAGCCGTTCATCGTTTCCCAAAGCGAGTACACCTCCGGGTCCTTGGCTTCCCACCGGCGGAGCATCTGCTGCGCCTCGCGCATGATCGGCGCCTCGCGCTTGGCCTCCTCCTCGCTCATGCCGGCGGCCGTGAGCTCTTTCACCTCGGCCTTGTAGGCCTTGTCGAAAGCGACGTAGTAATCGCCTACGAGGTGATCGCCCTTCTTGCCCGACGAGGCGGGCGTCTCGCCCCGGCCGAACTTCTGCCATGCGAGCATCGACTTGCAGATGTGAATACCCCGGTCGTTCACGAGGTTGACCTTGATGACGCGGTAGCCGGCCGCTTCGAGTATCAGAGACACGGAGTAGCCGAGCAGGTTGTTGCGCACGTGCCCCAAATGCAGCGGCTTGTTCGTGTTCGGCGAGGAGTACTCGACCATGACCGTGCGACCGTTGGCTGCACGGCGGCCGTAGCCGGGGGTACTGAGGGTTTCGTTCAGCCGTTCGGCCCAGAAGCGGGGCGAGAGCGAAATGTTCAGGAAGCCTTTGATCACGTTGTAGCCGCTGATTTCCGGTACCGCGCCGACCAAAGCGCTGCCGATCTCCTCGGCCGTAGCCTCGGGATTCTTGCGGCTGAGCTTGAGCAGCGGGAAGACGACGAGGGTCATGTCGCCCTCGAACTCCTTGCGGGTCTTCTGTATCTGGACCGGGGCGCCGCCGGTGTCGCCGTAAAGCGACTCGATGCAGCGGGAAACGTGCTGTTGGATGAATTGCTCGATGTTCATGGCTGTCTTACGGGGATATGTTCTGTATCTGGTTTGCTCTATTCGGAGCAAATGTAAGCAATATATTTTACATTTTCAGCGCGAAGTCCCGTCGTGGAGGGCGTCTGCAGACCCTGCCGGCGGCGAGAGGGAGCCGCTTGTCCGCAAGTACCGTGAGGACGGTTCCCCGGTACGGGCGATCTTGTCCGGAATCTGTCCGCGTCGGAAAGTCTTCGCGAATACCGTTCGGGTACGGACCGAGAAGCGTATCGTTCCGTGCCGGGATGCGGCGGGAACGAATCTTTTTCGTACTTTTGCGCCGATGAAGATTGCCGGAATCGATTTGGGCGACAAGCCTCTGTTTCTCGCGCCGATGGAAGACGTGACCGATCCGTCGTTCCGTTACGTGTGCAAGATGTTCGGGGCCGATATGGTCTACACGGAGTTCATTTCGTGCGACGGGCTGATCCGCGATGCGGCCAAGACGGTGGCCAAGCTCCGTCTGTACGATTACGAGCGGCCGGTCGGCATTCAGCTTTACGGCCATCAGATCGAACCGATGGTCGAGGCGGCCCGTGTGGCCGAGGCGGCCGGACCCGACCTGATCGACATCAATTTCGGCTGCCCGGTGCGCAAGATCGCCGGGCGCGGCGCCGGCAGCGGCATGATGCGCGACGTGCCGAAAATGGTCGAGATGACGCGCCGCATCGTCGAGGCGGTCCGTCTGCCCGTGACGGTCAAGACGCGGCTGGGGTGGGACGAGGATTCGAAGAACATCGTCGAGATCGCCGAGAGGCTGCAGGACGCGGGGATCGCCGCGCTGACGATTCACGGGCGCACGCGCGCCCAAATGTATCGGGGCGAGGCCGACTGGACGCTGATCGGCGAGGTGAAGCGCAATCCGCGCATGAGGATTCCGATCGTCGGCAACGGCGATATCGACTCGGGGGAGAAAGCGGCCGAGGTGTTCGAGCGATACGGCGTGGACGGCGTGATGATCGGTCGGGCGACGTATGGACGTCCATGGATATTCCGGGAGATCAGGCAGTTCCTGTCTACCGGCATGCCGATGAAGCAACCCTCGGTGCGCGAGCGGGTCGAGCTGGCGAAGCTGCACCTGGCCAAGTCGCTCGAGTTCAAGGGCGAAAAAGTGGGCGTGCTGGAGATGAGAAGGCATCTGTCGTGTTATTTCAAAGGACTGCCCGATTTCAAGGCGACCCGGCTGAAGCTGGTCACGCTGACCGATCCGGAGCAGATCGTCGCCACGCTCGACGAGATCGCCCGCGTGTGGGGCGACTACGACGCTTCGGAGATTGTTCCCAAGCCTTTGTCGCACGAAGTGTGATCGTCCCGTTTTCGGCCGGACTCTCCGTAGAATGGCCGAAGGACCGGAAATGTCCGATGCAGACGTTGCGGAAGGGGTTTTCGGTACCGGCCGCTGTCGGAAGTTAGAGACATCCCCGGTTGTCGCACGGATCGCGGCGAGAAAAGCGCCGTTGGAGAATAGGGGCGTTCCGGCGCTCCGTTCCGCATCTTTGCCGGATGCCGTGCCGGGCCGTTTCCAATACGCCGGCAGTTTTTCAGTCAGTCGTCGATTCGTCCCTCGGTTGTTTGGGAGGGATTCGGTGCTGCGGAGCGCAGCCGATAGGGGCCGGCATGGGGATAATAGCCGGAGTGCCGTGTCCGTTTCGCGGTCTTCTGACGAGGCGGCCGTCTCGTTCCGGATGAGCATGTCGAAGGTGCGCGTTCGGTATGGCTTGGGGATATCCATGCGCTGGTGCGAAGTGTCGGGCCGAAACGGATGCGACTGCCGACGGGCGGAACGGGATCGTTCGCACGGGCCGTTGCGTCGGCTGTATCGGGAGAGTGCACGGTCCGAGAAAAGGACAAGCGGATCGCCTGCGGATTATCACGCTTCCCCTTTCCCGTTCAAATTAGGGACGTAAAATTCGTAATGAAGGCGCGACATGCCGGTACGTAGCGTTTCGCGTATTTTGAGGACGCGGTCGATTCCGTTTCGGGGTTCGTGCGGATCGGTTCCGACGCGGCTTTTGTTTGTGGGTATTTGCTCGACGAACTGTTGGGCGGCGGGCGAGAGCTATCGGCATCCGTATATTCCGTGCCATGCGTTTCGTCATACGAGGCCCGGTCGAGGACGAAGTTGCGGAATGCGGAGCCGGCAGAGGTTGCCGGGCCGTCCGATTTTTCCCGTATGTCGGACGACAACGGGTCTGAGCAGACAGCCCGCTGTAAACAACCGCTAAGCATGCGGTTTTGCGGAAAATCCGATGGCGCAATAAGGCTATCGCCCGGAAACTTCCTTGCGATCCGTCTTCAGTCGGATATTCCGGAACTCGATCTTCATCGGCGGTCCGACGTGTACCTGCATGCCGATCAGTCCTTCGGAAGTACGTTCCTGCGGGTCGTCGTCCACGACGACGCTCATCACATGGCCGTTGATCAGATGGATCAGCGTATGGCCCCGAGCGATTACGTGGCACTCGTTCCATCCGTCGCGGTCGATTTGTGAAAACAATTCGGCTTTATCGCCCGTCGAGCCGACGACGTAAGGCTTTTTGCCCGTTTCCACGCAGCTTACCTGCCCGCGCAGCGCGAGGAAGGTACGGCCCCGCTCCTCGTAGTTTTGTCCGGTCCATTCGCCCTGGCCGTCGATGTCGAGCTGATAACCGCGCAGCGCATCGGGCACGCCGGGCACCTCGCTGCTGCGATAGTTGATGCCGCTGTTGCCTTCGGCCGAAACCCGATACTCCATCTTCAGCTCGAAATCGGCGGGGGGGGGAGCGATCG
>OGQK01001364.1_pt1 | contig 12798 bp, 14 predicted proteins | sample 1553221 | NCBI WGS metagenome assembly OGQK01 (sample SAMEA2579996, study PRJEB22360) | human gut metagenome | biome: human gut; feature: human-associated habitat; material: faeces | place: Denmark | collected 2008/2010 | reverse complement strand
ATTGTGAATGCGGAGGTGATTGCTTATACAACTGATGAGGCGTTGTCAATTGCTGGTGTGAGGATTGAATATGATACAGATATTGACTTCTTATATGTCTGCGAATATGTTTCATGAGATTGATATAAAGAAAGAGATAAGACATGCTTTGAGAGATATTTATGGGTCATCTAAGAAATCTTTGGAGATACCAGCACAGGTATCAGATCTTTTGAACATTACAAAGAATGGACAGGTAAGGGTAAACATTGAATCTGCGCAGATCGAGAAAGCAGGTAGAGAATTAAAAAAAGGATTTGATCATCTGTTGCTTGTATTGATCGTGATGGCACTTTGGTTTAGCTCTGCAATTTTATGTCTAAGTGATGTAACACCGAGAGTGTTAGGAATGCCATATCTTAGTGTGGCAGGATTTATATCAGGGTTTCTGATTGTTTTGTATGTATTGATACATATGCTGATTCAGAGAAAGAAATAAGAATAATGATAAAACAAATAGGAACATTAAATATTGAGATTGAGCGAAGGAAGATTAAAAATATAAATATCTACGTGAAACCTCCAAACGGAGATGTTTTGGTAACAGTTCCAATGAGAGTTTCCGATGAAGAGGTTTTTCGTTTCCTTAAGAAAAAAGAAGAGTGGATTTTAAAAAACCATGAAAAAGTAAAAAACAGACAAAATTCATCACAGCAGGAAATTAATCTGGAACAAAGGAAATGGCTGGAAGACAAGATCATAGAATATGCAATGAGATGGGAATCGATCATGAAAGTTCATGCGAATGGTTTTACGATTCGAGATATGAAAACAAGATGGGGAAGCTGTAGTATTCACAGTAAAAAGATTCGGATGAATCTGCAGCTGGCTGTAAAATCAGAGGAATGTGTAGAGTATGTTTTGGTACATGAATTATGTCATCTTTTAGAACCAAGCCATAACCAGAGATTTTATGATTTGATGAGTCATTTTCTTCCAGATTGGAGGGAACGTAAGCAGAAACTAAATGAAAAAGTGTGAAGAAAGTGTTAAAATCCATTTTTTATCTTACATTTTCTATTAATTTGAGTTATGATAAAACGTAAAGCTCAAAAGAAGGAGAAAAGACGATAACGAATGATGAATAACGAAATGACAAAATCAAACGAACAAAATATATTAGTCGGGATCGACGTAGGATCTACGACAACCAAAATAGTAGCAGTTGATGCCAATGACCGTCATCAACTGTTATTTTCTGATTATGCAAGACATCATGCAAATCAGATCGCAAGTGTGATCCGAAGCATTAAGAAGTTTTGCGGACATATAAGAGATAAGAAGATCAGATTGTGTCTGACTGGTTCTGGGGCAAAACCAGTGGCATCTATTTTAAAAGTACCATTTGTGCAGGAAGTTGCAGCCAATGCGATCGCATTACAAGATCAGTTTGACCAGGTCGGAACGGCAATTGAGTTAGGTGGACAGGATGCCAAGATGATCTTTTTTAAAGATTCTGAAAATGGACAGTCACAAAGTGTTTCCGATATGCGTATGAATGGAAGCTGTGCGGGTGGAACGGGAGCATTTATTGATGAAATTGCATCCGTATTAAAAGTACCAGTGGAACAGTTTAATGAGTTGGCACAAAAAGGAACACATTTATATGATATTTCTGGAAGATGCGGGGTATATGCAAAGACAGATATCCAACCACTTCTGAATCAGGGAGCAGCCAAGGAAGACCTTGCGTTATCCGCATTCCATGCGATCGCGAAACAGACGATCGGAGGGTTGGCCCAGGGATTGGAGATTAAAAAACCTGTTGCATTTGAAGGTGGTCCATTAACATTTCATCCAACTCTGGTAAAAGTTTTTGCTGAACGTCTGGATTTGAAAGAAGATGAGATTCTTTGTCCAAAGCATTCAGAATTAATGATTGCATATGGGGCAGCATTATCTTTGGATAAGATGTTTGCAGACAGCAAACCAAAAGATGTGAATAAAATGTTAGTAATACTGGAAGACGCACAGAAAGATCATTCCCACGTTTCAGGAGAAATTGCGAAACCATTTTTTGAATCAAAAGAAGAAGAAAATGCTTTTAAAGAAGCACATAAGAAGAAACAGGTGACATGGAAGAAACCACAAAAAGGAGAGGTTGTTCGATGTTTTCTTGGGATTGATGCAGGAAGTACCACAACAAAATTTGTATTATTAGATGAACAAGAAGAAATTCTGGATTCTTTTTATGCACCGAATGAAGGGGATCCGCTGAAAGTAGCGAAAGAGGCCTTGATCTGTTTAAGAAAACGATATGAAGAAGCAGGAGCAGAATTAGAAATTTTATCAGCTGGTACGACTGGGTATGGAGAAATGCTGTTTTCTAAAGCTTTTGAAATCCCTTGCCATACGGTTGAGACGGTAGCACATGCAAGAGCTTCTGAAAAATATGTCAAAGACGCCTCTTTTATTTTGGATATTGGTGGACAGGATATGAAAGCAATCTGGTTAGAGGATGGAGTTATCACAAATATTTTATTAAATGAGGCGTGCTCTTCTGGATGCGGTTCATTCCTTGAAAACTTCGCATCCTCTTTACATATTCCGACAAAAGAGATTGCAAAGAAAGCGTTTGCGTCTAAAAACCCAGCAGTTTTGGGTAGTCGTTGTACGGTATTTATGAACAGCAGTATTATCACAGAGCAGCGAAACGGTAAGAATCCAGAAGATATCATGGCTGGATTATGCAGATCGATCATCCAGAATGTATTTACAAAGGTTATCCGCGTATCAAATCTTGATTCTCTTGGAACTAAGATTGTGGTACAAGGTGGCACTTTTGAAAATGATGCGGTTTTACGTGCGATGGAAGAATATGTAGGAAGAGAAGTGATCAGAGCACCATATCCAGGGATCATGGGTGCAATTGGTGTCGGATTGATCGCAAAAGAGCAATATGAGAAGAATCCGAAAGAAGTGAGCACATGGGATCTTCGTGATTTAGATACATTTTCTTATGAGCAGCAGGCGAATGCACCTTGTCCATTTTGTACGAATCATTGTCAAAGAACAATTGTTCAATTTTCAAATGGAAATTCCTGGGTAACAAATAATCGATGTGAAAAAGGCGAGATCATCGGAGATCCAAGAAATGATGAGGTTGGAAAGCAGTTAAAAGAAACAATCCGAAAAACACAGAGTGTTCCAGATTTATTCCAAGAGCGAAAGAAATTATTGTTCAAAGAATATCCTTATCCAGTGCCTAAAACAGAAAGAGATATCACGATCGGAATTCCAAGAGTGTTATCCTATTGGGATACGATGCCATTTTGGACAACTTTTTTCAAAAGTTTGGGATACAAAGTACAATTATCGGATGAAAGTACAAGAGAGATTTATGAAAGTGGGTTGTCAGCAGTGACATCAGACACGGTATGTTTTCCAGCAAAACTTGTGCATGGACATCTTAGAAATCTGGTGAAAAAATATCATGTAGATCATATTTTTATGCCATCGATCACAACAGTACCGCCAGAGAATATGGAAAAAACAAGTGAGTCTATGTGTGCGGTGGTAAAAGGTTATCCGATCGTTATCAGGAATTCTGATAATCCACAGGATAAATGGAATGTGCCATTTGATGCACCATTATTCCATTGGCATACCAAAAAGGACAGACAGCGTCAGTTGGTAAAATATATGGAAGAAGTATATCATGTCTCAAAAGAAGAGGTTATGAATGCAATGCATACAGCAGATCAGGCTCAGAAATCTTTTGACCAACAGTTAAAGAAACGAGGAGAAGAGATCCTAAATGAAGTAAAGGAAAAGAATGAATTTGCAGTTGTTTTAGCATCTCGTCCATATCAGAACGATACACTGGTTAATCACGATCTGTCTAAGATGTTTACAAAAGCAGGCATCGCAGTCTTAACCGCAGATTCCCTGCCAGAAGTGAATCAGACAGAACTCTCAAAAAGCCGTCTGGATATTGTAAATAACTATCATGCTAGAATGTTATCTTCTGCTATCTTATGTGCGCAAAGTGAGCATCTGGAATATGTACAGCTTGTAAGTTTTGGATGTGGACACGATGCTTATCTATCCGATGAGATCACGAGAATGATGAAAGAAATTTCCGGGAAAACACCATTGATCTTAAAAGTAGATGAAAGTGATAATCAAGGACCATTGGGAATCCGTGTGCGTTCTTTCTTGGAGACAGTGAAAATGGGACGTGAGAAACATCAGAAATTAGAAGTAAAAGAGTTGCAAGAACCATATCCAGTCAAGTTTACAAAAGAAAACAGGAAAGAAAAAATCGCATTGGTTCCAAATACATCGCATGCATTTTGCAGAATTATGACAGCGGCATTAAGAGGACAAGGAATTCGGGCAGTTGCTTTGGATATCGGGCGTGAAGAAGCAATTCGTTTGGGAAAGAAATATGTACATAATGATATTTGTTTCCCAGCACAGATCGTCATCGGAGAAGCATTGGCGGCACTGGAAAGTGGAAAGTATGATGACAAAGATGTTGCGATCGTTATGGGAAAATATGTTGGGGACTGTCGACTGACACATTATGGGGCACTACTAAGAAAAGCTCTTGATGATGCAGGATATGATCATATTCCGATCCTGACAAATGATGATGCAGATTCTCATAATATGCACCCAGGATTTAAATTAAATCTGGCATCTTCTGTAAAAATCGCATTTGCATTACCGATGATCGATGTATTGGAGGAATTATTACGAAAGATCCGTCCATATGAAACAGTCAAAGGAAGTGCGGATGAAGCGTTTGACAAAGCCCTTGATCTCGTAATCGATGGATTGGAAAAGTCAGGAGTTCTTGGTGCAAGAAAAGGATTTAAGAAGGCTATTTCTATCATGAAAAATATTTCTTATGATCGTACGAACTTAAAACCACAGATTCTGATCGTTGGGGAATATCTTCTGAACTTTCATCAGGAGCAAACCATGACATTGAAAAATATCTGGAAGAAAATGGATTTGAGATCATTGAAGCACGTATGACGGATGTTATCCGTAAGACATACTTTTATCAGGATTCACAGATCAGGGAATATCATTTAAATAAACCAATGGATCAAAAGATTTGGTTTCGGACAGCAGACATGTTCTTTGATCTTGCACACAGTCTGACCGATTCCATTGCAAAAGGACATCCTTTATATAAACCAGCGATCCGTATGGATGATCTGGTAAAAGACAGTGATCCGATCATTCATCATACATTTGATGCAGGAGAGGGTGTGCTGATTCCAGGAGAGATCATTCATCACGCAAAACATGGATGCAAGTATTTCTTGATCTTACAGCCATTTGGATGCCTGCCAAACCATGTTGTTGGAAGAGGTATTTCTAAGAAGTTAAAAGAAATGTATCCGAATGCGCAGATTCTTCCATTAGACTATGATCCAGATGTCAGTTTTGCGAATATCGAAAATCGTCTGCAGATGCTTGTTATGAATGCGAAACAAGAAATCTTGGAAGAAAATGAAGAACGAGACCGTAGAAGAAGTCATCACTACATGGAAAGTGACAAAAAAACATATCGTAGAAAGAAATATGGTGTCGAAAAAACTTCTGGTGTATAAAATATAGAATTAAATTGTTGAATTTTGTTAAATATGCTATAATCCATTTTAGGTTATTCAAAAATAATTTGAATGGAGGAGAAGTAATGAATATTCAGGAGTTTTATGACAGTATTGATGAAAGTTATGAAAATGTAAGCAGCCGTATGATGGGAAACCAGAAACTGGTGGAAAAGTTTGTTCGTAAGTTTTTAGATGATCCTACTTATGAACAGATTAAAGAAGCAGTAGATAAGATGGATTATGATGAAATTCTTCGAACAACTCATACGATGAAAGGAATTGCAAGCAATCTGGAGTTTACACATTTACAGCAAAAAAGTGCGAAAGCAGTAGATATGATCCGTGCAGGACAGCGCGAAGAAGTATTGCCAGTGATCGGTGAAATTGAGAAAGAATATCAAAAAGTTATCGAACAGATCCAGAAATTGGATTAAATTGGATAATAAGAAGACAAAGATGAGGGAATCTTTCGAAGTAGTATGAAGGAGACAGCGACAACATAAAAATAAAAAGGAACTAGCGATTATGCAAAACAAAACAAAAAATATATTTTTTAAGATAATCTCAGGACTCGTTTTGATTCAGGGTGTGTTGCAGTTATTGAATCTGTTAGGGCTTGTAGGTTATGGAAGAACGACGACTTCTGCAACAAAGTTTTATCTTGGACTTGTTTTGATCGGCGGCTACGCAGTAGCAGCAATGGTCGGTGGATATACGGGTCTTAAAGATGGAAATACACAGGAAGGATGTAAAAGATGTTTTTATGTCAGTCTTGTACTGATCGCAATTACGATTGCCACGATTATTTTAAATGTTGTATTTAAAGCATATTCAGTAACTCAGTTTGAGGCACTGATCATACCAGTGTTGTTTATGCTTTTTACAATATTAAATGGACGAAAAAATTTGTAAACACAAAAGGGTCTTTTTCGATTTCGAAAGAGGTCCTTTTTATAGTTGTTCTTTTCTTGATGATATGATATAATTTCACATAGTGATTTGGCAAAGAAAGAACAAATGAGGTAGACCAATGAAAGATTTAAAAGATATGAAACGTGTGCTTTTAAAGTTAAGTGGAGAAGCACTTGCCGGAGATAAGAAGACAGGATTTGATGAAGCAACATGTGCAGATGCAGCACGTCAGGTAAAGACATTAGTAGATGAGGGACTTCAGGTAGCGATCGTCATCGGAGGAGGAAACTTCTGGAGAGGACGTACAAGCGAGAGTATGGAACGTACAAAAGCTGATCAGATCGGAATGCTTGCGACAGTTATGAACTGTATCTATGTATCCGATGCATTCAGAACAGCAGGAATGGAAACAGAAGTATATACTCCATTTGTATGCGGAGCATTTACAGAATTATTTTCCAAAGATAAAGCAGTCAAAGCTTTAGATGAAGGAAAGGTTGTATTTTTTGCAGGTGGAACAGGACATCCTTATTTCTCAACAGATACAGCAACAGCACTTCGTGCGATCGAGATTGAAGCAGATGCGATCTTATTAGCAAAATCAATTGACGGCGTATATGACAGTGATCCTGCTGTGAATGAAAATGCGGTGAAATATGACAGTATCACAATGGAAGAAGTATTGGATCAGAAATTAGGAGTGATCGACCTAACAGCAACGATCATGTGCCTTGAAAATAAGATGCCATTAGCAGTTTTTGGATTAAATGAAGAAAACAGCATTGAGAATTTAATGAAAGGTGAATTTAACGGAACATATGTAACCGTTTGATAAATTAGGAGGACGAAAGAAACATGTTAAAACAATTTGAAGACAAGATGCAGAAATCTTTAGACAGTATGGCGAATGATTTTATGACAATTCGTGCAGGACGTGCCAATCCTCATGTATTAGATAAAGTCAAAGTTGATTATTATGGAGTTGCAACTCCTGTAGCACAGGTTGGTAATGTTTCTGTACCTGAAGCAAGAACGATCATGATTCAGCCATGGGAGCCAAACTTATTAAAAGAGATCGAGAAAGCGATTTTAGTATCTGATATCGGGATCACACCAACAAATGATGGTAAAGCAATCCGATTAAACTTCCCAGATCTTACAGAAGAACGAAGAAAAGAGCTTGCAAAAGATGTCAAGAAACGTGGAGAAGAAGCAAAGGTAGCAGTTAGAAATATCCGTCGTGATGCAAATGATTTTGTCAAGAAACAGAATAAAGCCGGAGATTTAAATGATGATCAGGCAAAAGATGAAGAAGACAAAGTACAGAAGATGACAGATAAATACATCAAACAGATTGATGAAGCAGTTGATGCAAAATCAAAAGAAATCATGACAGTTTAATCTTAATCATCAACAGGGTTGAAATCTCAGCCCTGTTTTGTTTCATGTGAAAAGAAATGAAAGTTATATATGATACACAGGAGGTCCAAATGGAGAATTTAAATATTCCACAACATGTGGCCATTATCTTAGATGGGAATGGAAGATGGGCAAAAAAACGCCATTTACCTAGGAATATGGGACATAGACAGGGAAGTAAAGTGGTGGAACAGATCATAGAAGATGCACATGATCTTGGAATTAAATATTTAACAGTTTATGCTTTTTCAACAGAGAATTGGAAACGCCCACAGGACGAAGTAAATGCATTGATGAAACTGCTTCGTGATTATTTAAAGACATGTATCAAGCGTGCAAATAAAAATAATATGAAAGTCAGAGTGATCGGAGATATCACAGGACTTTCCGAAGATTTACAGGAGAAGATCATTGAGCTTGAGAAGGCATCCAAAGATAATACAGGGATCAATTTTACGATCGCACTGAATTATGGAAGTCGTGATGAGATGGTGCGGGCTATGAGACATATGGCAGATGATCTTTCTAGTGGAAATCTTTCCAAAGATATGATCACGGAAGAAGTGTTTAATGGATATCTGGATACAAAAGAACTTCCAGATCCAGATCTGATGATTCGTACAAGTGGGGAAGAAAGATTGTCGAACTTTATGTTATGGCAGTTAGCATATACAGAATTTTATTTTACAGATGTGCTCTGGCCTGATTTTAATAAAAAGGAATTAATAAAGGCGATCGAATACTATAATAGACGCGACCGCAGATTTGGAGGAATATAAGTTTATGTTTAAGCAAAGACTGATCAGTGGGATCATTTTAGTATTGATCGCAGCTTTTGGGTTATATATGGGTGGAATTGTGACGTTTGCAATGACATTGATCGTTGCATTGATCGGATACAGCGAGATTTTAAAGATTTATCATATTGAGAAATCATCTTTGGCAGTGATCGGATATACAGGCACGATTCTTTATTATGTGGCATTGTTATTTGATCTTGATCAATGGACCACAGCAATCATTATTTTATTTTTAATCTTTTTACTCGGATGCTATGTGGTACGTTTTCCAAAGTATAAAGTGGACCAGATGATGGCAGGATTCTTTGGATTTGTATATGTAGCGGTTATGATGTCCTTTATCTATCAGATCCGTGAATTACAAAATGGAGGAGAATTTGTTGTATTATTATTCCTTGCAGCATGGGGAAATGACACTTTAGCATATTGTACAGGAATGTTGATCGGAAAACATAAGATGTCACCAATTTTAAGTCCTAAGAAAAGTATAGAAGGTTTGGTTGGCGGAATTGTCGGTGCGGCAATTCTTGGTGCATTATATGGATTATATCTAAACACATATATCAGATTTAGTTTTAATCCAGTTACAATGTTCCCAATTGTTTGTGGACTAGGTGGAGCAGTTTCAGTCATTGGAGATTTGGCAGCATCTGCGATCAAGAGAGATTCAGGAATTAAGGATTATGGTACATTGATCCCTGGTCATGGAGGAATTCTTGATCGATTTGATAGTATTATTTTTATTGCACCTGTCATTTATTATCTGACAGTTATGATCTCAGGAGGAGCGATCTAGAATGAAATATATTTCAATTATTGGATCTACAGGTTCCATTGGAACCCAGACACTAGATATCGTACGAAGTAATAAAGATCTGAAAGTTACAGCCTTAGCAGCAGGAACAAGTATTGATCTGTTAGAGAAACAAGCAAGAGAATTTCAGCCAGTGATCGTTGCTGTATACAATGAACAGAAGGCAGAAGAGTTGAAACTTCGTCTGGCAGATACGAGTATAAAAGTATGTGCAGGAATGGATGGATTATTAGAAGCAGCAACACAGGAGCAGTGTTCTGTTGTTGTCACAGCAATTGTCGGAATGATCGGAATTCGTCCAACGATCGCTGCGATGAAGGCTGGGAAAGACATCGCACTTGCTAATAAAGAAACATTGGTAACTGCAGGGCATATCATTATGCCAATGGCGGAAGAATTGGGTGTTTCTATTTATCCAGTAGATAGTGAGCATTCTGCAATTTTTCAGTGTTTACAGAGCGGGAAAAGAGATGATCTTGATTCTCTGATCATTACAGCATCAGGGGGACCGTTCCGTAAGAAAACGACAGAAGAATTAAAACATGTGACAGTAGAAGATGCGCTGAATCATCCAAATTGGTCAATGGGACGAAAGATTACGATTGATTCCGCAACGTTAGTGAATAAAGGACTCGAAGTGATCGAAGCCAAATGGTTGTTTGGAGTGGATTTTGATAATATTCATGTTGTAGTACAACCAAAGAGTGTGATCCATTCTATGATTCAGTTTAAGGATGGAAGTGTGATCGCACAGCTTGGAACACCGGATATGAAATTACCGATTCAATATGCATTATTTTATCCACAACATAGAAATCTTGCGGGAGAACGTCTGGATTTTGCAAAATTAAAAGAAATTACATTTGAAGAACCACCAGTGGATGTTCTAAAAGGACTTCCTTATGCATATAAAGCAGGTAGGATCGGTGGAAGCATGCCAACAGTCTTAAATGCTGCAAATGAAAAAGCAGTTGCATTATTTTTAGGCCGTAAGATTCAGTTTTTAGATATTTACGACATCATTGAAGACACAATGAATGCCCATAAAGTTATTGAGAATCCGACACTGGAAGAAGTGTTAGAGACAGAGCAATGGGTGTATGAACACATAGAAAGCAGGTAGATCATTGAATATTATCATTGCAATTTTAATTTTTGGAATTATTATTATTGTGCATGAATTAGGGCATTTTCTGATCGCTAAGAAAAATGGGATTCAGGTAGATGAATTTTGCATTGGACTTGGACCAACGATTATAGGAAAGAAAGGTTGGAGAGACTTTTTATTCTGTCAAACTGCTGCCATTTGGTGGTGCATGTATGATGGGAGAAGATGAAGACCGACCTGAAGAAAATGCGTTTAATAATAAGTCCGTCTGGGCAAGGATGGCAGTTATTTTTGGAGGACCATTTTTTAACTTTATCTTAGCGTTTATATTTTCAATTATAGTGATCGGAATGTCTGGTGCTGACATTCCGAAGATTTCCAAAGTAGAAAAAGATTCACCAGCATATGAAGCAGGAATCCGTAAAGGAGATACTATGATCAAAGTTGCTGGAAAGAAAATGCACAATTACAGAGAGTTTTCCTATTATATGTATTTAGATTATGATGGAGGGAAAATTCCAATCACGATATTACAAAACGGAAAAGAAAAAAATATAAACGTCACACCAGAGTATGATAAAGAACGAGGACAATATCTGATCGGGATTACCTGGAATGGGTATCAGAAAGTAGGTCCGTTAAAAACGATCGAATACAGTTTCCGAGAAGTAGGATTGCAGGTAAAGATTACTTTAAAGAGTGTAAAGATGTTAGTTTCACAAAAACTTGGTGTGAAAGATCTTTCAGGACCAGTAGGAATTGTCAAAACGGTCGGAGACCAATATACACAGGCTGCTGCCTATGGATTTAAAACAGTATTTTTGACAATGGTAAACTGGATCATTTTGATCAGCGCAAACCTTGGTGTGATGAATCTATTGCCATTACCAGCACTTGATGGAGGTCGTTTGTTGTTTTTGATCATAGAAGCAATTACTGGAAAGGCTGTGTCACAGAATATGGAAGCGCTGGTACACACTGCAGGATTGATCTTATTAATGCTTTTGATGGTATTGGTAATGTATCAGGATATTGTAAAGATTTTCATGTAAAGGGGGATTTGCATGTATACAAGAAATCAGACAAGAGTTATTTCGATAGGAGATGTTAAGATTGGAGGAGGCAATCCAGTTGCCATCCAGTCTATGACAAATACAAAGACGGAAGATGTAGAAGCATGTGTGGCACAGATTTTAAGACTTGAAAAAGCAGGATGTGATATCATTGTTGTGGGAAGCTATTTGTTTCAACAAGATAATTTATATACAACTATAAAGGAGTTAGAAGAATGAAAATCATTATTGTTGCTTCCTCTCCGGTTAAAACTTTTTATCAAAATTATCACTTAAATCCATCGGATTATTTTATTGGGATAGATGCAGGAAGTCTTGAATTGATCAAAAGAGGAATTAAACCAGATTTATCAATAGGTGATTTTGATAGTACTGAAGAACTAAACTATATTCAAGATCATTCATATGAAACAGTAGTTTTTTCACGCCAAAAAAATGAAACGGATTTAGAATTGGCTTTTCAATATTTAGAACAGTTGAAAGGTTCCCTCAATTTAGAAATTGATGTTTATGATGCAACTAGTGCTAGATTAGATCATGAATTTAATACCTATATGTTGATGGCCAAATATGATAAGTATAAGATTAGAATTATTGATGATGAGAATGAAGTTATATATATGAAAACCAATGATAGTTATGAAATTAAAAGACCTCATTGTAAATATTTTTCTTTGTTTGCAAAAGAAGAAACGGTTGTTTCAATAACGAATGCTTTGTATGAACTAGATCAAGTTCTGCTTAGTCCTAATGATACGTATGCGGTTAGTAACGAACCATTACATAATCATAAAAATCCAATTATTGAAGTAAAAAGAGGAGGCATTTATCTATTTAGTTTTTTTGCTAAAGAAGGCATAAATTGAATTGTTTTTTCATACAATGTATCACTAGGAGGGTATGTATGCACTTTCACATTATCAAACTACCAAAATTCATTTCTAAAATTATCGCCTTCTTTGTAAAACTTTTTTCAAAGAAAGAAAAATAGAATGAAAAAGATGATAAGATTTTCACGTCTTATCATCTTTTCAATTATATAAGTGAAAAACTTGCGATA
>OGQK01001360.1_pt1 | contig 12816 bp, 8 predicted proteins | sample 1553221 | NCBI WGS metagenome assembly OGQK01 (sample SAMEA2579996, study PRJEB22360) | human gut metagenome | biome: human gut; feature: human-associated habitat; material: faeces | place: Denmark | collected 2008/2010 | reverse complement strand
CCGCTGCCGATGAACGACTTTTTGATGCCCGGCACGCGGTCTACCCGGCGGTAGAGCTCGATCAGCGGACGGTGGTCGTTGCGCAGGTTGCGGCAGGTTGCGGGAAACAGGCAGGACGGGCGGCTGCACCGCCGGCAGAGCGCCTCGTTGCGTCCTCCCATCCGGTACATGTTGGCCGACGGGCCGCCCAGATCGGACAGGTAGCCCTTGAATCCGGGCATGACGGTGATCGCGCGGACCTCGTCCAAGACGGACCGCTCGCTGCGGCTCGACACGAACTTGCCCTGATGGGCCGAAATCGTACAGAAACTGCACCCTCCGAAACAGCCCCGGTGCAGGTTGACCGAGAACTTGATCATCTCGTATGCCGGGATGTCGCCTTTGCCGTTGTAACGCGGATGCGGCAGCCGGGTGTAGGGCAGCGCGAAGCTGCGGTCCAGTTCCTGCTCCGACAGTTTGGGGTAGGGCGGGTTGACGACTACGAAACGGCCCTCCGTCTCTTCGACGAGCGTGCGGGCTTCCATGCGGTTCGACTCGGTTTCGATGCGCCGGAAGTTTTCGCCGAAGGCGCGCTTGTCTTTCAGGCATCGCTCGAACGGGTAGAGCCTCAGCGGCTCGTCGCCCAGCGAGTCGGCATATTTCCGGTCGGCCACGAAAGCGACTTGAGGCAGCTTCTTGAGCAGATGCATGTTGAAACCGTTGCGCGCGGCTCGGGCGATTTCCGGCATCACCCGGTCGCCCATGCCGTAGGCCAGCAGGTCGGCTCCGCTGTCGATAAGGATCGACGGCTTCAGCGAGTCGCTCCAGTAATCGTAGTGCGTGAGCCTCCGCAGCGAGGCCTCGATGCCGCCTAGCACGACCGGCGTGTCGGGGAACAGCCGCTTCAGGATGCGCGTGTAGACCGTGGCCGCATAGTCGGGCCGGAATCCGGCTTGTCCTCCTGCGGTGTAGGCGTCGTCGCTGCGCAGCCTTTTGTTGGCCGTGTAATGGTTGACCATCGAGTCCATGTTGCCTGCCGATACGCCGAAGAACAGCCTCGGGCGTCCCAGCTTGCGGAAATCGCGCAGGTCGTCTCGCCAGTTGGGCTGCGGCACGATCGCCACGCGCAGGCCCTCGGCCTCCAGCAGGCGGCCGACCACGGCCGGACCGAACGACGGATGATCGACATAGGCGTCGCCCGTGAACAGAATGACGTCCAGCGTGTCCCATCCGCGTGCGCGGACTTCCTTGACGGACGTGGGCAGCCAGTCGGACGGCTTGTATGCGTTTTCTTTCATGGCCTCGTCGGATTCCGGTTCGTTTGTCTTGCTTCTATTGCCCGTTCTGTCTGAAAAGCAGCGAGCTGTCGCCGTAACTCAGGAAACGGAAATCATGGGCGAGCGCATAGTCGTAGACTTCTTTCCATCGTTCGCCGATGAATGCCGATACGAGCAACAGCAGCGTGCTCTGCGGTTGGTGAAAGTTCGTGATCAGGCTGCTCGCGACGCGGAAGCGATAGCCCGGTACGATCATGATCTGCGTCGAGGCTTTCAGCTTTTGCAGCCGGGCGTGCTCCATGTACCCGGCCAACGCCTCGAGCGACTCGCGCCCTCCGATCCGCTCGGGCATGTCGTAGATTTCCCATTGGCCGACACTCCTGCGCTCGTCGGGCGTTCCGTCGAGCAGAACCCGGCAGCCGAGTGCCGCGAGCGATTCGAGCGTGCGCATGCTCGTCGTGCCGACGGCCGTGATGCGGTCGATATGCTCGAGGATGCCTTGCAACGCGTCGAGCGTGATTTCGAAGTGTTCGGTGTGCATCGGGTGCTCGGCCGCGTTGCCGGCCTTTACGGGCAGGAACGTGCCCGCGCCGACATGCAGGGTCACTTCGGCTGTCGGATGGCCTTCGGCCCGGAGTCGTCCGATCACCTCCGGCGTGAAATGCAGCCCGGCCGTCGGAGCGGCGACCGATCCCTCGAACCGGGAGTAGACCGTCTGGTAGCGGCTGTTGTCCAGCTCCTCGCTCTCGCGGCAGAGGTAAGGCGGGATCGGAATCCGTCCGAGCTCCTCGAGCAGTTGCCCGAACGCGAGCGGCGCGTCCCAGACGAACTCGACGATCTGATGCCCGCCGCCGTCCCCGGTTCGGGTCGCTTCGAGCCGGTAGGTCCGTCTGCCGAGCCCGAATGCGATCTGCAGCGGTCCGTCTTTCCATTTTTTCAGATTGCCGACGATGCATTGCCAGCGGCAGCGGCCGTGCGCGGCAAAGGCGCGCTGCGTAATCGGCGGGGACGTGCGGCTCGAGACAGAATATTTCGATGCGCGCGCCGGTCGCCTTGTGGAAAATCAGCCGGGCTCGGATCACTTTCGTGTTGTTGAATACGAGCATCGAACCCTCAGGCAGAAACCGCCCGATCCGCTCGAAGCGGTCCTCGGCGATGCGGCCGTCGCGGCAGACGAGCAGCTTCGACTGCTCGCGCCGCTCGAGCGGAAATTTGGCGATGCGCCCTTCGGGCAGCGGGTAGTCGTAGTCGGATATGCGGATGTTGCGTTCCATGGGCAGTCCGGATGACCGGAATTTTACTGCAAAGGAAATAAAAACGGACGGTTTGTCCTCGTCCGTTTCCGAATAATTCTTAAATTTGAAAGATCAACCTCTTAATCCTTCGCACGATGAAAAAAATCCGGATCTTCGCCTTGGCGTCTTTTCTTCTGACTGTTTCCGTTGCGGCCGCCGCTCCCTACGGGTTTAGCCACGGCCCCTATTTGCAGGAACTGACGCCTACGGGCGTGACTTTCGTGTTCACCACTTCCGACAAGGGCTTTTCTTGGGTCGAGCTCCGTTCGCCCGAAGGGGAGATAACCCGCCATTATGCCGTCAAGGACGGGCTTAGGGATGCTTACAACACGTTCTGTACGATCCGGACCGACTCGCTGCGGCCGGCGACGGCTTACGACTATCGTCTCTGCTCGAAGCGGATCGATGACTTCCAACCCTATCGGGTAACCTTCGGCGACAGCATCGTCTCGCGCTGGTACGCTTTCCGTACGCCCGATCCTCGTTCCGAGGAGTGTTCGTTCGTCGCTCTGAGCGACATGCACGGCGACTCGGCCAAACTCGCCCGCCTGCTCGCCTTGGCCGGCGTCGAAAGCGCGGATCGGATTTTCTATGTGGGCGACATGATGAACTACTACGACGACGAGGCGGTTCCGTTCCGCGGTTTCATCGACAAGAGCGTCGAACTGTTCGCTTCCGAGCGGCCTTTCGTGCTCGTGCGCGGCAATCATGAGACGCGCGGCAATAAGGCGCGCGAGTACGCTCGTTATGCTCCGAGCACGAACGGGACTTTCTACGGCGCGTTCCGCGAGGGCGACGTGATGTTCGTCGTACTGGACTGCGGCGAAGACAAGCCCGACGACTTTCCCGTCTATGCCGGTCTGAACGATTTCGATTCCTACCGGAGCGAGCAGGCCCGCTGGTTCGCCGAGCTGATCCGTTCCAAGGAGTACCGTACGGCCCGCTGGCATGTGGTGATGAACCATTTCCCGCCCGTTTCCCGCATGGATCCCGATCATCCCGAGCGACACGGCGTGCAGCAGATCACCGACGAGTTCCTGCCGCTTTTCAACCGCGCCTCGATCGATCTGATGGTTTCGGGACATACGCACCGCTACGAGCTGATACAGCCTACGGAGGAGAAGCTGCGCGTTCCGATGATCGTCGATGCGCCCGAAAAGCCTTTCGATGCGCCGCCCTCGGCCGGGGACATTCTTTTCCCCGTGATCGTCAACGGTACGGGGACCGTCGTGCGGGTCGACGTCTCGGGACGCACGATGCGTGTCCGGGCGCTCGATCTGCAAGGTAAGACGCTCGCCGAGTTCGAGCTGCGGAAATAACCCGTCCGGCACCTGCGCGTCCGAAATGCTCGCGACAGATAGAGCGGCGTTTGTATTCCGTTCGATATGCCGTCGTACTGGCAGTTTGCAGGATCGTTGCCGGTGCGGCAGAGGGGTTTCCGTATTGCCCGACTCGGGGGACGATTGTGCCCGAGAGTGCTGCAAGGTATAAGTACGATTGTTTTTGGGGAACCCGAATTTCCAAAGGAAATATTTTCGGCCGACGGCCGGATAATTTGGCGCAGGTCCGCAGGAATGATTACCTTTGCCGTCGGCATAGCAGGGAGGCTCTACCGCTGCTCCCGAAAAGCGGAATTCAGACCTATTCGTGAAACGGGAGGGGAGGAAAGTCCGGGCAACGCAGAGCGCCGCGCTTCCTAACGGGAAGATCCTCGCGAGGGGATAGCAGCGTAACAGAGAACGACCGCCGTCCCGGACGGGACGGTAAGGGTGAAAAGGCGGGGTAAGAGCCCACCGCGGAAGTGGCGACACGTTCCGGTCAGTACGTCTCGCGGGTTGCAAGACCATGTATACCGGCAGTTGTAGGGTTGCTCGCCCGATGTCGGGGGGTAGGTTGCTGGAGGCGGCGGGTGACCGCCGTCGTAGATAAATGACAGGGGCTCCGCACCGGAAGCGCGCAGCGGAGTACAGAACCCGGCTTACAGAGCCTGCTAAAACAAAAGGATGCCTTCGGGGCATCCTTTTTTCCTTAAAAACGGTAGCGATTCCACGCTCCGCTGCATTGCGTCCGGATCGACGATCTCCAAACGGGCGGCCCCGCATTCCGCGGGATTCGGGTAGGGCGAAACTACGGATCGGTGCAATGAAAAAGGGAGCGGTCGAACCGCTCCCCTCCGATTGCAGGCCGCCGGCCGGTCAAAGTCCCATCTTCTTGCGGATAGGTGCCGGAATAGCCTTCTTGTTGACCATGACCGACATCGTCTTGTAGGCCACGAAAGGACGCGAGAAATAGTAGTACCCGTCATAGGGAGGACGCACGCCCCATGAATTCTTCACCTTGTAATAGTCGTTGCCCGCCTGGTCGACCGCCGTGCCCATGATCTGCATACCGTGGTCGTCGGTGGTCTCGTAGTTGTCGAACGCCTCCTGACGCATCTGCTGCGTGATGGCGCGCTCCTTGCCGGGCTTGTCGAACTTGTAGAGCGCCGCCTCCTTCTCCTTGTCGGAGAGTTTGCCCCAGCGCTCGGCGTCGGTGCCGCTCATGCTCGTAAGGTCGGCCTCGGGCACGATGCCGATCGCCTTCGTGCGGCTGAAACCCTTCTCGCTCACGTCCGTCCCCCAGAGCACCGTATAGTCATTGGCCAGCGCATTGTCCACAACGGCCATCATCTCGTCGAGAGGCAGGTTCCAGACCATTCCCCACATCCAGTTGTCGGGCACTTCGAGGATGAACTCCTCGTAGAAGGGGTGGTGCGTATAAGAGCTGATCTCGACGTAGTCGTCCATGTCGAGCCCCAGCGATGCAGCGAACGACTGCGGCGTATACTCCTTGCCCTTCCAGGTGAATTTTTCGGGTTTGGGACCGAGATAGGCGTCCAGAACGGCATCCAGGCCGCGCTGCCAGGCCGTCGTCAACTTGTCGCCGGCGATCACGGCGTCCATATACCCCTTGACGACGCGGTCGATCTCCGTGAAGTCGGGCAGGTCGGTGCCGTAGCAGAGACCCGGATAGACCTCCGTCGGCACGATGCCGTATTTCTTGATCCCGTCGGTCACGTCGCGCGAACCGCCGCCGACGGCCAGATTGAGCGAACCGTGCATACGGGCGTACTTCACCGCCTTCTCGAAATAGGCGTTGCGCACGATCCACATCGCCGACAGGTCGTACTCTCCGCCGCCGTTGCGCAGAATCTCGCTTTCGAGAAACGCGAGGGCCGAGTAGGCCCAGCAGGTGCCGCTGCGGTTCTGGTTCTTGACCGAAGTCACGGGGAGGGTCTTCACGTCGGTGAAACGGTACCCCTCCTCCTTTTGCTGTTCCTGCGCCCCGACGCCCGCCGCGAGCAGCGCCAGAAGGGCCGTAAAAAGGATTTTCTTCATAAGTCGCATGAGTTTCGTTGAATTACGTCATTTCTTCGACGCGGCGACGATTTTCAGGCACTCGTCGAGCGTCAGTTCTTCGGGCTTCGTCCCCTTCGGGATGCGGTAGTTCTTCCCCTTGTAGGCGATGTAGGCACCGTAGCGGCCGTTCTTGACCAGCATGTCGGGATCTTCGGCGAAGCTCCGAATCGGCGTGTTGGCCGCCGTCCGCTGCGCCTGATGCGCCTTGATAAGCTCCACGCCGCGTTCGAGCGTCAGCGTGTAGGGATCGTCGCCCTTGGCCAGCGAGGCGAAGGTCGACTTGCCCCAGCGCACGTAAGCGCCGAAGCGCCCCAGCCCGACGACCATCGGCTCGCCCTCCCATTCGCCCAGCGTGCGGGGCAGGGCGAAGAGCGCCAGCGCCTCGTCGAGCGTGATCGACTCGATGAGCTGCCCTTTTTTAAGCGAGGCGAAACGGGGTTTCTCCTCGCCTTCGCCCTCGATCTCGACCATCGGCCCGTAGCGGCCGGTGCGGGCCTTGACCGTGCGTCCCGTCTTGGGATCGGCACCCAGCACGCGCGCCTGCCCGTGTTTGTCGGACTGCGTCTCGATCGCCGTATCGACCATGCGGTGGAACGGCCCGTAGAAAGCGGCGATCATCTTGTCCCACGTGATGTCGCCCTCGGCCACGCGGTCGAACTCCTTCTCGACGTTGGCCGTGAAATTATAGTCGATGATCGGTGCGAACTGCTGTTCGAGGTAGTCGTTCACCAGCATACCGATATCGGTGGGTTGCAGCCGGTTCTTCTCCTTGCCGAAGCTCTCGCTGAGCGTCTTGGCCGACACGCTGCCGCCCGCGAGCGTCAGTTGTTCGTAGGTGCGCTTCTGCCCCTCCTTGCTCTGCTTGACCACATAACCGCGGTTGATGATCGTCGTGATGGTCGGTGCATAGGTCGAAGGGCGGCCGATACCCAGCTCTTCGAGCCGCTTGACCAGCGACGCCTCGTTGTAGCGCGCCGGCGGCATCGTGAAACGCTGCGTGGCCGTAATGGTCTGATAGAGCACCTCGTCGCCCGCCGAGAGTTTGGGCAGCAGCCCTTCGCTGTCCTCGGCCGGCTCCTCGTCGGTCGACTCCGAATAGAGCCGCAGGAAACCGTCGAAACGCACCACTTCGCCCGTGGCAACGAACTGTTCGCGGCGGCCGTCGATCGCGATCGTGATCGTCGTGCGGTCCAGCTCGGCCGAAACCATCTGCGAAGCGACCGTGCGCTTCCAGATCAGGTCGTAGAGCCGCTTTTCGGCCGGCGTACCCTCGATCGCCTGCCGCTCGATATACGACGGGCGGATCGCCTCGTGCGCCTCCTGAGCCCCTTTGGTCTTGGTCTTGTAGTTATGGTACGACGAATACTTCTCGCCGTAGAGATTCGTGATCTGCTCCTTGCACTGCGCCAGCGCCAGCGTCGAGAGGTTCACCGAGTCGGTACGCATGTAGGTGATGAGACCCTGCTCGTAGAGGTGCTGCGCGACGGACATGGTCTGCGAAACCGACATCCCCAGCTTGCGCCCCGCCTCCTGCTGCAACGTGGAGGTCGTGAAGGGCGGCGCGGGATAGCGCTGCACGGGCTTCTCCTCGACCTTGGCCACCGTGAAGGTCGCGCCGACGCAGCTGCGGAGGAACGCCTCGGCCTCCTCGCGCGACTCGAAGCGCGTCGGCAGCTCGGCCTTGAAGAGCGTCCGATCCTTGTCCCCGGCGGCATGGAACTGCGCCACGACGCGGAAATAGGGGGTCGACCGGAAGGCGATGATCTCGCGTTCGCGCTCGACGAGCAGCCGCACGGCGACGCTCTGCACGCGGCCCGCCGACAGCGACGGCCGCACCTTCTTCCACAGCACGGGCGACAGCTCGAAACCGACCAGACGATCCAGCACGCGGCGCGCCTGCTGGGCGTTGACCAGATTCATGTCGACCGTCCGCGGGTTCTCGATAGCCTCCAAAATGGCCCGCTTCGTAATTTCGTGGAAGACGATCCGCTTCGTCCCCTCGACCGGGAGACCCAACACTTCGGTCAGGTGCCATGCGATGGCCTCTCCTTCGCGGTCTTCATCGGAGGCGAGCCACACGGTCCGGTCCTTCGCGGCGCGCGTGAGTTCGTCCACGACCTTGCGCTTATCCTTCGGGATCTCGTAAACCGGCGCGAACCCGTCGGCGAGATTGATTCCCAGATCCTTTTTCGAGAGGTCGCGAATATGGCCGAAGCTCGACTTGACCATGAAATCCTTACCCAAGAACTTCTCGATCGTCTTGGCCTTGGCCGGCGACTCGACGATAACTAAATTTTCCTGCATCGTAAATCGTTTATACATGCGAAAACCTAAGTATCGCAACTTAGGTTCGCAAAAAGCAATGTGTAAATGCCGTCTCTATTTTATCAGCGTATAGGTCAACTCCATGTGGATCGGGGCGTTCTCGCCGGCCTTGATCCCGCCCTGCAACGCGATGCGGTTGAAGGTGAACAGATCGGTGGCCCCCGGCGCCAGATAGAGCGTCATCATCCGCTTCTGGGCCTCGGTGTACTGCCGCTCGCCCGTTTCGGGATCGATCGGCGCCTCCTGATACGCCCGCCACAGGCGTTGTATATGGCTCGAAATATTGAGCGTGTAGCACCCCAGGCTGCGGTTCAGATAACCACCGTAGGGAAGCGTCACCTCGTACTGCTGTTCGTAATCGTAGGCGTAGTCGGACACGGGCGTCAGCGTCTTGAAATCGGTGTAGAGGCCCAGCCGGCTGATCGACGCGTCGAAACGTTCGATCACCTTCTGCGAGAATCCCTGCTCCCAGCCGCCGTCGGTCACGCCGTCCACGTAGATCGAGAGCAACGCCTGGTTGATCGCTACCGTCCGGTACCCTTCGTCCTCCTGCTCGGCCTGCAACTCGCCCAGCACGGAGAGGAACTCGTCGGTAAGCGTCAGCTCGACGAGCGCGCCGCCCATTCCCTCGACATAGCCCAATTCGAAGGGCTGCTGCGGCTCGACGGTTCCGCCGCCGGGCTTCTCGACAATCGCGTCGTAATCGATATAGCGCGTGTTGGTGCGCTCGACGGTGTTGACCGACACGTTGCCGTAGGTGGTCGCGTATTCGTCGTAGAAATAGAAGAGCGTCTGCAACGTATCGCGGATCAGCGTCGCATCGACCGAATCGCGGTTACGCCCGTAGAGCATCATGCCCGACTCGGCAAGCGTGGTGGCGAAGGTCGCGCCCGTGGTGCCGTTGAAATCGAGCGGCAGAATGGCCAGGCCGCAGAAGTAGTTCACCCACAGCGAATCGTTGGTATAGACCGTCGAGTCGTTCTTGTATTTGCCCTCCTGCATCATCAGCTCCTTGACGTAGTCCAGCCCCGCCGCCGTCGGCTCCAGCGTGACGGCCGTCGTGGCGGGCCCCGTCGTCGTCCCGTCGGGGAAGGTGAAGGTGAACAGCGGGTCGTTCTCGTCGACGCAGCCCGCCTCCACGGGATTGAAACTCGTGAAGAAGGTCGTATCGGTCGTGCCGTCGCCGTTGCCGTCGTTGTCCTTCAAATAGTCGTTGTTGAGAATCCGGTAGACGCCGAAGCGCTGCGGCTGGAGCGTGTCGCCCGCATACGAGGAGACGCTCAGGAGCAGTTGCAGCGAATCGAAGATCGGCCGGTAGCCGTACCAGTTCTTGCGGTCGGAGATCGACGCCCACAAATACTGGGTCATGAACCCCGCCTTGCGTATGCCGAAGGTGTCGCTCTTGGTCGTACCGAAATAGCCGTAGGAGAGGTTGGACGACTTGACGGAGTCGCTCATGAACATCCGGGCTTCGAAGCCTTTGCGGATGCTGTGCAGGCGCATCTCCATCTGCTGGTTGCCGGGCACGAGTTCGTACCCCAGCGTATCGTCGACCTCCGTACAGCCGGCAAAAGTCAGCATTCCCGCCACGCCCAGCACCAAAACGGCGTTGAGCCACTTGCGAACGCCTCTATAATTCTTCATAGAACTTATTATAATTATCGAATCCCTCCGCCTCCGGCGCCTGATACTCCAATACCGGCTTGCCGCTGCGGCGGGCATACTCCGCCAGGGCGGCATCGACCCCTTCCGAAGCGAGCACGATGCCGTCGGCATAGTCCATAACGAAACGCATGAGGTTTTGGTATGACGAATTGTCGAGAATTTTCAGATTTTCGTCCTGCACGCCTTCGTGTTCCACCTTGGCGCGGAAACCGGCGTCGAGTTCGCCGGGGAAGGCGTCGTCGTAGAGCGACACGGCGATCTTCACGTCGCGGAAGACGGGATCGTCGGCGAACATGTGTTTGAGGTAGATCGGAACGACGGCCGAGAACCAGCCGTGGCAATGCACGACGGACGGGTTCCAGCGCAGTTTCTTGACCGTTTCGAGCACGCCGCGCGCGAAGAAGATGGCGCGCTCGTCGTTGTCGGCGAACCACCCTGCATCGTCGGAAAGCACCGCCTTGCGCGCGAAATAGTCGTCGTTGTCGATGAAGTAGATCTGCACGCGGGCGGTCGGGATCGACGCCACCTTGATGATGAGCTGATGGTCGTTATCGTCGATGATCAGGTTCATGCCCGAAAGCCGGATCACCTCGTGAAGCTGGTTCCTCCGTTCGTTGATGCAACCGTAACGCGGCATGAACGTCCGGATCTCGTTTCCCCGCTCCTGCATCGCCTGCACCAGCTGCCGGCACAGCGCGGACTGCTCGGACTCCGGAAGGTAGGGGAAAATCTCCTGACAAACGTATAATATCTTTCCTGCCATCGCCAATGTGAGTTTATTTTACAAAGGTAGTGAAAATTTTCCGAAAAACCGCGCAGGGCCGGAAATCCGCACTCCCGCAGCCTCAAAGGAGCAGCATCGCGTCGCCGTAGGTGCCGAAGCGGTAACCCTCCTCGCGCGCGATCTTGTAGGCGTTCATCACGCAGTCGTATCCGCCGAAAGCGGCCACCATCATCAGCTGCGTCGAATAGGGCAGGTGAAAGTTGGAGACCATCGCGTCGGCCACCGTGAACTCGTAGGGCGAGAAGATGAACTTGTTGGTCCAGCCCTCCCCCGCATTGATCGTACCGTTGGTCGAAACGACCGTTTCGAGCGTCCGCATGACCGTCGTCCCGATCGAAACGACCTTGCGGCCGTTCCGTTTGGCGCGGTTGACGGAGGCGGCCGTCGCATCGTCGACGATGTACTGTTCGGAGTCCATCTTGTGCTTCGACAGATCCTCGACGTCCACCGTGCGGAAATTCCCCAGACCGGCGTGGAGCGTCAGGAAAGCGCGTTCGACACCGCGGATCTCCATGCGCTTCATCAGGTGTTTCGAGAAGTGCATCCCCGCCGTGGGAGCCACCACGGCCCCCTCCTTCGCGGCGAAGATCGTCTGGTAGCGCTCGCTGTCCTCCGGCTCGACCTTCTCGCGCACCCAGCGCGGAAGGGGCGTCTCGCCCAGTTTGAAGAGCGCCGTCTTGAATTCGTCGTAATCGCCGTCGAACAGGAAGCGCAGCGTGCGGCCGCGCGAAGTGGTGTTGTCGATCACCTCGGCCACCATCAGGTCGTCGTCGCCGAAGTAGAGCTTGTTGCCGATACGGATCTTGCGCGCCGGATCGACCAGCACGTCCCACAGACGCAGTTCGCGGTTCAACTCGCGCAGCAGGAAGATTTCGATCTCGGCGCCGGTCTTCTCCTTGTTGCCGTACAAACGGGCCGGAAAGACCTTCGTGTCGTTGAAGACGAACAGGTCGCCCTCGTCGAAATAGTCGATGATATCCTTGAAAATACGATGCTCGATCGTGCCCTTGGCACGGTTCACCACCATCAGACGCGCCTCGTCGCGGTTCTCGGCAGGGTACTTGGCCAGCATCTCCGGCTTGAACTCGTACCCGTACTGTGATAATTTCATTGTCGGAAAGTTGAATTTGACCCTTCGTTTTCCACGCCCGGCACAGTCCGAAAGCGGTCTTGCGCCCGCACCGGCCGGATCTGTTTCTCTATCGCAGAAAACACAAAACAATCAAGGTATATACGTCGGAAAAACTATTTTGTTTCACTCTCCCCTCAACTTTTTCAGAAAATCATCCAATTGCCATGCCGCTTCGACGTCGTGCGTACCGCTGCGCGTGCGACGCAGCGAGGTGAGATAGGCGCCGCTCGACAGCGCTTCGCCGATCTCGCGCGCAAGCGAGCGGATATAGGTTCCCTTCGAACAGCGCACGCGGATCGTCAGCTCCGGCAGACGGCATTCCAGCAGCTCGATGTCGTAGATCGTGACGAGCGACTGCCGCATCTCGACCTGCTCGCCGGCACGGGCGAACTCGTAGGCGCGCGTCCCCTCGATCTTCTTGGCCGAATAGAGCGGCGGCGTCTGCAACCGCTCGCCCACGAGCGAGGCGAGCGCCCGTTCGACCTCCGGTCGCGTGATGTGGTCCGTCGGGAAGGTCCGGTCGACCGTGTGTTCGCAGTCGAAGCTGGGGGTCGTGGCACCCAGCCGCACGCCGGCTATGTACTCCTTCCGCTCGGCCTGCAAGGCGTCGACCTGCTTGGTCGCCCGTCCGATGCAGACCAGCAGAACGCCCGTGGCCAGCGGGTCGAGCGTACCGGCATGGCCGACCTTGATCCTGCGGTAACCCGCCTTGCGCAACTCGAACTTCACCTTGCGCACCACGTCGGTCGAACTCCAACGGTAGGGCTTGTCGATCACGGCGACATAGCCCTCCTCGAAGTTCACCCGCTGCAAATCGGTACTTTCCATCGTCTTACAGCACATAGGAGAGGATCGACACCGTACCCGCCGCCGCGCAGTAAAGCGCGAACCAGACGAGTTTGCCGCGTTTGACGATCTCGATCATGAATTTGCAGGCCAGACACCCCACGACGAAGGCCGC
>OGQK01001358.1_pt1 | contig 12834 bp, 6 predicted proteins | sample 1553221 | NCBI WGS metagenome assembly OGQK01 (sample SAMEA2579996, study PRJEB22360) | human gut metagenome | biome: human gut; feature: human-associated habitat; material: faeces | place: Denmark | collected 2008/2010 | reverse complement strand
TTGTTGGGATAGATTACCACAAAAATCGAGCCGTGTCAACAAAAAGTTTTGAAAACACGACACTTTCGGCAGCTTGTCAGAAAAAGCAAGGGAAACTTTGGTAAAAAGAGCGAACAGGACAACTTGTTCTGTTTGTAATGGAATACCAACTCGGAACTTTTTTGAGCAGAAAAACAACCGTCCACTTCAAGTTGAGCTTGAAAACGGACGATCATTCTTGCAAAGTGATTTTCAAATTTGGGAGGCGTTTTGAGAGGCCTCATAGCGCTAGCAAGAGGTTATACAAAGACCATTTTTGCGTTGCCAAACACTTGTTGGGAAAGTCAAACCCTTGAACTGCATCCGGTGGATGCAGACTGTGCGATTGCATCGCTGATTCGTTCAAACTCATCGCAGCCCTATATTATCGCTCACACTCCCGATCAGGATGTCAAATGCAGAAGCGGCCATCTGCATCTACGCAAACAGCCGCTTCATGATTCATTTTGTACTGGTCACTGCAGTACCTTATTCATCAGCTCTTGATAGCTGTCTACATGGTCGTATGTCACAAGACCATCTGACAATTTTGCGAAGAGCTTCTTGGCGCAGTCGATCTTGGACTTCTCGATTGGGCGCAAGTTCAGGCTTTCCATCGTGCCTTTGGTTTCTGCTACAAAATAGATGTGTTTCACCTTGCCCTCATGGAACACGATTGCCCAGTCCGGGGAGTAGTGTCCAACCGGGGTCGGAATATAGAAGCCTTTCGGCAGTTTTGCATAGATAAAGACTTCCTCTGCACCATCCAGATTTTCCGCAAACTTCCGTTCCACGCTCTTTTCCGCTGTGCCATCGGTGAAAACGTAATCCTGAATCGCCTTTTGTGCCTTGTAAGCCTTATCCATCGTCAAAGCGTGTTTCTCTGCCGTAAAGATGCTGCTGTCGTAGCTGCCCTCAATGGTATCATAGGTGATATGCTCCACGATCATGGTAGCTTTCTGCTCCTTGACCAGCCGGATCACCTTTGCGATAAATTCTTCCGGGTTGTTCTGGTACATCGCAAAGGTTGTCGGCTTGATGCCCTGCAAAATCCGTGCAACGGTATGCCGGGTCAGCGTTGTGCCCTCTGCAATTTTGCCGATCAGGTCATACGCAACCTGACCTGCGTAGTCATGTTCTAATTTTTTTGTTCTGCTCTTGGCATCGCTGAAGCTGCTGCCTTCTCGCACCATATCGGCACTCAGAACATCTTTCTGACCAGCATAGGTGACGGTATATTTCAACCGACTGACGTACAACTCGCTGTCGATGTGTACGATTGCTTTCTGAATCAATTCCTCAGAATCAAAATCCACCGTATAGGCGTATTTGTGGTTGATCGTCTGCCAGAGCTTCTGGAACTCTGCCTTTTCAAACCGGTCGTTCAGCGGATTTTCCAGCACTTTCGGCTTGTTGCCATCCTCAAACATAGACTTGAGCATACTGTCATCATAAATTGCCTGCACAAGCGTGTGCACGCCCTCTTCAATGGGCTTCAGCGTTTCCGGCACCGGTGCAAGTGTTCCGGTCTGCACATCGTCCCGGTAGTCCTGCGTGACGTTATCCTGCTCATCCACATAGTTATTGCGGACAAGATACTGATAAATTGCCCGTGCCTGACGGTCATCCACCTTGACGATTTTGCCATCCAGCCTGATGGTCTTGCCGGTAAAATATGCAATGTCTGCCTTGCGTGGGCGGTCATACAGCACTGCTTCGGTCTGCTTTTGCAGTCCGTCTACAAATCCTGCATAGCTCTCGCTGGCAATAACGGTCAGGACGTTGATATCCTGCACCTTATCTCCCAGCACTTCCGCATCCATGCGGTTTCCGTCCTTATTCACGCACAGACGCAGACCACGGCCTACTTCCTGCCGCTTCTGCGTGGTGCTGTCGCTGTGCTTCAGGGTGCAGATTTGGAACACATTCGGGTTATCCCAGCCTTCCCGCAGGGCAGAGTGGGAGAAGATGAACCGGGTCGGCTCTTCAAAGGACAGCAGGCGTTCCTTATTTTTCAGGATCAGATCATAGGCAGAAATGTCATCCGACATATCTGAGCCACGCTTGACCGAACTGTTGACGCTGTGACCTTTCTTGTCGATGCTGAAATATCCCTTGTGGACATCATGCACATCGGTTGAATCCAGATAGGCTGTATAAGCAGGGTCGAACAGGGTGCGATGCTCATTCAGAACCGAAAGATACTCCTGCTCAAAAATCTTGCCGTACTCGCCCAGCAGCTCGTTTCCGTCTTCATCGTACTGGCGGTATTTTGCCACTTCGTCGATGAAGAACAGCGAAAGTGTCTTGATACCCAGTTTGAAAAGTTCCTGCTCTTTTTCAAAGTGCGAAAGGATCGTTTCATGGATCTGCACCCGGCGCATATCATTTTCGGAAACGTCACCGGTAACATCACCTTTGCGGATGGTATCGCCGTTCGTAAAAGTCACAACACCCGTGATCGGGTCGATTTCCGACACTACGAAGCCCTTGTACTGCTCCATTTCCCCGGATTTATAATAGAGATTATCGCCCACATCCAGCATATGGAACTCTCGCTTCGTGCCGTTCTGGTAGCTGACCTCCATCTCCACTTTTGCCCGTGGCGGATTCTTCGGGGAGATGATGATGCTTTCCAGATACAGATACTTGTCCGTACCACGCAGATTTTTGACCTCAAAGCCTTTGACTTCGATTTTCTTGACCAGTCGCTTATTGTAAGCGTCCAGCGCATCCAGAACGTAAATCAGATTATGCTGCTTGGCGTGGGTAGCAGAGTAATTCAGTGTGAAAAGTGGATTGAACTTTTTCAGGGCTTTCTGAGTGGCAGAGTCCTCTTTGCCCATCTTCTGCGGTTCGTCCAGAATCAGGATCGGGCGGTTGGCGGCAATCACATCAATCGGGCGGCGGGAACCGAACTCGTCCCGCTTGGTGTAGATAATACGCGCCGCAGCATCTCCCTTGCGGCCTTCCACGTTCTTGTCCTCGTTCATGGAGGCGGCAAACGCCTGTGTGTTGATGATCATAACATTGATCCCGGAGTTGCTGGAGAACGAATCCAGCTGATTCAGGGTGCTGCCGTTGTAGATAAAAAACCGTGCTTTTTTACCGTAGCACTCCATAAAGTGATCGGCGGTGATCTCAAAGGATTTTTTCACGCCTTCACGGATGGCGATACTCGGCACAACAACGATAAATTTGCTCCAACCATACCGCTTGTTCAGCTCGAACATGGTCTTGATGTAAACATAGGTCTTGCCTGTGCCGGTTTCCATCTCAATATCCAGAGAACACCTGCCCAGCGGTGCCACCAACTTGTCCGACTGATGGATGTTTGCTTCTGCTTGCAATGCGCGGATGTTCTGAAGCAACTCCTGGTCGGTTAGTTGGAGTGCTTCGTTCTTAAAACCGGAATCGTTGATCAAATCCAGCAACTCCACCTGTGTTGCATCGTCCCCACTGGAAACAAGGCTCAACTGCTGCGGCTGTGCAGACAGACTTCCCATATCCCGCAGGTAAGACACACCTGCATTATAGGGCTGACCCTGAAAGACCCGTGCCACCGCATCCACAGCATCCGTCTGGTACTGCTGAATCTTAAAACTAAACTTCATCTTTGTGGTTTACCTCCTGCTCCAGCATCAGGAACCGGTCAAAATCGCTCTCATACAGGCGATCCTGAATGACACGATACTTTTCGTATTCGGTTTCCGCATGGAGTTTGGCCTGTTCTGCGCTGATTTTACCGGGGCCTGTCAGCAGTTCATTGCCGTTGAACTCCAGAAAACCATCCAGCCGCTTTGCCCAGTCCTCCATGCTCATGGGGATCTTGCGCTCGGCCTGCAGCTCGGCATAATCCAGATAGAGCGACACGATTCGCTCCAGATAGTTCATTTCCTCTTTGCTTAGGTAGTTTTTGGCTACTGTCACATCCGCTTTCAGGATTTTCCCATCCGGCGCATTTTCCCATGTGGTAAGCCCCATGTGCTCCTTGTTGGCATCGGCACGCTCCACGATCAGTTCTGCCGCCGTGTGGCGATGCACAGCATAGTGCATCTTATTCTGAACCGTCTGGAAGAACCGCCGGGTCGTTTTTGCATCCTTGTCATAATCAAACGCTGTTGCGTACAGATCCGTTACTTTCTGATAGAACTTGCGCTCCGACAGGCGAATTTCCCGGATCTGCTGCAGTTGCCGCTCAAAATATTCATCCGTGAACATGTGACCCTTTTTCAGGCGTTCCACATCCATTGTCCAGCCCTGAATGGTGTGGTCCTTGACGATCTGCCCCGCCCATTTGCGGAACTGCACCGCCCGCTGATTATTTACCTTAAAGCCGACTGCAATAATCATTTGAAGGTTGTAATGATCCTGCTTGCGGCTGATCTGCCGGGTCCCTTCGGTTTGAACTGTCAAGTATTTCTTGACAGTTGCCTCCGGCGTGAGTTCTCCATCCGCATAAATACGCTTGATATGCTGTGAGATCGTCTGTTTTGACACATCATATAAGGTTGCCATCATCTTTTGCGTCAGCCAAATGTTTTCATCCTCATAGCGCATTTCATAGCTGGTATCGCTATCCCCGGTAGAAGCCACGAAGGTCAAATATTCTGCCGCAGAGCTGTGGATGATTTCATTCTTTTTTTTCTCATTCATACCATAATACCTTTTTAATACGAAGACATACCAATCAGCCGTCTGGAATCGTCCAACAGATTATCATAGTGTAGCAGTTTTATGTCGCTTTCTTTTTCCAGCTGCCGTTGCAAAACACGAATTGTAGGATCATCAAAATCTTGTCTGCGGCCTGCAACTACTGCATAGTGCATCCGTGTAGGGTCATAGCGAAGGAACTCTTCTGGCAGAACCTTCGGTGTATATTTTTTGAATTCTTCCATACAATACCGCGTAATTGGCTGCAATATAGGCTTGCCAGTCTCGAATCTGCTTCAGTCCCTTTCTGACAGTCATACCCCAATCGCCATCCTTTACCACGATATTATTGTATGGATTTTCAAATTCAACAAAGATAAACTGCCAGCCACCAGATGCCCGACCTGCCAAAAGATAATCTACTACATACTGTGTTCCCAGCGGAAACTCCTTAAACAAAACAGCTTCGTGATGACCAAAGGTATAGTTGCTGAAAATAGATGCAGGGAGGTGATAATATTTATTGTTTTGAATGTACCGCTTGATGTCAAGTTCTGAGATGGATTTATCATTAAGCAATGCTTCAAAGCCATCACACTGAGCATTGAGTACTTTCTCATCCCTTAGCAACATGAAATCCATAAAGTTATTCGGAAAAAGGCTGGCGTAATAACGCCGGACAGCTTCCGGATAGTAGTGAAACATATTTTTCTGGCCAAAGCGAGTTTTTCTAGCAGCATTTCCCTCGGCATCGATTCGCTCTTTTTCTTGTTCTTCTTCAGGGGTTAAAACTGTAAAATCTTGATCATATAAGCCTTTCATTCTTATAGAACCTTCCTTACCGTATCCGGACTATAGGTTTCAAAAATCTGGTCAAAGTTTGTCGCAACGCTGTCGTTTGCCATGGAGCTGTCACGGAACACGGCATAGTAGGGCTTCATCTGAGCAATCGCCTTGACGGTTTCCTCGGTCACATCATGGTCAAAGCACGCCAACAGGAACCCATCTGCCACGTTGAACACCTTTTTGCCCGCAATCTCTTTCACCTCAATTGGACTGGACAGCAGCACACCCAGATCCAGCATCACCTGGAACAGCAAATCTTCCGGGGTGCGGTCAGGTTTTACGTTATCCACCAACGAGAACAGATCCTGCTGACCGACTTCATCCGGTGTGTAGTACACAGGCTTCATGTTGCTTTCGTCCAGACGCAGGCAGCGGAAACCGATGTCCAAATCAGCCGGAGCCGTCAATCCGGCATCCTCCTTGATTTTCCGGCCCGCACGGCGGATACGTTCCTTGCCGATTTCACAGATGTTCTTATAGCCTGCTTTGTAGGCTTCGCTCTTCTCGTCCGTCTTTTCCGGCAACTGCACCATGATAAATTTTCGGTGTCCGCCGTCCTCGGCATTCAGTTTCATCACAGCATGGGCAGTCGTTGCGGAACCAGAGAAGAAGTCGAGAATAATCGAATCCTTCTTTGAAGCTATATGAACTATTCTTTTCATCAATCGAATTGGCTTCGGAAAATCCATTATTCCTGATTGCCCCAAAAGAGTCGCAATTTCTTTAGTTGCCTCTTGCGTATGTCCAACTTCTGTATTTGGCCACCATGTCCACATGGTTTTTCCTGCTCTATCTGCAAGATATGTCTTTTTTCTCGGAACACCGTTTCCATCCGAACCAAACCAAATATGCCCTGCCGCTATCTCTTCTTCCATTCTTTTTTTCGTATACCTCCAGCACAGACCCTCTTGTAATTTTACAACACGTCCCGCTGGAGTTACCATATCATAGAATTGATCTTTTGTACCATGTCCGCCTTGCGCAGTACAATCAGTCGAAATCCACGGTCCATTTGGATCATTGTCCGGGTTCTTATATCTCGCATAATCTGCATCATCAAACGGCAACGGATTTAACACTTCATGACCTATCTCCGAATTTTTTATATATGCAAGCACATATTCATGTCCTGCACTAACAATTCTTCTTGCATCGGGAGAAGTTCTCTTTTGCCAAACCATTTGGGCTATAAAATTATCTGCACCAAAAATTTCATCGCAGCATTTCTTTAGATTTTCTTGTTCATTATCATCAATCGAAATAAAAATAACACCATCATCTGCAAGCAAATCTTTTGCTAGTCTTAGGCGTGGATAAATCATATTGAGCCAATCTGTGTGAAAACGGCCATTGCTCTCTGTATTCAGTTCCAACCTACCAACGATCTGGTTGCCCTCTTCATCGTAGTTTCCGCTGGTGGCGTTCCATTCCTCATCCCTCATTCCAAATTCATCATTATAAACAAAGTCATTGCCGGTATTGTAGGGCGGGTCGATATAGATCATCTTGACCTTGTCCAGATAGGTTTCCTGCAAGAGCTTTAGCACTTCCAGATTATCGCCCTCGATGTAGAGGTTCTCGCTGTCAAAGCCACCGGGAGTGCCATCTTTGCCAACGCTATCCGCCACAACGGGACGCAGAGTTGCCGTGATGGGCGCATTGGCCGCCAGCATCGCCTTTTTCTTGTCCGGCCATGTAAACTGGTAACGCTCCTCCCGACCTTCCACAATGGAGTCGGAAAGTTCCTGCCGCAGAACGTCAAAGTCAATGGCGTGTTCTACTTTGCCGTTGCGTTTTACCTCGGTAATGGCGTTGGGGAATAGCTTGCCAATCAGCTCAATGTTGCGCTGTACGCCGTCAAGGCTGTGCATTTTAAGGGTGTCCATCAGATAACCTCTCACTTTTTATAAATAGAATTTAACGTCTTCATGTTCATATAGTGGCAAATCTTTTTCTTCAAATTCTAATCCTTTGCAGATGCCACGATAAAGAAGACAACAAATTGAATCATAGTATAGTTTTCGCCTCTGTACAAACATTCCTATCGACATGCTTCCAGTTGCCGACATAAGTCCCTCTGGGATATCATCATTTGGGAAATCCAACGTAAGAGATGGTTCCATCTGTATACTGAAGTTTTTTGCCTGATAGCATTGAGACTCTATTCCTAAATATTTTGAATTATCGAAACTATCACAAGTCAGCTTATAAACATATCTATTTTGAAGAAGATATTTATTTGTGTCAAAGATATTATGATACGTTTTTTCGTACAACTCAGGCAATTTAGAAAACAGTTTTCCGCATATATCATTGCACCTGGAGATATACTCTGGTTTATTGAGTTGAACTAAATCGTACCAATGATATCCCCAAACAGGAGTAATCTCTTGCACCTTCCGTTTTTCAAGTTCAAGAATTGCCAAAAGCCACCGTACACTTTCATCTGTCAAAAGCCCAAGCACACTTCCTCGAAAACGATTTTCATCATCCCTTCCAGAAGCACAATATTTTTTGAAATCTTCCGGACATGAACGTGCGCACTCAAAGATATCGTAGAAATTTTTTCTTCCACGAGAGAGGATTTCATTTGTCCGTTTTACATATGCAATTTCCTTATCTGAAGACGCATATCCTGAGAGAACAAAGCACATGTAATTGTGCAACAATACGAATCTACGACGAATATCAGACGGCAAGTATATATTCGATTTTGATTTTTCAAAGAAACAGTTGCTTTTTTCAATGAAGTCCTCCACCTGTTCTAACAGCACAAGTGTTGGTAAGCAGTCGTGCTGTATTCCGATTCTAAAATAGTTTTGAATAATTTCATGTAATGTGTTTTTACTATATTTCTTCAAATCGGTTTCAGATATAAAAGAAAAATGTGTAAACATATTTTCTTTTATATTCCAGTCATATTCGTGCACTCCTGTGTCAAGATTTCCACGCATTTGAGGATACAACGCAACGCACCCAGCAACTTGAATCGTTCTATCATTAACTTGAATATCACGGTTCGAGCTATACTTAATGCCAATCCTCCACAAATCCGGAAAAACACATTCCTTTATCTTCTTCAAGTCACCATTCAAGTGCTGGTTAAGGTAATCCACAGCATCTTGAAGTTCCGAAATCTGCTGAGATGTTTTATATACAAAAAGTCGATTGCGTTCTTGAGCGATATGCCTCATTTCTAAAATGAAAGAATTTATATCAGAAATAAACTCTGTCTCCTGAAAATGATATGTCACTGTCTTTTTTCCTTCAAAATTCAATCGCATAAGCGTTTCATCTGAAAGATATATCCAGAATACCTTTTTGGTCGAAAGATCTACGACAAAGTAAATTGCCGGACATTCCGTTACCCTGTCTTTAACATACTGCAAGAAATTTGTTTTGAGTGAATAATCATATTTTCCAATGTTTTTTCCTTTTGTATTCTGTATCAATTTGTCAACTTTTTTTATTTGGACGATAAATTGTTTGACAGGTTCACATTCATTGTTTACAAGTTCAAATGTTCCATCATAATTTGGAGTTCGATCATTTTCTCCGAAAAAAGTTTTAATTTCACGTGTTGATTCCAAAAGTCCCTTGAGTATTGTGATAGATTCTGATTCGTCAAAAGCTGATTTACTATGTTTAGAAATCACAGAATTAGACATGCTTTAGTCCTTCTTTTAGCACTTTTATGTTTTGCACTAGTTCAAATTTCTTCCTTGGCTGTTTTTCCTTACGGATTTTAGCTTCCAGTGCCACAATCTGCTTTTCCAGCTGCTCTCGCTGCTTCTGCTGCTCCACGCTGTCTTTCAGGGACGCACTTTCTCCTGTGCCAAGCGCATCACCTGCGATCTGACGGACAAAGTTCTCGTATACAGCATCCAGCGTAAGCCCTTCCAGATGCACCGGCAGGTCGTCCTCATCCAGCCAGTCCGTAGAATAATAGCGATCAACCTTAAAGGCTGTCTTGCCCGCCGCAGCCTCCTTGTAGCCGATGACAGCACGATACTTGCCCTCGTATTCCAGCAAAAAGAGGATGTGATACGGAATTTCCCGGTCGATTTGGCGCAGGACACTCTCATCCAGCTTCGGGGCAGACAGTCGTACCTCGAACACCTCGATCTCCGTCACCTGCTCCCCAGCCGCCAGATTCAGGGTGGTAGTCGCAATCTTATTGCGCCAGTAGATGATTTTGATCTGCTCGACAAAGGCTTTCTTCATAGCCGGAGTAACGGCGATGTTCTCATAGAACTTCTGCTTTGGGATGCGTTTATTGAACTCGGTATTCATAGGCAAACCAAGCACATTTTTCACCTCTGTTCGTTCATTTTACAACAAGGAAGCAAATCAGCTCAAAATCATCCAGTCCGGACACCTGACTGAGCAATGCCGTTGTTCCGCCCGCAAAGAACAGGCTGTCGATGTCGCTTTCTTCTTTAACATCAATGATTGAATCAATGGCTTCACTCAGCAATTCGGACATTTCTGCCATGTCCTTTCCATCGTCTGTTTCCCGATTGAAGCGTTCGTATACCTCTTTGATCGGCTCAGTCTTTCCACGGCACAGCAGCCGGATATCGTCCAACATCTTTTTGGGGTTCAGGTAGTCGCAGATGATCTGCCCATCCATGCCGATGTAAACCATGTAGAACGGATGGATGCGGTTCCGATTGTCCACATTGACGCTGTCATTGATGTTTTTCAGTACGAAGATCACTCCCTCCGGCAGTTCATCCGTAGCCGGAACCACCGCATGAAGTCCACGGGGCTTCTTGTCCAGATTGCCGTTGTGCTTGATGTAATCCAGCAGGTCGAGCCGGAACTCGTTCAGGCCCAGATCCATAATAGAGATGCCGTCCGACATATCCTCAATGTCAACAACCTCTTCCTGCAAGCGTTTCAGCTGCGCCTTGCGGTACTCCAAGTCGCCCTTTTCTTCGGGGTTGATAAGGTCGTCATCTCCAGTAGAGGTCATAACGGTGATTTTCATGCGGGTTTCCACGCGGGATTTCAGGTTGATGTAGTCGTCCAGCGTCAGATCAGGCCAGAAATTCACAAGCTGGATGTACTGGTTTTTGCTGCCGATACGGTCGATTCGTCCAAAACGCTGGATAATGCGTACCGGGTTCCAGTGAATGTCATAGTTGATCAGATAATCGCAGTCCTGCAAGTTCTGACCTTCAGAAATGCAGTCTGTCGCAATCAGCACATCAATCTCCGTGGTACTACCGGGCATCAGAACATCCCGGTCTTTGGAGAGCGGAGAAAAACAGGTCAGTACATTGTTGAGTGTTGCCTTGAAGCCTTTGATCGTGGTACGTCCGTCAATCGAGCCGGTAATGACAGCGGTATCTAGCCCATACTTCTGCTTTACGAATGTACTCACATTGTCAAAGAGGTACTCTGCCGTATCCGAAAATGCAGAGAAAATCAGCACTTTTCTGTTGTCGGCATTGATCGGGTGCTCAATTTTTTCAGACAGCAGCTGGAACAGTTCTTGCAGCTTTGTGTCATGCTGCGGCGTGATATCTGCCACCATAAAGGTCAACAGCTCCAGAATTTCTGCATCTTTCCGAAGCTCCGTACGCCAGCTCTTCCAGTCCATATCCGCAAGGTCGATTTTGACTTTTTTGCCGACGGTGAAAAAGTCAGTGTTTTCATCGTCCATGTCAAAATCGTCTCCGGCCATGTCGTATATATCCAGATCAGCGTGGCCGGAGCGTTCAAACTGGTCAATGGACTGAATCGTATCATCAATCAGTTTCTTGATGCGCATCAGGGTCAGCTGGAACGAATATACAGAGCTTTCCAGCCGTTTCAGCAGGTTGATACTCATCAACCGACAAATACCCTGCTCACGGCCTCTCTGGGTCAGATTCTCTCCCTTATTGTGCGTCAGCTCCTGATATTTCTGGATCTTACTTGCGAAGATGTAGTTGGAGGGCATATAGACGCACAAGCTCAGCTGAATCAGCTGCTCATAAATTTCGTTGTAGTTGATGGCATTATTCAGGTCTGTCAGACATGGCCGAACGGAGATCGGCTTCAACCGCTCTGGGAACTTTCCGATAGCGTTGGTGTTGTAGTACTTCTCGATATGCTTCCGAGAACGTGCGATGGTAACACTGTCCAGCAGCTCGAAGAAGTCGAAATCCAACGTCCGCAGCAGCGCATCCGTGGTTCTCTCTTCTGGTTTCAGCTTGCTCCATGCGTTAAAGGCTTTCTGCGCCTGCTTGAAGATGTCCTCAATGCTCTTTGAGGTGTTCAGCTTTTCATCCAGATACTCGGAGCTTCCCTCATAGGCAAGGGCCAGCTGATTTTTCAAATCCACAAAGCGGTTGTTGACCGGCGTTGCCGAAAGCATCAGCACCTTGGTCTTAACTCCGGCACGGATCACCTTGTCCATCAGCCGCTGGTAACGATTGTCCTGCGTCTTGCTATGAGTTCCGATTCCATTACGGAAATTGTGCGATTCATCAATGACGACCAGATCATAGTTGCCCCAGTTCAGGCGATCCAGGTCGAGGCCATTCGACTTTCCGCCGCTTCTGGACAGGTCTGTATGGAACAGGACATCATAATTCAGCCGATCCGATGCAATCGGGTTGTTCACATAGTTGTCCTTATAGGTATTCCAGTTTTCCGCCAGCTTTTTGGGACACAGCACCAGAACCGACTTGTTTCGATTCTCATAATACTTTACGACTGCCAGTGCGGTAAAGGTCTTGCCAAGGCCAACACTGTCCGCAAGGATGCAGCCGTTGTACTTTTCCAGCTTATTGATGATAGCAAGCACCGCATCCTTCTGGAAGTCGTACAGCAGACTCCAGATTTTGCTCTGCTTGAATCCGGTTGCCTCATTCGGCAGTTCGTCTTCTGAGATGTCGTCCAAAAACTCGCTGAACACATGATACAGCGTCATAAAGTAGATGAACTCCGGGGAATTTTCAGCATAAGCCGTGCTGATATTCTCCAGTACTACATCTGTGACATCCTGCATTTTGTCCCGGTCGTTCCACAGGGTATCGAACAACTTCATGTACTGCTGTGCGAACGGAGCCTCCATGCAGTTGACCATGTTGTAGCTGTTATTTCCGCGCTCACAGCCAATATCAACTGTCGTAAATCCGCCAATCGGCATATAGGCGGTCTGTGCTGCGCCGGAATCCACAGTCATAAAGCCAGCCATATTTTCACCGGGGGTGTTCGATTTGAACGTAGCCTTCCTTCTGATCCAGTCTGCACACTCCTTTGCGATGGCTCTCTGGGTCATCTCATTGCGCAGTTTGATTTCAAACTCTGTACCGTAAAGGC
>OGQK01001355.1_pt1 | contig 12862 bp, 10 predicted proteins | sample 1553221 | NCBI WGS metagenome assembly OGQK01 (sample SAMEA2579996, study PRJEB22360) | human gut metagenome | biome: human gut; feature: human-associated habitat; material: faeces | place: Denmark | collected 2008/2010 | reverse complement strand
AAGGCATCCAGATACCCGGAGCATACCCACAGGGCAAGCCCGGCCGCCGCAAGCAGCACGCAGGAAGGAATCCAACGCCTCTGCGCGGCGTCCATCCATACCCCGTACAGCCCCAGGATGCCCGTCATCATCAGCACCGTGGCGGAAAACATGGCATGCCAAGCGGGAATCACGCGCACAAAAAAGCTGATTGCCATGGCATGGGCCACTAGAATGAACAGAAGGGAAACGCACATACGGCGGAAGGAAGCCCCCTTCCAAGTCCTCCAACCTCTTCTCCACGTCAGCAGGATCAGGGCCACGGCTGCGGCTGCCAGCAGGATTTTAGGAAGAGGCATGAACTCATAAAAAGCATTCATCAGTTCCGGAATGGCGCCGAAACGCTCCGCCCAGGAGTGAAGGACGGCGGCGCCACCCGCCGTCTCCGAATGAAGACGCACGCTATTGCCCGGAGCCAGCAGAAGGCAGGCGCCACCCAGGGCATGAAAACCCCAGCCGACGAAGAACCAGCGGGGAAGAACCAGGCTCTTCCAGCGCGCATACAGCCAGTACAGGAACAGGATGCCCAGGGAAGCGGGAATCTGGTTCTCATTGGTCATTCCGGCGGCAAAAGCCGCCGCGCCTATCCAGAGCCAGGAAAAGGGCCTGTCCTTCATCCGGGAGGTCCCGGCCCATAAGCCGCGGTACAGGCACAGGAAGCCCAGCCAGACGGCGGCCGACCACGCATAGTTTGTCCCTCCGGACAGCCAGAACATCGTGATGCCCGGCCTGGATGAAGACGTGAGCAGAAGAAGGGCGCCCGCGGAAAACAGCAGAACATCCCGCCAGTCCGCGGAATTCACCCTCCTTCCCCGCGCCAGGTAAAACATCATCAGGGCCAGGGAAAGAATCACGAAGGGATTGACGGCCAGGAAAAGCCACTTCCCCGCCGTGGCCGTAAAGACAGCCAGGAATTCCCCCAGGCGGGGATTCCAGTTCATGTACGACCACCAGCACCGTTCCAGCACGGGCTGGAAGGCAAGACGGTGGTCAGCCCCGAATACGGAATGCATGAAGCTGTCCCCGGTGAAAGGGGTCCACCAGGTGAGCAGCATGGCGTACACGAGAATCGCCAGCACCACCGCCCGGAACAGGAAACGCGCCGCCAGTGACTGCTTCATGGAATCAGGCCGTATCAAGGGCGTCCTCCGTATTTAATCCGTCACGGCCTTGAATACCGGGGTGGGAAGCTTGTCCGGCTTCTTGCCAAAGAAATCCCCCACGTCCTTGAATGTCACGAACAGGAAGAAGCCCATCAGCAGGAAGACGAAGCCGAACTGCACGAATTCCAGCACTTTCACGTTCAGGGGGCGGCGGAAAACCAGCTCAATGGTGTTCATCACCACGTGGCCGCCGTCCACCACAGGAAGAGGCAGGATGTTCAGGATAGCCAGGTTCACGTTCAGCACCACGGAAAACCACAGGGCCAGCTTCCAGCCTTCCTCCAGGGAGAACATCTTGTAAAACTGGTTGGCAATTCCCACAGGGCCGGAGAGGTGCTCCACACCTACGCTGCTGCCGGGGGCCACCACCTTCGCCAGGGTATCCCCCATCCATTTCAAACTCTGCTTGATCTGCGCCCACGGAGTGGGATGCACGGTCACGTCACGGCCCACGGAGCTCAGGTCCCAGGTTACGCCAAGAATGGGCTGGGCGCCCTTGAGCAGGGAGCCGTTCGCGCCGTTGTGCCAGTTCTCCGGAAGCCTGCCCTGGATGTTCACCTGCCTCGCGGCGCCATCCTTGCCCGTCACGTCCAGCAGAAGCGGTTCATTCTTCTTCAACAGTCCATCCAGCGCCGCAGGGCTCCAGAGGCGCTCCCCGTTGGCAGCCGTCACCACGTCGCCCGGCTTCAATCCAGCCTGGGCGGCAGGAGAATTGGGAAGCACTTCCCCGATGACGCAGGGCATCGCCTGCATCAGCCCTACCTGGCGCATGCCGGAGCGCTGCCACCAGGACGTTTCCGGAATCCGGAAGCCGCAGGAAATTTCCATCTCTCCTTCACGCCCAGGTCTCTGCACCGTAAAAATTACCTGGTCATGCTCACCCAGCATAATCAGTTCCCGTACGCCTTCCATATTGCCCGCCCACTTGTCCACCGGGCGGCCGTCCACCTTCACAATCCTGTCTCCGGGCAGAATGCCGGACTGGGCCGCAGGACTGTCCGGGGCAACAAAGCCCACCGTAGTCACCCCCATCTCCACATCAGGCTTGCCCACCATCCAGACGGCCACGGCAAAAAACACGGCCAGCAGGAAAGAGGCGATGGGACCGGCGGCGGCCACGATGATCTTGTCCAGGGGGGTAACGGGCTTCAAATCCTTGGGAAGCTCCGCGCTCCCTTCAATGGCCTCCATCGGAGCCATCTGCGGCAGGGAAACGAAGCCGCCGGCCGGAATCCAGCCCAGCCCCCATTGCACGCCGTTGATGGTCTTTTTCCAAATGGGACGGCCAAACCAGATTTGGAACCTGTCCACGTACAGGCCGCGCCAGCGGGCGGCGAAAAAGTGACCCAGTTCATGAATAAAAATCATGAAGTTAAACAACATCACCACGCCGAAGATAATGGCAATGGTGGTAAGAACGGAAAGAATGCTATCCATGGTAGTACTTTGCGGGTCAGGCTATCATGACGCTTTTCGGCGCACAAGCCTCAAGGATGTCCTAATGACAAAGGGATCATTTAAGTTCTGGACATGCGGCAGAAAACGCCATAACAACAGAAGATGACTGTCTCCAAGTTTCTCATGACGGGCATTCCGGCAGCCGCATTGATGGCCTGTACATCCTTTCTTCACGCCGCGCCGCAGGAAGAAGCGGACATCCCCTTCATGACCCGGACCTGGACGAACAAGGAGACGGGCGCCACCTTCCAGGCCAGGCTGGCCGACTTGAACAGCGTCAACGCGATCATGCAGAACGTCTTCACCAAAAAGAAAATTCCCTTTCCCTTCAAAAAACTTTCCAGGGAGGACCTGGACTGGATTGACTTTCACAAGGAGCTGGTCGGCAAGACGGATGCGGAGCTGGCTAAAATGGTCATCCCGAAAGGAATCCTGGGCAAACAGCTGAAAGGGCTGACCTACCGGGAAAAGGACGGCAGGTTCGTCAAAATGGACGGCAAATGGAGAGCCAGGCACTTTATCCTGTATTATTCCGCGGGCTGGTGCGGCCCGTGCAGAGCCTCCCTTCCGCGCGACCTGGAGGTGTAGCGGGATAAAATCGCCTCCCGCAAGGATTTGGAAGTAGTCCTGTGCAGCATGGACCATGCTCTGGAAGGCGCCCAGAAATGGGCCGTTTCCAACAAGATGCCGTGTCCGGTCTTCCTGTTCGGCTATCTGGACAACCTTTCCAAGGAAAGCTCCCTGATCCGCAAGAATTACCCCGGTCCCATCCCCTCCCTGGTGCTGGTGGACGCCAACGGGAACAAAATCGCTTCCGGCAGCATGGATGGACTGGTGCGGAAGGTGGAGGAGCTGGCCAGCGCGGAAAAGGAAAAGGAGGCAACGACCGGATCCAAATAAACGAATCCTCCCCTAGCGGGGCTTCACGGTTTTTTCCGCACCCGGACATGAAGACGCAAAACAGCCCCGGAAGGCAAACCTCCGGGGCTGTTTGTTAATGTTTACTGAACAGATGGACTCTGCTGCGTCTTAGGCGCGGAGAGCGGCACCATCCTTGGCTTCAATGGCTTTCTTCGCTTGGGCGAAGATGGCGTCAAAAGCCTTTTCGTCGGAGACGGCCAGGTCGGCAAGAACCTTGCGGTCCAGATCGACGTTGGCGGCTTTCAGGCCTTCCATAAAGCGGGAATAGGTCAGACCGCGGTCGCGGACGGCAGCGGAAATACGGGCGATCCAGAGACGGCGGAACTGTCCCTTGCGTCTCTTGCGGTCGCGGTATTCATACTGCCAAGCCTTGTAAACGGCATCCTTGGCGTAGCGGAAGAGTTTGCTGCGGAAACCGCGGAAACCCTTGGCACGCAAGAGAATGCGCTTACGGCGCTTGCGAGAGGCCGGTCCATTAGTGGCACGTGGCATAGCTTATTTCTATTTCTATCTTGAACAGACTGTTCTTCCTCACCTCCCTGCAGTCTCGCCTGTTCTTATCTTCTCATCGGAAGAAGGCTGCATGAAGGCCCCCCGTTCAGCGGGGGGAAAGCTCGGCGTTGGTCGAGCGTTTCCGCGGTTTAGGCGAAAGGCAGGTTCTGCTTGACTGCCCAGACTTGCGTTTCGTCCACCAGAGCCACCTTGCCAAGCTGACGCTTGCGCTTGCTGGATTTCTTCTGGAGGATGTGGCGCTTACCCTGTTTACGGCGCAGTACCTTGCCCGTGCCGGTAACCTTGAAACGCTTGGCGACTGCCTTGCGAGTTTTATTGATACCACCTTTGCGGGTCATGGTGGAAGGAGTATAGGCGCCAATCCGTTCTTGGCAAGTGGAAAATGACTCTGAAACATTTTTCCGGTTAAAATGGCACGCTTCCCCACCTGCCCTGTCCCCCTCCCGGACCAGTGCGGCACGCTCAAATTCCGGAGGAAAGGCGGCCTTCCTTCTTCTCCCCCCCCTCCGGGACATCCGCTCTTTTGGCGCAGGAGATGGAATAAAGCAGCAGGACGGGGAACAGCAATTCCAGGGGCAGCATGTAGCGGACCTCATACGTAGTCGCCGCCGCGCCAATGGCCAGAACCACTCCGTAAAACGGCACAAAAGGAATCAGATATTCCTTTTTCCTCATCATTCCGTAAACGAGGAAGCTGAGCACGCAGCCGTAAAACAGGGAAAGCTGCGGCATGTCCCTGACGTTGCCCGCAGGCAGATTCCAAACCATCTGGCTGTTCAGAAGAAGAATCTTCGCCGCCAGCAGGGGATTGTCTGCAGAAACGGAGAAAAACAGATTCCTGACAAGTTCCCCTTTGCCGGACAAGGTCCACGCAAACCCATACTTCATTCCCGTCTCCCAGGACTCAAACAGGCCCGTGTGGAGGTACCTCTGCCCGTACCCGGCTGACACTGCGGGATGCAGGGAATCTTCATAAAGGCGGTACTGCCTCATGATGATGTCCCTGGGCATGATTTCCCGTTCAATCAGCTCCATGTCTCCGTCACTCACCTTCCCGCCCTCTGCAACAATATCACAGACCACATGAGCCATCTTGGCATACTTGGTGCCGGACGCGCCGCTTTCCGCATCCATCAGAAAGGGAAGGACGAGAAAAGCGAACAGCCAGCAGCAAATTCCCCCTATCACGGGAATCCCCAGGCGGCGGAATTCCGCACGGTGATGGAACATATGGACGGACAGAGCCGCGACAGTAAGAAGAACCGGAACGGCCCCGTCATAGCGCAGGCACCCGGTTCCGGCCAGCCCAAGACCGATCAGCCACAGGGCGGAGGTGCGTTTTTCCAATAACCAGGAGCACAATCCCACCGTGAGCGCCATCAGGAAAATGGAATAGGGAACGTCCTTGATCACCGTCGTCACCATCTCAAACTGGAACAGGCACAGCAAAACGGCTCCCAGCACGATCAGCGCCCGCATCCGTTCGCGCGCCGCCCAGGAAACGATCATGAAACAAACAGACAACAGCAGCCCCAGTTGAACCAGAACGATGGCCTGAAAACCCGGCCAGACGCTTAAAACGCCCTTGCACAGCAGGGTATGGGCCAGCGTATGCATCAGATTATACTGTCCGCTGACGATCTGGGGATACTGGCGATATTGGAAATCAAAGGAACACCGTCCCCCCGCATGCCACCACCACGCCAGCACGACGATGGAGATAACGGCCATAACGCTCCATTTCCGCCACGGGCTCCACTCCGTTTCATGGCGCGCGCCATACCACACCACGCTATTCAACGCCTGTACGGACAGGCATAAAGCCGTTAAAAAAATTCCATACTGGACAATAACGGATGCGGTGCCCTCCCAGGTTCCGAAACACAAGCCATCCACACGGAACACAAGACCCAGGGGGAAAAGAAAGACGCTGCAAATTCCGCAGGCAGCCACTACCTTCCTCCACGGCAGCATGCAGTCATCCGAACGCCAGCGCCACAAAACAAGCAAAGAAACCAGAATCACGAATAAAAAGAATACGCCAAACATCATTCCGTCACAGTCAATGAATCCTTGCCGCTACCGGCACCTGGACGGATAAACTAACGGATTGCTAATCCGTTATGGATTAAATTGGAACGGCCTCCATGACGGAGGGAACGCCGCAAGTCTTGCGCATCCGGACATCAACAGGAGCGGCAGGGAACTTTTTCCCCTGAAAGTCAGGGAATCATGGCGAGACACCTGCATTTCAGCAGCCGCAAAGGCTTGCGCCGCTCCAAAGGCCTATCATGCAATTCCGGAAGGCTTTATCACAAGGGAACGTTTCTCAATAAGGACACGACTATTCAGCATAAGTCCCTTGTTATAAAAAACAGGCCTTGACCCCGGATTAGCAATTCGTTTTTTGGAATGCCGCAGCTTCCATGTTTTCTCCGTAAAAGGGTTCCCCGTTTTTGACAGCGATTGCCGCGGAACATTTCTACCGGGAAAAACGCCTGAAATTCAATCATCGGCACGACGGTTCCGGGAAAAGGATATCATTGCCGCCGTCCCCGTCCAAAACATCCGGGCCTTCCCGTTCCGGAGGGGAAAAGAGGCATTCTTCAAGAAATGCCGTGCTCTTTCTTACCGCCCTCGCGCATTTGCCTGATTTCATCCCGGATCAGGGCGGCGCGTTCAAATTCCAGATGGGAGGCCGCCTCCTTCATTTCCGCCTCCAGCCTGGCAATGCGTTCTTCCAGCCCGTACCCGGCCTCGTCCTCCGCCACGCGGAAGGACTCTCCATCCTCTTCCGCATACAATTTCAACTGCCCCTGTTCGGACCGGCTCACCGTCTGAGGAACAATGCCGTGCTCCCGGTTGTATTTCTCCTGAATGCCCCGGCGGTAGTCCGTCAGCTCAATCAGCCGTTTGATGGAATCAGTCATTACATCAGCAAACAGGACACACTCCCCGTTCAAATGGCGCGCGGCGCGGCCCGCCGTCTGCACCAGGGACGTTTCATTGCGCAGGAAGCCTTCCTTGTCCGCATCCAGGATGCACACCAGGGAAACTTCCGGCAAATCCAGCCCCTCCCTGAGCAGGTTGATGCCCACCAGAACGTCTATTCTCCGGGCGCGCAGGGCGCGCAGAATCTCCACACGCTCAATCGCGTCCACATCCGCGTGAATGTAGGAGACCTTCAGCCCCACCCCCTTCAGGTACTCCGTCAGGTCTTCCGCCGTCTTCTTGGTCAGCGTCGTGACCAGCACGCGTTCATTCTTGGCAACGCGCTCGTTGCACAGGGCAATCGTCTCGTCAATCTGCCCTTTCAGGGGACGGATGGTGATTTTCGGCTCCAGCAGGCCGGTGGGACGGATAATCTGCTCCACAATCAGAGGGGTGGAACGCCTGGTGGGGTCAAACTTCTCCACCGGTTCCGAGGACGGGCTGGGGGTAACGCGGATATCCTTGGGAGAAGTGAACAGAATTCCCTTGAAGCCTTCCGGCGCCTTTTCTCCGGATCTGGCGGCGCGGCGCACGGGAATATAAGTCTTGTTGTCCGCACGGCAGTTCACCAGCTCAAACGGCCCCGGCGTAGCGGAGGCGTACACGATCTGGTTCTGCCTCTCCATGAACTCATGGAATTTCAGCGGCCTGTTGTCCAGGGCGCTTGGAAGACGGAACCCGTGCTCCACCAGAATGTTTTTCCGGCTGCGGTCCCCCTCGTACATGCCGCCTAGCTGGGGCACCGCCACATGGCTTTCATCAATCAGGGTCAGGGAATCCTTGGGGAAGAAGTCCAGCAGAGTGGAGGGGGAACTGCCCGGCAGGCGGCCGGACAAATGGCGGGAATAATTCTCAATCCCCTTGCAGAACCCCAGCTCCTCAATCAGTTCCAGATCATAATCCGTACGCAGTTTCAGGCGCTGCGCCTCCAGAAGACGCCCATGCTTCTCAAACCAGCCCACGCGGTCCTCCAGCTCCGCCCGGATGGCCTTAAGCGCCGCGGCCCGTTTTTCCGGGGCGGCCACGTACTGCTTGGCCGGGAAAAAGGTGTAACTCCCCAGCCGTTCCCGCACGCGGCCGGAGGTGGAATCAATCAGGGAAACCCGCTCCACCTCGTCTCCGAAAAACTCCACGCGGATCGCCTCCCCTTCCGAATAGGCGGGAAACACCTCCACTACCTCCCCGCGCACGCGGAACGTGCCGCGGGTAAAATCAAAATCCTGCCGCTCAAACAGGCGCTCCACCAGCTGCCGGAGGAACACGTCCCGGTCCATGACATCTCCCTCACGAATGCGCAGCGTCAGGTTGCGGTAATCCTCCGGCGTGGACAGGCCGTAAATGCAGGAGACGGACGCCACCACAATCACGTCCCGGCGCGTCATCAGGGAATTCATGGCGTTCAGGCTCAGGCGGTCCAGCTCGTCATTGATGGCGGAATCCTTTTCGATATAAGTGTCGGAGCTGGCGATGTACGCCTCCGGCTGGTAATAGTCGAAATAGGAAACGTAGTAATCCACCGCGTTATTCGGGAAAAAGCTCTTCAGCTCCGAGTGAAGCTGCGCGGCGAGCGTCTTGTTGTGGGAAATCACCAGCGTGGGCCTGTTCATCCGGGCGATCAGATTCGCCATCGTGAACGTCTTGCCGCTCCCGGTCACCCCCAGCAGGCCCTGGTGCTTGTTGCCCGCCTCCAGAGACTTGAGCAGCTTGCCGATGGCCTGCTCCTGGTCCCCGGAGGGCTTAAAGGAGGAATTTAATTCAAAGGACGACATACGCGAGGAAGCCAGTATAATCCCCCCGCTCCGCCGGGCTAGGACAATGTTTGACAATTCCACCCTGCTGACCCAGTATATGCGGCATGTACATTCCCACGCAGGAAGAACGGTATGCAAAAAAAGGATTCGTCTCCCTCATCCTGTGCGTCGTGGTCCCCTCCTGCCTGTACGTCTCCCTTCTATCCAAGCAACTGATGATGGTGCGCGGGCATGAATGGGAGGCCATCATGAAAATCTTCCTGGCGTTCACCTACCCGCTGGCGGCGCTCTTCGCGATGACGGGCATTCCCTTCTTCTGGTGGTCCGTGGGCATCTCCCTGGCGGTCCACGCGGGAATCGTCATCTGGCTGAAAACGGCTCCCCGCCTGTTGCCCAAAAAGGCCATCTGCATCGCCCTGTGCGTGGGAATGCTGGATTTCCTGTTCGTGAAAATATTCCCCTTTCCGGCGCAAATCATGGGTTGAACCTGCCCTGCGGAACGCCCGGAACATTCCGCCCTCCGGTTCAGGACTGTTTTTTAGCCAGGGCAATAACCTGCCTCTTGATCTCGCGCGCCGCTTTTTTGGAATCCGCCTGGTAAGCCTCATAAGTAAAGCACTGCGCCCCGGAACCGTCGCTGGCGGTCAGCACCAGCTTGGGATAAAACTTGCCTTTCTTCAGCGCCTCCTTCACGGGAGCGGCCACCGTGGACTTGCCCCCCTTTACCGGAAGATAAACCAGCACGCACCGTTTCCCTACAGCTTCAAGAAACCCCTCCGTCACGCCGGCGGCCAGCGGGCAGGTCGTGGCCGTGTTCGTATAAAGATAGGCCACGGGCTTCTTTTGCTCCTGCGCCGTTTTCAGCGCCTCTTCCAACCGGTCCGTGGTGAAAGCGCTTTTGGGCAGCCTGACGTCCGCCCGTGAATGGGGGGATGCGGCCAGAAGACAAACACTCAACAGGGTAATTAACATTTTCATAGGTTTCCACCATACGGGCTTCTCAAAGGCATGTCAAAGACAAAGCCTCCTCCTGTTTAATCCTGAACGCCAGGATGCCGTATGGCAGAGTGCGCCCATGGTTCGCCGCTCCTGCGACGGAATTGGTAAACGCGCAGATGTTGAAAAACGTATAGGCTGAGTACTGCCAGACGCACCATTCACATCTCGGTCATTACCCAGGGCAAGTCCTGCGCCCAGACAGCATCTTTTCTTGCCCCGGGTTTTTTATCTGAATTTAATTACTCAAAATCTCCACAATGGTTACAGGTGCAGCGCTTGCGCAAAAGACACCATATTCCTGGCCTCCTTCACGTTCAGGATGGGGAACATTAACGTACTTTTTCTTGATCCGGATGCAAATAAAAGGTCCGCGCGAGCGAACGTTCAAGCAGGAAAAATTCTCAGCCCACTGTCTGTTGAAGGTATATTCAATGAATTCATGCAGCCGTCCGGTAGTACCGATCCCTTCTCCATCTGCTCCCTGCTGGGCTGCCATTGCATTAATGTCTGAGGGATAGGACACGCTGGGATCAGGAGGCAGACCGCCAGCCGTATTATTGGTTTGAATGGGTTCCGTCTGATTCTGCTTCAATCCCCGGTACAGGGTGATTTCATCATCATTATCGGGTTGAGCAGGATCAGCGTTCCTTCTCCGAAGGTAGGCAAGAAGGGCCAGATACTGTTCTCTTTCAGGGTTATTATATTGCATGATTGTTTTTCTTCATTTGTTAATCAATGCCGCTGGAAATCCACCGTCTCAAAGGGTGCCCGCGAACAGACAAGGTTTTGCCATTTCCGGCGTCATTGAACACCTGCCGCCTGCTCAACGGCAACATCAGCTTTGCCGGAGACGCCCCCGTTTTTCTTCCATAGTCCGGCAAGCACTAACGCGTGTCAAGGATCGCCCCATGGATATGCGGCGATCCATTTTGTCTTGCATCAATAAGGTGTTGGTATGAATAACTGATGCGTTGCCCTATTCTTCCTTGGAATCATTGGAGCCAATCCAGGGCCCGTTGCCCAAGGCGTGCACGCAGGCTACCAGCAGAATACCGATGAATACAGTACATGGCCCACCACGGAATAGTTCAAAAACAAAGCGTTCCGGATTAAACTTGAACAGAGCCTTCATTCATGCCAAAGTACCCCTGCACCTCTGCCGCGCCTGTGGCGAAATTGGTAGACGCGCCAGACTTAGGATCTGGTGTTGAAAAACGTGCAGGTTCGATTCCTGTCGGGCGCACCATCAGTAACCCTCTTTAAGCAAATAACTTGAAGAGGGTTTTCCGTCCCTAGAGAGGAAGAGGGGCAAATTCCATAGAAGGAACCACAATCCGCATATAAGTTGTGGAACACATTGAGTCCGTTTCCGTCTTATTTCGCACGGTATTTCTGTTAGGCAGGCAGCATTGGGAACCTCATTTGGACTGCCCTTGTAAAGCAGCAATCCCGCTCTTTATCCATCATTATCTGCGTTATCCGCCATCAAGCGGGACAGCTGCATGAACACTCTGCGGCAATGGCGGAAAGAACCCAACTGAATATCCCCAGCAGAACGAACGGCGGCCACCCTTCGCGCTCAATGCCCCTTTTGGAACACTCGCAAGGCCATTCATACCCCAGGTAAACAGGAGATTCCAAAATCCTGCCGGAAAATTAATTTGAAGTCCTGGTTATCAATCTAAAAAATCATGCATACCATTTATACATGTAACCAAAAGAAAATAGAACCCGTTAATATCGGAAATTTCATACCACACCCCCAACAATACGGTCAACAGGTGTCTCCCGGCCGCTATCTGGGCCCGGCTCCATATATTCCCGGAAGAGAGGGAACAAAATACAATGTTTTGACTACACATCAAAAAGGACTGTTAACATTTGATGCCAATCCGACAATATTGTACTCCAGCGGCCTGTTGTCATGCGCTTCGGTCATCTATACATCGACAGACATACACGCTCAAGCATGCGCCCATGTTCACCACGCCAATTGCGGCACCCTGGAACCAACTGATATTTATCAAGCAATCCAGTCCCTTTACCCGGAAAATTCAGTCCATTCACCCGACCCCGGTAAAATCTATGTAGTTTATGCTCACCCCGCCAGCAACGTTTTGTACGGAGATGAAATCAAAAAATTGCTGGAATGCGGCATTCTCTTGGACAACATCGTGGAAATCGAAGAATTGCCTACAGATAACTTTGGAATAGATAATAATGGCTACATAGGTTGCGCTTACTGACGCCCCCGCATGCCCACGCTCATTTCCTTCTCCCTGGCAAACAAGCAGCCCTGAGTTTTTTCATTCCCTTTTCCGGAAGTTTACCTGAACTTTTTCAGGAAAGGGGCGATGAACGCCGTGCCCAGCCCCACCAGGGCAATGAGGGAGAAGGACCACCGGAGGGAGGAAGCATGGGCAATGTGGCCGATGACCGGAGGCCCCAGCAGAAAGCCCAGAAAACCGATGGTGGAGACGGAGGCCAAGGCTATGCTGGGAATCATTTTCCTGGATTTCCCGGCCATGCTGTAACAGATGGGCACAATGGAGGAGGTGCCAAGCCCCACCAGCAGGAAGCCCAGCGTGGCGGACCACAACATCGGGAACAGCACGGAGACCAGCAGACCGGAGGCAATGAGAATGCCGCTGGCGCGGAGCACGCGCACCACGCCGAAGCGCATCACCATGCGGTCCGCCGTAAAGCGTCCCAGGGCCATGGTGCTCATGAACGCCACGTAGCCCATCTGCACCAGCCCGGGACCGGGCTGCACCACGCTTTCAAAGTATACGCCGCTCCAGTCAAACATGGTTCCCTCGCTCACCATGCTTCCGAAGGCGATCAGTCCGATCACCAGCACATACGCGTCCATGCTCCGGAACATGCTACCGCCCTGGGTGGAGGAACGGCGTGCGTCCCGCGGCAGGAGAGAGGAGGAAAAGACGGCCAGAATGACCATGCACATCAGGAAAATGGCGATGAAGTGCGTTTCCGTGGATCCCTGCCAATCCACCATCACCGCCCCCA
>OGQK01001354.1_pt1 | contig 12868 bp, 6 predicted proteins | sample 1553221 | NCBI WGS metagenome assembly OGQK01 (sample SAMEA2579996, study PRJEB22360) | human gut metagenome | biome: human gut; feature: human-associated habitat; material: faeces | place: Denmark | collected 2008/2010 | reverse complement strand
ATCTCGGCCTGGAAGCGGGTACGCCGGTCTCTTACCGTGCGGGCGATCAACCGAACAACGCTTTTTCGCTGAACGTGCTCGATCCGGGGGAGGTGGCAGCTACGGGAGGCACTTCCGGCGTGGTTTACGGTGTGACCGACGTTCCCCGGCCGGACCGGTTTTCGCGGGTCAATACGTTTCTGCATGTGAATCACGAGCCGCGGCGGCCGCGCTACGGCGTTCTGCTTTGTATCAACGGTACGGGTATCCTGAACGCCTGGGTCAAGAAAACGACGGTCCCGGATATGAGTTATCCGGAAGTGAACCGGCGGTGCGCGGAGATTCCGGTCGGTAGCGAAGGCGTGTTGATGCTGCCTTTCGGCAACGGGGCGGAGCGTATGCTCGGAAACCGTTATACGGGGGCCGAAGCGATCGGGCTGGATCTCAACCGGCACGATCGTTTCCACCTGCTCCGCGCCGCGCAGGAGGGGATAGCTTTTGCGTTCCGCTACGGGATGGACGTCATGCGGGAGACCGGGTTGCGGCTCCGGGTGATCCGGGCCGGGTATGCGAATCTGTTCCTCAGTCCCGTGTTCCGGCAGACGTTGGCTACCCTGTGCGGCGCCGACATCGAATTGTACAATACCGACGGGGCTTTGGGCGCCGCCCGGGGCGCGGCTCTCGGCGCCGGACTGTACGCTTCCCGGGAAGAGACGTTCGCGTCGCTCCGCAAGATCGACGAAGTGCGTCCCGATCCTGCGGACAGGGATGTGTTGGAACGGGGATACGCGCGCTGGAAAGCCGAACTGGAAAACCGGCTCGGCCGCGCGTCGCACGGAACTTCAGTTTGAAATTTATCTTTAAAAACAATACTAAATCGAATCAAACGATGATGGAATCCATGTTTTCAAAATTCGGCAAGATCGGGTACGAAGGGCCCGATTCGAAAAATCCGCTGGCGTTTCGCTGGTACGACGAGAACCGGGTCGTGGCGGGCAAGACCATGAAAGAATACCTTCGTTTCGCGATCGCTTACTGGCATTCGTTCTGCGCCGACGGCAGCGATCAGTTCGGAGGCGGCACCCATCGTTTCCCGTGGGACGGTATCGCCGATCCGGTGGAGCAGGCGAAGGTCAAGATGGATTCGGCTTTCGATTTCTTCGTGAAAATCGGCGCTCCGTACTATTGCTTTCACGATGTCGATCTCGTCCGCGAAGGCGGCTCCGTAGCCGAATACGAGAAGAATTTGCAGGCTGTCGTGGAGTATGCCGGGCAGAAGCAGCGGGAGACCGGCGTAAAGTTGCTGTGGGGGACGGCCAATGTGTTCGGTAACGGTCGGTACATGAACGGCGCGGCGACCAATCCCGACTTCGCGGCGGTTTCGCGCGCGGCCGTGCAGATCAAAAACGCGATCGACGCGACCATCGCCCTCGGAGGCGAAAATTACGTGTTCTGGGGAGGTCGCGAAGGGTATATGTCTCTGCTCAATACGGATATGAAACGGGAGAAGGAGCACCTGGCGACGATGCTGACCCTGGCCCGCGACTACGCCCGTAAAAACGGGTTTCAGGGGACGTTCCTCGTCGAGCCCAAGCCGATGGAACCGACCAAACACCAGTACGATTACGATACCGAAACCGTGATCGGCTTCCTGCGTCACTACGGCCTGGACAAGGACTTCAAGGTGAATATCGAAGTCAACCACGCCACGCTGGCCGGTCACACCTTCGAGCACGAACTGCAGTGTGCGGCCGATGCGGGGATGTTGGGCAGTATCGACGCCAACCGGGGCGACGCGCAGAACGGTTGGGACACCGACCAGTTTCCGATCAACCTGCAGGAGACCGTCGAGGCGATGCTCGTGATCCTACGCAACGGCGGATTCGGTTCGGGAGGCGTGAATTTCGATGCCAAGACCCGCCGCAATTCGACCGACGCGGAAGACCTTTTCATCGCCCACATCGCCGGGATGGACACCTTCGCCCGGGCTTTGTTGATCGCCGATACGATCCTGCGCGATTCGCCGCTCGAACAGTGGCGCAAGCAGCGCTACGCTTCGTTCGACAGCGGCAAAGGCGCCGAATTCGAACAGGGAAAGCTGACCCTTGAGGCGTTGCGCGATCTGGCCGCTGCGGCCGGAGAACCCGCGACCGTCAGCGGGAAACAGGAAAAATACGAGCAACTGCTTTCGATGTATATCTAATGCCGTGAGGCGGGAGCGCAGCGAATTTTCCGTTGCACTCCCGCCTTTCGTCCAAAATGAACCTGAAAAGAAAATGAATAAAAGCAACGGTTATCTGATATTTCTGACGCTGGTGGCTACCTTGGGCGGATTGTTGTTCGGGTACGATACGGCGGTGATTTCGGGGACGGTGAAATACCTCGATCTCAATTTCGTCGTACCGCTCGGCTTGGACGAAACGGCGGCCAGTTCTCTGCTCGGTTTCGCCGTGTCGAGCGCCCTGATCGGCTGTGTGATCGGCGGATTGATCGGCGGAGTGATGGCTACCCGGCTGGGGCGTAAGCGGAGCCTGATGGCGGCCGCCGTCCTTTTTATCGTTTCGGCCGTCGGGTCGGCCTATCCCGAAATGGGATTCGGCGACGGCGATCCGCACGAGTTCCTGCCCCATTTCATCGTCTACCGGATCATCGGCGGTATCGGGGTGGGGCTGGCTTCGATGCTGTCGCCGATGTACATTGCCGAAATGCGGCCGGCCGGCGGGGCAGCCTGGGTTCGTGGAACCAGTTCGCCATTATTTTCGGAATGCTGGTAGTCTACTTCGTCAATTACGGCATTGCGCTGAGCGGGGACGAGCAGTGGCTTACGACGACCGGTTGGCGGTTGATGTTCCTGTCCGAGGTGATTCCGGCTTCCTGCCTGCTGCTGCTGATTTTCTGCGTTCCCGAGAGTCCGCGGTGGTTGGTGATGAAAGGACAGGATCGAAGAGCCGCGGCGATCCTGCGCCGCGTGGATCCCGCGACGGATACGGATGCCGAGGTGCGGGACATTCGCAGGTCGCTCGCGGGTTCCGTCCGCTCGAAGCTGTTCAGTTACGGCGCCGCCGTGATCGTGATCGGCGTCCTGCTCTCCGTATTCCAGCAGTTCGTGGGGATCAACGTGGTGCTGTACTACGCTCCGGAGATTTTCCGGAATATGGGCATGGGTACCAACGCGGCCCTGGCCCAGACGATTATCGTAGGCGTGATTAACCTGTCTTTTACGGTGTTGGCCATATTTACGGTCGATCGTTTCGGTCGCAAACCGTTGATGATTATCGGCAGTCTGGGTATGGCCGTCAGTATGGTCACGCTCGGACTCACCTTCTATACGCAGCATATGGGATGGCTTTCGCTGGCCGCCATGCTGTGTTATACGGCTTCGTTCGCCATGTCGTGGGGGCCGGTCTGCTGGGTGCTGCTGTCCGAGATTTTTCCCAACCGGATCCGCGGTCAGGCCATGGCGTTGGCCGTTGCCGCGCAGTGGGTCGCCAATTACGTGGTGTCCTGGACTTTCCCGATGATGGACAAATCGAGCTACCTGATCGAGCATTTCCACCACGGGTTCGCTTACTGGATTTATGCGCTGATGGGGTTGGCCTCTGCGTTTTTTATGGTTAAATTTGTCCCCGAAACGAAAGGAAAGTCGCTGGAGGAGATGGAGAAGTTGTTTAAAAAATAGTCGTTCTGCCGGCGGAACGTCTTGTCCGCAGCAATGCCGTTTCATCGCGGCGGAGGGGACAGCCGGCGAAACGGAAATTAAGTCGTTTAAAATAAAATACGGAAAATGAAGAAATTGTTATGCGGGATCGGCTTGCTGCTGTGCTGCGGGGGGACGTTGTCCGCCCAGCCGGAAGTGATCGCCGATCCGAACATTCCGATCGAGGAGCGGATTCAGAATGCGATCGAGCGGATGACGCCCGAAGAGAAGGTGCGGTTGTGTTTCGGCGGAGACAAGTTCGGCGAGGTGGTGCTGCCGGGCGTTCCGCGGCTGGGGATTCTGCCCATGTACGCGGCCGACGGTCCCCGGGGCATACGCGCCGGTGCGGTGACGGTATTTCCGTCCGGGTTGGGGTTGGCCGCTACGTGGAATCCCGCGCTGGTCGAAGAGACCGGACGCGTGATCGGCAGCGAGAGCCGGGCCAACGGCATATCCATGGTATTCGGCCCTGCGTTCAACATCAACCGCGATCCGCTGGGCGGGCGCTTTTTCGAATACCTGACCGAAGATCCTTTCCTCAGCGGGAAGCTCGCCGCCGCACAGGTGCGCGGGATACAGAGCGAAGGCGTTTCGGCCTGCATCAAGCACTTCGCGGCGAACGGCCGCGACCTGAATCGCAATTGGTACATGAGCAACGTAGACGAGCGGACGCTGCGCGAAATTTACCTGCGCGGTTTCGAAATAGCGGTCGAAGAGGGCGACCCGTGGGGGTGCATGACGGCGGCCAACGGACTGAACGGCGACCTGTGCAGCGACAGCAGGTGGCTGCTCAACGATGTGCTGAAGGGCGAATGGGGTTTCAAGGGACTGGTGCTTACCGATTTCTGCCACTCCCGTTCTACCGAGAAAGCGGCTCTGGCCGGACTGGATATCGATATGCCGTGGGGCGATTTCGAGACGATCAAATTCGGAAAACCGTTGATGGACGCCGTAGCCCGCGGCGATGTGCCGCAGTCGGTGCTCGACGAGATGGTGCGCCGCATCCTTTGGGTGAAGTGGAAAACCGGTATGCTCGATCACAAGGATATGAAGGCGGGCGCTGCGCTCAATACGCCGGAGAATCAGCAGGTGGCCCGCCGGGCTGCCGCAGAGAGTATGGTGCTGCTGAAAAACGACGGCGGTTTGCTGCCGCTCGATATCGACAAGACGAAGAAGGTCGTGCTGATCGGTCCCAATTGCGCCCAGCGTTTCTGCGTGCTGGGACTCGGCGGAAGTTCGGGCGCTCAGGCCGTGTACGAGACTACGCCGCTCAAGGGTCTGGAAGCCAAACTGGCCGGCAAGGCCGACTTGGCCTACCTGCCGCTGACCGGGGATTCGGAATTCCAGCCGATCCCGAACGAGTGCTGGGTCGGCAAGGACGGACGCAACGGCGTTACGGCCGTTTACCGCAAACAGGGCAGCGGCGACGTGCAGCAGGAACGTATCGAGCCGGTCGTCGATTTCACCTGGTTCAACGCATCGCCCGTCCCGGGAAAAATCGAGCCCGGATACGTGCATGCTACCGTCGAAGGTAAGCTCAAAGCTCCCGTTACCGGAAACTATACCCTGCGCTTGATTACCGACGACCATGCCGAACTGTGGGTCAGCGATATGGGGGCCCAGGCGGTACGCAACGCAGAAGCGGGCGTCCCGCAGCGCAATACGGCGATGTTCTTCTTCGAGGCGGGCAAGACCTACGACGTCCGGATCGACTATTCGCAGTCGCCCGACGGTCGAAAAAACGCTACGGAGATGAATTATTGGGCCAAAGACAATCCTTCGCTGCGCTTGGAATGGGCCATGCCGAGCGATGCCGATATCATTGCCGGGCAGATCGCCCCGTATAGAGAGCAGTTGGCCGATGCCGATGCGATCGTTTTCGTAGGGGGCACCGACCACAACCTCGATTGCGAAGGGCGCGACCGGACGTCGATGCAGTTCCCGCAGGGGCAGACCGAACTGATCCGTCAGGTTTCGGCGATCAACGGCAAGACGATCGTCGTGCTGATGCACGGGGCTCCGATCGACCTGCCGTGGATCGACCGCGTGCCGGCGGTGCTGGATATGTTTTTCCCCGGTATGGAAGGGGGAACCGCGATGGCCGATATCCTTTTCGGCGACGCCGATCCTTCAGGTCGGCTTACGTTCAGTTGGCCGGAGCGGCTGGAGGATTCCCCGGTTTACGAACTGGCGACGCAGGACGTGGACAACGTCAATTACGAAGACAGCCTGATGGTCGGCTACCGTTACTTCGATACGAAACGGGTGACGCCCCGGTACGAATTCGGTTACGGATTGAGTTATACGACTTTCGATTATTCGAAGATGAAAGTGAAAAAAGACGGGGACAACTGCGTCGTGACGTTGCATGTGAAAAATACCGGTTCGCGCGACGGGGCCGAAGTGGTTCAGATTTATGTGGGACAGAAAAACTGCCGCTATACGCGTCCTGTTCACGAACTGAAAGCCTTCGACAAGGTCTTCCTCAAGCCCGGCGAAAGCCGCGAAGTGACTTTTACGCTCGATAAGGACGCTTTCTCGTACTGGAATCCCGATCGCCGTGCCTGGGTGCGCGATTCGGACGAGTTTACGATCGAAGCCGGTCACTCCTCGCGGGATATCCGCCGGAGCGCGAAGGTGCGTTTCTGATCTTTCCGAAACGGTTATGACGAAGGCCGGCGTCCATCGGGATGCCGGCCTTCGTTCTGGAAGCGACAGACCATCGGAATCTGCGATGGTTTGTCGCGTTTACGCATCCGGATCTATTGCACGGTACGGATCGACACAGGGCCCAACAATCCGCTCTCTTTCAACGGGGCGTTTTGATCCGGCCATTTCAGCACCCAGGTTTTGCGGTCGCTCTCCGGCCGGGCGGCGTCGTATACCAGCCGGTTGAACCAGGTGTTGGTCACCTTTACCGTGATCGAATTTTTACCATCCCGGACGCGGTCCGTTATATCCAGGCTGTAAGGCGGCGTCCAGAGCGTGCGGACGAACTCTCCGTTGACATAGACTTCGGCGATGCGCTCCACGTCTCCCAGGTCGAGGATGTAATGCCGGTCTTTTTTCACCGGCCCGATTTCGAACGCGGAGTTGTATTCGGCCGTTCCGGAGAAGGCTTTGCCCTCGGGGGAAATATCCAGGTCTTTCCACGGTTTCAGATCGACCAGTTCGACCGAAGCCGGCGCTCCCCAGCCTTCCGGGAATTTGAGTTCCCACGGGGCGGTCAGGATTTGGGTCGATACGACTTCTGGCGCTTCGATCCGGGGAGCCTTCGAACCGTCCTTTCGGAAGACGACGAAGCAGGAGCCCGCCGCGGGCAGGTCGATGCCGACGCGCGTCCGGTCGTCTTTCGGCTCGGCGGGTACGTCGCGGACGGTTCCGCTTACCGGATCCCACAGTTGTACCCTTCCGCTACACCGGAAGTCCACCGTCCCCCGGAAACCTTTTCCCTTGGGCGCGCAGACGTAATACCAGTCGGCCCGGTCGGTCGTCCGGTGCAGCCACAGGACTTCCGGCGCATTTACGTCCGGTTCGATCGCCAGTCGTTTCAGCGCGTCGTCCAGCGATATGCCGGCGACGATCCGGCCTTTTCCCACGTTGCGGATGCCGGGAGCGGAGTTGCCCCAAATTTTCGCTGCGGCCGTATCCAGCCGTTTTCGGGCTTTCTTTCCGCCGATCAACGTGGCCGGACCCTGCGGGGCGTTTCCGATGACGGTCGCGCCGTCGTTTATGAGCGCATACAGCTTTTCGGCGGTCTCGGGCAGCATCCGGGTGGTTTCGGGCAGCCACAGGACGCGGTATCCGATTCCCTCGGGCGTAACGATCCGGCCGTTATCGACCTTCAGGCGGTTCAGCAGGATGTCGGTGTTGCAGTAGTCGTATTTGAATCCCGCCGGGAAGGGGATCTCCTGGTCGGGCTTGTGGTCGATCTCGTCTCCGAGGTACCACAGGATGTCGGAGACGGGTTTTCCCCGTTCGAGCAGGTAGCCGCAGCGCGCCAGGTAAGTCGTAAATTCGGGCATGTATTTCCACCAGGTCTGTCCCCGTAGGAAAGGCGTTCCGATCCCCGCTCCGGAGAAAGAGGTGCCGGGAGGCGGGAAGCCGACCTGCGGATTGTGGGTGTAAGTGTGGAAAATCAGGTGGGTGACCCCTTCCGTCGTATTGACGTTCGCAACTTCTTTGAGCATCTGGAAATGCTCGTCCCACGTATGGGCGAACGAGGTGAAGGATTCCGCCGCGACGCGAGGTTTGCCGTACAGGCGGGCTGCCGACGCCGTCGGTTTGATCGGCTTGAAGTTCAGCGAGCCTACGTACCCTTCGGAAAACGGTTGCCAGAACTCGCACATCGGGACGTCCGCATATTTGTAATATTCGAGGATGTCCGCCGGGAAAATATCGCCGGCGGCGGTTTCGTACGAGATCGACAGGCCTTGTTCCCGGGCCCGTCGCGCCATGTTGCCGAAGAAGTTTTCGGCGAAGAGGTTGCCGACGACCCTCCGCCAGTCGTTCAGAAAGCGCGCGGTCTCTTCCGGGGTGTCGATCACGTAACCGAACAGGGCCGGGATCCATTTTCGCAGGCCGTAGCCCGTGCGTTCGACGAATTCTTTTTCCATTTCCGGCGTCCATGTCTGGGTTTTGCATTCCCAACTGTCGAACAACACGCCGTTGAGCAGTCCGCCGGCCAGGGGGCCGCCGGATTTGGCGAGCCGGCCGATATATCCGTCGAACTGCGCGTCGGAACCGGCCGTCGATAGTTTGTCGCACTCCCATCCGGTGCCTTCCGCCGGGGCGGGGCCGTTCTTCATGCCGGTATTTACGTGACCGATCCGCAGGACGGTCCATTTTCCTTCGGGCGCTTTCCAATCGAGGGAGCCGTCTTCGTTCAGTTTGTCGGACAGGTCGATGATCCGGGACATTTTCACGTACGTGTCGGGAGATTGTTCGGCCGATTGTCCGTTCCGCTCGATGCTGCGGAGCGTCCAGCCGGCTTCCGATTCCCAGTTGTTCTTACGGGCCGCCGAAAACAGCCGGAGGGATTGCAGGGTCATGTCGTGTTCGTTCCTGATAACGATCCGGTATTTCCGGACTCCTTCCGTTTCCGTGCAGGCCAGCGAGACGGGACGGTCGTCCTGCCAGCTACCCTGCGGTAGGTAAGTGTGCAGAATATCCTCGGCGCTGCCGGACGGCAGGATCGCCTGTACGGTCAGTTCGACTCCCGGTTCGTAACACCAGGCATGGGTCAGGCTGTTGACCGACGGGAATTCGACCGTCCGAACGACCGTTTCTTCGGGGAATGTGATTTCCACCCAGTTGGGATCGTTTTCCCCCGCCGGCGAAAGTTGCATCGGAGCGTCGGCTTCTCCTTTTATGAATTTTTTCCAGTCGCCAGCTCGGTTGCTCCGGACGTCCTCCGGTTCCAGCGGTTTCCCGGTGTCGTCCGTCGGGGTCGGGAAAGCGATGACCGCCACATCGCGGTAATCCCGCCACTCCTCTTCGCTCGGCTGCGGGACGGGCAGCGTTACGTTGCTGGCCCCGGACGTGGCGTCCGTCCGGCTCCATGCCAGATGGCGCATCGCCTGTTCCGGTTTGATCCACGGGCCGCCCGCCATCGCCCAGCCGGGACATCCTTGCATCGTAAAGCGCAGTCCCAGCCGCTTGCACTCCTCTGCGGTATGCCGGACGGCATCGTCCCACAACGGACTGAGGCAGGCGATCTGCGATTCCGTGCCGGGCCAAACGCCGCCGAACTGTCCGTGGAACAGTTGTATTCCAGAAAAGCCGGCCGCCGCGATCGCTTCCAGGTCGGCGGTAATTCCTTTCGGGGATACGTTGCCCCCGATGTAATGGAACCATGTTTCCGGATAAAAAACTTTCGGGGGGGACGCGAAAGCCTCTTCGTCGCTTTCGCCGAACGGCTTGTTCAGCTCGTCCGCCGGAGGTACGATAGGTACTTGCGCCGTCAGGGAAGCAAAAGGAAACAGTAAAAAAGCGGCATACAGCAACCGCCGTTTGGGGCTTAGTCTGTTCATGTTCGGATCGGTTAGTCGGTTGGTTTGTAAAGTCAGACGACTAAGATCGTTAAAAAAAAGGAAAAATACTATTCGGTCTGCAAAAATCTTTTCCTGTTCCGCCCTGTGGACGGTTCCACCCGTTCGATCGCTGGCGGGTTTTCCGATCGGGCGGGTGTGTCCGCGATTGCTTCACCGGTCGCAATTGTTGCGCGATTATTCGAGCGGCCGTAATTTTTGGTAGGTGAATGCGATGTGCGCGGGGATATCGCCGGTCGTGACGGACCATTTCTTTTTTCCGTCCGGATCGAAACAATACAGCGTGCCGGGCGTCACGTAATCTTTCGCATCGGTTACGAATATCTCCCGCGTGTCGGGATTGACGGCCACGCCGTAAGGGATCTGAATCGTTTTGTCCGTTCCGTCCCGGATGAAATTGCGCGAAACGACCCGCTTGGTTTTCGTATCGACGATGGCGTAGGTGATCGTGTTTTTGTTGGTGATCCAGCTCCATTCGGTGCTGTAAACGTAGAGCGAATCGCCGCACAGGGTCATGTTGCTGTTCGGCAGCAGGTCGAGGACGTCGGTAACGCGGTCCGTTTTCGAATCGATGACGTAGGTTTTGGAGCCTACCTTTTTGTAGTCTCCGCGCGAACTGACCCAGATGTTTCCGTAACGGTCGAGTTCCATGCGGTGCAGGTTGATGCCGACCTCGATCTTTTTGATCTCTTTGAAGTGCGCCAGGTCGATCACCGAAACCGTATTGTCGTAATTCGGTACGCGGTAACCGCCCGAGTTGGCCACGTATAGCTTATTGCCGACGATGACCATCTCTTCGGGCTGGTAGCCCACCACGCAGGTGTCGATCACGGCGAGATCGGTCGTATCCATCCGCGCGACGTATCCCAGCCGTGCGTTCGGGTCGATCAGAACCGGGCCGGCGTACGAGCTGACGTAGGCGTACTTATCCTTGAAAACGACGTAGCGGCAGTTCGGGATCGATACGGCTTTGATGTGTTTGGCGGTTCTGACGTCCATCACCTCGACGAAATGCGAGCAGTTGATTACGGCGTAGAGCTTGTTGCCGTATATCTGGATGTCGTTGCCCACGTCCCCCAGTTCCTTGACCACGCCGGGATTCCGCTCTGCGTAGATATTCTTCGTGTAGACGCCGGTTTCGTAGTCGTAGTAGTCGAGCGTCGATTTGTTGCTGCCCATGTTTCCTTCGTTCAGCAGGAAGAATCCCTTCACCGGCCCCGTATTGGCGGATCCTCCGCCCGTATCCGTATCGGTAGAGGGAATGATCAGTTCGTCTTTGCGGCATGAAGCCAGGCATGCGAAAAGGGTCAGTAAAAGGACGAGTTTGGTTACGGCTGTTTTCATAGGGCTTTATTGAATTTAGTCCTGATGTCCGTGCTGCCGGATAAAACCGGACGTTTGCACGTTCAGGCGGTATTTCGGTTTATGCGATTCACCCGCGCGACAGACCGAACCGTATGGACAAAAGAAATCCTTTTCTGAAGCCGCTACACCTCCCGTGATCCCGCAGGGGTAAATCTTGATTGTCGCAAGGCAGGTCTTCTGACTCGTTTCCTCCGCAACGCCTTCCCGGTCTTACGACCAGTGGCCAAGAGTGTGCGAAGTTGTCCGCTCGGGACAGAAACTCACAGCAACGGGTATTGTCGCCGATTTTCACGGCATTCCCTTTTGTTCTTCCGGGAAGACGGATCCCGGAAAAAACCTTGCGGGACGAAATTACGAAAAAAATCGGAAACGGCCGTTTTTTTTACGATTCTTTCGGCGCAATGCGTCTTTCGACGGTTCAGCAACTAATGGGAACGGGTTCTTGTAAAACAGGTAGGATGCGGCGTCGTTCGGAGCGCGGATCGAATCGGCGAACCGGAGGCCCCTTTCCGGTCGTTCGACAGGAAGGGCTCTTGTGTTTTGCAGGGTCGGATGTACTCGCGGCAGTCGTCGAAGCGAAGTGCGCGGTACGGGGCGTAAAAGCGTCTTCGGCGTTCCGGATAGGAATACGGCGGCTTTGTACTTTAGACAGTCCGCTTCGCACTGCCGGTCGTGGGCCGGTATCGTTTCCGGTTCGATCCGGCCTACTCCGGAGCCATTCGAGACTGCGCGCGCGGGGCTACAAGAAGGAAACAGCAATTAGCATTAGTCGCCGACTCGTTCCCGCATTTTTATTTTTATTGCGGAGACGAGTCCCGACGGTATTTTTACGGGTTTGTCTGCGATCTCCGCCGCCAGAGCCTGCGCCCTGTCCGGCCGGTTCGTGCTGTCGTATACGTTCACCAGTTCGTACAGCGGCATGAATCGTCCGGGGCACATTCGCGACGCCAGCAGGTAACAGGCTTCCGCCCGGCGGAAATCGCGCCGCTTTTTGTGGGCATCGGCTTTCAACATCTGCACGTCGTAGTCGTTCAGCATTTTTTCGCAGGCCGTCGCCGCTTCGAGGCTTTTGTCCGCTTCGCCCGCATCATTCAATTCCGCTGCGTAATTGTAGAGGAAATAAGCGTTTTTATCCAAAAACGGGTACAGTCGCTCGTATTCCGGCAGCGGCGGGCGATCGGACGATGCGGTTTTCTGCACGCGGTGCCATCGGTTTTCGTAATACATTTCTTTCGCAGTAAATCCCAGCAGCGCGGCGGACGACAGCGCGGCGAGGATTCCGGAAGCCCGCCGCGCGCGGAACCGTTCGCAACTTCGGCGCGACTGGGCCGTCAGGCCGCCTGCCGCGAGTGCGACGATCGACCCGGTGAACGGATACGAGAGCGGGTATGAAAAACAGCAAAGCGCCGCCGCGGCCGACAGTGCCGTCGCGAGCGTGTGCGATTCGTCGTTCGGGTTTTTCCGATAAGCCCGGATCAGGCTTGCGATCCATAGCGCCGTCAGCAGCAGGGCGACGGCTCCGAATTCTGCGGTCAACAGCAGAAACTCGTTGAACGGGTGTTTTACGTTGTCGGCCAGCGGAGCGAATCCGCTTTCGGGATTCCGTTCGAAATAACGCGCCTGCCGGAGCATGTACCCGGCTTCGAAACACCGGTATCCGTGTCCGGTCAGCGGTTTTTCGCGGATCATCTCCCAGGTGCATCGGCCGATGAGCAGCCGTCCGTCGGCCGACTCTTTTTTTATGAAATACAATCCGGCCGCGACGGAAACGGCCGTT
>OGQK01001350.1_pt1 | contig 12904 bp, 9 predicted proteins | sample 1553221 | NCBI WGS metagenome assembly OGQK01 (sample SAMEA2579996, study PRJEB22360) | human gut metagenome | biome: human gut; feature: human-associated habitat; material: faeces | place: Denmark | collected 2008/2010 | reverse complement strand
ATCCCCTTGAGCAAACGGCTCACGGCGAGAAAATGAAAAACCCCGCAACGGCATGAAACCGCTGCGGGGTCGTTTTTCCAAATCAGGGGATAAAGGAAAGGGAGCCTTTACTTATTTGCTCTGGGCCTTCTTGGCTGCTTCAATCTGAGCCTTGATCTGATCCTTGTTGGCAAGAATGCCGGCCTTGATGCGGGGAGCCCGCTGTCCGGCTTCCGTACCCGGCATCAATTCGGCCACCTTGTCCAGAATCAGCACCGCGCCGTCCACGTCACCGGTGGAATTCAGGTAAGTCCCGAATTCCATCATCAACAAATCCTGCTGGGTTTCCGGAAGAAGCTTGTCACGGTCAGGATAGCCTTTGACGACCTGGAGGGCTTCCGCGGGCGTCGTCTTGTCCGTCAGCTTGCCGGCCAGATAGTCCTGCACGTCCTTCTGTTCCTTCTTGAGCTGGTCAGCCTTGGCGTCGGCAGCTTTCAGGCCGGACTTGTCATCCTTGTCCAGCTTCTTGATTTCCGCCTTCACGTCGCCGTAAAAATTGTCCACATACTCCTGCGGAGCCAGTTTGAGCACTTCCATCAGGGCGGCGACCTTCGCTTCATCCGTGGTGGCCTTGGCTGCATTTGCCTCGGCGGCGTTCAGCGCTTCCTTGTTCTTCAGGGCTTCCTGCATGGCCTTCATCACGTCATCCTTGGAACGGCCTCCCACAAATCCGCCGAAGGGCTTGCCGGAAGCGTCCGCAAACACGATCGTCGGGAACCCCTGCACGCCATACTGCCGGGCAAGCTTGTCATTGGCGGCTTTCATCTCCTTGGACTGTTCCTTGCCGCGCGGATAATCCAGCTCCACCAGCACGAAATTCTTCTGGGCGTCCTTCTGGAAATCCGGCTTGCTGAACACATTGGCGCGGAGCTGCATGCAGGGCGGGCACCAGTCGGAACCGGTGAACTCGATCATGAGATCCTTCTTTTGCCCGGCGGCCTCCTTTTTGGCGGCATCCATATCGGTAAGCCAGCCTTCCGCGGCAAAACAGGGAGCGACGCAGGCGGCAACAACTATTGGCAGAATTTGTCTAATCATATCTACGATTCTATATTGAATAGTCCGACAGCCGGCGTCAATCTCCCGTTCAATCATTTTTAGAAAATTTCCAAAATGGCGCCCCCTCTCCGGAGAAAATGACAGACGGACTACGTACAACTTCCAAACACCATTCCCTGCCCCCCTTTTCGGAACAGCGTACGCAACCCTCCCGGTATCTCCGATTTCAGGACTCCTTCCATTTTCAAAAAAGGCAGTCTTCTCCCGCAGCACTTCTCCCTATATCCTGAAAGAATGCATTAAAAGGCATTCCCGTCTGACACGGCATGTGAAAACAAACAAAAAACTTACACGTCCATCCTCATCTTCCTCCGTTCATCATTAAGCGGCGTGCGCAGTAGCATACAAAAACCCCGCAACAGTCTGGCCGCTGCGGGGCGAGTCTCCGTGTATTCAAGGAGAGGAAATTAATTATTTGCCCTGCTCCTTCCTCATAGCCTCAATCCGGGCCTTTACCCTGTCCTTATTGGCAAGAATGCCGGCCTTGAAGATAGAAGCCCGCTGGCTGGCTTCCGTACCGGGAGCCAGCTTCATCACCTTGTCCAAAATCGGCAGGGCGCCGTCTACGTCACCAGTGGAGTACATATATGAGGTAAATTCAACCATCAGCAGCTCCTGCTGCGGTTCCGGCAGAAGCTTGTCACGGTCAGGATAGGCCTTCACCACCTTCAGGGCTTCCGCGGGCGGCATCTTGTCCGTCAGCTTGCCGGCCAGATAGTCCTGAACCTCCTTTTTCTCCTTCTTGAGCTGGTCAGCCTTGGCGTCGGCGGCTTTCATGCCGGACTTGTCATCCTTGTCCAGCTTCTTGATTTCCGCCTTCACGTCGCCATAGAAAATGTCCACGTAATTCTGCGGAGCCAGCCTGAGCACTTCCATCAGGGCGGCGACCTTCGCTTCATCCGTGGTGGCCTTGGCTGCATTTGCCTCGGCGGCGTTCAGCGCTTCCTTGTTCTTCAGGGCTTCCTGCATGGCCTTCATCACGTCATCCTTGGAACGGCCTCCCACAAATCCGCCGAAGGGCTTGCCGGAAGCGTCCGCAAACACGATCGTCGGGAACCCCTGCACGCCATACTGCCGGGCAAGCTTGTCATTGGCGGCTTTCATCTCCTTGGACTGTTCCTTGCCGCGCGGATAATCCAGCTCCACCAGCACGAAATTCTTCTGGGCGTCCTTCTGGAAATCCGGCTTGCTGAACACATTGGCGCGGAGCTGCATGCAGGGCGGGCACCAGTCGGAACCGGTGAACTCGATCATGAGATCCTTCTTTTGCCCGGCGGCCTCCTTTTTGGCGGCATCCATATCGGTAAGCCAGCCTTCCGCGGCAAAACAGGGAGCGACGCAGACGACGGCAACTATTGGCAGAATTTGTTTAATCATAGCTATTACTGCTATAGAATACTTGGACATAATCCGTCAATCCCCCTTTAACTATTCCTGAAATAAACCAAAAGTTACAAGGCCTTCCTTCAACAGCGGAAAGCGGCTTCCGGAGAAGACGCCCCTGCGTGCCGCCATGGGAAAGTGACACTATTACACCAATTCAGAGGTTGCGTTTCAGCCTGTTTTCACTTATGTACTGGGCATATCATGAACACGGTTTTAATCATTGGAGCAGGCGGTGTAGGACATGTAGTAGCCAATAAATGCGCCCAGCTGCCGGACATTTTTCAAAACATTCATCTGGCCTCCCGCACAAAAAGCAAATGTGACGCCATTGCGGACGATGTGCGCGCCAGAACAGGCGTCAGCATCACCACTCATGCCGTGGATGCGGACGACGTTCCCGCCACCGTGGCCCTCATCCGAGAAGTCAAGCCGCAGCTGCTGATCAACGTGGCCCTTCCCTACCAGGATTTAAACCTGATGGACGCCTGCCTGGAAACAGGAATCAACTACCTGGACACGGCCAATTATGAACCCAGGGACGTAGCCAAATTCGAATACTCCTGGCAGTGGGCCTATCAGGACAAATTCCGCAAGGCCGGGCTCTTCGCCCTGCTGGGGTCCGGCTTTGATCCCGGCGTCACCAACGTCTTCACGGCATGGGCGCTCAAGCACCACTTTGATGAAATCCATACGCTGGACATCATTGACGTCAACGGCGGAAACCATGGCAAGGCCTTCGCCACCAACTTCAACCCGGAAATCAACATCCGGGAAGTGACGGCCCCCTGCCGCCACTGGGAAGACGGAGCTTTCCGGGAAACCGCCCCCATGAGCACGCACCAGAGCTTCACCTGCCCGCAGGAAGTGGGCACCTATGAAATCTACCGCATGTACCATGAAGAAATGGAAAGCCTGGTCAAGCACATCCCCACCATCCGCCGGGCCCAATTCTGGATGTCCTTCTCCCCGAACTACCTCAAGCACCTGGAAGTGCTGCAGAACGTGGGCATGACCCGTATTGACCCGGTCACGTACAACGGCGTGGAAATCATTCCGCTGCAATTCCTGAAAGCCGTGCTACCGGACCCCGGGGACCTCGGCAAGACGACCAAGGGGAAAACCTGCATCGGCAACGTCATCACCGGCGTCAAGGACGGCAAATTCAAGGCCGTGTACATCTACAACATCTGCGACCATGAAAAATGCTTTGAAGAAGTAGGCTCCCAGGCCATCTCCTACACCACGGGGGTTCCGGCCATGATCGGCGCGGAAATGATCCTTACGGGCAAATGGTCCGGCGCTGGCGTCTTCAACATGGAGCAGAACAATCCGGACCCCTTCATGGACGAACTCAACAAGCGCGGCCTTCCCTGGCGCTGCGTGGAACTCACGGAAGAACAGGCCAGGGATTTACAAGTCCACTGACAAAGGCTCCAGCCGGAAACGGCCGCCTCATCAAAAGCCAGGTATTGAATTCTCAATTGCCTGGCTTTTATTCTCTCCCAAGCCCCCTCCCCTGCACGGGAAAGTGACGGCCTTCATCATTGGCGGCTCTCTGCGGAATACTTCAACAAAAGCGAAACCATGAAAGCGTACCTTATCCTGCTGCTGGCGATTGTTCTGGAAACGATCGCCACCTCTTTCCTGAAACAGAGCGAGCAGTTTACCAGGCTTCTGCCCTCCGTGGTGACCATTGCCGGATATGCCGGCTCCTTCTACTGCCTCAGCCTGGTACTGAAAAACATCCCGGTGGGCATAGCGTATGCCATCTGGTCGGGAATGGGCATTGTGCTGATCTCCGCCATCGGGTGGGTGGCATTCAAGCAGCACCTGGACTTGCCGGCGATTTCAGGTCTGGCGCTCATCATCGCCGGGGTGCTGGTAATCAATATCTTTTCCAATTCCGTTTCCCACTGATGGGAAAAAACGGAAGAGCATTCCCTGCGAGGGGACGGTGGCTCTCCCCTCCGGGCAGCGGCAACCGGGATAGAAAAACGCCCCTTCACTGAAAAAAGACGGCAACCTTTCGGCGGACCGGCAAGCCGGTCTTCATAACGGCTCATGCCTCCGCCAATAAAACTCCGTTACAGAACCCGCTTTTCCGGAAAAAAGAGTTATCCCTCTCACTGATTCCAACTGCTGTGGAGCCTTTCCGGTCAACTCCGAACGATCAACTTTAAAAGGAAAAAGGGAAGCACCCGTCCGGCGTTTTTCCGGCGCATGCATAATTTTCTGGTCGGGAAAGCAGGCGGGCGGTAAAAACGGGGTGCCATGAAATATCTTGCGCTATTTCTCATCTTTCTGTTTCAAGCGGTGCAGGCGGAAGAACCCGCCCCGTGGAAAATCGCCATCATCGGCGACACGCATGACTCCCCCAGGCGCATTGAAGGAAGCGAAGGAGTAGCCATCAACTTCATCAAAACCCTCTATGGGGAAATTCTGAAACACCAAGTGGACATGGTCATCCAGGTGGGAGACATGGCGGACATTGAAGGAAGCGCCCCCGTCAACGGACTCGCCAAACGCAAGGAACTCAACAAGATGCTGGAAGACAAAGGCATCCCCTTCTACGCCGTGCGCGGCAACCATGAATCGCTGCCCTTCCGCGCGGAACAATTCAGGGAACTCTTCCTGCCCACCCGGAAACAGGGAGCCAAAGGGCTGGCCACCAGAAAACTGAACTACGGCATCCGCCATAAAAACGCCTCCCTGTACTTCATGGACATTGATCTGACCCCGGACCAGCTCGTGGACTTCAGCGCGTGGGTCAAACGCAACAGAAGCAAGGCCAACACCGTTCCGCGCCATTGCCTAATTTTCACCCACCGCACCCTGCAAACGCCCATGCAATTCCGCGAATGCCTGTGGGGCCGCTACAACGACAGCGCGGCGGAACAGCAGAACATCTTTTACCGCAACCTCCGGGACGCCGGCGTCCGGTTCGTCGTCACCGGGCACCTGCATGCCCACGACCTGTACATGATCACCTCCCCGGACGGGAAAAATACCCTCACCTCCCTCATCTGCGCCCCCGCGGGCAACAAGGTGCTGCCCCTCCCTTTCCTTCTGCCCGCAAAATCCCGCGTAAAAACCCTGCAATACCGCTCCGGCATCACGGCCTACTACATCCTGAACATCTACCCGGACTCCATGACTCTGGACACCTATGCCGCCCCCAACAACGGCATCACGGACCAAGGCCCGCAAGGCAGCGAATTCAAAAAACTGCACTCTTACGCCATTCCGATGAATTAAAACATAGAGAGGGATAATTCCTCTCACAATGAAATAACACCCTCCGACGTGGAAGAAATGGAGCCCTTATGAAAACCTCTCCCAAAAAAATGATCCGAGCTAACAGTATAATGATCTTCTTTTCCCAAAAGAAGGCGTAATGCAAATTTATCAGCCTCAAGTGTGCTTCCCTTTAACTTTTTTTCGGCTTGAGCCAGTGAATAAAATCCAAGGAATTTATCTTTGACGGGTCTAAAACCGGGATAATGAAGTTCAAATGGGCGTGTGGGAAATAAGGAATTCGGTTTCAATACCGCATAATGAATATAAAAGGCGTAATGCCTCCCCTCTTTTTTACGGAAAGCCAATGCGTTGAATCTTACCGGAAAGGGGAATTCACGATAGGAAACGAACGGCAACCGGAAACAGTTCACATAAGCTCCTATCTTTTGCGTAAAAGGGTGATACGCATTTAAAACAATCCTCTTTCCACTATAAATGGCTCCATAAAATTGTTCCAGTCCCGAAGAAAGCAATAAAGAGTGCTTGGCTTTTTCAAAATGGTGGTTGACGTCTTCTCTGGAGAATAATCCTACTTTTCCGGCAGCAACGTCATAAAGAACATAGGAAAATTTAATGACAACATAATTTTTCTTGTTGGAGTCAGACAACCGGACAAGCTGAGCATTTTCCAACAACTTTTTAGGATCGATTTTTTCCAGTTTAATCTCCTGGCTTTTGTCTAAATCATCGGCTCCTTCGTACAGGATATTCTTCCTGCGCGAAAGGGAAACCGCCAGCTTTTCCTTTTCCTGACTCTCAGAGAGACCAGGAGACTTTTCTTCCATCATGAGCCGCTTGCTTTTCAAGTTCTATGATTTCCTTAGCTTTAACGGCTTTCCCCAAATTAAGAGGGATCCCCATTCTAACACACATCTCGCTTCTCGCATCGTGTCCCCTGGCTACAGGAACGGGGGGAGGATCAGGAAGAATATAAACATTCCCACGATACTCACTAATATCCGGAATCCACTGCGAAAGAACACCCACAAGTTTGACTGTCCCCTGGGTATTGATACTCATTCTGGTGGCATCTACGCGCAAAGGAGGAACAATGATGAACACAGGTGATCCGCTGGACCCCGGAAAACATGCTGCATCAATAAGAAATGAGGGCACTCCGCAATAATCCACATGGATTGATGTTGCGGTAATTCCCCTTCGGACTATCGGAAGATTATTTTCCACGTCAATGAGGCCGCTGGGGTATCCCAACATTAATACATCTTCAATGCATCCTACGAATTCCTTTTCCGCCTCTTGGAGAATAAAATCTTTATTGGTAGATGATATATAAAATTTCAACCCCAGAGGTTCATTGATTCTTACAGCGGCCAAATCAACAGAACGCCCCTTGTCCTTTTTCCAGTCAGGATGAAAGAAGATATTCTCTGCCGAGCAATCTACAACTACCTCCTCCTTATATCCAAAATCAGGAAACCCCATTTCATTCTTAGGCGTCAGGGTGATGTTCATTTTCTCAACACCTTCCAAGACGTGTGCGTTTGTAACCAGTAATAACCCTTTGGTTGCACTGGTATAAAAAAATCCTGTTGCCGTGAATTCCGCACCTTCACAAGACTTTGCAGAGATCAGGGTGGTGCAATGAAGCACGTTGGACAAAAAATCATTGGAAATTCCGATCATGGCATCAGATACTGTTGGTTGTGAACGGTGTAAAATGCCACCTTTTTTATCATAGGGTATTGATAAAAATTTCACATTGCCTTCTCCTTACAGCATAATAAAATATTTCTCCAAAATCAACAATAAATCACCTGTCAGACGTCAGTACATTCCACAGGCAGAAAAATATCTTCCCTTCATCGTATTTCTGCCACCAACGGCAAAAAAATACGAGGTATGAAAGTGAGGAACCTATAGAAGATGAATGCTGTGAACCCCGTAATACACAGCCGCGCCCCGGTTGACGTAGTCTTCCGGGTTTTGCGACAGGTCTACCCAGAAGATGAAGGAACACCACGGGGAGGGTGGAACGAGGGGAGGAACCACAATTTCCCGAAAGCCGGCCTTTTTCTGTTCCAGAATCAGGCGGACGCGCTGTTCATGCTGCCGGAACAGAAGCAGGTGATCGTGAAGGGTGGAAAGAACGCATATTCCGGACAGCGCCAGAAAAACGGCCACAGTCATCCGCGGACGGGGCTCCGCGGCGGGAATGCCGTACCACACACGGAGAAGAGCCAAAACGCCAATGCCGAACAGCAAAGTGGCGGAGAACATGGCATGGTCCGCCGGAACGACGGCGACGACAAAGGAAAGGGCCATGGCATACGCCGTCAGAATGTATGCTGCCGCTATTCCGATGAAAATTTTCCATGGACGGAAGGCATTCCGGTTCCTGCGGAAGCTTCTCCACAGCATCCAGGCAGCCACCGCACCCAGCAGCAGGGAAAGGGCCAGATATTCATGCATCCGGAGCAGGAGCGCGGGGACCGCTTCCCATCTGTCCCAAATGCCGGAGAGGGGCTCCGCGCAGCCGGGAGTGGCGGAGTGCATGCGCGCGGAGACGCCGGGCGCGAGCAGCATGCACAGGGAGCCCGCTACCTGCGCCGCAACGCCCGCATAAAACCACAAGGGAAGTTTTTCCTTCCGGACCAGGCGGACGAAGACAAACAAGGCTCCCAGCAGAAGCCAGGTTCCCGGAATGTTGTTTTCATTGGTCATGCCTGTCAAAAATCCCAGTACCAGTACGGCAGCCCACTGCCCGAAGCCCTTTTTTGCTGGCTTTCCTTTCTCCCCGTTTTCCAGCAGTCCCCGGTACAGGCACAGGAAGCCCAGCCACACAGCAGCTCCCCAGGAGTAGTTGGTGGCTCCGGAGAGCCAGTAAATCGTGACGCCGGGCCGGGCCGTACAGGTGAACAGCAGGAGAAGCCCCAATCCGAAGAGCCGCACGTCCGGGCAGGAACGGGGGTCCACCCTGCGCCCGGAGGCCAGATAGAACATCATCAGCGCGAGGCCCACCTGTACAAAGGGATTGAGCAGAATGAAGAGCCATTTGCCAGCTGTCGCCACGGCAAAGGCCAGGTATTCCCCGATTCTGGGGTTCCAGTTCATGTAAGAGGCCACGCAGCGCTCCCATACCAGGCTGAGGGAGAAACGGTGCTCCATGCCCGTCAGGGCGTGATGGTACGTATCCGAGGTGAAGGGACTCCACCAGCTAAGCAGCGCCACATACAGCAGGGCGGCCGCAACCAGCGCCCAAAACCACACCCTGGACGTACGGGGAGACGGCATCAGCTCGGGTCCGGTTTCTTTTTCCGCAGCGCCGGGGGCAGATCCAGGTCTTCCCCGTCCAGAATGAGGGGCCGCACACGGGCAAAGAGTCCATGCCCCGCGCGCTCTTCCTCTCCTTCCTCCGGGGGATTCCCTTCTTCCAGTTCCTTGATATCGGGAACCGGGTCCAATTCCGGTTCCGCATCCGCTCCGGGTTCCTGCGCAGCAGGCGCGGGTTCCGGGAACGTCTCCTCCACGTCCGGCACGGAGGGAACAGGCCTTACGGGCACCAGCTCCTCTTCCAGTTCATGGTCATCCCTTCGGACGAAGGGAATGGAAACGGGAGGTTTGGGCTCCGGAGGCCGTTCCGGTTCGGGAACCACAACTGGAGCCACAGGCTGAATGATGGTTTTCCCTTCCCCGATGAAGGTTTCTTCCTCCGGCCCAAGAATTGTCTGGAGCTCCGGTTCCTTACGGAAAACGGGAGCAGGAGAAATTTCCGGTTCATCCACGGGCACAACGCCCAGCACGGTCAGGGACAGGCGGTTTTCCGGCTGTTCCGCCACGGAAGCGCCGATATGGAGGCGCACGCCGCTCCCCAGCATTTCCGCCACGCCGCCCACCAGCGCTTCCAGGCGATGCAGGGTCAGGGAACTGCCGCCGCGCACCAGCACCAGAACGTCGTCCACTTCCCCCAGTCGTTTTTCCAGGAAAAGGGGAGAATGCCGGACCTGGTCCAGCATGTCCGCCGTGGAAACGTCCGCGGACGCTTCCCCCACGCCGAAGGAGCAAATTCCCTTCCCCGTTCCGGCCACGCGGAGCAGGTCATCCAGCCCCACGCGGAGCAGGCTTCCGGAAGAGTTGAGAAGGGAGGGCACGATGAGCACCGCGCGGGCAATGAGGGCATTGACCACGGAAAAGGCTTCCAATACTCCCTTGTCGGGGTCAATCAGGCTCTCCATGGCGTCATTGTCAAAGCGCAGCACCATGTCGGAATACAAGGCCAGCCGGGACAGCGCCTCGTCCGCCTGGGCGGCGCGGCGGTCCCCTTCAAACCGGAAGGGACGGATGACGACGCTGACTACGTAGGAGCCCTGCTCCTTGGCCAGCCGCGCCACCTCCGGCGCCACGCCGGAGCCCGTTCCGCCTCCCAGCCCGGCGGCGAGGACGGTTCCGAACCGGCTGACCCGGCCTGCGCAGGGCTGGCGGGCTGTATTGACGGTTCCCACGACCCGGAGTGCCCCCTGTATGTAGCCCCGGTGGAGCCGGAAGAAGTGCCCGCTCCTGTGGAGCCTACCGAGGAAAATACAATCCTTGCCCCTGCTCCGGTGGTGGAGGATGGAATGTCTGGCAACTGTGGCGCAGAAGGTAACGAAAGTAGTGTTACCTGGGCACTGACGAAAAACGAGGACGGTGAAAGCACCTACACCCTGACCATCTCCGGCAGCGGAGCCATGGCGGACTATGCAAGTAAAAACGCGACTCCGTGGGCAGATAACAAAGAGAATATCACCTCCGCCTATGTTGGTGACGGCATCACATATATCGGTGATTCTGCATTTAACGGTCTGTCTAAACTTCAAGAGGTTCATATCGGAAAAGATGTTTCGTCAATAGGCGCTGATGTATTTTCAGAAGCGGCCGCCATGGAAATGATTGAATTGGAGCCGGAAAACCCCTACTTGACGCTTCAGGATGGTATTCTGTTCAACGCGGAGAAAACTGTCCTGATATATTCACCAGCGGCGTCTACACCGGAGAGCTATACAATCCCCAGCACGGTTACGACCATTGGCGATGGCGCATTTATTGAGAGCAAAAATTTGACTTCTGTTGTAATTCCGTCCTCCGTGACAAAGATTGACCGCTCCGCTTTCGCCCGTTCCGGCCTGACCAGCGTTGATATTCCAAACAGTACGACCGAAATCGGACGATATGCATTCTTTAACACATCTGTAACAACAATCAAAATTGGAAATGGGCTCAAAACATGGGAAGCAAACGCATTTGCGGGTAATAAAAATCTCACGAGCGTGACCTTTGCCGACAACTTTGTTACAAGCGGCAGAACAGATACACCAAACTCCAACAATCAATATTCATCCCTCGCTCACATGATTTCTACTGGAAGCGGTTCATTTGCCTGCCCGAACATAACCTCTGTAACATTCGGCGATCATTCTAAAATCAACGAGATTGCAGATTTTACGGCTTTGCCCAGCGTCCAGACAGTAACATTCGGCGCAAACACGGAGATTGGAGAAATTGCCGAAGGCGCATTTAAGGGATCGTCCCAAGATAAGCAAAATAATACCTTGAAAGCTGTAAATTTTGGAGCGAATTGTAAAATTGATAAAATCGGAGATAGCGCATTTACAGACTGCTCAAAACTTACAAACTTTGGCGGGGAAAATTTGACCATAAGCCAAATAGGTGACGCGGCATTCGCCAGAACAGGGCTGACTAAAATTGAACTGATTGGAACGACATCTGTTGGGACAAATGCGTTTTTGGACTGCACGAGTGCCATTGTCGTGGATCTGACGCAGGCATCGCTGAGCACGATTGGAGAGTCTGCTTTTGGCGGGTCGAATGGCCATTTTGCCGAAGGTGCTGTGATTTATTTTATTGATAACGACGCCAGAAATAAGATTACAACCACAAGTTATAAGGACAATGTTGCGCCGATTTACGCCGTCACCAACGGTGGCACCTTTGCAGAGGACACCGAATTTACTTCCGGCGCTCTGGCAATACCCACCAAAGAGGGCAGCATCTTTGCGGGCTGGTATGCGGATAGCAATTTCTCTGGCACGGCTGTAACTTCTCCGACTGCGGGCCAGACCTACTACGCCAAGTGGATTGAGCTGACTTCCGCTGACATTTCCATGCAGTACGGCGGCACCCAGGCCGCCCCGACCGTTGGCGGTGTTTCTCTGAACAACTGGACTTCCGCCGATACCTCTATTGTCCAGATTGAGGACGGGCAACTGAAAGCTGTCGGCGTGGGCAAAACCACCATTACCGCAGACGCCAGCCTTGCCCGGAGCGGCGAAAAACTGACGGTCAATGTGGAAGTGACGCCCCGTGTGCTGTCGTTCACTTACGAGGAACCCGGCTCCGGCTCCATCACTTACAATTATACGGGCGACGCCCCGGCGCTCTCTCAATTTATGTCTTTTGCCTGGAATGACGAGTCGAAAACCTCCGTCACGCTGGACGAGGGCACCCAAGTCAATTACACCTATACGCTTGATACCGTATCCGGCGGCAGTGGTTCTCCTGAAACCTATGACGAGCTGCCCGCCAACGTCGGCCAGTATTCTGTGACGCTGAACCTGATTGACCCCAATTATACGTTCTATCTCACAGGCGGGGACTCTGGTACAAGCAATACTCTGTCTATCACTGTGAATGTAAAGGCAGAGGGGCAAACCCGTGCTTACCTTGCCTCCGCCGTACCCAAGGGCGAAGTTTTCATCTATAACGGGGCCGGGATTATGCCGGTAGAGGGTGTGCTTCAGGCATACGTCGAGGACAGCACCACCTCTGCGACCGTGGATATTGGGCAGTTTACCATCAGCATCCGCGGCATGAACGATACGGTATTTGATGAAAGCTCCGTTACCGTGGACGCTGGCACAGACCTGAGTAGCTTGACTGGCCTGACCCTGCCCTCCAAGCCCGGCCAGTACCAGATCACCGCCAGCGCATCCAACGACAGCTATTATCTCTATAAGACGCTGGTATTCGCCATTGACAAGGCCACTGTTACGATCAAGCCCAACGACAAGACCGCTTATGTGGGCGACGAAGTTCCCACCCTGGGCGCGGAGGACTATACCGTGACCGGGCTTGTGGGCGGCGATACGCTGACCACTGCCCCCACCCT
>OGQK01001347.1_pt1 | contig 12921 bp, 10 predicted proteins | sample 1553221 | NCBI WGS metagenome assembly OGQK01 (sample SAMEA2579996, study PRJEB22360) | human gut metagenome | biome: human gut; feature: human-associated habitat; material: faeces | place: Denmark | collected 2008/2010 | reverse complement strand
GCCTGCCCCATAGCGTATAACCATAACATATAACCATAACGAATAACTGAATATAACTAAAAATCAATAGGAAAATAGGAAGAGGAAACATCATGGCAGGAATCATTGAAAAAAAAGGAAAAATCCTCGGAACCGGCACCCCGCTCATCTGTGTTCCGGTAACAGAGGAGACAAAAGAAAAAATCGTGGAAGAGATCCGCATATTAACAGAACAAAAGGTAGATATGATCGAGTGGAGGATGGACTGGTTTTCAGAGGTAACGGATAAAGAGGCAGTGAAGAGTGTTCTCGAAGAGATCCGCCCTTATGTGGAAAATACACTGTTCTTACTGACCTTCCGCTCTAAGATGCAGGGCGGACAGCTACAGATGAAACCGGCAGATGTCTTAGAACTGAACGAAGCGGCGGCAAAGACAGGAGTGGCCGATTTTGTAGATATTGAATATTTTGAATATGAAAAACCGAAAAAAGCCATCCAAAGAATGAAGGACTGTGGTGTGACGGTCATCTGCTCCCATCATGATTTTGAAAAGACACCGGAGAGAGGTGTATTGCAGATGATCTTAGAAAAAATGTACCATGGCGGTGCCGATATCGTGAAACTTGCAGTGATGCCGCAAAACCGGCTGGATGTTTTAAATCTGTTAAGTGCCACGGAGAGTTTTGTGGAAGAGCATCACGATACACCGGCGATCACGATGTCCATGGGAAAAGATGGAGTGATCAGCAGACTTTGCGGTGAGGTGTTTGGCTCCTGTGTGACCTTCGGTTCACATGAGAAAGCGTCCGCACCGGGACAGATGCAGATGGATGATCTAAAGACCGTATTAGAAAAAATACATAAGAGTATCAGTTAGAAGAGGAAGAAAGATGAAAAAACAGGGAAATATTTATTTGATCGGCTTTATGGGCGTTGGAAAGACAACCGTCTCAAAATATTTGAGGGAACTGACCGGATGGGAGGAAGTCGATACCGATAAGGTCATTGTCCGGAAAAAAAATATGGGGATTCCGGAAATTTTTGAAAAATATGGGGAAAACTATTTTAGAAATTTAGAAAGTCATATATTAGAGGACTATGCAAAAAAGGGGCAGCGGATCGTATCCTGTGGCGGTGGAATTATTTTACGGGAAAACAACCGGAAGCTGATGAAAAAAAGCGGCACCGTGATTTTGTTGAGTGCGACTCCGCAGACCATTTATGAAAACGTAAAAGACGGAAAAGACCGTCCGCTTTTAAATGGAAACATGAATCCTGACTATATTGGAAAGATGATGCAGGAAAGACAGCCGTATTATGAAAAAGCAAAAGATATCGAAATTGTTACGGATGAAAAAGCACCAAAGGATGTCGCATTCGAGATCATAGAGCGGCTGCAGATACCAATGGCAGGAAAAGAGGAAGAGGCATGATACAGGATATCGGAGTGGAGCAGTTAAAAAATGAATATCATCCAAAGCCTCCGAAAGACGAGAGCAGGATCATGATATTTGACGCAGGAAAACTGCTTTGTAGGATCAACGAAGAGATGCAGATCGCATATCCTAAATACGGTGAGTGGAGAAAAAATAAGGCAGATGAGGGAACGCTCATCTACCTTTTTTCCATTGGAGAGGACACTTATTATTTGCTGTATTCATCGCAAAAGACAGAAATCGAGGGGTATGCCTATGAAAAAATGTTCCGTTTGCGCCGAACATTTCCTGAGCGTGAGCGGTTTGCGGGAGTCAGTGCCTATCATTTGTATACCTGGTATGAAAACAATCATTTTTGCGGAAAATGTGGTAAGGAACTCTTAAGAAATGAAAACGAAAGAAAGCTGCAATGTCCGGCATGTGGGAATGAAGTGTTTCCAAGGATCAATCCGGCAGTCATTGTGGCAGTCAGCCACGGCGATGAACTGATCCTGACAAAATATGCAGGCAGGGAATATAAAAAATATGCATTAATTGCCGGTTTTGCAGAATTTGGTGAAACGATAGAGCAGACGGTACAAAGGGAAGTCATGGAAGAAGTCGGGATACGGGTAAAGAATCTGCGGTATTATAAGAGCCAGCCATGGGGATTTTCCGGGAGTCTGCTGTTTGGCTTTTTTGCAGAGGCAGAAGGAGACCTTACGATCTACAGGCAGGAAGACGAATTAGCGGAGGCAATGTGGGTGCCGGCAGAAGAGATCGTCTTAGATATAGAGGAGATCAGCCTGACAAGAGAAATGATGCAGGTGTTTCAAAAAGAGCATTGTAAAAAAGAGTGAAGAAATTGTGAGCGAATCTTGACATTGGAATAGAACATGCTAAAATGATAGTTCACATGGTTAATTAATAACTAGGTTAAATAATAGAGGTGATACACATGGAAGAGTATATAGCGGACCTTCAGGAACAATTGATCACGGCACAGCATAGATTTATGAAGATGCACCGGGATCTTTGCTTTACAGGTCTTCGCAAAAGTGAGTTTGTCATGCTGGAGATCATTGAAAGAGAGAACGGAAACCGTGAGCAGGGTGTGCTGGCATCCGATATTGCCAAGCGCCTGAGGATCACGGCTCCGGCAGTCTCAAAAATGTTAAGAAGCATGGAAGAAAAGGGGTATGTAGAACGAAGAGTGGATGAAAAAGACAGACGGAATACACGGGTGAGCATTACGCCTGACGGAAAAGAAGCAGAACAGCAGGTACGCAGGCAGATGCAGGAATTTATCACAGGAGTTATAGAACGTCTGGGGGAGGAGCGTACCAAAGAGCTGATTCATTTAATGAACCGATACACGGAGATCATGCAGGAAGAGAATCAGAACAGGAAAAGAAAAAAGCAGGAGGAAAAACATGAAGCAAATCTTTAAATACTTAGCAGAGCACAAAGGAGCAGTGGTCATGATCATACTGCTTTTAGTTGTTCAGGCATATTGTGATCTGTCTCTTCCTTCCTACACATCGGATATTGTCGATGTCGGAATTGAACAGGGAGGAATCGAGCATGAAGCAATGGAGGAGATGCGAAAGGAGAGCTTCGACACACTTTGCTTCTTTGTAGAAGATAAGGATGAAAAAACACTCCGCGATGCATATAAGCTCGATGAGAATACTGAGCGATATGTCAGAAAGAGCGATAAAAAAGAAGATATTGAAAAACTCGACGATATCTTAGCAAAGCCTATGGCAATGGTCAATGGCATGAAAAGCAGCAAAGAGATGGATTTTGACCAGTTTTTGCAGGGCGTGAAGGCAGGAGCCATTACCAAGGATATGATCCTGCAGCAGGAGGAAGAAACCTGGAAAAAATACGATAACATGAGTGATTCCATTGTTTCACAGATGGCAATTTTGTATGTACAGGATGAATACAAAGCCATGGATTATGATACCGATCAGATACAGACACATTATCTGTGGGTAACCGGGGCAAAGATGTTAGGACTGTCCATTTTAATGGTAGCGGCAGCAATCTGTGCAGGATATTTTTCCTCTAAGACCGGAGCAAAGATCGGTATGGATTTACGAACCAGGATCTTTGGACAAGTGCTGAGCTTTTCGAACCGTGAGATGGATCAATTTTCCACGGCATCCCTGATCACAAGAAGTACGAATGATATCCAGCAGATACAGATGGTTTCTACGATATTGCTAAGAATGGTACTGTATGCACCGATCATTGGTATCGGAGGAATCTTAAAAGTAGTCAATACAAAGACCGGAATGGGTTGGATTATTGTGGTTGCAGTCGTTGCTATTTTTGTTCTGGTAGGAATTTTAGTCGTAGTGGCAATGCCGAAGTTCAAACAGATGCAGACCCTTGTGGACCGCATGAATCTGGTTTCAAGAGAGATATTGACCGGTATTCCGGTTATCCGTGCATTCAGCCGTGAAAAATTTGAGGAAAAACGGTTTGAGAAAGCAAATCGTGATCTGATGCAGACACAGTTGTTTACGAACCGTGTTATGACCTTTATGATGCCGACGATGATGCTGATCATGAATGCCATTACGGTAGCGATTGTGTGGTTTGGGGCAAAAGGAGTAGACCTTGGAAACCTTCAGGTTGGTGACATGATCGCATTTATTACCTATACGATGCAGATCGTCATGGCATTTTTAATGTTGACGATGGTATCCATTATGCTCCCAAGAGCAGGCGTGGCAGCAACCCGTATAGAAGAAGTATTAGATACGGAACCGAGCATCCACGATGCAGAGGAGACAAAAGGAAATGAAAAAGAATTTAGTGGCGTATTAGAGTTCCACGATGTAGGATTTGCCTATGATGGAGCAAAAGAAGAGGCACTGAGTGATATTTCCTTTACGGCAAGACCGGGGGAAACAACTGCGATCATCGGAAGTACCGGATGTGGAAAGACCACATTATTAAATCTGATCCCGCGTTTTTATGATGTAACATCCGGAAGCATTACGATAGATGGAATCGATGTCCGGGAAATGTCACAGGAGAAATTAAGAAGTCTGATCGGATATGTGCCGCAAAAGGGAGTGCTCTTTTCCGGAACGATCGCATCTAACCTGAAATTCGCAGGAGATCAGGTCAGTGATGAGATGATGAAAGAAGCAGCAGATATTGCACAGGCAGTAGATTTTATTGAGGAAAAAGAAGAAAAATATAACAGTCCGATCGCACAGGGCGGAACGAATGTCTCCGGTGGACAGAAGCAGAGACTGTCCATTGCAAGAGCGATTGCAAAGAATCCGAAAATCTTCTTATTTGATGACAGTTTTTCCGCATTGGATTATAAGACCGATGTGGCACTTAGAAAGAAGCTGAATGAAAGAGTAAAAGATGCAACCGTTTTGATCGTGGCACAGAGGATCAGTACGATCTTACATGCAGATAAGATCATTGTATTAGAAGAAGGCAGAATTGCCGGTATCGGAACACATGAGGAGCTGTTAGCAGGATGCGAGACCTATCAGGAGATTGCAAGCTCCCAGCTTTCTGAAGCAGAACTGAAAGGAGGTGTCCGTTAATGGCAGAGCAGAATACAAGAAGACATGGACCAAGAGGACCGCATGGTGGAATGGCACCGGGTGAAAAAGCAAAAGATTTTAAGAGAACGATGAAAAAGCTGATGACTTATATCGGAAAGTATAAGTTTGCTGTAGCAACGGTCATTGTATTTGCGATCGGCAGTACGATCTTTAGTATCATTGGACCGAAAATCTTAAGTAAGGCGACAACAGAACTGTTTAACGGCTTAGTAGCAAAGATCAAAGGCACCGGTGGTATTGATTTTGACAAGATTGGAAAAATCCTGTTGATCCTGCTGACGATGTATTTAGTCAGTGCAGTCTTTTCCTTTATCCAGGGATGGATCATGACCGGAGTGACACAAAAGCTCTGTTTCCGTTTCCGAAAAGAGATATCGGAGAAGATCGACCGGATGCCGATGAAGTATTTTGAATCACGGACAGTAGGAGAAGTGCTATCGCGTATTACCAATGATGTCGATACGTTAGGACAGAGTCTGAACCAGAGTGTGACGATATTGATCACATCCGTGACGACTATTATCGGAGTGTTGATCATGATGCTTACGATCAGTCCGTTGATGACATTGATCGCATTTGTGATCCTCCCGATCTCCGCACTTTTGATCAGTCTGGTCATCAAACACTCACAGAAGTATTTCTTTACCCAGCAGGAATACCTTGGAAAGATCAACGGACAGGTTGAAGAAGTGTTCAGCGGACAGAATGTTATCAAAGTATTTAATCGTGAAGAGGTAGTAAAAAAGACCTTTGAGGAAGATAATGACGTGCTCTATCAGTCAGCCTGGAAATCACAGTTTTTCTCAGGTATGATGCAGCCAATCATGATGTTTGTCGGAAATCTCGGTTATGTTGCAGTAGCGATCAGCGGAAGTATGTTAGCGATCAAAGGAACGATCGAGATCGGAGATATTCAGGCATTTATCCAGTATGTCAGAAGTTTTACCCAGCCGATCACACAGGTGGCACAGGTATCGAATATGCTTCAGTCCATGGCAGCGGCAACAGAGCGTGTATTTGAATTCTTAGAAGAGGAAGAGGAAGACCAGTTTGCCGAGAATCCGGTGCATGATGAGAATCTTCAGGGAAGTGTAACGTTTGAGCATGTAAAATTCGGTTACGATGAAGATAAGATCATCATCCATGATTTTAACAGTCAGATCTCTCCGGGACAGACGGTAGCGATCGTAGGGCCGACCGGTGCAGGTAAGACGACGATGGTCAAACTGTTGATGCGTTTTTATGATGTCAACGAAGGTGCGATCAAAGTTGATGGCTATGATATTCGGGATTTCAACCGCAGTGAGCTTCGCGAGAACTTTGGAATGGTCTTACAGGACACCTGGCTGTTCAAAGGAACGATCATGGAAAATATCCGTTACGGAAGACTGGATGCAACCGATGAAGAGGTCATCGAGGCAGCGAAAGCAGCACATGCCCACCACTTTATCTCCACACTGCCGGGCGGCTATCAGATGGAATTGAACGAGGAAGCAAGCAATGTTTCACAGGGACAGAAGCAGCTTTTGACGATCGCGAGAGCCATTTTAGCAGATAACAGGATACTGATCCTTGATGAAGCAACAAGTTCCGTCGATACGAGAACTGAGGCAAGAATACAGAAAGCAATGAACAATCTGATGAAAGGAAGAACCAGCTTTGTCATTGCGCACAGACTTTCTACGATCAAAGATGCAGATTTAATTTTAGTCATGAAAGACGGAGATATTATTGAGCAGGGAACCCATAAAGAACTCCTAGAACAGCAGGGATTCTATGCGGATTTATACAATTCCCAGTTTGAGGAAGCGTTAGCCTAGAAGTATAAAAAAAGTGTGAAAAAATTGTTTTTCACACTTTTTTCTTTGATTTTTTCCTATGAGTATGATATGATAAGTTTTGCTATGTAAAGTTTGCATCTATAGTCTAATGGATAGAACGCTGGACTCCGATTCCAGTAATGTGGGTTCGACTCCCGCTAGATGCATTTTTTACTCTATAGGAGATCGTTTGTTTTCGCAATGTCCTACAGAGTAAAGAATAACTGAGGACAAGCAGCGGTATAGGAGGTTTTTATGAGTACTGAGGATGGAAGTAACAAAAATAACATAGATGGGAATGGCACAGATAAAAATAGCATAGATAAAGAAAAAACACAGGAATTTTTGCATAAAAACGGACGATATCTGATCATGGCAGGCATGTTAGTCGTGATCTTGATCGGTATCGTTATGTTAGTCAATAACAAAGGTACATCATCTGCTGATCCGAAAGCCAGAGCAGAAAAAGTGCTGAAAGAGGATTATCAGGTAGATGAAAATGAAGCCGTTACCAAACTGATGAAGAATTATTACAAATACTATGCAGAAGGTAATGTAGATAAGATGAAAGAGATTGCAACTCCAATCTCGAAATTAGAGCAGAGTTATATCAAGATGTTCAGCGAACGCGTAGAGAAATATAAGAACATCAAGTGCTATACAAAAGAGGGATTAGATAAAGATTCCTATATCGTATCCGTAACAATGGATATGAAGTTCCCGAAGATCAAGACAACGATCCCGTCTTTGGAGACTTTTTATGTAAGAACGGATGACAAGGGAAATCTGTATATTGACAATCTCTACAGTACATTCAATTATATCGCAACGAATGAAAAAGACGTTGATTCGAGCGTTTCAGAATTTATTGACAAGTATGAAGAGCAGGATGACTTTGTAAAGTTAGCAAACGATATTGAGAAAAAAAGCAGCAAAGCGATCAAATCGGATAAAGACTTAGAAAAATACGTTAATAAGCTGAATGATAAGGTAATTCCAAAGTGGCTGAACAATTATAAGAAGGCACAGGAGGAAGAACAGAAGAAGAAAGAAGAAGAGCAAAAGAAGAAGGACGAAGAAAAGAAGAAACAGGAAGAAGAACAAAAGAAGAAAGACGAAGAGAAGAAGAAAAAAGAGGAAGAACAAAAGAAGAAGGACGATAAGAAAGACAGCAAAAAGAAATCCGAAGAAAAGAAAAAATCTGAGAATAAAAAAGACAGTAAAAAGAAATCTGACAAGAAAGACGATCAGAAAAAAGAGGATAACAAGCAGGAAGAGCAACAACAGGCAGAGCAGCCGGCAGCCGAGACTGTATATGTAACCACAAAGGTCAATATCCGTGATGCTGCAAGTACCGATGGAAATGTCGTAGAGATGTTAGAGTTCGGAACAGAGTTGAAGCGGACCGGAACAGAAGGCGACTGGAGTGCCGTAGAGCATAATGGTGTAACCGGTTATGTCAAGAGCGAGTATCTGTCTACAGAAGTTCCACAGCAGGATACATCAGCACCTTCCCTGTCAGAGGGTTCTACCGTTACCTTAAATGGCACGATCAATATCCGTGAGTCCATGAGCGAGACTTCCACGAAGGTAGCAGTAGGATATGCCGGTGACAAGGTTACGGTTGTTATGAGTTATGCGGAAGGATGGACGAAGGTAAATTATAAAGATACCATCGGTTACATAAAGACAGAATTATTACAGTAGGAAGAAATGCGGAGGCTTAGGTCTCCGCATTTTTGAAAGGATAGGAATGGAAACGGAATTTATCAGGATCAATAAGTTTTTAAGTGAAGCAGGAGTGTGTTCAAGAAGAGGAGCAGACCGTCTTGTGGAAGAAGGAAGAGTGACTATTGACGGAAAGGTAGCAGTACTTGGTGATCAGATCCTTCCGGGACAGAAGGTTCTTGTGGACGGCAGGGAAGTACAGAGAGAGGATGAGAAGATTTTACTGGCTTTTCATAAACCAAAAGGAATTGTATGTACGGCAGAGAAGAGAGAAAAGAACAATATTATTGATTATCTTCATTACCCGAAACGTATCTATCCGGTAGGAAGATTAGACAAGGATTCCGAGGGATTGATCCTTCTTACCAATGATGGAGAGCTTGGAAACGAGATTCTAAGAGCAAGAAATTTTCATGAGAAAGAATATATCGTAACGGTAAACCGCCCGGTTACGGATGAGTTTTTACGTGGAATGGCAGGAGGTGTACCCATCCTCGATACGATCACGAGAAAGTGTAAGGTAGAAAAGTTAGATAAGAGAAAATTCCGTGTTGTGCTGACGCAGGGACTGAACCGGCAGATCCGCAGAATGTGTGAATATTTTGACTATCGGGTGGTCAAACTGGTCCGTGTCAGGATCATGAATATTAAATTAGGAGATCTTCCGGTGGGAAAATACCGTGATCTTACACATCAGGAATGGGAAGGATTATTGGCACTGCTATCAGAGAGTGGGAAAGAGGAATAGGATGGAAATTCAGGAAAAAATAGAAGCGTTACGCAAGGAAATTGAGTATCATGTCGAACGCTATTATAATCAGGATGATCCGGAGATTACCGATTACGAATACGATCAGAAAATGAACGAGTTAAAACGTTTAGAAAGAGAACACCCGGAATATGTCACACCGGATTCCCCGACACAAAAGGTCGGAGGAAGTGCAAAACGTGAGGCGGGTGTCTTAGTAGAGCATAACGTACCGATGTTGAGCCTTCAGGATGTTTTTGACAGGGGAGAGGTAGAGAATTTTGTTGCAGAAATGAAAAAGCAGTTAGATGATCCTGAATTTGTGGTTGAATACAAGATAGACGGACTGTCTCTTTCTTTGCGTTACGAATACGGCGAGTTGAAGTTAGCAGAGACCAGAGGAGATGGCATCCAATATGGGGAAGATGTCACGGCAAATGCAAAAGTGATCCGTGATGTCAAAAAGAAATTAAAAGATAAACCGGAATATCTCGAAATCCGTGGCGAAGTCTATATGACAGAGGCTGATTTTGAGAAGGTCAACGAAAAACAGGAACTGCTCGGCAAAAAGCTGTTTGCAAATCCAAGAAACTGTGCAGCAGGCACACTGCGTCAGTTAGATACCGCAGTGACAAAGGAACGCGGACTGTCCATGTTTATTTTTAATATTCAGGATGCAAGAGGAATCTCATTTGAAACGCATACAGAAGGCTATGAATATTTAAAAAAACAGGGCATTCGGGTCATTGAAGAATATACGGTCTGCAAGACAGCAGATGAAGTCTGGGCAGCGATCGAAAAAATCGGCGAGAACCGTGGAAAACTGCCATATGATATTGATGGCGCGGTGGTAAAGATCAACCGTTTTTCCGACCGGGAAAAATTAGGGGCAACTTCTAAAGTTCCGCGGTGGGCAGTGGCATATAAATATCCGCCGGAAGAAAAAGAGACAAAACTGTTAGATATTGAGTTGTCAGTTGGCAGAACCGGAAGGATCACGCCGACAGCCGTTTTTGAACCGGTGCGGTTGTGTGGAACGAGTGTATCAAGAGCAACCCTGCATAATCAGGATTTTATTAATGAATTAGATATCGGGATCGGTGATACGATCGTGGTATACAAATCCGGTGAGATCATACCGAAGGTACGAAGAGTCATTCACGAGAAGAGACCGGCGGGTGTCAAAAAATTCGTGATACCGAATGTCTGTCCGGTCTGTGGTGCAAAGACGGAACGCGAAAAGGATACCGCAGATATCAAGTGTACCTCACCAAACTGTCCGGCACAGTTAGAACGCCATATGATCAATTTTGTCGGCAGGGATGCTATGGACATCAAAGGATTTGGTGCCACTTACATTATGGAGCTGGTACGTCTTGGATATCTCAAAGACATTGCAGATATTTATGACTTAAAACAGCATCGGGAAGAACTGATCGAACAGGGAATTATCGGAAAAGAAAAAAATACGGATAAATTACTGGATGCAATTGAAAAATCCAAGCAAAATGAGGCATTCCAGTTATTGACCGGGTTTGGTATCCCAAATGTCGGCAAAGCAGCGGCAAAAACCATTCTGAAACATTTTGGCAGTATTGAAGCACTGATGCAGGCAGATATGGAGAGTCTGCAACAGGTTGCAGATGTCGGAGAGGTTACGGCACTTTGTATCCGTAATTATTTTCAGGATGAAAATAACTGCAAGATCATAGAACGTCTGAAAGAAGCAGGGGTCAATATGGAAATGGCAGAGACAGGCAGTGAGGACGGACGTTTTGACGGATTGACCTTTGTCATTACCGGAACACTTCCAACGATGGATCGAAAGGCAGCAGCAGCCTTGATCGAAGCGCATGGCGGCAAGGTATCCGGTTCTGTTTCTAAAAAGACCAATTATCTGCTTGCCGGAGAAAATGCGGGCAGTAAGCTGACCAAAGCCAATGATCTGGGTGTTTCCGTGATATCGGAAGCAGAATTGCAGGAAATGTTAAAATAGATATTGATAAACAGATCACAGACAGAAAAGAGGGAAAAATATGCCGATCAAGACACAGGGAGATTTACCGGCAAAGGAAATATTAGAAAATGAAAATATATTTGTGATGGATGAGAGTCGTGCGATCCATCAGGACATCCGTCCGCTTCAGGTATGTATTTTAAACCTGATGCCGTTAAAAGAAGATACGGAGTTACAGTTGTTGCGTGCACTATCGAACACGCCATTACAGGTGGATATTACATTTTTAACGGTAAAAAGCCACGAATCGCAGAATGTATCTGCGAATCATCTGAACAAATTTTATACAACTTTTGAATACATCAAAGATCAAAAATTTGATGGTATGATCATTACGGGAGCACCAATCGAACATCTGGATTATGAAACGGTAGATTACTGGGAGGAGCTTTGTCAGATTATGGATTGGACGAAAACAAATGTAACCAGCACCATGCATATCTGTTGGGGAGCGCAGGCAGGACTTTACTACCATTTTGGCATTAACAAGGTGTTGCTTCCGAAGAAACTGTTTGGAGTCTACCCATTCCATGTTTTAAACAGAAAGGTGCCGTTAGTTCGTGGCTTTGACGATGTGTTCTATGCACCAAACAGCCGCCATACGGCAATCTTAACCGAAGACATTGAGAACTGCCCGGATCTGAAGGTTCTTGCAAAATCCGAAGAGGCAGGCGTATTCCTGTGCCTTTCGAATGAAGGAAAACAGATATTTGTCATGGGTCATCCGGAATACGACAGGATCACACTGGACAAAGAATACCATAGAGATTTAGAGAAAGGTCTGCCGATCGATCTGCCGTATAATTATTATCCAAATGATGATGCCACAAAGCGTCCGCTGCTGCAGTGGAGAGCGAACAGCAACAATTTATTTAGTAACTGGCTTAACTACTATGTATATCAGGTCACTCCGTATGAGTTGTAGGGAAACCGCTGAAAACAAGCAGATTCTTGGGAAATCACAAAGAAATAAAATCACTTTAAAATTACATATTTTCATGTATTTTAATGGACAAATGGTGTCAAAACAAAAAAATCAATGGTGCCAAAACAGAGCCTTTATATAATACGAAGATGTCATTGTTTGACACAAAAAGATGTGATAAAGTGATAGCGATTAAAAGGGTAGATGGTTAAAAGTCATCTGCTCTTTTTCCGTTTGTGCACTATAGATGTGCTCTAATCTGTGAAAATCCCTTACATGCCCGGATAGAGGGAAGTTTGTAGTAGCAGAGTAAGTTGGCTTTATGTTATATTTATAAAAGATTAGTGATAAAAACAATGTTTCTAAGGAAGGGGAGAGCAGAGAATGGATAATCCATTTGAATTTCATGAAGAGGATGCAATTATCGCATGTGTAGGTGAAAATGGTGGAACGACAGATGAAGATATAAGAAATGGATTTAAACGTACAGTTGAACTTCTGACGGAGTCATTAAAAGATGGTCAGGAGGTTGAAGATCTATTGGTATATCCGATTGTTTATAATGCAAGGCATAGTATTGAGTTATCTTTAAAAATTGTTATTAAAATGTTGTGGGAAATAGAGGGAAAGAAGGGAATAAAATATTCCGATGAGATCATAGCCAGAGAGAAAAAAGAAAATCC